>CABEDC010000406.1_pt1 | contig 35913 bp, 33 predicted proteins | sample 3132911 | NCBI WGS metagenome assembly CABEDC01 (sample SAMEA5534329, study PRJEB31848) | metagenome | biome: tundra; feature: field; material: soil | place: USA | collected 2013-05 | depth 0.15 m
CGAAGTACCCACGGGAGGAGCGCAATGACCCAGACGTCCACCGACGTGGCTGCCGCAGGCCCCCTCTCCGACCACGATCTCGCCCTCATCGACGCCTACTGGCGGGCGGCGAACTATCTCTCGGTCGGTCAGATCTACCTGCTCGACAACCCGCTGCTCCGGCAGCGGCTGCGTCCGGAGCACGTCAAGTCCCGCCTGCTCGGTCACTGGGGGACGACCCCCGGGCTCAACTTCATCTACGCCCACATGAACCGGGTGATCCGCAACTGGGACCTCAACGCCATCTACGTGATCGGGCCCGGGCACGGCGGCCCCGCAGCGGTGGCCAATGCCTATCTCGAGGGCACCTACAGCGAGGTCTACCCGCACATCACCGAGGACGAGGACGGGCTGCGGGCGCTCTTCCGCCAGTTCTCGTTCCCCGGTGGCATCCCTTCCCACGTGGCCCCGGAGACCCCGGGTTCCATCCACGAGGGCGGCGAGCTCGGTTACGCGCTCTCCCACGCATATGGCGCCGCTTTCGACAACCCCGATCTGCTCGTCGCCTGCATCATCGGCGACGGTGAGGCGGAGACCGGCCCGCTGGCAACCGGGTGGCATTCAAACAAGTTCCTGGACCCCGTGACCGATGGGGCGGTCCTGCCGATCCTGCACCTCAACGGGTACAAGATCGCCAACCCCACGGTGCTGGCCCGCATCCCCGAGGAGGAGCTCACCTCGCTGCTCGTGGGCTACGGGCACAAGGTGCACTGGGTCTCGGGTGACGACCCCGCAAAGATGCACCAGCTGATGGCGGAAACGCTCGACACGGTGATCGCCGAGATCACCTCCATCCAGAAGCACGCGCGCGAGACCGGCGACGCGACCCGGCCCGCGTGGCCGATGATCGTCTTCAAGAGCCCCAAGGGGTGGACCGGGCCGAAGATGGTCGACGGGCTGCCCACCGAGGGGACCTGGCGGTCGCACCAGGTGCCGATGGCCGAGGTGAAGACCAACCCCGACCATCTCGCCCTGCTCGAGACCTGGCTCAAGAGCTACCGCCCCGACGAGCTCTTCGACGAGAACGGAACCCTGGTCGCAGAGTTGAAGGGCCTTCCCCCCAAGAGCTACCGGCGGATGAGCGCCAACCCGCACGCCAACGGCGGACTGCTGCTCCAGGACCTGGTGCTGCCCGACTTCCGCAACTACGCGGTCGAGGTGGCCCGCCCGGGGACGACCTTCGCGGAGGCCACCAAGGTCCTCGGCTCGTACCTCCGCGACGTCACCCGCACCAACGCGAAGCGATTCCGCATCTTCGGCCCCGACGAGACCAGCTCCAACCGGCTGCAGAACGTCTTCGAGGTCACCAACCGTCAGTGGGAGGGCGAGACCCTCCCCACCGACGACCACCTGGCGCCCGAAGGGCGGGTCATGGAGATGCTCTCCGAGCATCAGTGCCAGGGCTGGCTGGAGGGCTACCTGCTGACCGGCAGACACGGCCTCTTCAACTGCTACGAGGCCTTCATCCACATCATCGACTCGATGTTCAACCAGCACGCCAAGTGGCTGAAGGTCACGCGCGAGATCCCCTGGCGGCGGCCCGTCGCCTCGCTCAACTACCTGCTCTCGTCGCTGGTGTGGCGCCAGGACCACAACGGCTTCTCCCACCAGGACCCGGGCTTCATCGACCACGTCGTCAACAAGAAGGCGGAGATCATCCGCGTCTACCTGCCTCCGGACGCCAACTGCCTGCTCTCGGTGGCGGACCACTGCCTGCGCAGCCGCCACTACGTCAACGTGATCGTCGCCGGCAAGCAGCCCCAGCTCAACTACCTCTCCATGGACGACGCCATCCTCCACTGCACGCGCGGCATCGGGATCTGGGAGTGGGCCTCCAACGACGAGGGCGAACCCGACGTGGTGATGGCATGCTGCGGCGACGTGCCCACCCTGGAGGTCCTGGCCGCGGTGGCGATCCTGCGCGAGGAGCTGCCCACACTCCGCGTGCGGGTGGTCAACGTGGTCGACCTGATGCGCCTGCAGCCGGACACCGAGCACCCGCACGGTCTCTCCGACCGCGAGTTCGACATCCTCTTCACCACCGACAAGCCGGTCATATTCGGCTACCACGGTTATCCCTGGCTGATCCACCGGCTGACCTACCGCCGGACCAACCACGCCAACCTCCACGTCCGCGGCTACAAGGAGGAGGGCACCACCACCACTCCGTTCGACATGGTGATGCTCAACGACCTCGACCGCTTCCACCTGGTCCTCGACGTGATCGACCGGGTGCCCGGGCTGCAGTCGCACGCCGCCGCTCTGCGCCAGCGGATGGTCGACGAACGGGTGCGCTGCCGTGCGTTCACGCGGATCGGGGGCGAGGATCCACCGGACATCAGCAACTGGACGTGGACGCTCTGAGCTGACGCGAAGCCTCGAATCGTGAGAATCCTGGTCGTCAACGCGGGGTCGAGCAGCCTCAAGCTGTCCGTCCTCGACGATGCCGACCGCTCACTGGCGTCGGAGACCATCGACGCTCCGGTCGGCCGCATCGACGACCAGGCACTGCGGACCGCCATCTCGGCGAGCTCCCCCATCGACGCGGTGGGGCATCGCATCGTCCACGGCGGCACCGAGTTCACCCAGCCGGCCCTGGTCGACGCCCGTGTGCTTCACCGGCTCGAGTTACTGACCGATCTGGCGCCGCTGCACCAGCCCAAGTCGCTGCGGGGGCTCGACGTGGTGAGCCGCCTGCTCCCCGGCGTGCCCGCGGTGGCGTGCTTCGACACCGCCTTTCACGCGCACATCCCGGCGGCCGCAGCCACCTACGCCCTGCCGGCGCAGTGGCGGCACCGCTGGGACCTCCGGCGGTTCGGCTTCCACGGCCTCTCCCACGCGTACGCCTCCCGGCGAGCCGCCGAGCTGACCGGCCGCCCCCTCGAGGACCTGCGCATCGTCACCTGCCACCTCGGGGCGGGTGCCTCCCTGGCAGCGGTCAAGGGTGGCGTCTCCGTGGACACCACGATGGGCTTCACACCGCAGGAGGGGCTGGTCATGGCGACCCGCTCGGGGAGCGTCGACCCCGGCCTCCTCCTCTGGCTGGAGGAGCACGTCGGGATGCCCCCGTCGGAGCTGGCGACGACGTTGGAGCATCGCTCGGGGCTGCTCGGCATCTGCGGCAACTCGGACATGCGGGTGATCCTCCAGGCCGAGGCGGATGGCGACGCGGACTCGGCGCTGGCGATCGGCGTCTACCTCCACCGGCTGCGGGCGGGCATCGCCGCCATGGCCGCCGCGATGGGCGGGCTCGACACCCTGGTGTTCACCGGAGGGGTCGGTGAACACGCCGCCCCGATCCGGGAACGGGCCGCCGCGGAGCTGGGCTTCCTCGGCGTCGCCCTCGACCGCGAGGCCAACGCGCGCGCCGTCGGGGATGCGGAGATCGGGGCGAGCGGCGCCCCGGTCAGGAGCCTAGTGATCACGGCCCGCGAGGACGTCGAGATCGCCCGCGGGGTGCGCCAGGTGCTCGCCGCCTCCTCCGTCGAGGTTGCAGGGCGCTCGCCGGAGAAGTGACAGCGCAGGGTCAGGGGCGGGCGGCTCGCCGGCTCATCCTCTGGGACGTCGACGGCACCCTGGTGTCGTGCGGACCGGCCGGTCGCGAGGCGCTGGAGAGCGGGGCGCGCCTGGTCGCCGGACTGGCCGCTCTCCCGCATCTCCCCATGGGGGGCAAGACCGATCCGCAGATCATCGGCGAGATGCTGCTCGGCGCCGGGGTGGCGCCCGCCGACCTCGGCAGCCTGGTGCCGGTGGCCCTCGCCGAAGCGAAGCGGGCATTGGCCGGCTGGAGGGAGCGGATGGGACGGGAGGGGAAGGTCCATCCCGGGGTCCGGCGCCTCCTCGACGAGCTGGCCGCCAGGGGCGGCGTCCGCCAGACGCTTCTGACCGGCAATGTGGCGGTGAACGCCGCCATCAAGGTCGGCGCCTTTGGCCTCGAGGGGTACTTCGACCTCCCGGTCGGAGCCTACGGCGACGACAACGCGCAGCGGGAGCTGCTGGTCCCGATCGCGCTCGACCGGATGCGGGAGCTTCGCGGTGAGACGTACCAACCCGAGCAGGTGTGGGTGATCGGGGACACGGCCCGCGACCTGAGCTGCGCGCGCGCGGCCGGGGTGCGCTGCCTCCTCGTGGGCACGGGCCGCGATGGCTTCGACGCCGTCCGCGGCCTGGAGGCCGACGCCCTGATGGAGAACCTCGCCGACACCGGAGCGGCGCTAGGCATCCTCTTGGGTAGGTCCGGGCGGGGCGCGCCCGCGGCTGGAGGCGCACGGGGACGGCTACGATCTCCGGGTGGCTGACCAGGACCCGCTCTCCGAGTCGGACTTCTGGGAAATCTATCGCAGGGTCCCGCGGCTCACGGTCGAAGTGGTGGTGACCGGCGAGCGGGGTGTGCTGCTCACCCGCCGGGCGATCGAGCCATGCCGAGGGATGTGGCACGTCCCGGGTGGCACCGTCCGTTTCGGGGAGCGGCTCGCCGACGCGGTGAACAGGGTGGCCCGGCGCGAGTTGGCCATCGAGGTCATGGAGAGCCGGATGCTGGGCTACGTCGAGTATCCGAGCCACTACGAGAAGGGCCTCGACAGCCCGGTCGGGATCGTCTTCCTGGTGACCCGGCACACCGGCTCCATCCAGGCGAGCGCCGAGGCCGATGCCCACGGGTGGTTCCGCCGCCTCCCGGCAGGGATGCACGCGGAGCAGGCGCGCTTCCTCGAGGAGGCCGGCCTGGCCGAGCCGCAGCCCGACGGCGCAGAATCGGCGGACATCGATAGCCGGAGGACGGATAGTGGCGACTGACGAGCTTGCAACCCTGCGCCGCCTGGCGCGCCAGCTTCGTGTCCCCCCGGAGACAAAGGTGAAGCTGCCCCACGGCTTCGACCCGGGACACACCGCGACCTGGGTGCACGAGAAGGACGCGGCATCGTCCCTGGCGGCGGGGGTGCAACTGCTCAGCGAGTACCAGGCGCGCCTCGCGGCCCAGGACACCTACGGCCTGCTGGTGGTCCTGCAGGCCCTCGATGCGGCGGGCAAGGACGGCGCGGTCAAGCACGTCATGAGCGGCGTCAACCCGCAGGGCGTCTGGGTGCGCAGCTTCAAGATCCCCTCCCCCGACGAGCTCAACCACGACTTCCTCTGGCGCTACACCCGTGACCTCCCGCCGCGCGGGGTCATCGGCATCTATAACCGCTCCCACTACGAGGAGGTGCTGGTGGTCCGGGTGCATCCGGAGAACCTTGAGCGGCAACACCTGCCCGCCGAAGCGCGGGGCAAGGACGTCTGGGAGGAGCGCTTCCGGGCGATCAACGAGTGGGAGGCCCACCTCACCACCAACGGCATCCACGTGGTCAAGATCTTCCTCAACCTCTCCCCCGACGAGCAGCGCAAGCGCCTGCTGGCGCGGATCGACGACCCCACCAAGAACTGGAAGTTCTCGGCGGCCGACCTCGTCGAGCGCGGGCACTGGGACGAGTACCAGCACGCGTACTCGGAGGTGCTCGCGCACACCAGCACCGCGTACGCCCCCTGGCACGTGGTCCCCGCCGACCACAAGTGGTTTGCCCGGGTGGCGGTCTCGGCGATCGTCGTCGACGCCCTGGCCGCGATCAACCCCCAGTTCCCGAAGCTCGACGCGACCGCGATCGCCGACCTGAAGAAGGCGCGCACCCAGCTGCTGGCGGATAAGGACTAGCGCGTCCCGGGTGCCGGGAGCGCTCACCAGCTGACCGGCGCTACGCCCTCGCCCGCCTCGACCCGGCGCGCACCGGAGCGCCCATGGCAGCGAGCCGGTCCGAGAAGCCAGTCGCGTCCATCAGCACGCGCATCTCGCCGACGGCATGCTCCGACGGATACATGCTGCCGAGGCCGAGCTGTGCGCGAATCGCCTCACGGCGGTCGATGAACTCCCTCCACCTCGGACCGAAGGCCTCGGCGAGATGCGGGAGAAACTCGGGCGGCGTGCCTCCCATCCCCTTCTCGTAGAACTGCACCGCCCAGTCGGCGAACATTGCGACGTGCCTCACCCCGCGACCGGCCTCCACCTGCATGCCGCGGATCACCTGGTTGATGACCGCCACCGAGTTGCCCCGCGGACAGCGGCTCTGGCAGGTGTAGCAGTAGAAGCAGAGCCACACCGAGTCGTCCTCCAGCAGCGTCGTATCACCATCGCGGGCACGACGCGCGATCTCGCGTGGCGAGTAGTCGGCGAAGCGCGCCGCCGGACATCCCGAGGTGCAGATGCCACACTGCAGGCAGGAGAGGAAGCCCCCGGTGTGATCGTGCATGCGCGGGTCGGCGAGGATGCGTTGGACCAGGTCGGTTACCGGCGGCGCTTCCAGGAAGACGCTGCGGGCGATGGTCGCGTACGGGTTCACGTGACCGCTCTCGCTCGCCGGGTTCACGTGACCGCTCTCGCTCGCCGGGTTCACGTGACCGTTCTCGCTCACCGGGTTCGCCGTCGCGCCACCGCTCGAGCTCATGCTCTCTCCTCGGCGTCCCCGGAGGCGCCCACCACCGCGGCCGGCGCCGCCCGGAAGAACTCCGGCCAGAAGTGGACCTCGACATCAGCGCGTTCGTGCCGCGCGGCCAGGCGCACATTGTCGCGGCAGAGCAGACAGGGGGTGACGATGGGAGCGTGCCGCTCCGCGGCGAAATGGACCAGCTCGGTGACCCCCCTGCTCGGACCGCGGTAGGCACCCCCCAGCGCACCGCAGCAACTCGCATGCAGTGACGGATGGGCCAGCAGCTGCTCGGTACCGGCCAGCTCCGCCGCCTCGGACATGACGGCGAGAGTGACCTCGCGGTCGGAGAGGCATCCCACGTAGGGCACGAACCGGGGGCTCCGCGCCTTGAGCTGGTACTCACCGCGGCGGGCACGCTCCACCAGCACGCCCCACACCGGGACGGTCGGCGTCCCGGCCGCAGCCAGCGTCCGCTCACAGGCGGGGCAGGCTGTGAGCATCGTCCCGGTGAAGGTCGGCGGCGCCACCGCCGGGTCGCGCGCCGGGTGCCCGCAGCAGCGGGCGTCCTCGGGCTCGGCGAGACGCATCCCGGATCCGGTCGCGAGCGCGCGGGTGGCCGCATACGCCTCCCGATCCATGCGCAGCGCGCAGCCCGGATAGAAGACCTTGAGATCGTCGGCCGACGCGACCGGCCGGGACGGCCGTCTCACCTGTGCACGGACGGCGCGTGCTCCGAGTGACATCGCGGTCGCATGGCCCCGGGGCAGGAAGCCGCGCACGGCCATGTGCAGCCCGAGGGTCAGGCTGTTGAGCGTCGGGCGGCGCTTGAGCTGACGTGCGGCCAGGTCGGCGCCGCTGCGCTCCGGGCAGCGTGCTCCCTCGCCCGCCCGCTGCAGCACCCGCAGCTCGGCGAGCACCCCCGCGACGTCCACCCCCATGGGGCACGACTCGGAGCACGCCCCGCACTCGCTGCAGCGCCAGACGTCCTCACAGGCGAGGAGGCGCTCCGTGTCCTGAGCCATGACGAGCCTGACCACCGCCCGCGGTCCATCGGCGAGATCCAGGCCCTGGGGGCAGGCACTCCGGCAGCGACCGCACTGATAGCAGGAGCGGCAGCGCTCCGCCAGCGCCTCGACCGCCGCGCGGCTCTGCTCTGCTACGGGAGGCATCACCGCTCCCCCACCGGCGAAGCGAGCTCTCGCCCGTCGCGGGCGGCGGCCTGCGCCTCGTCGACCCTGTCGCAGAAGCTCCGCAGCCGGTGGCCGATCCCGGTGTGATCCACGGCGCAGAGATGCCACTGCTCGATGGGCATGGTGCGGCCCATCTGGGTGATCAGATCCGTGGCGAGCGCCGCCTGCTCCGCGGCGCTGGCGTCGCCCCGCTGGTAGTGGCACCGCCCCTCCACGCAGCCGGCGAGGAACACCCCTGCCGCGCCGAGGCGGGCCGCCTCGACGAGGTGGAGGGCACTGATCCGGCCGAGGCAGGGCAGCTCGATCAGGCGCACTCGCTCCGGGTACCGATCGCGGCGCTGCCCGCTCAGGTTGAAGGTGGCAGCCGCACACTCGGCGCAGGTGAAGCCGACCACGGGGCTCTCCACGCCACCGGCGATCATCCGCAGACGGGAGAGGAGCGTCTCATCGTCCAGCGAGTGGCTGATCGCGAGCTCGGGGCAGGAGGCGGCGCAGATGCCGCACCCCCGGCAGGCGCCGGCATCCACGACGGCGAGCTGGGCGTCCGGGCGCACGTTGGCGGGCCGGAGGTCGGCAGCCGCCCGGTCTGTGAGCCCGAGGGCACCGAAGGGACAGGCACCGACGCAGGCGCCACAGCCGACGCAGCGGGCGGCATCGACGGTCGCCGGGCAGACATCGTGGCGGCCCCCCGAGGTCAGGTAGCCGTGCACCCGGGCGGCGGCGGCCGCGGCATCGGTGATGCACTCGGCGATGGTCTTGGGACCGGACGCCGAGCCGCAGACGAACACTCCATCGGCGAGCGTCTCGGTGGTCCGGTTCTTGGCGTCGAGCTGGGCGACGAACCCGTCGCCGTCCAGCGGCGCCCCGACCAGTCGGGCGACCTCCGCCGACTCCTCGGCGGGCACGAGCCCGGTCGAGAGCACGACCAGGTCGGGGCGCAGGCGGCGCAGCTCCGATGCACCGATGTCCTCGATCTCGACCACCGGCCGGCCATCGCCGTCCATTTGCACCGCCGCGGGGGAGCCCCGGACAAACTCGACACCGGCGCGCCGAGCGGCGAGGTACCAGGTTTCGTCACGGGCACCGGGGGTGCGCAGCTCCTGGAAGCAGATGGTCACCCGCATCTCCGGGAAGAGCTCGCGCAGACGGATCGCGTGCTTGATCGCGATCATGCAGCAGAGCCGGGAGCAGTACGGGAGGCGGCGCTCGTCACGCGACCCGGCGCATTGGATCATCACCAGGTGGCGCGCCGGTGCCCGCCCCCGCCACGAGTGCTCCTGCCAGCTGTCCAGCTTCTCGGCGAGCTCGACCTGGGTCATGACGTGCGACCGGCCGTAGCCGAGATGGGTCACCAGATGCCCCGGCGCCGGCTCGCAGCCGGTGGCGATGACGACGGCCCCCACGCGGAGCTCCTCCAGCTCGGCCGCCGGAGTCAGATCGATGGCGTCGACGGGGCACACCCGCGCGCAGGCGCCACAGAAGGTGCAGGCATCGAGGTCGATGGAGCGCAGCACCCGCCCGTCGTACACCTCGCCGGCGATCGCCGTGGCCCGGCCCCCCGGTCCAGGGACGGGGCAGGCCTCCTCGCAGAGCCCGCAGTCGATGCACTCGCTGCCCACCATCTCGGAGAGGCTGCGCACCTCGACCGTGAAGTCCCCGGCCCAGCCGGTCACCGACGTGACCGTGGTCCGCCGCCGGATCCGGAGGTTCGGATGGTCGATGGCCACGTTGCGATACAGGCACTTCCGGACCCCGGACTGGGCGGCGGTCGCCGGCAGGCAGGGACCGCAATCGCCGGTCGGGAAGATGGCGCCGATGGAGGTGGCGCGCCCGCCGATGAAGGGTCGGCGCTCGAGGAGCTCGACGGGGTGCCCCATCCGGGCCAATTCGACGGCCGTCTGCGCGCCCGCGACCCCACCGCCGACGACCGCGACGCGGTCGGTACTGGGACGGAGCGCGACCCTCCGCTCCTGGTGCGCCGGGAAGCGAATCGCCACCTGGGCGATCCGGAGCGCCTTGTCGGTGACGGCTTCACGAGCGTCGCCGTGCACCCACGAGCACCCCTCGCGAATGTCGGCCGCTTCGAGACGGAGGCCGCGGTCGGTCACCCCCTGCAGGCGCCGCGCCGCGAAGTCGGAGGAGCAGCCGACGAGGAGGAGCCGGCCAGCCGCCTCACCGAGCTCCAACAGTTCGACGAGGCGGCTGTTCGCCTCGCGGCCACACCACATGGCACGCCGTTCGACGGTCACGCCTCCAGCGGCGAGTCCCCTCTCGAGGGCGTCGAAGTCGACGTTGCGGGCCATGGTCCCGGCGCACTCGCAGAGGAGCGCACGGGTGCCGGCGCCGGTCACGGACGCGCCCCCGCAGAAGCCATCGCCCGCGGCACTCCCTCCGCGTCTCCGACGGGGACGGGGCAGGCCTCGACCGCCCCGGTGGGGCAGGCGCGGACGCAGGCACCGCAACCCGCGCAGAGGTCGGCGTTGAAGAGGATGCCGCGGAAGGTGCGGACGCGATCCGGGACGCGGAACGGGCCAGTCGGCTCGTGACGCGCGATCCGCCGGAGTGCCGCCGCCAGCACTCCACGACCCGTCCCGGCAGGCGCGGAGAAGAGCTGGGCCGGGTCAAACCAGTCGTCCTGCCGCATGGCACCGGTGGGACATGCGCTGACGCAGCGCCCGCAGCCGACGCACAGCTCGTCATGACGGACGACCTCGCATCCCAGCACCCCGGCGCTGACCCCGGAGGTCGCTCCCCGGAGCTCGCCGGCGACCTGCCTGCCGCGTGCGCTCAGAGGCATGCCGTCATGACCTCGGAAGCCGGGGCAGGCGCGAGATGGTCGCGTCCATCCCGCGAGCGGTGGCCACGAAGCGGGGCGTGTCGGCGGCGCTCATGGTGAACATCGCGGCGCGCTCGGGCTCGACCCCGACCGACTCGAGCAGCCTCCGCACGAAGGCCACCCTGTCCAGCGCGTGGAAGTTGCCAACGCGATGGTGGCACTGCCCCTCCAGGCAGCCGGCGACGTACACGCCGTCGGCGCCGTCGGCGAGGGCGGCCAGCAGGTGCAGCGGCGAAACGCGCCCGGTGCAGGGGACCATGATGGTGCGGATCGTTGGCGGTAACGGGGTGCGGGCATTGCCCGCGGCATCCGCGGCGCTGTACGCGCACTCGCGGCAGAGAAAGGCGACGATGCTGCGCTCGCCGTCCGCCGCGTCCGCGATGACCTCCGACGCGGTGACCGCAGACGTGGCGAGGGCCGGCACGTTCACACCGTCGCCTCGGCGAGGAGCTCGGCGTCGGAGAAGCCTCCCACCGTCATCGCGCCCGAGGGGCACTCGGCGGCGCAGATGCCGCAGCCCCGGCAGCTCGCCTGGTCGACCAGGGCATGCACCCGGTCCCCGTCGACGAGGCGCACCGCGCCCTGGGGGCAGACCGTCACGCAGACGCCGCAGCCGATGCACACACCGGGCTCGGAGAAGGCGACCTCCACAGGGGTGGCGGCCATGCCCCCCTGGAGCATCGAGGTCACCCGGGCAGCCGCCGCCTTGGCCTGAGCGATGGTCTCGGGGATGCCCTTGGGCCCCTGGGCGGTGCCGGCGATGAAGATCCCGGCGCGCTGAGAGTCGACGGGACGGAGCTTGGGGTGGTATTCCTTGAGGAAGCCCGCGGCGCCCTGCTGCAGACCGACGACCCGGGCGATCTGGGTGGTCCCCGCCGAGGCCTCGAGGCCGGTGGAGAGGACGACGAGATCAAAGAGCTCCTCGTGCTTGCCGCCGGTGACGGTGTCCTCCCAGCGCACCCGCAGGCTCTTGTCCTGCTCCTCGGCCAGCTCGCCGACCCGGCTGCGCACGTAGCGTACGCCGCGCTCGGCGACCAGCTTCAGGTACTCCTCATGTCCCTTTCCGGGCATCCGCAGGTCGGTGTAGGCGATAGTCACCTGGGTGTCGGGGTACGACTCCCGGATGAGCGAGGCATGGAGGGTGGCGAAGAGGCAGCAGATCGCCGAGCAGTGCTCGTTGCCCCGCGATGTGGAGTCGCGCGAGCCGACGCACTGGAGCATGAAGACACGCTTCGGCACCTGGCCGTCGGAAGGCCGGCGGAGCTGACCCGCGGTGGGGCCCGAGGCGGAGAGCAGCCGGGCCAGCTGGCTCTGGGTCAGGACGTTCGCGTAGCGCCCGTAGCCGAGGGGCGGCTTGCGCCGCGCGTCGAACTCACGATGCCCAGTGGCGATGACGATGGCGCCGACGGTCAGCTCCTCGTCCCGCGGCTTCTGGCCGAGGTCGATGGCGCCCGCCGGGCAGGCGGCGACGCAGGAGCGGCAGTCGGAACAACCGCCGCAGGAGAGGCAGCGCCTGGCCTCGGTGAGCGCCTCCTCCTCGGTGAATCCGAGCCGGACCTCCTGCCAGCTCGTCCTGCGCTCCTCTGGCGCGAGCACGCGCATCTCCTGCCGCGGCCGCGTCCTGCGCCGGCTGAGCTCCAGGTCCGGGACCTCGGCCCGGTCGCGCTCCACCGGCCAGACGTCGAGCAACGTCTCGCCCCGCAGGTGGTTGTGGATGCCCCGGGCAGCGCGGGCACCGGCCGCGATCGCCTCGATGGCGATCAGCCCGCCACCGGCGGCCGCGTCCCCGGCGGCGAAGACCCCGCGGCGACCGGTCATCATCGTCTCCCGGTCGACCACGATCTGGCCACCGGCAACCGCGACGCCGGCGGCTCCGGCGAGGGCCTCCTGGTCGGGGCCCTGCCCCACGCAGAAGACGACGGTGTCCGCCTCCAGCTCCACCGACTCGGCCTCGGTGGGTCGGGGTGGCCGCCACCCCCGGGCGTCGGGCTCCCCGAGCGTGCAGGCCTGGAAGCGGACCGATCGGACCGCCCCCTCCCCGATCAGCGCGACCGGCATCAGCGACGGGGCCAGCTCGACCCCCTCGGCGAGCGCCTCGGTCAGCTCGCCAGGTTGAGCGGGGAGGGTCGCGCGGTCCTCGATGCAGGCCATGGTGACCCGCTCGGCGCCCAGCCGTAGCGCGGTGCGCGCCGCATCGACGGCCACATCGCCGCCCCCGATCACGACCACGCGCGATCCCACGGCGACGGGATCGCCGAGAGCCCGAGCCCTCAGCAGGTCCAGGCCGCCGACCACCCCGGAGAGCTCCCGGCCCTCGATCGGAAGCAGCCGGGCCTGGGGCAGACCCAGGGCGAGCAGCACGGCCCGATAGCCCTCGGCGAGCAGCGAGTCCACCGTGTAGTCACGGCCGCAGCGCTGGCCGGAGCGCAGCTCCACACCGTGGGCGAGCACGCGCTCCACCTCGGTGGCGACGACCTCGCGCGGCAGCCGGTACTCGGGGACACCCAGCCGGAGCATCCCCCCTGCCACCGGCTGCGCCTCGAAGACGGTGACGGGATAGCCGAGCAAGGTCAGGTCGCGGGCCGCCGTCAGACCGGCAGGGCCGGCCCCCACCACCGCGACCCGATCAACATACCGGCGGGCCGGCGCCTCAACCGGGGCGGCGGCTCCGGCCTGGTCGGCCACGAAGCGCTTGATGGCGGCGATCGCGACCGGCTGGTCGAGCCGGCCCCGGGTGCACTGCTCCTCGCACTCGTGGGGGCAGATCCGCCCGCAGACGCTCGGGAAGGGGTTGGGCTCGCTGGCCACGCGATAGGCATCCGCCCATCGGCCCTCGGCGGCCAGCGCGACGTAACCCTGGACGGCGGTGTGGGCCGGGCAGGTGGAGGTGCAGGGGGCCCAGCCCCGGTTGTCGATGGCGAAGGTGGACGGGACCGCATTGGCGAAGGGGCGAGAGATCGCCTTGCGCCGCGTCACCCCGAGATCGAACTCGCTCTCCAGCTCGACCGGGCACGCCGCGGTGCAGGACCCGCAGCCGACGCAGAGGTCGCTGACGAACCGGGGGTGGTGGCGCAGCCGAACCCGAAACTCGCCGGGAGGCCCGCTCACCGACGTCACCTCGGTCAGGGTGTGGACGTTGATCCGGGAGTCGGTCGCCGCGTTGGCGAGCCGGGGACCGAGCGAGCACATCGCGCAGTCCTCGGTGGGGAAGGTCTTGGAGAGCCGGGCCATGTAGCCGCCCAGCGACTGCTCCCTCTCGACGAGGTGGACCGCGATCCCGGCCCCGGCCAGCTCCTCGGCCGCCGAGAGACCGCCGATGCCGCCGCCCACGACGAGCGCCGACCGGTTGAGGAAGGTGCGCGACGGCTGGAGCGGGCGCTGCTGCCCGGCGCGTGCCACGGCGGAGGCGAGGACGGTCTCGGCCTTGCGCTGGGCCTTCTCCGGCTCGTGGCGATGGATGAAGGCGCAGCCCTCGCGCAGGTTGGCGAAGGCGACGGTGTTCTCGCCGAGCTCCAGGTCCCGTGCGATCCGCTCGAAGGTCGGACCCTGGAAGCGGCGAGAGCAGGAGCCGATGACGATCCGGTCCAGGCCGCGGTCGGCGACCACGCCCTCGATCAGCCGGCGCCCCTCGGCGCCGCAGAGGAACTGGGATATGGCGACATTGACCACGCCGTCCAGCGAGCGCCCGCCTGCCGCCAGGGCGGGGAGGTCGAGCACGCCGGAGATGTTGCCCCCGCACTCACAGAGGAAGACGCCGCAGCGGGTCACAGGGGGACTGCCTGGCGGGCTCCGATCCTCTGCAGAAGTGGCTCCAGGTCCTGGGAGTGGGCGGCGACGCCACAGACCGTGTCGGGGTCCGCGCCGAGTGCCAGCGCCACCAGCTGCTGCACGTGAAGGTGCACGAAGGGGTACTTCTCGTCAGAGTCGCGCTCGATGATGTCGTGGTGGCGGTCGAACTGAACCATGCAGTTTGGACACATGTGCACGCAGACGTCGACCTTCTCGGCGGCCAGACGCCGCAGCTTCTCCCGGGTGACCGCCATGGACATCGAGGGGTTGACGAAGCGCTGGCGGAAGCCGGCCCCGCAGTGGGTGGTCTTCTCCGGGTAGTTGCCGGTGCTGATCACCCCGGCGGGCTCCAACAGGTCCTCGGCGAGCATCAGGTTCTCGCTGTCGCCGAGCACCTCGTCGGGGAACACCTTGCAGTAGTGGCAGGCGGGGTGGCTCGCCACCCGGATACCCCCGAGGCGGCGGCGCACCAGCCCGGCCAGCTTCTCGTGCTGCGACCAGAGCACCTCGAGGACATGCCGGTGCTGGATGGTCTGGGCGATGGTGTCGTCGTAGACACGCCCGATCTCGGCCAGAGCCCGGTTGACCTCCTCCCGGTGCTCGGGGACCTCCAGAACCCGGTGGGCCCTCTTGTTGATCGCGTAGCAGGTGGAGCAGAGGTAGGCCTGGACGGGATGCCCCGCCTCCACCGCGACGCACGCATTGCGCGCGGCGATCGCCAGGGTGGTCGCGAAGGGCATCAGGTCGGTGTAGTAGCCCATCCCCGTGCAGCAGGTCTGCTCAGGATTGACGATGTACTCGACCCCGAGCTTCTCGAAGAGCCATCTGGTGGCCGCCTCGGCGCCCGGGTACTCGCTGGAGACCATGCAGCTGCGGAAGAGCTGGACGCCGCCTCCGATGGGGTCGACCTCCGGCGTCGTGTGTGGCATGGAGCGGCTCTGTCTATCTCGTCAAAGAAATGGCGGTCGGCGCGGGGCGCTGACAGCCGGGACGCGATCAACCGGGCCAGATGAGCCTCGATTCCGCGCCGTGACTCTGGCACGGACAACCCCCAGGGATCAAGGAATGTTATCCGGGACTAAGTTTCTCTTTTAGAGAACGGTGCCAGCGTCGTCATCAAAGCGCACCGCGATCAGCTCCAGGGCGTCGGGTGCCTCGTGAACGCGACCGCAGGCGGGACAGATCACCATGTGGCCGGCGCACTGCTCGGGATCGACCTCCCCGGAGAACCCGCACCCACAGGTCAGCACCTGCCGCACCGACTCGATCTCCAGGACGGCGCCTGCCAGCTCGCCCCTCGCCGTGAGGTGGTTGAAGGCCTCGGTGAGCTCGTCGGCGTCGACGCCGTCGGGGCAGCGCACCTGGACGGCGCCGACCTGTCGCCCCCCGGCGCGCCGCACGCACTCGGCGACCAGCTCGGTGACGAGGGAGAGCTCATGCATGAGGTGTCGAGACGCTCCCCGTCCCCTTCTCGATGGCATGCAGGACGGCCTCGACGGCGCGCGGGATGGCGAGCCTCACCGCTCCCGAGAGCTCCGCAGCGGGCTCGAAGCTCTCCGCCCCCACGCTCACCAGAACCGCGTCCGGGGTGGCGGAGTAGAGGTCGCGGGTGAGCGCGAGGAGGTCCTCCGGGCCCATGCCGTGCGAGAAGGGGTCGAGCGAGCGCGCCTCGCGCGCCGGCACACCGGCGGCCCTATGCGCCCCCGCGGAGTCATCGGGTGCCCGCCGGAGGGCCACCGGCCGGACGCTCACCGACCCGACCGGCCGGTCGATGGCGGCATCGACGAAGACGACCAGCCGCGCCCGGCGGGCGTCGTCGGCCAGCTCGGGAAGGAGCTGGTCGGAGACGATCACCGACGCGCCGGTGCCGGCCAGCCGGGTGGCGAGCAGATCGCCCACCTCGGGCCCGACGGCGTCATCACCGCGCAGCGCGTTGCCGCAGGCGACGACCAGCACCCCCCGGTGGGGCAGCTCGGCGGGTTCGCCCCCCGGTGCCGGGCTCAGGCCTACACCGCCCGGCGCGTGGGCCTTGCGGCCGCCATCAGCGCGAAACCTGGCGCAGCAGAGAGCCCTCGGCGTCGCGGATGTCGACCTGGAGCGGCATCTGCCCGACAGCGTGGGTGGAGCAGCTGAGGCACGGGTCGTAGCAGCGGATCACCGCCTCCACCCGGTTCAGCATCCCCTCCTTGACCTGGTCGCCCTTGATGTAGTGGCGAGCCGTCTGGAGGACGCTCCGGTTCATCGCCAGGTTGTTGTGGCCGGTGGCGATGACCAGGTTCACCCACTCCACCAGACCGTCGTCGTCGACCTTGTAGTGGTGGATGAGCACCCCGCGGGGCGCCTCGGAGACACCCACGCCCTCGTTGCGGTTGATCTCGGCGCGCGCCCGCACGTGCGGGCTCAGGACATCGGGCCGGGAGAGGATCTCGTCGATCACGTCGATGCAGTGGACGATCTCGATGAGCCGCGCGTAGTGGTAGTGGAAGGAGCTGGAAGGATAGCGACCCAGCCGCTCGCGGTACTCGGCGAGCTCGGCGTCGGCCGCCGGGGTGCCGAGGCGCTCGGCGACGTTGAGCCGGGCCAGCGGACCGACGCGGTAGATCCCGGCCGGGTAGCCGAGCGGCTTGAAGTAGGTCGACTTCAGGTAGGACCAGGGCTCGACGGTCTCGCCGAGGTAGTCGCCGTAGGCGCGGGGATCGACCCCATCGGCCATCACCCAGCCGCTGCTGTCGACGACCCTCAGCAGGCCGTCGGAGTACGCGGCGTTGCCGCCCTCGTGGACCAGCCCCATGTAGAGGCTCGGGAAGTCGCCGAAGTGCGCGACCTCATCGGCCCAGGTCGCGACGTTCTTCTTGAACCACTCCAGGGTGCGGTGGGCACGCTCGCGGGCGTCGGGGATCTCGGCCAGGATGGAGTCGCGCTCGGACGCCTCCAGCGGACGGCTGACCCCACCCGGGACCACCCATGCCGGGTGGATCCGCTTCCCGCCCAGTCGCTCGATGATCCGCTGGCCGAAGCGGCGCAGGGCCACGCCGTCGCGGGCGAGCTCGGGCGTCTGGCGGGCGACGCCCACCAGGTTGCGCAGGGCCGGGTCGGAGTCGAACCCCAGCAGGAGATCGGGGGACGAGAGGTAGAAGAAGCTGAGGGCGTGAGACTGGACGATCTGGGCCAGGTTGAGCACGCGTCGCAACCGGACGCCCACCGGGGGAACGGTGACCCCCAGGATCTCGTCGCACGCCTTGGCGGAGGCGACCATGTGGCTGACCGGGCAGATGCCGCAGATGCGCGCCATCAGGGATGGCATCTCGTGGACCATCCGGCCCTGGCTGATCCGCTCGAAACCGCGGAACTGGGTGACGTGGAAGTGGGCGTCGGCGACCTCACCCGACGGGTCCAGCTGGATGGTGATCTTGGCGTGGCCCTCGATCCGGGTCACGGGCTCGATGACGATCGTCTTGTCAGCCAAAGCAGGTCACCCCCGCGGTAACGGGCACCCGCCCGGAGATCAGATCGTCGAGGACGCTGTGGATCAGATCCGCCGAGGGCGGGCACCCCGGCACGAAGACGTCGACCTTGACCACGGCGTGCACCGGACGCGACATGGCGAGGAGGCGCGGCACCATCGGACCGGGGAGCTGAGGATTGATGGTGACGTTCTCCAGGTAGGCGCGCTCGAGGATCGCAGCCGGTCCGATCTGGTTGCGCATCCCGGGAACGTTGGAGGTGACGGCGCAGTCGCCGAGGGAGACCAGGATGCGCGTGTTGCGGCGCACCTCGTGGATCTTGCGCAGGTCGTCCTCGGAGCTGATCGCCCCCTCCACCAGGGTCACGTCCACGTCCTCGGGGAACTCCTTGACGTCCACCAGGGCGCCGTAGACGATGTCCACCCGATCGGCGATCTCGAGCAGGCGCTCGTCCATGTCGAGGAGCGACATGTGGCAACCGGAGCAGCCGTCGAGCCAGATGGTGGCGAGGCGTGGCTTGCTCATCGTGTGCGTCCCTCATGAGCCACCAGGTACGGCAGGTAGGGCCGGCGGCGCCGCGCCTCGGCGACCGACCTCCCCTTCTCGAAGAGCGCTCCGGTGGGGCACACCTGAACGCACTTCCCGCAACTGGTGCAGGTGTTGGAAGCTCCCCAGGGGATGCCCATGTCGGTGATCAGCCTGGCCTCGGTGCCGCGGCCCATCACGTCCCAGGTGTGGGCTCCCTCGATCTCGTCGCAGACGCGCACGCAGCGAGTGCAGAGCACGCAGCGGTTGTGGTCGATCCCGAAGCGCTCGTGGGTGGCGTCCACGCTCGCCTGGGGAGAGAGCAGGGGGAGGTCGAAATGGGTGAGCCCGAGCTCGACGGCGAGGTCCTGGAGCTCGCAGTTGAGGTCGGCGACGCAGACCGAGCAGACGTGGTTGCGCTCGGTGAAGAGCAGCTCCACAATCCGGCGCCGATGCGCGGCCAGCCGCTCGGAGTTGACGGTGACCTTCATCCCCTCGTCGATGGCGGTGACGCAGGCCGGGAAGAGCTTGCGCTGGCCCTCGATCTCGACCACGCACAGCCGGCAGGCGCCGACGTCGGAGAGGCCCTGCAGATGGCAGAGCGTGGGGATGTGGATCCCGTTCTCGCCCGCGACTTGGAGGATGGTGCCTCCGGTCTGGCCGGCGACATCCCGGCCCTCGATGGTCAGGGTGAGCACGCTCATCGCCCGCCCTCCCCTGCCGCGACGGCGGCTTCTCGAGACTCCATCTTGCAGACCCCCGCCGGACAGACGTGGTCGTCGATGTGGGCCATGTACTCGTCCCGGAAGTAGCGGAGAGTGGAGAAGACCGGGTTGGGCGAGCCCTGGCCGAGCCCGCAGAGGCTGGTGTCCCGGACCATCGCGGCAAGCGACTCCAGCTCGGCCAGCTCGTCACGGCTGGCCAGGCCGCGGGTGATGCGGTCCAGCAGACGGTACATCTGGGTGGTGCCGACGCGGCACGGCACGCACTTGCCGCACGACTCCTCGCGGCAGAAGTCCATGAAGAACTTTGCCACGTCGACCATGCAGGTCCCCTGGTCCATGACGATCATGCCGCCGGAGCCCATGATCGAGCCCGCCTGGGCGAGCGACTCGTAGTCGACCGACATGTCGAGCAGCGACTCGGGCATGCAGCCCCCGGAGGGACCGCCGGTCTGGACGGCCTTGAACTTGCCGCCTTCGGGGAGGCCACCGCCGATGTCGAAGACGATCTCGCGCAGGGTGAGGCCCAGGGGCACCTCGATGAGGCCGGTGTTGACCACGGAACCCGCCAGCGCGAAGACCTTGGTCCCGAGGCTCTTCCCGGAGCCGATGGCCGAGTACCACTCGGCCCCGCGGCCGATGATGGCCGGGATGCTGGCGAGGGTCTCCACGTTGTTGATCAGGGTCGGCTTGCCCCACAGTCCGGATGCGGCCGGGTAGGGCGGCCGGGGCCGAGGCGTGCCCCGTCCCCCCTCGATGGAGGCGATCAGGGCCGTCTCCTCGCCGCACACGAAGGCGCCCGCGCCGATCCGGATCTCGACGTCGAAGCTGAAGCTGGTGTCGGCGATCCTCGGACCGAGGAGGCCGGCATGCTCCGCCTGGCGGATCGCGGTGGTGAGGCGTTTGACCGCCAGCGGGTACTCGGCCCGGACGTAGACGTAGCCCTGGTTGGCGCCGACCGCGTAGCCGGCGATGGCCATGCCCTCGAGCACCTGCTGGGGGCTGCTCTCCAGGACGCTGCGATCCATGAAGGCACCGGGATCGCCCTCGTCCCCGTTGCAGACCACGTACTTGCCGTGGGGGGAGTCGGTCTTGGCCACCGTGGTCCACTTGAGACCGGTGGGATAACCGGCACCGCCTCTACCCCGGATCCCGCTCCGGGTCACCTCGCCCAGCACCTCGGCGGGTGACATGGTGGTGATCGCCTTGGTCAGCGACTCGTAGCCGCCCACGGCGACGTAGTCCTCGACCCGCTCGGGGTCGATCCGGCCGCAGTGCTCGAGCACCACCTTGACCTGATGAGAGAAGAAGGGGTCGGTGGCGGTCGGGCGTCCACCCTCGCCGCCGGCGAGACCGTCGACCACGCAGTCCAGCGCGGCTTCGTCGCCGGCCGCCACGTGGTCGTAGATCCGACCCTTCTCCGGTACCGCGACGAGCGGCCCGGCGGCGCAGAGCCCCAGGCAGCCGACGCGCTTCACGGCGACGTCGGTCAGGCCCCGGGCGGTCACCCGCTCGCAGAGAGAGTCGAAGACGGTGTCGGCCTGCATCGACAGGCAGCCCGCGGCCATGCAGACGTGCGCGGAGGCACGCACCGGCCCGGCGGGGATCAGGGGTTCCTGACGGCGCCGGCGCGCCGGGGTCGGAGTACCCGCTTCGGTCATAGCGCCTCCAGCATTTGTTGCACGCCGTCGGGAGATATCCGTCCATGCACCTCGTCATCGACGACGACCGCCGGGGCCATGCTGCATGCTCCCAGGCAGCGCGCCCGGAGCAGCGAGATCCGGCCGTCGGGGGTGGTGCCACCCGCGTCGATCCCGAGCGTGTCATGAATACGGTTGAGGATGGCGGCCGCGCCGTTGATGTAGCAGGCCGTTCCCATGCACACCACGCAGGTGTGCTCCCCCTGGGGCTTGCGGACGAAGTGCGAGTAGAAGGTGGCGACTCCCAGCACCCGGCTGGGCGGTACTCCGAGAGCCTCGCTCACGTAGCTCAGGGCATCGTCGTCCAGATATCCGAAGACCTCCTGCACAGTGTGGAGGACCTCGATGAGAGCGTCCGGCCTCGCCCCCAGGCGGCGGATGCGGACGTCCACCTGACGCCAGCGCTTGTCGTCGCGGGGTGGGGAGGCAGGAGGCGCGTCGGCCGCCACGGTCATCGGCTACTCCTCGATGAAGATGCACTCGCCGGCGCACTGGGCGACGGCTTCGCGGACGCCTTCCTCGTGCTCCCCGAGCACCAGGGCCATGCTCTCCTTGCCACCGGGCTTCTCGAGGACGACCCCGTCCTGCTTCACGTAGGAGAGCCCGTCGTCGAGCTGCGTGAAGACGGCCGGGCAGAGATCCTCACAGAGGTTGTCTCCGGTGCAGTACTTCTGGTCGATCCAAACCTTCATGCGGTCACCTCCTTGGTCCGGCACCCACGCCAACCCAAGAGCGAAGGGTAGCCATGTAGTTGGCCCGCTCGAAAGCCTCTCCGGCCTCCGCGGTCACCCGAGACACCGATCCGCGCAACTGGGCGGCCGAATCGTATTCGTGTTCTGCAAGCCAAACGCGGAGCTCCCTCTCCACGGCGGCGACCCTCTCGGGCCCCGAGCGGAGCAGCTCCGAGGTCATCATCACCGCGTTCGCGCCCACCGCCAATGCCTTGGCGGCATCCTCACCCGAGTGCACACCTGACGTCGCAGCCAGCGACACCGAGTCAGGAATCTGGGGGCGGAGCATGGCGATCCAGCGCAGCGGCAGACCCAGCTCGACGCGGGTGGAGAGCTCGAGGCGGCATTCGACATCCATGGTCTCGAGGTCGATGTCGGGCTGGTAGAAACGGTTGAAGAGCACCAGCCCCGAGGCGCCCGCACGGATCACCTGGTGGACGAAGTGGGCCATGGACGAGTAGTAGGGCGAGAGCTTCACCGCCACCGGCACCTTTGCCTTGGCGCAGACCTCGGAGATCAGCTCCAGGTTAGAGGTCTCGATGTCCGCGGCAGCGAACTGGGGGTTGGCCGCGACCCGGTAGACGTTCAGCTCGACGGCGTCGGCACCGGCGCGCGCCACCAGCTCCGCGTAGCGGCTCCACGCCCCCACCGAGGTGGCGTTGAGACTAGCGATGACGGGGACGTCGACCGCCGACTTGATCCGCTCCAGGTTGGCGAGGTAGCGGTCGGCCAGCGTGGCACCCTCGACCGGCGGGAAGTAACCCGAAGCGTCGGTCGCCTCGGGGTTGACCCCGGCCCCCGCCTCCAGAGCGGCGGTGAGGCTCAGCTCCTCGGCGACGATCTCCTCCTCGAAGAGCGAGGGGAGCACGAGCGCGCCCACCCCGGCCGCGGCCAGCCTGCGGGCGGAGTCGATGTCCCCGGTGAGCGGGCTGGGAGAGGCGACGAGCGGAGACCTGAGGGTCAGACCGAGATACGCGGTGGTGAGGTCAACGGCGCTCGGGTTCATGGCTTGGCCTCCGCGTCGGTGGCCGCGGCGGCCGGCGCCGCCGCGCTGCCGTCCGCGCCCTCGCCGTCCTCCTCCGGCTCGTCCTCGACACCGTCGTTGACGAGCGTCCGGTGCACACCGGCGAGCTGGCTGTAGTAGCGCCAGCGCTCGGCGGCGTCGCGCTCCAGGAGCTTCATCAGCTCACGGGAGCGGTCCGGATCGCTGCGGGCGAGGGACGAGAAGCGCACCTCGGAGTTGACGAACTCGGAGACCGGGATGGAGGGCTCGCGGGAATCGAGCGTGAGCGGCTGGCCGGCCTCCTCCACGGTGGGGTGGAAGCGGTAGAGCGGCCAGTAGCCGGAACGCACCGCGTCCTTCTGGTGGGTCATGGAGGTCGACATCTCGATGCCGTGCGCGATGCAGGTCGAGTAGGCGATCACCAGCGACGGTCCGGGCCAGGCATCGGCCTCCATGAGCGCCTTGATGGTCTGGACATCGTTGGCCCCAATGGCGATCTGGGCCACGTACACGTTGCCGTAGGCGCGACCGGTGGCGCCCAGGTCCTTCTTGGGAGTGCCCTTACCGGAGGCGGCGAAGCGGGCGACGGCGCCACGCTGGGTGGCCTTGGAGGCCTGCCCGCCGGTGTTGGAGTAGACCTCGGTGTCGAGCACCAGGACGTTGATGTCGCGACCGGAGGCGAGCACGTGGTCCAGCCCGCCGAAGCCGATGTCGTAAGCCCAGCCGTCGCCGCCGACGATCCAGACCGACTTGCGGACCAGGCTGTCGGCGAGCACGTTCAACTGAGCCGCCTGCCGGGCGAGTGCGTTGCCCGCGGGGCTCAGCGTGGCGAGACGCTCCTTGAGCGCGACGACCCGCTCGCGCTGGGCGAAGACCGACTGCTCGTCCGTCTGGGTGGCGCCGAGAATGGCGTCCACCAGGGGCTCGCCGACCGCCGCCGAGAGCCCGTGCAGCAGTGACCGGGCGGCCCGCTGCTGGGCCTCCAGACCGATGCGGATGCCGAGACCGAACTCGGCGTTGTCCTCGAACAGCGAGTTTGCCCAGGCTGGGCCGCGTCCCTGCCGGTTGGCGGCCCAGGGCGTGGTCGGAAGGTTGCCGCCGTAGATCGAGGAGCAGCCGGTCGCGTTGGCGACCAGCAGGCGATCGCCGAAGAGCTGGGAGATGAGCTTCAGGTACGGGGTCTCGCCGCATCCGGCACACGCCCCCGAGAACTCGAAGAGGGGCTCGAGCACGGCGGCGCCCTTGACGGTGTTGTGAGCCAGCAGGCTGCGGTCCAGCTCCGGGATCGACTGGAAGAAGTCCCACCGGGTGCGCTCGACGTCGCGGTGCTCGAGGACGGGCTCGAGGTTGAGCGACTTGTGCCGAGCCTCCGTCTTTGAACGTGCGGGGCAGACCTCGACGCAGAGGCCGCAGCCGGTGCAGTCGTCGGGCGCGACCTGGATGGTCAGCAGGTGCCCGGCCAGCTCCTTGGAGCGGAAGGCCTTGGAGGGGAACTCGGCGGGAGCCTCCGCCAGGGCCTCGGGCGCGTAGACCTTCATCCGCACGGCCGCGTGCGGGCAGACGATCGCGCACTTGCCGCAGTCACTGCAGATGACGGGGTCCCAGATCGGGATCTCGGACGCGATCGACCGCTTCTCGTACCGCGCGGTGCCGGATGGGAACCTCCCGTCGGCGGGCATCGCCGAGACCGGCAGCGTCTCGCCCCGGTCGGCGATGAGGACCGACGTGACCTCGCGCACGAAACGGGGCGCGTTGCTGTAGTCGCGGAGCAGGCCGGAGCGGTTCGCGCCGTCGGCCGCTGCCTTGGACGGCATCACCCGAGTGAGCCCGGCCAGCGCGGAGTCGATGGCGGCGATGTTGTGATCCACCACGGTCTGGCCGCGGCGCCCGTAGGTCTTGACCACCGCCCCCTTGATGTCGGCGATGGCCTGGTCCACAGGAAGGACCTTGGAGAGGGCGAAGAAGCAGACCTGCATCACGGTGTTGATGCGGGTCCCCAGATGCGCGTCGGAGGCAATGCGCTGCGCATCCACCACCCACAGCTCGATCTGCTTCTCCACCAGGGTGCGACGCACCGTCTCGGGCAGCCGTCCCCAGACCTCGTCGACCGGATACGGGGAGTTGAGCAGGAAGGTCGCCCCGGGCTTGGCCCACTCCAGGACGTTGACGCGGTCGAGCAGACCCTCAGCGTGGCAGGCGACGAAGTCGGCGGCGGTGATCAGGTAGGTGGAGCGGATCGGCCGCGGGCCAAAACGGAGGTGGGAGACGGTCATCGAGCCCGACTTCTTGGAGTCGTAGACGAAGTAGCCCTGGACGTGAGCGCCGGTGCCGTCGGAGATGATCTTTGCGCTGTTCTTGTTGGCCCCCACCGTGCCGTCAGAGCCGAGCCCGAAGAACATCGCCTGCAGCTCGCCCTCGGGGCGCGGAGCTGTGAACTCCGGGTCCCAGGCCAGGCTGGAGAGGCTCACGTCGTCGTTGACCCCGACGGCGAAGTGGCGGCGGGGCTTATCGCCGGCCAGCTCGTCGAAGACCGCCTTGGCCATCCCCGGCGTGAACTCCTTGGAGGAGAGCCCGTAGCGGCCGCCGACCACCAGCGGCGCGGCGGTGAAGGGAGGATTCTCGGAGTCCATCGCCTCATCGAGGGCGGCCCGGACGTCGAGGTAGAGGGGCTCGCCGACCGCGCCAGGCTCCTTGGTCCGGTCCAGGACCGCGATGCTCTTCACGGTGCGCGGCAGGGCGGCGACCAGCTCCGCGCTCGGGAACGGACGGTAGAGGTGGATCTTCACCATCCCGACCCGCTCGCTGCGTGCCCGCAGCACCTCGACCGCCTCCTCGACTGCACCGCAGCCGGAGCCCATCAGCACCACCACGCGGTCGGCGTCAGGGGCTCCCACGTACTCAACCAGCCCGTAGCGCCGTCCGGTGCGCTCGGCCAGCTCCTCCATGGCGTGGGCGACGATGCCCGGGATCTCACGGTAGAAGGGGCTCGCCGCCTCGCGCCCCTGGAAGAAGACATCCGGGTTCTGAGCCGTGCCGCGCACGTCCGGGTGGTCTGGGCTCATGCCCCGGAGACGGGCCTCCTCGATGGCCAGGGTGTCGATCAGCGCGACCAGGTCCTCGTTGTCCAGCGGGGTCACGCTGGAGAGCTCGTGCGAGGTGCGGAAACCGTCGAAGAAGTGGAGGAAAGGCACCCGCGAGCTGAGGGTGGCGGCGTGGGCGACGAGGGCCAGGTCCTGCGCCTCCTGCACGGTGGCGGAGCAGAGCATCGCCCACCCGGTCGAGCGCACCGCCATGACGTCGGAGTGGTCGCCGAAGATGGAGAGCGCGTGGGTGGCCACGCTGCGGGCCGCGACATGGATCACCGCCGGCAGCAGCTCGCCGGCGATCTTGAACATGTTGGGGACCATCAGCAGCAGCCCCTGGGAGGCGGTGAAGGTGGTCGCCAGCGTGCCCTTCTGGAGGGCACCGTGGAGGGCGCCCGCGGCACCGGCCTCGGACTGCATCTCGACGATGTCGGGAACCTCGCCGAAGAGGTTCGGGATCCCGGCGGCGGCCCAGTCGTCGGCGTGCTCCCCCATCGGAGAGGACGGCGTGATCGGGTACAGCGAGATCACTTCAGAGAGGGCGTAGGCCACGCTGGCGGCGGCCTCGTTGCCATCGATGCAGATGCGCGCGGATCTAGTCAAAGTTAGGTGTCACCTCCGCCGCACGAGCCGCCGCGAAGCGACCCCGTTGCCTGGATTTCGATCCTCACGAGTCAACCAGAAACGTAGCCGGGGCGACAGGGTCGAGAGACGTCAGTTAGCGCGGACCAAAGGTCCTCACCGCCGGCTCTGCGGCGACCCGAAAGCGCGGCGCCGGCAGGGCCGGGAGGACCCCAAACGGAGGGACCGGGGAGCCCGCGGTCCCTCCCTGCTAGGCCGCAAGTCCTTACCCGTCAAGTGCCATGCGGCCCTTATGGGCCCACTCGAGAGGCCGGGCCTGGCCCTGCGAGTCAGGACGATTTGGCCCTGGTTGCCGATGCTATGTGCCGCGCGAGACGGGAACATTGAGGCGAGTGAGCACTGTCAGCGACGAGACCCACGGCCGCCACGGCTGGCTGCGCCAGGTCCGCATCATCCAGGGGGGTATGGGCGTCGCCATCTCGGGATGGCGGTTGGCCCGTGCCGTCGCCTCGCACCGTGCCTGTATGGGGGTGGTCTCGGGCACCGCGCTCGACAGCGTGGTGGCGCGCCGCCTCCAGGACGGCGACACCGGCGGCCATCTCCGCCGCGCCATCGAGGCGTTCCCGGATCAGGGGGTGGCGGGCCGCGTGCTCGACCGCTTCTTCGTTCCGATGGGCAAGAAGGTGGGCACGCCGTACCGCCGGGTGGGGATGCAGACCCATGTGGAGCGGCCCCTGGTGCGCGACCTCACCGTGCTCGCAGCCTTCGTCGAGGTGGTCCTGGCTCGCGAGGGGCACCGGGGCCGGGTGGGGATCAACCTGCTGACGAAGGTCAAGGCGCCGACCCTGCCCACCCTCTACGGGGCCATGCTCGCCGGAGTCGACTGCATCCTGATGGGCGCCGGCATCCCCCGCGAGATCCCCGGGGTCCTGGACGCCTTCGCCGAGGGCCGGGGCGCCAGCCTGCGCCTCCTCGACGGCCCCACCACCGACGAGCTGGCGCCGATGCTCCGCTTCGACCCCGAGGGCGTCGGCTACGGCGCGGCTCAGCTCCCCCGTCCCGCCTTCCTCCCCATCGTCTCCGCCGACTCGCTGGCGGCCATGCTGCTGCGACGCTCGACCGGCAGCGTCGAGGGCTTCATCGTCGAGGGCCCGCTGGCGGGGGGGCACAACGCACCGCCCCGGGGCCGGACCGTCCTCGACGAGACCGGCCAGCCCGTGTACGGCGAGCGCGACCAGGCGGACACCGCCCGGATGGTCGAGCTGGGCCTGCCCTTCTGGCTGGCCGGCGCCACCGGCTCCCCGGAAAGCCTCGCCGCGGCGCGGGAGGCGGGAGCCACCGGGATCCAGCTGGGCACCCTCTTCGCCTTCTCCCGCGAGTCGGGCATGGACCCCGAACTGCGCGTCAAGATCATCCGCGACGCCCGCGAGGGTGGGGCCGAGGTCCGCACCGATCCCCGCGCCTCCTCGACGGGGTATCCCTTCAAGGTGGTCCAGGTCGAGGGCAGCGTCGCAGTACCCGAGGTCTACGAGGCGCGGCACCGAGTGTGCGACAACGGCTACCTCCGCGAGCCGGTGTCGACCGGTGGGGGCTCGATCACCTACCGCTGCGCCGCCGAGCCGGTGGCGGCCTACGTCGCCAAGGGGGGCTCGGAGGAGGACGCGGCCGGACGGCGCTGCCTCTGCAACGGGCTGCTGGCGACCTGCGGCCACCCCCAGGTCCAGAAGGACGGCACGGTGGAGCCGCCGATCGTCACGAGCGGTGACGACCTGGGCCGGCTGGTCGGCCTGCTCCCCGCCGGCCGGGACGACTACGGCGCCGACGACGTCATCCGCTACCTGACGGGCGCCGCCTCGGCACTCTGACCCGGGCCGCCAAGGCGGCGGAAGCGAGGAGCCCCCTATCCTCGGAAGCGTGGCCGCCGTCAGCTGGGCCGGCTTCGCCGCCGGCATCGCCATCCTCCTGCTCACCGCGGCGAGCGTCTTCGGGACGCTGGTCGTCCCCCGGGCCGCCGCTCCCCGGCTGACGGTGCTCATCACCGGGGTGGTCCGGCGGAGCTTCCTGCTGGTCACCGACCGGGTGGACGACTACCTGACCCGGGACCGGATCGAGGCCCTCAACGGCCCGGCCCTCCTGATGGGTCTGCTGGTGGCCTGGGTGGGGCTGGTCTTCCTCAGCTTCGCCCTCCTCTTCTGGCCCTTCGTCGCCAGCTTCGGCAGCGCCCTCCAGATCACCGGGTCGTCGATGTTCACGCTCGGTTTCGAGACCCCCCGGGGCACCGCCCCGGTCGCGCTCGCCTTCCTCTGCGCCATGAGCGGTCTGGTGATCGTCGCCCTCCAGATCGCCTACCTGCCAACGCTCTATGCGGCGTTCAACCGCCGGGAGACGCTCGTGACCATGCTCGCGTTCCTGGGCGGCGTCCCGGCCTGGGGCCCGGAGGTCCTCATCCGCCATGAGCTGATCGACAACAAGGAGAGGCTCGGGTGGTTCTACGAGCGCTGGACGGAGTGGGCCGCCGACGTCTCCGAGTCCCACACCACCTACCCGCAGCTCCTCTACTTCCGCTCCCCCAAGGCCCTCCGCTCCTGGGTGATCGGGCTGCTCGCGGTCATGGATGCGGCGGCGCTCCAGCTCAGCCTCTCGCCGATCACAGCGCCGGCGTCGGCCCGCCCGCTCCTGCGCATGGGCTACGTGGCCCTGCGCGATCTGGCCGGGACGCTGGGGATCACCGTCGATCCCGACCCCGACCCGGCGGACCCCATCCAGCTCTCCCGCGCCGAGTTCGATGATGCCGTCGAGCGGCTGCGCTCGGTCGGGTGGAAGCTCGAGAGAGACCAGGACGAGGCCTGGAAGCATTTCCACGGCTGGCGGGTCAATTACGAAGCCGCCGCCTACGGACTCGCCCTCCGGCTCGACGCACCGCCGGCACTCTGGTCGGGCCCGCGCCGCAAGGGACGCAACCAGGTGATCAGCCCTGCCCGCCCCTCCCATCGCGTCCCGCTGGAGGGCGAGAAGGAGAAGCTGCTTCAGTCCGGCGCCAAGCGCCGCGCCGCGCGCCGCGCCGCCGAGCACGCGCTCCACGCCCACCACAACGAGGCGACGGAAACCCCCGGGTCGTAGGAGAGCAGGGGCCAACGGCCTAATCGGGTGGTGACCCTCGCCCCTATCCCCGTCCATCCCGGCCGGGGATGCTGCGACTGATGATGGTGTCGGATTTCGTCCAGATCGACCGGCCGTTCGCCGCCGTGTGTGACGAGCTGGTGGCCTCTGGGCCGGCCTGGCTCGGAGAATCGCTGGTCGCCGCCTACGAGGAGGGTGAGCAGCTTTCGCTCCGGGTCATCTCGTCGATCGGGCCGATCCGGGTCGGCAAGCGGGTGTGGGCAGAGCTGGACGAGATGGTGGTGAAGCCCGACCGGGTCACGCAGCCGCTGCGCTGGCGAGCGTCGGGGGCCACCGGGCTCTTCCCCGCCATGGTGGCCGAGCTCGAGTTCACCCCGATGGGGACCTCCATGACCTCGATCAGCTTCATGGGCCGCTACGTGCCGCCGCTGGGGCCGCTGGGACGGGAGGTGGACCGGATGCTCCTCCACCGGCTGGCCGAGGCCAGCGTGCGCGCGCTCCTCTCCCGGGTCGTCGAGCGGTTGTCCGACGACGCCGGGCAGGCGCGGCTGCGGGTCGCCGACGCGTCACCGGTGGTGGGGTGACGGTTCGGGTGCCAGCCGAGGCGGGCACACCGCCGGATCTCCGCCCGGCGGCACCCTCTGCGCCCGCACACCCCGACGCTCGAGGGCACGATGGCGGGCCTCCGAGGGGCTCCCCCCGCAGCCGGACCCACGGGAGATCCCACGGGGTCAGCCCGCTGCCCCTGCGGACGGTCGCGATCGACCGCTATCTGGAGACGATCTTCTGCATTGCCGCCGAGGACGAGCCGGTCCGGCCCAGCCGGATCGCCCAGTGGCTCGGGGTGAAGGCCCCGACCGTGAGCATCGGACTCCGACGGCTCCGAGCCGGAGGCTGGATCCAGACCGAGCTGGACCGGCGCGTCACCCTCACCGCGGCGGGCACCGACGCCGCCAAGGCCATCGTGCGCCGCCACCGGCTCGCCGAATGCTGGCTCACTGACCTGCTCGGGCTGGACTGGGCGAGCGCTCACCTGGAGGCGACCCGCCTCTCCGCCTCGCTCTCCGACACCGTCCTCACCCGGCTCGACATCTCGCTCGGCGAGCCGGCGACCTGCCCGCACGGTCACACCATCCCGGGGCGGACGGCCCCCTACGGGGAGCTCGTCCCGCTCGCCGACCTCCGTCCCGGCGCGGTGGCGGCGGTCCGCCGCATCTCGGAGATCATCGAGCACGAGTCCTTCGAACTCCTCCGGGCGCTCGCGGCCGCCGGGGTCCGGACCGGGGTCGAGGTCACCGTCGAGCCCGGCGGGGGCTCGGATGAGATCACCCTGTCCGTGGGTGGCCGGCATCGCGCGATCACCCTCGCGCCCGAGACCGCGCGGATGATCTGGGTGGAGCTCGTGGGACCTTCGGCAAGCGCCGCTCGGGACGGCCGCCCCTGGGCGGAGTGATCGGCCGCTGGGGATAGTGCGCTGGGGCGGCCGTGGCACGGGCGGTGTTCCACAGGCCCACTGCCGAGGAGCTCGGAGCCGCGGCCCCGCCCGGGAGGCGGCGTCCCGCCGGCCGGCCCCGGGTCGCGGTCAGGTTTGGCCCGAACATCATCGCCGTACGGGCCGGGGACCACAGCGCTGAGGGAGGCCCGAGACACCGGTGGAAAGGGGCCATTGGGCTCTGGTGCGTGGAAACCGCAGGGGCCACTCTGGGATGCCTTAGGAGGATCGGCTTGATGCGCACCGCGATCGTGTACGAGGGGACGCAGGGCAGCACCGCCGCCGTGGCCCGGATCATCGCCGCCGAAGCCGCCGTGCACGGCCCGGTCATCGTCGGAGAGGTGCACGAGATCCCGCTCGCCGAGCTCGACGGTGTGGAGTTCCTGGTCGTGGGCGGGCCGACCCACCACTGGGAGGAGTGGGCCGACGTGGCCCGGACCCAGAGCGCGGCCCACGTGCTCCGCGACTTCCGCTCGCCCACCGCCGGGGTGCGGGGCTGGCTGGACCACCTCCCGCCGCGGCCGAGCTTCTCCGCCGCCACCTTCGACACCCGGGAGCCGGGTCTGCGCGTTCTCAACGGGACCGCCGCCCTCGCCCTCTACCGCGCCCTCCGCCGCCGGGGCTGCCACCTGGTCACCCGCCCGGCGAGCTTCCTGGTGAAGCCCGGTCAGGTCTGCGAGCTGATGGACGGCGAGCAGGAGCGGGCGAGCAGCTGGGCGGTGCAGGTCTTCCGCCGGGCGGAGCACCACCACCCGGTCCGGGTCGGCTGAGGCTTCCCGGTAGCACGTCGACTCGCGGGCGGCCGGAGGAGATGTGATACTAGACAAGACGAGACGTCTCGTCTAGTATCATCGCAATGTCCGCAGCGAAAACTGGAACACCGGCGGTCGGCGCGACCAGCGGGGAGGTCGCCCGCGACCGGATCATCGATGCCGCCCGGCAGGCTCTGAGCGCCGGCGGACTGCCGCCGCTCTCCGCGCTCGCCCGCGAGGCGGGCGTCTCACGGGCCACCCTGTACCGTCTCATCGCGTCGCGGGCCGAGCTGCTCCGGCTACTGGAGGTGGAGCCCGACCCCAGCGCGCGTGAACGGGTGCTGGCCGAGGCCGTCACGCTCTTCGGTGCCCATGGCCTGGCGGGTCTCTCCATGGATGAGCTGGCCGACCGCGCCGGCGTTTCCCGTGCCAGCCTGTACCGTCTCTTCCCCGGCAAGGCTGCGCTCTTCCGGGAGGTGGTGCGCGTCTACGCCCCGTTCGTCCCCGTCGCGCTCGCCTTCACCGAGCACGCAGGCGACCCTCCCGAGCGGCTGCTGCCGATCATCGCCCAGGCCCTGCTCCGCAGCGCGCAGGCGCACGTTGGACTCGTCCGCACCCTGCTCGTCGAGGTCTCGGGGCCGGACGTCGACGCCGAGCTCGCACGGCAGCTCGCGCTCTCCGAGACCATCGCCCCGCTGGCCAGGTATCTGACGACGCAGATGGCGGCGGGCCGGCTGCGGCGGATGGATCCGGTGCTCGCGCTCATGGCCTTCGCCGGCCCGCTGATCATGCACCTGATCACTCGGGACCTCGTGGTGCGGGCCTTCGGTTTCGACGCCCCGCTGGAGACGGTCGCCAACGAGCTGTCGTCCGCCTGGCTGCGAGCGATGAAGCCCGACGGGGAGACGCATTGATGACAACTCAGCCGGTGGCAGTCTCTGTCGATGGCCTGACCAAGGTCTTCGGGTCGATCCGAGCCCTGGACGGCGTCTCCCTCACGGTCGGGGCCGGGGAGATCTACGGGCTGCTCGGTCCCAACGGCGCGGGAAAGACCACGCTGATCCGATCCCTGGTCGGGCTCGTCACCGCCGACGCGGGCACCGTCACAGTCCTTGGCCGCCGTCTTCCCGACCGTGCCGTCCTGGCCGATGTCGGATACATGCCCCAGGCACCCGCCCTCTACGCCGATCTCACGGTGGAGGAGAACGTCCGCTTCTTCGCCTCGGTGCACGATCTCGACCGGCACGCCGGCGCACAGAGTGCCGTCGACGCGCTGGAGCTCGTCGACCTCAGCTCGCGGCGGCACTCGGTGGTGGCCACGCTGAGCGGGGGGATGCGCCAGCGCGTCTCGCTGGCATGCGCGCTGGTCCACCGGCCGCGCCTGCTCCTTCTCGACGAGCCGACGGTCGGGGTCGATCCGCAGCTGCGCGCCGAGCTCTGGCAGCGGTTCACCACGATGTCCGGCGAGGGCACGACCATCATCGTCTCGAGCCACGTCATGGACGAGGCGGAGCGCTGCGGGCGGCTGGGGCTCGTGCGCTTTGGCCGGATGCTCGCCGAGGGCACCTCCGCCGCGCTGCGGCGGCTGGCCGGTGTGGAGCGGCTCGAAGACGCCTTCCTGGTCCTCTCGGAGAGCAGGTCGTGAACGGGCGCCGCGCCGGCGCGATCAGCCTCCGGATCCTCCAGCAGTTCCGCCACGACAGCCGCACCCTGATGCTGCTCTTCGTCGCGCCGATCATCCTGCTCGGCCTCTTCTACTTCCTGACCGGCGGCGGCTCCAGCCTCCCGGCGGTCGACGTGGTCAACCTCGACCGGGGCCCGCTGGGCGCGGTTCTCGCCGCCGACCTCGGCCAATCCACCGAGATCAGCGTCACCCGGACCACGCAGTCCCGGGCGGCGGGCGACCTGAGCGCCGACACGGTGGCCGCCTACGTCGTGCTGCCTCCCGATCTCTCGGTGCGGGCTCTGAGCGGCGATGTCATCGCTCCGACGATCCACCTGGAGGGCACCCAGCCCGCTCTCACCCAGCCGGTGCTGCTGGCCCTCGACCAGTCGGTGACGCGTGCCTCCCGCAGCCTGGCGGCCACGGAGGGGGTGCGGGTGCCGGTGCTCGAACCGAGCCTCGACTACCTCCACGGCGGGCCCGGCCTCGACACCCTCGACTACTTCGGGGGCGCGTTCATCGGGCTGGTCGTATTCCTGCTGGTGTTCGTGGTCACCATCATCGCGTTCCTGCGGGAGCGCAGCCAGGGCACCCTGGAACGGCTGATGGCGAGCCCGCTCCGGCGCGCCGACATCGTGGTCGGGTACATCGGCGGCTTCATGGTGGTGGCGACCGTGCAGGCCGTGGAGGTCGTGGTCTTCACCCTCTATGCGCTCCACGTCCACAACCAGGGCGATGTGGCGCTGATCGTCTTGCTCACCCTGCTGATGACCCTGGTGGCGGTGAACCTCGGCATCTTCCTCAGCATGTTCGCGACCACCGAGTTCCAGGCGGTCCAGTTCATCCCCCTCGCGATCGTCCCGCAGGTGCTGTTGAGCGGGATCGTCTTCCCGGTCGCCACCGAGCCGGGCTGGCTCCAGGTGGTGTCAAGGCTGCTGCCGCTCACCTATGGTGTCGACGGGCTGCGCGACGTGATGCTGAAGGGCAACGGGCTCACGTCCGGTCCTCTGCTGGTCGACATCGCCGTGGTGGTGGCCTTCGCCGCCGCGCTCATCGGCGCGGCGACGGCGACCCTACGCCGGAGCGCTTCCTGAGGCCCACCGCAGGTCAGGGCGCGGGGACCGCCCCGAAGGTCCGCCCGCTCACGAAGGTGCCCTCGATCGAGATGAAGCGCACCACGTCCTCGGTGAGGAACGGCCAGTCGCGGGCCAGCATGCTCCGAGCCTCGGCCAGCTCAGCGGCGTCGGAGATCTCCGACGCCACCCCCTGGACCAGGACGCTCCAGCCCCAGGCGCCGGCGGGATCGTACCGGTCGGCCTCGAAGGCCACCACGGAGCGATGGACCGCCGCGTCCAGCTTGGCGCCGGGAGCGGTCCGGAAGACCACCTTCTCCCCAACCACCACGTATTCGACCGGCAGGATGGCGGGCAGTGCCCGCACGCTCACACCGACGCGCCCGACCCCCAGGGTGGCGAGCAGGTCGAAGCAGCGCACGCGGGACAGCTCACGCAGGCTGAAGAGGCGGCGCTCCATGGACCCCCAGCATCCCCGGCGAGAACCCAGCCGGGCCAGGGGCAGTCGCCTCGCTCGTTTCGGGACCTTCGGCCCTAGGCGAACCTGCGAACCGGGGACAACAGTCCCCTCCGGAAGCCGCCACCGGCCCGCACGGGAGGGGCTAATGGACACTGGCGCAGGGGCCGGCACGGATCGACCATGCGCCCATGGCTCATCTGGTGCACAACTTCGACACCGTGGCCTGGGCCGTCCTCACCGCCCTGCTCGTGATCACCGCGGTGGCCCTGCTCGGCTTCCTCTTCCTGGCGGCGATCTGACTCAGCGCCGACCGAGGCGCCGGCCGGTGACCTCCTCGATGGTGATCCGCACCCAGCGTTCGGGCGCCCTGGTCACCCAGGAGTGAAGGGGACCGCGCCGGAGAGCCTCGACCTCGCCGGGGTCGGTGACCACCCTCGCCGTCCCGCGGACCACCACGCTCCATCCGGAGCGCTCCAGGGGATGGCTCTCGTCGACCTCGAACACCACCTGGTGACCCTCGGCCACCGCGCCGAGCGCGGTGCCCTCGGCCGTGCAGAAGACGACGGCGTCCTCGTCGGCCAGGTAGTTAACCGGGAGCACCATCGGGCGACCGTCCAGGACAAAGCCGAGCCTGCCCACGAAGGAGTGGTACTGGAGGAGCTCGAGGCACTCCTTCCTGTTGAGGTCGTGGAGCGGTCTCGGGCTGGTGGTCATGGCTCCTCCTCGTGGTCTCGCTTCGCTCTGAACACCATACCGAGAAAGCGACCGCTTCCGGAACGCGGGCGTGCCAACGGGCGGCTCCCGGGGCTGTCCGGCGGTCCGGGGCGGGCGACCTTCGGGCCGTCCGCCCCCGGCCGATGGCCCCTGCCCCGACCTCTCTCACCCTAGACTTCGCCTGATGACCGAGGTGACCCGGACCTCCCGACTCCTCGATGCCGTCGTCGCGCTCTCCGCCGATCTCAGCCTCCCGAACGTCCTGAAGCGGGTCGTGGAGGTGGCGGCGGCCGTCAGCGGAGCCCAGTACGCCGCCCTGGGCGTTCTCGCGGCGGGCGAGTCCGATATGAAGCGCGGCCTGGTCGAGTTCATCACCACCGGAATCGACAGCAAGGGCATCCGGGCCATCGGCCACGTCCCCCAGGGCATCGGGGTCCTCGGCCTGCTCGTCACCGACCCCAGGCCGCGGCGGATCGCGGACATCGGTGCCCACCCCGCCTCCGCCGGCTTCCCCCCGCAC
>CABEDC010000034.1_pt1 | contig 33109 bp, 33 predicted proteins | sample 3132911 | NCBI WGS metagenome assembly CABEDC01 (sample SAMEA5534329, study PRJEB31848) | metagenome | biome: tundra; feature: field; material: soil | place: USA | collected 2013-05 | depth 0.15 m
CATCACCGGGACGTTCCCCGGCGGGTTCGGCGCCGGCTCCGGCGCCGAACCCGCCGGGGAACGTCCCGGTGATGTGGACGGAGTTGAGCACCAGCGCGCCGGTGGCCCCGGCCACGCCCTTGAGGTTGGCGATCGAGGTCACATCGCTGTCGGAGATGGTGGTCAGCCCAGCGGCCGAGGTCAGGTGGTCCTGAGCGAAGCTCGCTCCCGCCTGCGCGCTGCTCGACGGCGTGCCGCCGAAGCGGAATCCACCGCCAGTGCCGGCGGCCGCCGGCTTGGTGACGGTGAGGTCAGTGCCCACCCCATAAAGAGAGGAGAGCACCTGACCCTGGGCGGCCTTGATGCCGGAGGCGTAGGCCGTGACGGTGATGACGAGGCCCACCCCGAGCGCGAGGCCGATGGCCACGAGGGCGGCGGAGCGCGCGCGGCGCCGGAGTTCGCGTCCGAGATAGCGAAAGTACACGTCTGCTCCTGTGGTCCAGTCTGCTGCCAGCTCCCAACCCGGGCCGGAGTATAGGGGAGGCACCTTGGAGACACCTGGGAATGATCTCGTAGAGCGCTGGGTGGCGCCCCTCCGGTGACCGCCGTGAAGGGGCTGTGGTGAACGGCGTCAAGTCACCGGATGGGGTGGCGATCCCGCGTCCGAGGTGCGACCATGAGGCCGGCACGCCGCGGAGCAGGTTGCTCGCAGCTCACGTCCCAGGCCGACGCCCCGCGGTCATCACAGGAGGTGAGTACCGTGGTCCAGTCAGCGCTTGCGACGGCGGCAGAGGCGGTCGAGGATCCCTGGCTCAATGCACAGCGCCAGTACGACCTGGCGGCAGATCTTCTCGGCCTGAAGCCGGGGGTCCGCGCCTTCCTGCGGGAGGCCCAGCGCCAGCTGATCGTCGCCTTCCCGGTGAAGATGGACGACGGGTCATTCCGGATGTTCGAGGGGTACCGCGTCCAGCACAACCTGGCGCGCGGGCCTGCCAAGGGCGGGATCCGATACCACCCGGGGGTGACCCTGAGCGAGGTCAAGGCGCTGGCCATGTGGATGACCTGGAAGTGCGCCGCGGCCGGCATCCCCTTCGGCGGGGCCAAGGGCGGCGTGGTCGTCGACCCCAAGAAGCTGAGCATGGGTGAGCTGGAGCGGCTCACCCGCCGCTACGCCGCCGAGATCTCGGTGCTCATCGGGCCGGACCGCGACATCCCCGCCCCTGACGTCAACACCACCCCCCAGGTGATGGCCTGGATCATGGACACGATGTCGATGAGCGCCGGACACTCCATCCCCGCGGCGGTGACCGGCAAGCCGATCGCGGTCGGGGGCAGCCAGGGGCGCAACGAGGCCACCGGGCGCGGGGTGGCGGTGGTCGCCCTCCGCGCGTGCACGCACCTGGGACGTGACCCTCGCCAGTCCACGGTCGCGGTCCAGGGGTTCGGCAACGCCGGGAGCATCGCAGCCCGGCTCATGGAGGCGGACGGTTTCCGCATCCGCGCGGTCTCGGACACGGGCGGCGCCATCTGGAGCGACAAACCGCTCCCCGTCCTCGAGGTCCTCGAGCACAAGCGGACCACCGGATCGGTGGCCGGCTTCCCGGGAACGCGGGCGATCAGCAACGCCGAGCTGCTCGCGGCCCCGGTCGACGTCCTGGTTCCGGCGGCGCTCGAGAACCAGATCACCGGCCGCAATGCGGGAGCGGTCCAGGCGTCGCTCATCCTGGAGGCCGCCAACGGCCCGGTCAGCCCCGAGGCCGACGAGATCCTGGCCCAGAAGGGTGTGACGCTCGTCCCCGACATCATCGCCAACGCCGGCGGGGTCACCGTCTCCTACTTCGAATGGGTGCAGGACCTGCAGTCCTTTTTCTGGGAGGAGAAGGAGATCAACGAGCGGCTGGAGCACATCATGAACGCGTCCTTCGAGGCCACCTGGGAGGCTTCGAAGCGCCTCGGTGTCCCGCTCCGGCTGGGCGCCTACACCATCGCGGTGCAGCGGGTTGCCGAGGCCACGTCAGCGCGCGGCATCTATCCGTGACCCGCTGCGCAGGGGCTACGGAGCCGGCGTCGTGACCGTGGCTCCGGTGTTCACCACCTCGAACAGCACCTGGCCGGGAGCGATCGGTGCCGGCTGCCCGTCGGCGAGGGTCAGCTGGGGTGGGCCGGTGGCTCCCTGGGCCCAATTGATGCTGTAGAGCTGGCCGCCCACCGCGAGCTGACCGCTCCCGCTGGCGCTCGGCCCGATCCCGAAGTCGAGGCCCTCGGTGTAGCCACCGCTCGGGTTCTCGTTGTCCGCGGCCACCGGGATGGTCTGGGCCTGCAGGATGACGATGTTGGGCGTCTCCCAGGGGGCGCTGGTGTTGGCGTCGTTGAGAATGCCGGTCCCCGGGTATTCGGGGGTCGCCGGTTCGCTCCGCTCGTAGTCGCCCGTGGAGGGCTGGTAGGTGAAGATCGGCGTCTCCTCTGCCGAGATCGGCACCTCGAAGCTGCTCCCGGCGGTGCCGCCGGAGGGAAGCTGCGCGATCGCGGTGCGCGTCCACAGCTGGTAGCCGACGGTGCTGAGGTTGATGCTCTGGTCAAACGTGGCCAGATGCGATCCGTCGGTGTAGAGGTTGTGGGGGGAGCCGTACCTCGCGGCCGGGGGCGGCGTGGAGGTGCGGAAGAGTGGCGGCTCGGGATCGTCGTAGTGCTTGCCACTGGCTGCGCTGGCCTGCGCCAGCACGTAGTTGCTGGCACCCGAGTAGATGAGTGCGCCGCCGTAGATCTGGAGCAGCCGCAGGCTGATCAGACGTGCGCTCCGCACCGGGCCGACCATGTCGGCGCTCGCCGGCTTGGTGAACCAGATGCCCGTGAAACGGCTGATGCCGCCCTCGGTCTGGTACTCGTAGACGACATCGGCACTGCTCAGCCCGGACTGCGGCCGCGCCTGGTAGAGGTTCTCGACCTGGATCAGGAGCGGCTGGCTGATTGGCGGAGGGGCCGGTGTCGGCGTCGGCGCCGCGCTGGCAGAGGCCGTGGGGGTTGCGCTCGCTTTCGGCGTCGAGCTCGGGGCGTGAGAGGCGCCACCGCAGGCCGCGACCGTGAGGAGCACCCCGGCGAGGAGGACGGAGGTCCGGGTCGTGAAAGGGGACATGGCATAACCGCATGAAAAGACTAGATTGATGCCTTCGACGCGACGAGGCATGAGCGCGGGTATTGTGCCCCAATCGGCCGCCGCCGGGTTTTCGCGACCGCGATTGTGGCAGCCGCAGAATGACGGCGCTGCGTTGCCGTTCGCGCGCCTCCCTCCGCGCGCCTCCCTCAGTGTCGCCCAGAGCCGGAGAACCAGGATCGCGGCGCCGCGCCGCGGATCAGCTCCCGGTCTCGATCGGGTACCCCTTCCGCTTCCAGTACTCGAAGCCCCCGATCATCTCCTTGACCCGGAAGCCGAGCTCGGCAAGCCGCTCCGCACCTTTGGCGCCCGCGTTGCAGCTCGGGGCTGAAGCAGCACCTCTACCGCCTTATCGAAGATGGAGCCCAGCAGCGGCGCGGCGGCGCGGCCACCCTCGCCTGCAGGGCCCGTCCGGGATGTGACCATGGTCCCTGGTTCCCGCGCGCCGTGCGGGCCATGGTCGTGGGCGCGGGTGGCGTGCGAGAAGTCGCATGCCGGGCGCGAGGCGCGGAAAGGGTCAGGGAGGAGACGGGTGATGGCACGGACGGTGACCGACGAGGCGAGGTACCGGGCCAACCGCCAGGGCGAGATCGACTCGGCGGTGGTCTACCGGGCGATGGCGAAGGCCGAATCCGACGCCCGTCTGGCCTCCGTCTACATCCGTCTCGCCGAGGTCGAGGAGCGCCACCTCGGCTTCTGGGAGGATCAATTGCGGGCATTGGGGAGCGACCCCGGCCCACGACGGCCGTCGTGGCGGGCGCGTGCCATGCGCCTGCTGGCCCACAGGTTCGGGGCGCAGCTAGTGCTGCCGACCGTCGCCACCCTGGAGCGGGTCGACCAGGAGAACTACGACGACCAGACCGAGACGCAGGGCACGGGGATGCCCGAGGACGAGCGTTCGCATGCCCGCGTGCTCCGCTTCATCGCGGGGGGATCGCCGGTCGGGGTGGCCGGGGAGACCCTCGGCAAGCTGGAGGGGCGCCATCGTGCCCCAGGCGGCAACGCCCTGCGGGCAGCCGTGCTCGGGGCCAATGACGGTCTGACCTCCAACCTCGCCCTGGTGATGGGGGTAGCGGGCTCCGGGCTGCCACCCAAGGCGATCCTGATCGCGGGGATCACCGGGCTGCTGGCCGGCGCGTGCTCGATGGCGATTGGGGAATGGGTGTCGGTCCAGAGCACCCGGGAGCTGTACCAGCGCCAGGTCAAGACCGAGGCCGCCGAGCTCCGCTCCGTCCCCGACGAGGAGCGCGAGGAGCTGGCCCTCATCTACGAGGCCAAGGGGCTCTCCGTGACCGAGGCCGAGGAGCTGGCCGAGCGGCTGATGGCGGACACCAAGAACGCCCTGGACACCATGGTCCGCGAGGAGCTGGGGCTGGACCCCAATGAGCTCGGAGGTTCGCCCTACAGCGCGGCGGGCGCGTCCTTCTTCCTCTTCTCGATCGGCGCCGTGCTCCCGCTCATCCCCTTCTTCTTCGCCACCGGGGCGCCGGCGGTCGGGCTCGCAATCGGCTTTGCCGCTCTCGGGCTCTTCCTCATCGGCTCGCTGATCACGCTGCTGACCGGCCGGAGCGTCCTCTTCTCGGGCAGCCGGCAGCTCCTCTTCGGCATGCTGGCGGCAGGGGTCACCTTTGGCCTGGGGAGGCTGATCGGCGCCGCCGTCGGGGCGTAGGCGGCCGGGGCGGTGAGGTGAGCGCGGCTGCCGGGTCAGCCTTTCAGGTAGCTCTGGCCGGGGAGCATCAGGGCGTCCTGGACCTGGAAGAGTGCCGACACCCAGTCGGCGATCGGGACGGCCCGGTCGTCCCGCATCACCCGTGCACCGGCGGCGTCGCCGCTGATGAAGCCGCTGGCACGCCGGGTCAGCTCACCCGGGACCACGGCCACGCCGGCAAGGTTCAGCAACTCGAACTCGTTGATGACCTGGTCGATGAGCCGGATCCGGCGGCGGCGCGCGTAACGGATCCGGCGCGCGTCGTGGTCCTGCGTCTTCAGGTCCCCGACGGTGAGGCTGGTCTGGTCAAACAGCGCCTCTCTCCCCTGCGCGAAGCATGCTCGTGCGGCCGTCCACCCCGCGACAAACGTCACGAGCCCTGCGCACCTTACAGGTGGTACCCATCGGGACCAGATCCGAAACCTGGACTACTCGCTTGCTGGAGGATGACCGCTTTGCCCCCTCAGGCGGCCCCTAACGGGAGCAGACCGGCCACTCCCCCGATTCGCCGCTCGCAAACATGGTGGCGGCGATCTGCGCCTGCTGGGTCGGGTCCCAGATGTCCGTGCCCCCATGGCCGCTGAAGGTCGAGGGAAGGAACTGGAAGAGCCCCTCGTACGGTCCCGACCCGTTGTACGCGTTGGGGTTGAGGCCGGACTCGCACTCGGCGGTCGAGATCAGCCAACTCGGGGCGACCCCTGCCGCCTGCGCAGCCGCAGTGATGATCGACTCGATGTCCCCACCCGAGTAGGTGGTGCCCGTCGACTCCGGCGCGGGTGTCGGCGTCGGGGCCTGCGGGGGGATGGGCACGATCAGGACCGGCAGCGGTGAGGGGACCACCGCGGTGGACGTGAAGGTCGATGCGGCGGTCGAGCTAGGGATCGATGGCGGCGAGCCGGCCGTTGTCGGTGACGCCGACGAGGTGTCGGTTGCAGACGCCGATGACGCGGCCACCGCGGCGGACGCCGATGCCAGATCGTGCGTCACTGCGAACGCGTCAACGCGGGGCTGGCCACTCTCCGGGTGCTGCAGCGCAGTGAGGACCATGAGACCCGTGAGAGCGAGGCCCACGAGGGCGACACCGCACGTACGCAAACGACCGCGTGTAATCAGACGACGCATCAGGTGCAATCTCCGGCTGTCGATGCCTCGTGCCACACCCGGCTCAATCGCTCGGTCAAGGGCAGGCGACGATGCACCTGGGCTTCAGTTCCACCGCGTGCAAAGGGACGGTGGGCCGCGGACCGGCGAGAGATCTGGCTCTCACCGTCGCTGTCTTGTGGACCTGGGCAATCCGCGACGAGGGGACCCTACCACGTCGCCGCCGAGCGGCGCAACCCTCGTTACAAATTCGAATACGAACCGGCCCTGCCCCGATCCTGGCGCCCTGCTGCGCTATCCGACGGTTCGTGTCAATCTTGTCACCCCGTGTTGGGATCGACGCGACAGCGGCCAATCTGCCAGCCCAGCAAGGGGTTTCTGCTTCTCCCGATCAGTCTGCAGCGGTGTCCAGCCGGGCACGAGCCGGATCACGTGTCTCCTCGATGCGTTCCCTTGGCTGCGTCGCGGCGAAGCGGTGGGGTGACGCCCGGCCGCTGCATTCCCTTGGCAGCATCGCCCCGGCGCGGGGGTGTGACGTCGGGCTCGCGCCCGCTCAGCCGGCGCAGGATGGGGTCGCAATCACCGAGCTCCACGCCGATCCAGTGGCGGTGCATCCGCTCCGCCACGGCGTACGTGGTCCCGGAACCGCCGAACGGATCCAGCACCACGTCACCCGGCTGGGAGGCGATCTCCAGAACCCGCTCCAGCAGCTTCTCGGAGAGCTCGTTCGCCGCCCGGCGCTTGGTGGTCCGGTGGCGCACGGGGGAGATGTCGTACCAGACATCGGAGAGATTTATGCCGTCCGGGTGCAGCTTGTCGCGGTGGCCACCGTAGTCCTTGATGTCACCGCCGCAATGGCGGCAGACAGGCACCGGGATGCGCGGGCGTGAGAAGCGGGCGGGGCGACCCTTCGAGTAGTAGAGCAGGCTGTAGTGCGCGGGATGGAGGCGGCCCGCGATGGGCAGGCTGTCCTTGATGTCGATGGCGATCCAGTGGCGGAAGAGCAGTCCCGCCTCATTGAGCACGTGCCCCGCCTCGACATTCCAGCGGGGCAGGTTGAAGACGAAAAGTGAGCCGCCCGGCCTCAGCAGGCGCACTCCCTGCAGCAGCCAGGCGCGCATCCACGCCAGGTAATCCGCGGTGCCCAGCCGGTCGGTGACACCGTCCCCGTAATCCTTGGCAAGATTGAAGGGTGGATCGGCGAACCAGAGATCCACGGATGCGTCCGCCAGCGCGGGCAGGAGCTCCATGCAGTCGCAGTGGTAGAGGCTGCCGAGATCCGTCCGCAGGACGCAGTTCTGCGCGAGAGACTCGGCGGGCGCGAGACCGGACACCGGAGGCGTGGGAGCTGTGAGGTCAGTCGCCCAGGTCATTGTTGAGAGCGTCGACGACCGTCTCCACCGCCCCGACAAAGCCGGGAGACGCCACGTCGATGCCGGCGCAGGCGCAGGCCAGGATCATCCGCTCGACGGCGCTCAGCGCCCCCTTCAGCTCGCCCTCGAGCTCGGGATCGTCGGACAGCTCACTGAGTAGAGAGCCGCCCAGGTAGGCACCGGGATGGTCCGGGTCGGGGGGCCCCAGCTCCACCGAGATCCCGTAGCACGGCAGATCGATCCTCATCGCCACAGCTCCTGCACTCGACCACTCCGCCGGGGGTGCCGGCGGCGGAAGTATGGCCGACCCCCGGGCCGGCACGCCACCGGCGGACTGGGGGGGCAGCCGCGGCCAGGCCCCGCATACTGGCGCCCGCAGGGATGGCCGGCGTCGGCGTCCAGTTGAGGAGGCGGCGTGGTGCGAGCTGGCAGGAGGCGCGGCGGGGCGATCCTCGTCTGGCTGACACTGCTGGCCGTGGGCGGCTGCGCGTCTGCAGCACCCGCACTCTCACCGAGCCCCCGGTCCACGGCGGCGCCCGCCTCCGGCATCCCGTCTCCGACCGGCAAGCCCGCATCCGCGACGCCGGCCACGGCAACCACCACCGCCTCGGCCACGGCCACGACCGGGGGCGGAGACACCCTGGTGGTCGAGCCCGATCAGGGGATGGGCGCCGTCTACCAGGCGATCACCGGCGCCCGCCACTCCCTCGACCTGGTGATGTACGAGCTGGAGGACGGCAACGCCGTCAACGATCTGATCCAGGCGAAGGACCGTGGCGTCTCAGTCCGCGTCATCCTCGACCAGGCCTACGCCAAGAGCCAGAATGGGAGCGCCGACGCGACCCTCGCCGCACACGGTGTCGACGTCCACTGGTCGTCGACCCAGGTGGACATCACCCATCAGAAGACATTGATTGTCGACGCCGATGAGGCGCTCGTCATGACCGGCAACATGACCTCGCAGTACTACTCCTCCACCCGCGACTTCATCCTCGCCGACACCGACGCGCGCGACGTGACAGCGATCGAGGCGGTGTTCGACGCCGACTTCTCGAACACCTCGGTCCAACCCTCGCCGGGCGACGACCTGGTCTGGAGCCCGGGTTCGGCGGCCGCCCTGGTGACGCTGATCCAGGGCGCCAAGAAGGAGCTGCTCGTCGAGAACGAGGAGATGTCCGACCAGGAGATCATCGGGGCGCTGGAGGAGGCGGCCCAGCGCGGCGTCGATGTCCAGGTCTGCATGACCGATTCGTCATCCTGGAGCAGCGAGTTCTCCGACCTCATCCACGCCGGGGTCAAGGTCTACATCTATTCCCCCAGTGCCGCTCTGTACATTCACGCCAAGGCCATGGTCGCCGACCCGGGCAGCGCCTCCCTCCGCTGGTTCCTCGGCTCGGAGAACTTCTCGGCGACATCCCTGGACCGGAACCGGGAGCTGGGCGTCGAGCTGGGTGACGCGTCGCTCGGCAACCGGCTCGCCTCGGTCATCGACGGGGACATCGCCGGCGCCAGCCCGTGGTCGGCCTCCTGATGACCACCCGCTACGACGTCACCTCGGTGCCGCTCCAGGGGGGATACGTCGCCAAGCGCTGTCCGGTGCGAGCCCAGAACGACGCGCTCCTGCCCAGCGAGGCGGCGCCGCCCGACCCCTTCGCCGAGCGTCTCATCGCTCGCGGCGTCGCCTTCCAGGCCGAGGTCGTCGCCGAGATCCTCCGTCTCAACCAGGAGACGGTGACCATCGAGGGGCCGGATGGCGAGGCGCGAGCGGCGATGACCGCGGCCGCGCTGGCGGATGGGGCCTCCCCCGTGGTTTCCGCCCGTCTGCCGGAGGACGCGGCCGGCCGGCGGGTGGGGACGCCCGACCTGCTGGTCGCCGCCGCCGGCGGCGGGTACCGCGCCATCGACGTCAAATCGCATCAGACGCTGGAGGTCTCCGAGGGACGGGCGACCGAGTTCGAGGCGCTGTGCGCCGAGCTCGACTCGCTGACCCTGGAGGCGGCCGTCCCCGACCCGGACCTGGCGGCGAGGCGACGGGAGGACGACGTGCTCCAGCTCGCCCACTACCAGCGAATGTTGGAGGCGGCCGGCCTGGCAGCGGAGGGCCCCCGCTATGGGGGGATCATCGGGACCGAGCGGCGGGTGGTCTGGTACGACCTCGACAAGCCCGCCTGGCGGACCCCCTCCTCCACCGGCAAGACCAAGCTCCGGACGACCATGGAGCGGTACGACTTCGAGTTCGACTTCCGGCTCGACATCCTGGCGGTGGCCGCTCGGCACCGGGCGAATCCCGAGGTGCAGCCACTGGTCGTGCCGGTCCGCTGCGCGGAATGCCCGGGCTGCCCGTGGGATGCCCACTGCCGCTCCGTCCTGGAGGCTGGGGCGGGTGACGTCAGCCTGCTCCCCCGGATCGGCTGGACCCAGTGGAAGGTCCACCGGGACCACGGGGTCAACGACCGGGCCGCGCTGGCCGCGCTCGACTGGCGGACGGCGCGCGCCGTGGCCACCGGGATGGACCTGACCGGCCTGCGAGCGGTGGCGGTGGGGCGACCGTCCGACGCCCCGGTGCTGGAGCTCGCCAACACCTGGAGGCGGGGGCGGGACCTGGAGCGGCTCCAGGAGATGGAGATCGCGACGGTCGGGGATCTCCTGGCGCTCGAGGAGGCGACCGCCGGGTACTCGGGCTCCGAGCTCACGTCGCTGCCGGAGCAGATCGACCTCGCCCGGGCGGCACTCGGCGGCCAGCGCGTCTACCGGCGCCGGGGTGTGGCGGCCGTGGCGGTACCCCGCGCCGCCATCGAGGTCGACGTCGACATGGAGAATTCAGAGATGGGGGTCTACCTCTGGGGCAATCTCCTCACCGATCGCACCCGCCCAGACACCCCGCGGTCCGAGTACGTCCCCTTCGTGACCTGGGAGCAGCTCACGCCGGACGGCGAGGCGGAGAACTCGCTCACCTTCTGGCAATGGCTCATGGCGGTGCGCGCAGGCGCTCACGCGGGGGGCCTGACCTTCCGCGCGTACTGCTACAACGCGTCGGCCGAGAACCAGTATCTCCGCCGCCTGGGACTGTCCACGGGCCTGGCAGATCCAATCGCGAACTTCATCGCGTCGGACGAGTGGGTGGACCTGCTGAGGGTGTGGGACGCCCAGCTCATCACCGGCGGCGGCAGCGGGCTCAAGACCGTCGCCCCCCTGGTGGGGTTCCATTGGGAGGTCGAGGACGCGGGCGGGACGGAGTCGATGGTGCGGTACGACGCTGCGGCAGCCGGGGATGAGAGCGCGCGGCGGTGGCTCCTCGACTACAACCGCGGCGACGTGGAGGCGACGATGGCGCTGCGCGAGTGGATGACGTCGTCGGTCGTGCCCGCGGTGGAGGAACTGGAGCCAGGCCCCGGCGGCTGACCGGGGCGCAGCGTGCGCAATCCCGGCGGAGCTCGCCGCGGGAGGACGGGCGGCCCGGCGCCGCCACGGACGCCGGGTCCAGCCTCAGGCGGGCGGGGCCGGCGTGGCGGTCTGACCCGCGTGGGCCTGGCGATGCCATTCGTCCCACATGCCCTGGAAGCGCGAGCCACGGCCACCCGCACCACCGCACGCGTTGCCCTGACCGAAGCGGCCGCCGTGCTGGTGCCGCCGCCTGGGCCCGGCGATGCCGAGGACGTGGGGCACGATCAGTCCCCCGATGAAGGTGATGACGATGTAGCCGGCATTGTGGGTCGTCAGCCCGACGGCGATGGCTCCGCCGATGGCGGCGAGGCCCCAGAAGGTGCGAAGCGGGCGGTACATGACAGTCCTCCTGACTGCGATGGCGGAGTGGTGATGACGACAGCATCCCCGCCGCGTGTGAACGAGGCGTGAACCGGCGCCGGAGAAGTGCGGGATCGTACAGTGGGGATCACTGGGACCGCAGCCCACGCGGGCACCCAGAGCGGAGGAGCAGACGATGCCCGATCCCGTCAGCACCGGATACGCCCACGTCAACGGTGTGAAGATGTACTGGGAGAGCCACGGCGAGGGCGGCACCCCACTCATCGTGGTGCACGGCGGCTTCGGCCTCGCCAGCATGCTCGGAGACCTCCTCGAGCGCCTGGCGGCGAGCCGTCGGGTGATCGCCATCGAGCTGCAGGGTCACGGGCACACCCGCGACATCGATCGCGCCTTCAGCTACGAGGCCTTTGGCGACGACATCGCGGGACTCGTCGACGAGCTCCGGCTCGGCCCCGCCGACCTGCTCGGCTACTCCCTGGGCGCCAGTGCGTGCCTCCGAGCCGCCATCCAGCACCCCGACCGGGTCCGGCGATTGGCCCTGGTGTCGATACCGTGCCGCCGGGATGGGTGGTTCCCCGAGGTGCTGCAGGGGATGTCCCAGGTCGGTAGCGGCCAATTCGACCAGATGAAACAATCAGAGCTCTATCGCGCCTGGGCAGCCGTGGCCCCCGACCCCGCCGCCTTCCCGACCCTGATGGACAAGATGGGTGCGCTGCTGCGTGAGCCCTACGATTGGAGCGACGAGCTTCGCGGGCTCACGATGCCGGTGCAGCTCGTGTACGGAGATGCCGACAGCATCCCGACCTCGCACATCGCCGAGTTCTACGCGCTCCTCGGGGGTGGCCTGAGGGACGCGGGCTCGGCCGGCGCGCTACGCACGAACCACCGCCTCGCCATCATCCCCGGGCGCACCCATTACAGCATCTTCGCGGCGCTACCTCTCGCGGGCATGATCGACCACTTCACCCTCCTCTGACCCGCCGCCCGAGGCCACCCGGGCCGAGCGCGAGGCTCGCAGCGAGCAGGATCACGGCTAGTGCCTCGGTGCCGTAGGCGGCCATGATCTGGCCGCCGACCCCAGAGCCGCTCTCCTGGAAACCGAAGATGCCGACGGTGCTGGCCAGCGCCAGGCCGGCGATCGCGCCCAGCTCGATGAGGATGGCGGCCGCCGCCACCACGCGAAACCGGGTGGCGAGCAGCGTCAGCGCCACCAGCCAGCTCCCGATGGCGTCGAGCAGGAAGAGCGGCCCTATCACCGCTATGACGCTGTAGCCGGAGGTCCAGAGCTGGAAGTGGATGGCTCCGGACGCCGCCACGCCGGCAGCCCCCACCAGGCGGCAGGCCAGAAACCAGCTCGGCGTCCACGTGGACGCGCGCGCGATGGCCGCCCGCCGCACGGCGGGCTCTCCCAGCTCAGCGCTGATCACGTCACACCTCCCGGACTGCTCCCGACCTCTGCTGCCCACCCGGTGGGGGCTTCGTCCTCACCACGCGAGGGGCGCCGCGGCGGTTCACCCGCAGGCGGGTGGGGCGCGACCGCTGTTGCTGCCGTTGTTTCGGTCGCCTCCCCAGAGTGAGGATCACCCGGGGCCACAGCTTGAGAGGGCCTTGGGGTCGAAGGACCTGTAGGGAGGCCGGAGAACCATGCTTGTCGGTTCCGTGACACTCACCCTTGACCCCGGGACGATCCTGCTCTGGGCCTTCATCGGCCTGGTGGCGGGCTTCCTCGCGAGCAAGGTCGTGACCGGCCGTGGCAAGGGCGTCGTGGCCGACATCGTGGTCGGCATCATCGGCGCGCTCGCGGGCGGCTTCCTCGCCCAGGCCCTCAACATCAGCTTCAGCATCCCCGGACACACCACGCTCACCGCGATCGTCATCGCCTTCGTCGGCGCCGTCATCCTCCTGGTGATCGTCCGCCTCGTCACCGGAAACGGGCGCAGGTGGTCGCATTCGCGGTGACACGAGTCCGCAAGAGCGTTGCTCAGCCCGGCTGCATCCTCGAACTCACTCGATGAGCCCGACGAGGGAATCCTGATGCCTCCGGTCTCGGGCGCCGACAGTCTCCAGGTTCGTCGCGCGTATCTCCGCAGTGGTCGCTCGCGCCCGAGCCACGAGCGCCACCTGATCGCCAGATGGGTCGTCGTCGGGGTGGTGGTCCTCTGGCTCCTGGTCGCCGGTGTGGTCCTGGTAGCGGCCGGCTGAGCCGTAAGGCAAGTCTGGCTGGGGGATAGTTGGGTCAGCGTCGGGGCCCACCCGTGGATAATTGGAGGGTTGCCGGTCCTCACGGCGAGGACTGGCGGGAGAGCAGTCATGGGCGAGAAGGAGATCGGCGTGCGCACGCCGGACGGGGAGATGACGACCTTCGTCGTCCACCCCGACGGCGAGGGACCGTTTTCGGTCGCGGTGCTGTATATGGACGGGATCGGATACCGCGAGCAGGTGAAGGCGAACGCGCGCCGGTTCGCTGCCGGCGGCTATTACTGCGTCGCACCGGACCTCTTCTACCGCTCGGGCAAAGGGGTGACCTTCGACATGGGAAAGCTGGCCGCCGAGGGATTCGGTGGGCCGGCGGGGCAGCGGATGATGGCGGTGGTCCGGAGCGTGACCCCGGACGCGGTGCTGGCCGACACCGAAGCGGTCCTCGAGGCAATCGATTCCGATCCGGCGGCGAGCCGGGGGGCAAAGGTGTGCGTCGGCTACTGCATGGGCGGACGCCTCGCGCTCCACGCGGCCTCCGCGCTCGCCGGACAGTTCGTCGCCGCGGCGGGCATCCACCCCGGCGCCCTGTTCACCGAGGCGCCCGACTCCCCCCACCACGACGTGGCGGCCGTGCGCGGCGAGCTCTACTTCGCCTTCGCGGAGAACGACCGCTCGGCCACCCCGGAGGTCGTCGACCGCTTCCGCGGCGAGATGGAGCGGCAGGGGGTGCGCGGCGTGGTGGAGCGGCTGCCGGGAACATCGCACGGCTTCGCGATGGCTGACCTCCCCGTCTACGACCACGACGCGTGCGAGCGGCACTTCGACCGGACCCTCGACCTCTGGCGCCGCAACCTGGACGGCGAGCGAGCCCCCAACTGAGTCTCTCGATCCGGGCGCCGTACGCCCGTTTCGACGACCTCCGCGCCGGGGAGAGCATCGAGTTCCGGTCCGCGTCGCCCTAACCCACCGTCCTGGTGGCGGCCCGGCCGGGAGAGGTCGTGCCCGTGCTGCGCGCGGTCGAGAAGGCGGCGGCGGCGGGGAGATGGGCCGCCGGATTCGTGGCGTACGAGGCGGCGGGTGGCCCCGACCCGACGCTCGTGACGCGCGCTCTGGCAGCCAACGAGCCCTTGGGTGAGCTTCCCCTGGCCTGGTTCTGCCTCTTCGACGCGCCCCGCTCCGTCGAGAGCATCGGGTCGGGAGCGGAGACGGAGGGGTCGTGCACGGTGGCCCCGTGGCAGCCGGACTGGGATCGCGCCGACTACAACCGCAAGCTCGATCGCATCCGGGAGCACCTCGCGGCAGGCGACACGTACCAGTGCAACCTGACCGTGCGGCTGCGTGCACGGGCGGACGGTGACCTGCTCGGCCTGTACCGCGATCTCGCCCTGGCGCAGCGCGGCGCGCACTGCGCTTACGTGGACACCGGGCGCCATGTCATCGCCAGCGCGACGCCGGAGCTCTTCTTCGACTGGACCGGGGACCGGCTGACCACACGCCCGATGAAGGGCCAGCGGGGGCCTCAGCCTCTGAGGCCAACCGCCTGTCCCCGCCGGCCATCGGAATGCGAGATCAGCACGGGGCACCCCAGCGGCATCTGCCCGCATCTGAGGCGCCACGACTACCAGCCCATGTGCGGGTCGACGGCGACGCCTCAGTAGTAGTGCCGACGACCGCCCACTGCGTGCCCGAGCATCCCCAAGACAGCAAGGATGAGGCCGATCACCAGCAGGATGACCCCGAGTGTCCAGAGGATAGGAATGCCTGCAATGAACCCGATGATTAGCAGGATGATCCCGAGAGTTATCATGCGGCACCTCGCGCGTGGTCGAGCTGATCCAGAAGCAACTCCGGCGCACCCACGCCGTCGTTTGCCGCATTGTGTCACAGGATCACGACGTTCGTCGGCCCGCCAGGGTACAGACCGTTTGTCGCGATGCCACCTCTCGCCGTGTTCAGCCGAGCGTGAAAGCCCGCGGCGACGCCGAACACGACGCCGCCGAGACTCCCGGGCTGCTTGCTGCTCCTCGGCAGGCATCATGCCGCCCTCCCCCGTCTTGGCCAGCCAGTAGTCGGCCGCCGGGCGCCGGAACGCGCCCAAGTTGAACAAGGCACGATCACCTGTGTACATTTGATCCTGCAGAGCCCCTACCCCACCGGCTTCGGCCGTCCGCAGTGCCCTCAGCGTGGAAACGCGCCCTGGACGCGGAGATGGACCGACCAGCAGGCCGGGTGAAGGCGACCCCGTCACCGGCAGCCGGAGGAGACGAGAGTGGCGCCCACGACCCGCCCGGAACCCCGGGCAAGGAGACGAACCTGGCTGGTCCTCGCCGGGGCGGCCATCGGCGCCGCGCTGGCCCTCTCGCTCTCTGTCACGCCAGCTCTGGCGTCCACGTCGATCGACCTGCTCGGAACGTTCAGTATGGTCGCGGTCACCAATGGCGCCTCGTACGCGCAGACCTGGCACATCACCTCCGAGAACGAGCAGACCGGGGCCTTCTCGGGTACCGACGTCGGTCCGACGATTGAGACCTTCACCGGCGTGCTCGATGGGCGGAGCTTCACGAGCACCGGCTCGCAACCGGGTTACGACTGGCACGGGGTCGGCACCGTGTCAGGTGTCGCCGGAACCCTCAAGGTCAGCGGGACCTTCACCGACTCCAATGGCGCCACCGGCAAGTTCTCCAGCAGTCAGACGAGCGCGCCGGCAACGCAAGAGATCACCGGACCGGTGGCCGCCAGCGCGCCGGCCGCGCGAGAGGTCAGCGGACCGGTGCCCGCCGGCCCGCCCGGGAATGCCGACATCTCGACCATCGCCAGTGCCCTCCCCACGCCTGCCCAGGCGTTCGCGTCCACCGCGACGGTGGCTGCCGGTGTGGGCCTGTCCCTGGGGGCGATCCTCCTCATCACCTTCCCCTCCCAACTCTTCAACCTCACTTTCCAGGAGAACTACGCCGAGATCCGGGAGTGGGGGCGGCGGCGTCTCCAGTGGTTGCAGCGGAAGAGGGAGCGGCCTGACGAGCGGCCGGACCCGGAACCAGAAGCGGAGCGAGGGCCCGAGCGGTCCTGGCTCGGATTCGCCGGAGTGGTGCTGATAGGCGCCCTGGCCGGCTCCCTCCTCAATCCCCACTTCGGGCTGACGACGGCGACGCTCTACGGCTACGTCGCCGTGGTGCTGGCGATCTGCGCCGGGGCGGCCGTTCCGGCGGTGGTCACACGCCTGTACCTCCAGACACGGCACGCGGAGACCTCATGGCGCCCTCACGCGCTCCCGGCCGGCCTCGCCGTGGCCGCGGCCTGCGTTCTCATCTCACGCCTCTCCAGCTTCGAGCCGGGCTACCTCTACGGGGTCCTCGCCGGGGTCGCCTTCAGCGCCAAGCCCTCGGCGAAGCACAAGGGGCACATCGTCGCGCTCTCCGCACTGACCACCATCACCATCGCGGCGCTCGCATGGTTTGCCTGGATCCCGGTCAGCGGCGCCGCCAAGGACGGGGGCTCCTTCTTCGGCCTGGTAGTCCTGGACGATTTCCTGGCGAGCATGTTTGTCAGCGGCCTGGTTGGAAGTGCGATCGGCCTGCTCCCGCTGTGCTTCCTTCCCGGGTGGGATCTGCATCACTGGCACCGCGGTGCCTGGCTCCTCTGCTTCGCCCTGGCCATGTTCGGCGTCATCGAGGTGCTGCTCATCCCGCACAACGACAGCCACAGCAACGTGCCACTGGTCACGACCATCATCCTGATGGTGGTTTTCGGGGGTGCGTCCATCGGGCTACGAGAGTGGTTCGCCAGCCGTCGCCGCCACGCGGAGGGGCGCGACAAGGTCGCCTTCCGTCAGAGGGTCCACGAGCTGCTCACCCCAGCCGAAGCGCTCGCTGCCGAAGCGCACGTCCAACCGGCGGAATCAGCAGACTGAGCTCATCGCACCATGTCCGAGAGCCGAACCCGCGGACCCACCTGGCATCACCCCGGCCGCGCGACGCTCCTGCTCTTCGGGGGCGCCGCCGCCCTGATCATCGCCGTCCACCTCGCGACCGATGGCATCCTCGGGTTCCACATCGACGAGCTCTACTACCTGGCGAGCGGCCGCCACCCGGCCTTCGGGTATGTCGACTTCCCCCCCGTCGTCCCCCTGCTCGCCCGACTCGAGACGGGGGTCCTGGGGGTCACCCCCTGGACGCTTCGCCTCCTCCCCGCACTCTTGAGCGGCGTCAACGTGGTCATCTCCGGCGCCTACGTGCGCAAGCTCGGCGGCTCCCTCAAGCTTCAGGCGCTCGGCCTCCTGGTCGCGGTCACCGCCCCACTCATCGTGGGTACCTGGCTCTTCCAGACCGTGATCTTCGACCAGGTGACGTGGATGCTCTCCCTCTACTGGTTGCTCTCACTGGTCATCGACCGCAGGCCGCGCACCTGGATCTGGCTCGGCCTGACCCTCGGCGTCGGTCTCGAGGTCAAGTACCTGATCCTCCCGCTCATCGCGGGCATCGCCATCACGGTCCTCCTCACCCCCCAGCTCAGGAAGGAGCTTCGAACGAGGTATCCCTGGATCGGGGCGTCGCTGATGCTGCTCCTCTGGCTGCCTAACGTCGTCTGGCAGATCGCCAACGGCCTTCCCACCCTCACCTACATCCTCAACCATCAGGGAAGCATCCAATCGGGAGGAGGGGTCGGCAACTTCGTGGTCCTCTTCCTGGTCCTCCTTTTCCTGCTCACCCCCCTCTGGATCGCCGGCCTGATCTCTCTCTTCCGGCGGCCTGAGCTTCGTGCGATCGGCACCGCGTGTGCCGTCCCGCTGGTCGTCTACCTCTTCGTGGGCAAGTACTACTACCCGGCCCCCACCGTCCCCATCGTCATGGCCGCCGGCCTCCTCGCCCTCTCGCGTATCGAGCGCCCGCGGCTTCGGTCCGCCCTGGCGCTCGCGGTCGGTGTCGCCAGCCTTCTCGGTTTCGTCAGTCTGGCCAAGATCATCCTGCCCATAACCCCCGCCAGCCAGCTCCACGCGACCGGCCTCGACACGACCAATACGGACCTCGCGTCCACGGTCGGCTGGGTCTCCATCACCCAGCAGATGACGGCGATCTACGGAGCGCTTCCCCCGTCCGTGCGGGACACGACGGTCATCGTCTCCTCGGACTACGGCGTCGCCGGGGCGCTCCAGATCTTCGGCAATGCCACTCTCCTTCCCGCCAGCTACAGCCCGCAGCTGAGCGACTACTACTGGCTTCCGGGGCAGCTCTCCGCGACTCACGCGCTCATGGCGGGCTACGCGCCGTCCGACGTCGCCTCGATATGCACCTCAGCCAGTGTGGTCGCCCATCTCACCGTCCCCTACCACGTCGTCAACTTGGAGCAGGGCAGCCCCGTCACGCTCTGCAGCCTCAAGGCACCACTCCCGCAACTCTGGCGAGGACTGCGGGACTTCTCGTGATCCCGTGCAGACGGCGCCCCAAACCTTTGCAGGGTCGGTCACATCCGGCTGTCAGCGGCTGACCGTCAGGATGACGTTACCCGTCTTCTGCTTGGTCTCGACGTACCTGGTGGCCTCGACCACCTGCTCCAGCGGGTAGCGCCGATCGATGACGGCCCGGTATTCCCCGGCCTCGATGAGGTCCCTGAGGAACACGACATCCTTCTTCGTGAATCGAGGAGGTATCGAGAATCGCACCCGCTTGTGTCCGATCAGCGCCGTCCAAGGGCTCAGGACCAGGTTTCGAAATCCATCGGTTGCGAGGTAGACTCCGCCCCGCCTCAGCGAGCCGCGACAATCGCGGAATCGCAGCGTGCCGACCGCGTCGAGGATGACGTCATAGGTCTGGCCGTTACCCGTGAAATCCTGCTGTGTGTAGTCGATGACCTCGTCGGCGCCGAGCGATCTCACCAGCTCCATGTTCTTGGGGTTGCACACGGCGGTGACGCCGGCGCCGAAGTGTCTGGCCAGCTGCACCCCCGCGGTGCCGATGGATCCCGACCCCCCGTAGATGAGGATCCTCTGTCCCTTGCGGAGTTTCGCCGGTCTCAGGGCATTCAGCGCCAGGATCGCCCCGTCGCAGACGGCCGCCGCCTCCTCGAAGGTCATGCCGGCCGGCATGCGCGACAGGGCGGCGCCTGACCGCATGCAGACGAGCTCCGCGTGCGCACCGAACCTCCACGGATTGATGCCGAAGACCTGGTCGCCGATCTCGAACTCGGTCACGTCGGCACCGACCGCCTCGACATCCCCGGCCAGGTCGCTGCCGAGGATCCTCCGCCTCGGGCGGCGGAGACCAGTGGTGAGCCGGGCAACGAAGGGCACGCCTTCACGGAGTGCGCAGTCGGTCCGGCTCACCGTGGTTGCGTGGACCCTGACGCGGACCTCATCGTCCTTGGGCACGGGCGGCTCCACGTCTTCGAGCCGGAGGACGTCAGGCGGTCCGTACCTGTCGTGGACGACGGCTCTCATGAGCCCACTCTACGGCTGCGACCCCGGTTGGGTGACAAAGACCCTGATTCCGCGATCGGTTGCGAGATGATCGTCCAGGACCCTCGTCGCTTCTCAGGTCACACAATGGTGAGGAGCCGTGAGCGACGACCATCGACCCATCCAGCCCGCCACCAGGGTTCCGCTCCGCACCATCGCCCGGGAGTGGACCCGCCTCGGTTGCATAGGGTTCGGGGGACCGCCAACCCACATCGCCCTGCTTCGACGGATGTGCGTCGAGGAGCGGCGGTGGATCGAGGCCAAGGAGTTCGAGGACGGGATCGCCGCCACCAACCTGCTGCCCGGTCCTGCCTCGACCCAGCTGGCGATCTTCTGCGCCTGGCGGCTGCGGGGGGTGGTCGGCGGGGTGCTGGGCGGAGTTTGCTTCATCGTCCCGGGGCTGGTTCTCATCCTTGCCCTCTCGACGCTCTTCCTCGCCAGTCGCCCACCCAACTGGGTGATCGGCGCGGCGGCCGGTGCGGGGGCTGCCGTGCCCGCCGTGGCTCTGCGTGCCGCTTCGGGCCTGGTCCCGGCCAGTTGGAAGCGTATTGGCACCCAGAAGGCCCAGCGTGTCCGTTGGGCCCTCTACGCCTTGGTGGGAGGCACCGCCGCCGCCACGATCGGCCCCTACCTGGTGGTGGTGCTCCTCGCCTGTGGCCTGATCGAGATCGCCATCCGCCGAGCGACGCCGCCCCGAACGGCGGCATCAGCCGGAGCGTTCATCCCCGCCCTGGTGGTCCACACGGCCGCCATCGGCGGGCTCGGCGCCCTGGCGTGGGTCGCGCTCAAGGTGGGCGCCCTCTCATACGGAGGCGGGTTCGTCATCGTCCCGCTGATGCAGCACGATGCGGTGACCGCGTACCACTGGATGACCGGGGCCCAGTTCCTCAACGCCGTCGCCTTGGGCCAGATCACCCCGGGCCCCGTCGTCCAGACGGTGGCCGTGGTCGGCTATGCGGCGGCGGGGGTCGGAGGCGGGCTGCTCGCAGCTCTGATCGCCTTCACCCCGTCGTTCGTCTTCGTGCTCGTCGGCGGACCGCGTTTCGATCAGATCCGGGCGAACCGGTCATTCCAGGCGTTCCTCACCGGAGCTGGGCCAGCCGTCATCGGGGCCATCGCCGGATCGGCCATCCCCCTCGGCCTCTCGCTCCAGCAGCTGTGGCAGATCCCTGTGCTCGTCGGAGCGGTCCTCTGGCTGTTCGCCGCCCGGCGTGGCGTCGTGAGCGGCCTCCTCATCGCCGGGGTGGTCGGAGTTGCCCTGGCGCTCGCCGGCGTGCCCATCTGAGGACGTCCTCCGTCTTGGGCTAGCTGCGAGGCGGCCCAGCACGGTAGATCACGGTCCGGCGAGCGTGATCACCCCCGACCCCACGATGGTGGCGCGGCCGCCGACGCTGACCTCCACAACCTGCCCCCCCTCCTTGCGCGCCGTCGCGTGCAGCAGGCTCGGACGCCCCATGGCGACGCCCTGATCTATCTGTAGGTCCCACTCGCCGTCTGAGAGCGGTGAGCGCTGGGCGAGGCCGCCCACCAGACCAGCGCACGCCGAACCAGTGGCCGCGTCCTCTTCGACCTCGACAGACGGCGCGAAGCCCCGGGCGTAGAGGTGAGCACCCTCGTCAGGTTCGCGGGAAAAGAGGTACAGGTTGGCGGCCCATCCCCGGCCGACCCCGGAGGCCCACGCCGCCGTGTCCAGTGCGGCGCGGTCCACGGTGGCAGCGTCACGAACGCGCACGAAGCAGAATCGCAGCCCGATGCCCCCGTACCAGCATTCGGCCACGTCGGCCTCGGTGATTGAGAGGGCCGCGGCGACGGCATCCACCGGCGGCGGCTCCGCAGCGACTTCGCATCGGGGTGTCGAGAGGCGAAGGTGGATGCTCTCACCGCTGATGTCGACCGTGACGGGGCCGATGCCCTCTTCGAAGACGAATCTCCCGAAGGCCGCGCCCCCGTCCGGTTCAAGACTGGCGAGAACGGCCCCCGTGCCGACGGTGGAGTGCCCAGCGAAAGGCACCTCCCCGCCCGGCGTGAAGATCCGCACCCGACACGTGTGAGATGGATCGGCGGGCGGCAGGACGAAGGCGGTCTCGGAGAAGTTGAACTCCCGAGCCAGCTGCTGCATCAGTTCGTCGCTCAGCCCTTCAGCTCGGGGGATCACCGCGAGCTGGTTGCCGCCGAAGGCCCGATCCGAGAACACGTCAACGAGGACGAAGTCAATGTTCATCGTTCAGAACTCTCTCACGCGACCGCATGCTCACGTCGCCCCGGAAGTACGCGAGATGCCATCGGCGACGCGGAACTCGACAGCCGCCACGAGGATGGCGCCGGAGATGGCTCCCACAGAGAGCAGAGCCAGCACTGACATCCCCAGCCCTTTGCAACAAGGCACGTCCAACCCGCGATCGGCCCATTCGCGTCAGCCACTTCACGAAGAGGCGCCGAGGTAGACTGGCAGCGAGGCCCGCCACCTCGAACGAGGCGAGAGCAGCGTCCGAGCGGCAGTCCTCAACAACGTCTGGGTCGAGGGCACGGCGGGCTCCAAGGTGGCCAATGACTTCTCCACTCTCTCCGCCCTCACGGACATCTCCGCGGATCTGTCGAGTGCCGGGACGGTCACCTCAGGCGGCACGGGCACCGTCGATGGCCAGTCCGTGGTCATCCTCAAAGCCGCGGACGGGACCACCGTCGATATCGCCGGTGCCGGTACCGCCTATCCCGTGCAGGTGAGGACCGACACCGCCGTCCACCAGCTCTCCGACTGGAACGGCGTCGGTACCTTCACCCCCCCGCCGAACCCGATCGTCATCCCCAGCACTTCCTGAGTCGCACGCCGGAGGGTGGGGTGCCGCGGGCAGGGCAGCGCTCGCCTGAACCGTACAGGCTGCCGCGTTCGCCGCACTGGTGGCGACGGATGCCGAGCGCCACTATCTCGCCCGGCGATTGCAGGAGCTCATGTGGCGGGACAAAGGCAGACTGAGGGTCAGTCCGCGAGCTGGCTCCGCCAGCTGAACCTGGGCGCGTAGCCGAGCATGCGGCGCGCCTTCTCAATGGAGAGCAGGGTCTGGTTGTCTCCTGCACGGTCGTCGAACGGAACCCCCGGAAAGTATTGTTCGACCAGCTCACGATTGGGTCGGCTCACCACCGTGTCGGCGTTCGCGATGACGAAGATCTCGGCCCCCTTGATGGGCGCCTCCAATGACTTGCGGATGGCTTGGGCACCATCGCGGGCATCGATGTATCCCCACAGGTTCCATTTGCGCCGGCCCGGATCGGCGTCAAAGCTGGGGAATTCGGCGTAGTCGGCAGGCTGCATCACGTTGGAGAAGCGCAGCCCGATGATCTTCATCTCAGGCTCCCACCGGCAGAACTGCCTCGCCATCTCCTCGCCCACCAATTTGGAAAGCGCATAGGCACTTTCCGGCCGGGGCGGGCACTCCTCGTCAACTGGGATGTAGGGGGGGGGGATCTCGAAGGGAAGGCCCAGGACTGTTTCGCTCGACGCCCACACCACGTTCCTGATGCCGAGATGGCGCGCCGCCTCAAAGACGTTGAAGATGCTCAGGGTGTTGACCCGGAACAGGCTCGCGTTGGGGCGCAGCCCCGGCGCGGGGATGGCGGCGAGGTGAACCACGGCGTCGACGCCATGGTAGCGATCGTCCACCCGGGACAGCAGCTCAAGAGCCTGACCCACCTCTTCGAGATCCACCCTGACGTGCGGGCAGAGCTGCTCCCGCGGCGGGGCGATGTCGGCGTTGAAGACGTCGTAGCCGTGCTCGACCAGCTCGCGCACGCAGGCAGTGCCCAATTTGCCGCTGCCGCCAGTCACCACCACTCGCATGTTGAGCTCCTTGAGCAAGCGCCACCGCTCGGCCTCGGACCGGTCTTGCGCCGCAGTTGTCAGCACGTAGCTTACTGTGCCCACAGATGTCCACGCAGGGCCAGCGCTCTTCGCCTCCTTCGGGGAGCGGGGTTTCCCCGGGAGCTGGCGGCCGCGGCGAAGCGGTTGGCTGCCTCAGCCCTGCGGTCGGCCCGGCGCCATCCAGCGTTCCCGCAGGGCGTGGGCGGCCAGCTTGGGTCGGCGATCGCGAGTGAAGACGCCCTTGCGATTGCCGTCGACCCGATGGAGGCTTGGCTGAGTGCCGAAGTCGGCGAAGTTCCACACCTGCTCCCCGATCACCGCGTCGATCCGATCGAAGACGCGGTGGGACATGGCGAGCAGATCGCGCTGGTACTCCTCCGTCCACACCGACCCTGCAATGGCGCGCAGCCCCGCCACGGCGTCGGCGCCGTACTCAGTGATCACGATCGGCTTGGAGTAACCCTCGGACCACCCCCTGAGCTCCGCCTCGAGATGCCGCTCGGCGCTCGCCAGGTCGCCGGTGTCCACGTACCAACCGTAGTACCGATTGATGCAGAGGACGTCGAACAGATCGCTGATGGCGTCCCGACCCGGAGATTCGGCGTCGTGGTAGTTGGCGAAGCAGAGGGGACGTGACGGATCAAGGCGGCGGGCCGCGGCGACCAGCGGCTCAAAGTACTCCCGGGCCGCCGGGTCCGTGGAGTCGGGCTCGTTGGCGAGCGACCACATCACCACGCTGGGGTGGTTCTTGTCTCGGGCGATCAGCTCGCGGATGGCCTGCAGGTGGGCCTGCTGGGTCAGGGCGCTGACCGTCGCCTCGCTGAAGGTGGGGCGGCGTGGAGCCCCGCGGCTCAGGCCGAGCTTCATGTTGAGGCCGACCGCAGGAGTCTCGTCGATGACCACGAGCCCGCGCCGGTCGGCGTACTCCATGACCTCCTCCGCATACGGGTAGTGGGAGGTGCGGAAGGAGTTGGCACCCACCCACTCCATGAGAGCGAAGTCGTGAACCATGAGGGCGTCATCGTGTCCCTTGCCGCGGATCTCGCTGTCCTCGTGCCGGCCGAACCCGGTGAAGCGGAAGGGACGACCGTTGATCAGGAAGCGATTGCCGTCCACGGCCACGGTCCGCACCCCGACGGGCAGGTCGTAGCGATCCTCGTCAGCGCCCGCGCCGCGCAGCCGGGCTCGCAGCGTGTAGAGGTAGCCGTCGCCCGGCGCCCAGGGATGGACTTTGGGGATCTGCAACCGACCCACGGCTCCCGAGCCCGACGCCACCCGGACGGAATCGGCGTCGAACAGCTCCACCTCCACGCTGCCATCGGCGTCCGTCTTGACTCGATAGTCCAGGGTGCCGCGGCCCCCCTCCAGGTCGGCAACCACCGTGATGTCCTCGATGTGGGCGGCCGGTGTGCAGTAGAGCCATACCGTCCGGTGCAGGCCCGCGTAGTTGAAGAAGTCGTGGAAGCACCGCTGCACCCGCCGGCCATCCTCGGTCGTCTCGATTTCCCCGGGCGGGATGGTCGCCCAGCTCAGCTCGTTGTTGACGCACACCGTGATCCGAACTGGCTCGCCAGGGGTCACGTGCCCGGTGATGTCCGCCTCGAACGGCGTGTATCCCCCTTGGTGGCGGGCGACCTGGGTCTCGCCGACCCAGACCGTGCCGCGGTGGGTGGCCGAGTCGAGCCGGAGGACGATCCGACGTCCCCGCCACCCGAGTGGAATGAGGGCCTCGGTCTGGTACCAGACGTCCCCCACATGGTCGCGCAGCTCCCGCTCGGCCTGGATATCGTTGTAGCTGGCGGGCACGGGCATCTCCACCCGCGAGGCGAGGGGGCGCTGCCACCACTCCGCCCGCCACCCATCCGATCCAGCGTCGGCCTGGAACCTCCACAGCCCATTGAGGGAGCGTCGCTCGCGGAAGCCGCTGTCGATCGGACGAAGCATGCTCTGTCGCCTCCTTTCAGCCGGAAGACGTGGCCACCTGAGGGGCCTGCGGATCGAGCCCAGCTTAGCAGCCCCGTCCTCGAACCTCCTCCACCCGAGACGAGTTGGCCTTCCTCGCCACCGCCGGCCCACCCCACCTCGACCACTGGCGCCTGAGGCCGGTCCGTTGGCCGGGTCGGCCGGGCGCTCGGGAGGCGAGACGGCCACTCCGTTGGGTCCACAGTGCTGGCGATAGACTCGGGGGGTGCCACCCGCCCATTCCCCAGCTCGCGCCCACATACGGCGCCTGCTCGGGGTCCTCCGCCTCTCGCTCCTGGTGTTGGCTGTCGAGGTTGTCGGCGGCCTGCCCTCCCACAGCCTCGCGCTGCTTTCCGACGGTGGGCACGTGTTCACCGATGCGGCCGGCATCAGTCTGGCGCTGCTGGCCATCTGGGTAGGCTCGCGGCCGCCGAGCACTCTTCGCACCTTCGGCTATCTGCGCCTCGAAATCCTAGCGGCGGTCGCTAATGCGGTCCTGCTATTCGGAGTAGCGGCGTTCATTCTCTACGAGGCGTGGCGCCGGCTCTCGGCACCACCCCAGGTCGCCTCATTGCCCCGGCGTGTGCTTCCTGCCCTTCATGGTTCCTCCTGGCCAGGCTGGCCGTGGTGGAACCCTCGTGTCACGTGGACCAGTCCCCGGGGGGTCAGTTCACCTTCGGCACCCGACTTCGACCTGGCGCTCGCATGCACTCCGACGGCCCGCTCCGCAACCGACTACGCCTCCGGCCCCACCACCAGACTGCTGGGCGAGTAGGGGCCTCCGGGCGGACCCGCTCCGGCATAGATCACCGCAGGCGAGGCGGAACGGTTCGTCTTCCACCACAGCGAGAAGACATAGGTGTTCCCGGCTGTCACCGGGTAGGCCGTCTCGACCAGGACGGCATCGGGCGAAAAGGTGCCTGCGAACCCGGCGCTTTCCTCCCAGGCCAGCGGCTGGGGAGTGCCGCCGTCGACGCTGACGAAGATCCCCAGGTCCTGGTTGTAGCCGGCTTCGGCGGTCCAGAGGTCGGCGTTGCCGCTGATGATGGTGTCCTCGTCGATCGAGGGCGAGAAGGTGGCGACGAGATCGGTCCCATCGATCTCTGGCTCCAGCGCCGACACGTCGTCGGTGACCGTCGGCTCTGCATCGGCCGCGCTCCACAGGCTGAGCACCTGCAGTTCGTCACTCGCGCAGTCGCGAACCTCCGGCTCTCAGGTTCCGGCCACCAAGGCAAAAGGAGGAGCGCCGCTGAGGGCCTGCTCCGGCCACGGCAGTCCTCGCCGGGCGGCCCAGCCCACATCCGTCAGCTGGTGAATGCGTGGCGATGCCCAGCCCGATGCTGACACCAGTTGGAGAAGGCTCTCGGGATTCGTGCCCTGCACGAGCGGCAGGGCCGCCCTCAGCTCGGGAGCGTAGGGGGCATGGTGCGCTGGGGCGGTCCCTCTGGCTCGGGCCAGCCCCTGGCCAGCCCAGCGGCGGATCCTCTCCATGCTGCTGCTCGGATACCCCCACAGGCTCTCTACGAGAACCAGTCTTCCGCGGGGCGCCACCTCATGCCAGGCACGGAGAGCCGTCGTCGGCTCCAGGAGCGTCCACAGCAGGTGTCGGGAGATGACGGCATCGAATGGACCCAGGGGCACGGATGCGGCCTCGGCCTCTACGATCTCGACTTTGAGATCTGCCTGCTCCGCCTTGGCGCGGAGCCGCCCCAGCATCTCCGATGAGAGGTCGACGGCCGTCACGTGGTGGCCCAGCTCCGACGCGATGAGACTGAGGAACCCGGTTCCGGCCCCCACATCGAGAACGCTTGCCGGCGGCGCTGGCAACAGCCTCTCGAGGGTCCCCCGCCACACGGCACGCTCCAGTGGAGAGACCGGGTAATGGCCAGGGTCACGATCATAGGTGGCGGCGTCAGCGTCCCAGAAACGACGGACTTGGTCGACACGTTCCGTGTCCACAGAAGACGTTCCCTCGCATTATGAGAGCGGTAGCTCTCGTCCGATCTCAGCGCATCGACGCTGGTCCGCCCATGGTAACGGCTCAGACCGTGAGATCCTCAGCTTCTCGTCGAGCGTGTCAATTGCTGTATTAGTGCCAGATGTGTGTGCCGTAACGGACCGCCACCTGCCCACCGAGGCGCAGTGACGGGAGGCGGCTGGAGGGCTGAGAATCTAACGGTGCCGGCGACGGTGCCGTCGGCCCCCTGAGGGGCGCGGACCGCGTCATCGCCATAAGCGCGAGCGAAGGAGGTACTCAGATGGAGATGCGCAAGCTGGGAAACAGCGGCCTTGAGGTCTCGGCCATCGGCCTGGGCTGCATGGGCATGAACCATCACCGTGGCCCGGCCCCGGACCGGACGGAAATGATCACGCTGATCCGCGCGGCGGTCGAGCGCGGCGTCACGTTCTTCGACACTGCCGAAGTCTATGGCCCGTTCACCAACGAGGAACTCGTGGGCGAGGCGCTGCAGCCGTTCCGAAAGGGCGCCGTCATCGCCACCAAGTTCGGTTTCGACCTCGGTCCTGGCGGATCGGGCGGCCTCAACAGCCGCCCGGAACGCATCCGCCAAGTCGCCGAGGACTCGCTCAAGCGTCTGCGGGTCGACGCCATCGACCTCTTCTATCAGCACCGGGTCGATCCCGACGTCCCGATCGAGGATGTGGCCGGCGCGGTGAAGGACCTGATCGCCGAAGGCAAGGTCAATCATTTCGGTCTATCAGAGCCAGGGCCCGGGACCATCCGCCGAGCGCATGCGGTCCAGCCGGTTGCGGCCGTCCAGAGCGAGTACTCCCTCTGGTGGCGCCTCCCTGAAGCTGACGTGTTGCCAGCCTGCGAGGAGTTGGGGATCGGCTTCGTCCCCTACAGTCCGCTTGGCAGGGGCTTCCTCACCGGCAAGATCGACGAAACCACAGCGTTCGGCAGCAACGACAATCGCAGCACCTTGCCCCGGTTCACGCCGGAGGCCCGCAAGGCGAACCGCCCAGTGGTCGACCTGTTGGAGAAGCTTGGCGACGAGAAGCATGCAACGCCGGCGCAGATCGCGCTCGCCTGGTTGCTGGCGCAGAAACCGTGGATCGTACCGATCCCCGGCACCACCAAGCTCAACCGCATCGCGGAGAATGTCGCCGCGGCCTCAATCGAGCTCACTCCCGACGACCTGCGGAGCGTCGACACAGCCGCCTCTCAGATCACGGTGGCAGGTGACCGCTACCCTCAGGCAGAGGCAGACCTCACCCGGCGGTAACGGGCGCCAACAATCAAGCTGACTTCACGGCCAGACGCCACTCAACTCGACAACCGAGGAGTGGAGCGGGAGACGAGACTCGAACTCGCGATATCCTCGTCGGACCGGCCCAAGCACTATGAACTCCACCTTCGAATCGCCCCTGGCTGACCAGAGACCTCCGCTGGAACTGGTCGGCGCGGCAAAAGGCATCCTCCCTGGTTCGACGATGACAGCCTTATCACCGTCGGCTGCCGCCCGGTTGAGAATCGCGAGGCTGTCGGCCGCGTAGCCTGCTGGCAGATCGGTCTGCTTCTCAGGAACGGGCTCGAGCGCATCCGCCGGTGCCGGCGCAGAAAGGACGGACTCGCAGTCCCGGCCCGACACCCGGCGGCAACCACTCCTACCACCGGCCCCGCGCCCGCTCCGGGGTGCCGCAGAGATGGCATCGAGCACAACTATGGTCCGGCCCGACATCAGACCATGCGCACTGAGATTCTACGCCTGGAGCCGAAGCGCATCGCGTTGACAAACGGTCGACGGACGGGGAACATCACTCCAGGACACGCTGGCGTTCCGCGGTCATTAAGCAGCTAGGAGTCTCGCATGAACGGTGAAGTGTTCCGATCTAGGCTCGATGAGCGTGTCATCCCTGGTAAGCGCCTCGGGCGGCATATCTTCCACGACCCGCGATCGCGCGACTTCCCAGCAGACCGCGCCGCACAGATCGTGAGCGTCACTCACAAGGCGAACGGATTGCCGCTCAACCAAGGAGACATTGGCTCGTGCACGGCCAACGCGGTGTGTGGCGCGCTCGATTCGTCCCCTGACTTCACGGGTGGTGCCCCTCGCTCAGAGAACGACGCCATCCAACTGTATGAGGTAGAAACCCGGTTGGAGGGACAGCCGTATCCTCCGAACGACCCGGGCGGCAGTGGTCTCGAGGTGTGCAAGGCGGCCAAGCAGCTGGGGTGGATAGCCTCGTATACGCACGCGTTCGGCGTCGAGCATGCCCTCCTCGCACTTGTGGTGCGGCCGGTGATCACGGGGATCAGCTGGTACACCAGCTTCGACACCCCGGACGCGACAGGCCTTGTCGTGATCGCCAGTGGAGCCACGATCAGAGGTGGCCACGAGGTGGTCGCCGACGGGATCGATGCCGCAAATCAGCTGGCGTGGTTCTGGAACAGCTGGGGCCCCAGCTACGGCGTCCGCGGCCGATTCTGCATGTCCTTCGATACCTGGCAACAGCTGCTTGCGCAGCAAGGTGATGTCACCGTACCGACACCGTAGGGGTTTAGGGTGGCGGCACCTGACTCCGTATAGGTTTTGGGCATATTTTTGGGCATATTAATGGATGGCAACAATGAAGAAGAAGAATAGCTCGCCGGATGTCGATTCTCCATCTCAGCTGATAGACGCGAGGATAAGTGAGCTCGATGATTGGCGCGAAAAGAAGCTCTCGCAGATTCGCGCTCTGATCAAGCAAGCCGACCCTGAGGTGGTGGAGGAGTGGAAGTGGAGAAAGCCTTCTCATCCAGCAGGGGTTCCGGTGTGGTCTCACCAAGGTCCGATCTGCACCGGCGAGACGTACAAGAGCGTCGTGAAACTCACATTCTTCAAGGGGGCCTCACTGAAGGACCCTTCGGGACTGTTCAACTCAAGCCTCGAAGGCAACATCCGGCGCGCAATCGACTTCCACGAGGACGATGAAATCGATGAGAAGGCTTTCGCAACCCTCATTCGAGCTGCCGTTAGCCTGAACGAGTCCTCGAACCACGGCTAGTCATATCAGTTCACAGGTGGCTGTGATATTAGGGTGTCCACGCTACGTGCCGAGGTATCACAATATCGCAGTACCAGATGCGATAAGGGGAGGCGCGAGCCTCTTCAGCAGCGAAGGGGCCTCTGGTGGCTGACCACAGCCTGGAACTGGTCAGGGGTCGATGGCTCCTCGGGCGTGGAGGCGCTGCAGGGCTCCCCAGGACCTGACCTCCGACAAAGGCGTCGCGTCGGCAGCGACCAGGGGCCGCCCCGGCACCAGCCTCCGCCAGGGGTCGGCCGCGCACGCCCCGCCCGCGCTCTCGCGAGAGGACGAACAGCCTGGTCTAAGCTGGCTGCCATGTCTGATCTCGACGTAGCGGCTGGCGACACCATGCTGGGGCAACTCCAGAGAGGCCGAGGAGCGACGGTGATCGATCGTCTCGAACGACTTGGATGCTGACGAGAGTGGCGAGACCCGGCCCGGTCGCGCTGGTCGGCAGCGGGGAGTATCTCCCGGCGATGCTGGAGCTCGAGGCGGCGCTGATCGCGGGCCGATCGCCGAAGTATGTGCAGCTGCCGACGGCAGCCGGGCCGGAAGGACGCGCCTCCGTCTCGCGGTGGATCGCGCTCGGAGCGCAGCAGGCGGCACGGCTGGGGGTCGAGGCGGTCCCGGTCATGGTGCTCGACCGTGATTCGGCCGAGGACCGGGCCAACGCCGAGTTGGTCACCGGTGCCGGGCTCATCTACCTCTCCGGGGGGAGTCCCGCCCACTTGGCGGACTCGCTCCGGGGAACCCGCGTGTGGGCGGCCATCCTCGACGAGTGGCGCGCCGGAGCCGCCCTGGCAGGATGCAGCGCGGGGGCGATGGCGCTGACCTCCTGGGTACCGGACCTCAGACGCCTCACCCGGAAGCCACGCTCAGGCCTTGGAGTGGTGCCCAGGCTGCGCGTCATCCCCCATTTCGACCGCATGAGACGCTGGGTTCCCGGAATGTCCCACTGGGCGGCCGCGCATCTCCCCGCCGGCGTCACCCTCGTGGGCATTGACGAGGAGACCGCCATCGTCAGCGAGGACGCCGACCTGGCCCGTTGGGTGGTCAGGGGCCGGCAGCGGGCGTGGCTGCTCTCACCCGGCGGGCGGAGACCTTTGGATGCTGGCGAGGAGCTCGTGCTCTGAGCACGGCTGAGCAGGGCGGTGGTCCGCCAGAGCTCCGACTCAGTCCGACACCTCGAGGATGCTCCGACCCCGACCATGGCCGGTCTCGGACGCGCGATGCGCCGCCTCCACCTCCGCGAGCGGGAAGCGCTCACCGACGAGCGGCTTCAGGTTGCCATCGACCACGAGCGCGGCCAGCTGATCGAGGATCGGACGGATGGCTGGCGGCGCCTGCACCCCGGAGGTGCGGACGCCGTGCTGCTCTGCCCGTTCCGGCTGTGGCATCCCCGCCGCCGAGACGAGAATGCCTCCCTTTCTGAGGACGCGCCACGACCGCTCGGTGACGTCGCCTCCGACGGTGTCGAGAACCACATCAACATCGTGGACGCCGTCCTCGAAACGGGAGGCCGAGTAGTCGACAACCTCGTCCGCGCCCAGGGAACGAACGAAGTCGATGTTGCGCGTAGAGGTGGTGGCGATGACGTGGGCGCCCTTCTAGCGACCCAGCTGGACCGCCAGGCTACCCACCCCGCCGGCGCCGCCGTGGACCAGCAGGCGCTGACCACTCTCAAGGCCCGCGGTCTCAAAGAGCCCCCACCAGGCGGTGCCACCGCCGACGGGCAGGGTCGCAGCCTGCTCGAAGCTCAGGGCCTCCGGCTTTCGGGCAATCGACTGCGCCAGGGTGGTGGCATATTCGGCGTAGGCGCCCTGGCCGCGGCCGAACACCTCGTCGCCGACAGCGAAGCCGGCCGCGTCCGGGCCCACCTCGGACACGGTGCCGGCGAGGTCCAGCCCGAGGATGGGGGGCGCTCCAGGGGCATGAAGGCCCGGAGCTGGCCGGAGCGGAACTTCCAGTCGAAGGGGTTCACGCCCGCGGCACGCACCTGCACCAGCACTTCGCCCTCCCCCCGCTGAGGGCGCGACACCTCGTCAAGCCGAAGCACCCATGGGTCACCATACTCGTGGAACCGGACCGCCCGCATCAGCCTGTCGCTCCCCGCCATGGTCAACCCCCGAACTACCCTCAATCCAGCGACTACGATTAGCACAGTAGAGGCCAGCCAGCTCGTCGCACTCCTGAGGCCGCCGGGCACGCTGCTAGCTCAGCGGGCGGTCCATCCACCGTCGACGAGGATCGTCTCGCCAGTGATGAGTGACGCGGCCGGTGAGGCGAGGAAGACCACCACACCCGCCACGTCCATGGGTTCCCCAATGCGGTGCAGGGCGGCGATACGCTCGGTCACGTCACGTTCGAAGGCCGGGTCACTTAGCGCGGCCTTCGTGCCAGGAGTACGAATGAACGTGGGCGCCACCCCGTTGACGGTGATGCCGTGGGTACCCCACTCGATAGCCAGGCACTTGGTCAGATGGGCGATGGCCGCCTTGGTCATGCAGTACACAGACTCCGTGGGCAGCGCCACGAA
>CABEDC010000197.1_pt1 | contig 24438 bp, 28 predicted proteins | sample 3132911 | NCBI WGS metagenome assembly CABEDC01 (sample SAMEA5534329, study PRJEB31848) | metagenome | biome: tundra; feature: field; material: soil | place: USA | collected 2013-05 | depth 0.15 m
GGCGTGTCAGTCATCGCTGGGCAGCGTAGCCTCTCGTGGGGCCGTCCGTCTGGTCAAATGGGATGGGGCGAGTAGCTCAGCCGGTTAGAGCAGGGGGCTCATAACCCTCGGGTCGCAGGTTCGAATCCTGCCTCGCCCACCGTGAATCTGTATTCGAAATCGAGCTTGGCGAGGGTAGCGCGACGGGCTTTGAAGGGCGATTGACCCCAGCGCTGACCCCAACCGGCTGTGGGAAGGCCTCTCCGAGGATCGAGTCCATGGTCCGCGCGGCCTCGCGCTGGAGCGTTTCGGTGACGTGGGAGTAGACGTCTAGGGTGAACGCCACGGTCGAGTGGCCGAGCATCTCCGAGGCGATCTTGGGATGGACGCCCCGGCTGAGCAGGAGGGTTGCCGCGGTGTGGCGGAGGTCGTGAAAGCGGATGTGGGGCAGGTCGGCCGCGGCCAAGAGGGGGAAGAAGGACCGACGCAGCAGGTTGCTTGCCTGCATCGGCCGCCCCACGTGGTTGGGGAAGACCAGGTCGGTTGTCTGGTCCCACCCCTCGCTCGCGAGAATCTCGGCGGCCTGTCTGGCCCTGTGCTGACGTAGGCCCTCCACGGCGGCCGAGGCGAGCTGGAGCTGCCGGCGCGATCGCGCCGTCTTCGGTTCCGAGATGGTCAGACCGACCCCCTTGGACCACTGGAGGGTGCCGGTCACCGACAGCGTGCTCCGGTCGAGATCGACGTCCCGCCAGCGGAGCGCCAGCAGCTCCCCCTGGCGCATCCCGGTGGTCACCGCAACGACGTAGAGAGCCTCCAGCCGGTCGCTGCGAGCCGCAGCTAGGAGGGTCCGGACTTGGCTAGCGGTCAGGGCCCTCATCTCGTGCCGAGCTCGCCGCGGGGCCTTGACCAGGCTGGCAGGGTTTCGGGCGATCAGATTCCACTGTGTTGCCTGACCGAGCGCCCGGCTGAGGACGGCGTGAATGTGGCGCACCGTAGTGGGGCTGAGCCCAGCGTCGAGTCGGTCTTGGTAAAGGCGTTGGAGGTCGGCGGGCTGGAGCTGGCGGAGCCGGTAGCGGCCAAGGATTGGGGTGATGTGAAGGCGGATGTTGCGCTCGTAGGCGCGCAACGTCTGGGGCCGCATGTTGGACTTGGACCCGGCGAGCCAGTCCGTCAGGTAGCCTCCGAGCGTCTCGCGGCCAGTGACCGGTGGCAAGCCGTCGTCACGACCTCTGATAGCCTCACGCAGCTGCCGAGCCGCCTCCTCATAGGTCCTTCCGTAAACGGAACGGCGGGTGACGCCGCCCTGGTGTTCGACGACATAGCGCGCCTCCCATCGCCCGTCAGGCCGCTTCCGGACATTGCCCTCGCCGTTGCCGCGCTTCCTGCTCACGCCTGCTCCTCCGAACGTCGTCCGTCGTATCGGGTGTTTGGGACACGTACCGGGCCGCCAGCCCAACATGGCTGCTGCGCCCTGTCTCGCTTAACGGCTTCCCGGCAACGGTCGCGGCACCTCCGGCGAGTTTGGAGAGTCCGAAGCGCGTAACGGTATCGGTCGCGTCTGCGCACGTGCTCTTGCTTCCGAAACAGCCGCCACAGCCCAAGCGTGGTTGCGTCTTCGTCCCGTCGCTCGTTGAGGTTCGCCGACGACCCCAGGGCCCCGTCACCCACTACCCCAGGGACTCGACTAGGCCGCGATTGGCTCGAGCTTCCGCAGCGTCTGGGCCCACGAGGCGTGCTCTCCGTGTAGCCTTCCTTCCACGGGACAAGCGAGTCCTTGTCGCCATCGCCACAGACGCCGTTGACCATCACGACGGCGGTCTTCTCCGTCACCGTTTCCCCTCTTCTTCGATTCGCCCTCTCCGTCTCTTCTTTGTATGCCGCCTCACGGCCTGAAGTAGTCTCGGAAACTCGTCGTCCTCGTCCTCCTCTTCCAGGATGCTCGCTTTGTGGAGAGCGTCAGAGATGATGAGAAGCACCCAGAGCTGCTCATCGTCGAGTAGCTCCACATTGCGGGCAATCGCAGCGACCCCTGGCCGATCAAGCGAAGCGCCAAACCGCTTCCGTATCTCGTCCGCAGCCATCCTGCGCCCCAAACCTACGATTGCGTCTTGATCGAATGCCTCGCTTGTGGCAAAAGATGACATGAAAAATAGAGCGGGGGTTCGGAGCGCAATGCCCAGCGCTTCGATCAGCTCCAACGTGACCGGCGCTTGAGCAGCCTCCAAGCGCACGACTTGACGCCGATCCGTGTGCAGGCGATCCGCAAGTTCCTCCTGGGTCCACCCCTTCTCGGTCCGCAGCCTCCGAATCGTGTCGGCAACAGCTCTGCGGTGGTGAAAGCGCCGATCCTCGCCAAGTCCAGCCACGCCGTTATGGTGACAGAACTGTCTCTGGAAGTCCAGGCGGGACGGTCCTGGCCCATGTCGCGTCCCGCTGGCATGCTTCGAGGCAAGTTCAGATCACCAGGAGGTGCGTAGTGGACGCCGTCCTTCTCACCGATGAGGAGGCAAGCCGGGCGCTCGGGATCAGCCGCAGCAAGTTCCACTTGCTCGTAGCGGATGGGCAGATCCTGCGCCTCAAGCTCGGGCGGGCTGCCCGATACAGGAAGGTCGATATCCTCGCCTTCACCGACCGGCTGGCCGCCAATGCGCGGACTGGCGCGATTGGCGTGGCCGCCGGCACAGACGGGGCCCCCGGATCTGAAGTCAATCAACCGCGGCGAACGGCGCACTGATGCGGTGAGCGGGGTGCATCTTCCCTGGCTACCACGACGAGGCGCTGCGACGGGCGAGGTCGCTACCATCCTCGCCAGCCTGGCCTGTGGTCACTCCGGCTGCCCCTGCGCTGGGGCTGTGCGCCGCGGTCGCGGTAGGACTCACTGCCCCACCCATGAGGATCCCGACCCCAGCCTGAATGTAGAAGCGGGCGATCAGGTCGATGTCGTCGTTCATTGCTTCGCGGGGTGCTCTCCGGCGACTGTGATTGGCGAACTGCGCCGCCGCGGTCTGCGTGTGTGCGGGGAAGGGCCCTCGCCGAGGCGCACGGGGTCGACGCCGCCCGTGCAGGCGATGACCGGGAAACCCGAGACGACCGTCGCGTGCTCGCGCCCTCGAAGGTCAACATCGGTCCGAAGCCACCGGCTCTGGCCTATCGGTTAGCGGAGGCACCGAACGGCTCCGTCCGCGTCGTCTGGGAAGGGGAGTCCTCGCTCACGGCAGAACAGCTCCTCGCGGCCCCTACGGATGAGGAGGAGCGGGGTGTCATCGTCGAGGCGTATGAGTTCCTGACCGACTTCCTGGCCGCTGGACCGATGGCAACCAAGACCGTGATAGTCGAGGCGCGGACGGCTGGCATCGCCGAGCGCACCCTTCGGCGGGCAGCCAAGCGTCGCGGCGTCCGGCACCGGAAGCTGAGCATGGGCGGCGGCTGGATCTGGGAGCTTCCTGCCGAAGGTGGCCAAGCCCACGGCAAGATGGCCAACCCTGGGGAGTGGCCGCCTTCGACGGATGTTGGCCGCCTTCAGGCGACTGACAAAGCCGGGGCCCCGGAAACCGAAGACATGGGGGTACTGATATGAGCGCGCCAGCCATGATCCTCGACCGTCTCCAGGCCGCTGGGGTCACCGTCCAGGTGCGCGGAGACCGGCTCCTCCTCACCCCCGCCGACCGGGTGACCCCTGAGCTGGTGTCCCAAGCCCGAGCCTTCAAGGCCCGACTCATCGCCCATCTCACGTGGTCTAAGGAAGAGGCCGAGGCCGCCCTCGGCGCCTGTCTTGACCGCATCGGCCGGGCTTGTGTTCATGTCCCCGATGACGTCTCGGGTGATGTCGAGCTCGCCGACGCCGAGGAGGCGATCAACGTCGCTTTCGCCCGCGAGGATCATCGCGCCCTCGACGTCGCCCTCACGGAGCTCGAACGCCTCTGTCTGGGCCAGTACGGCGCCCCTGCGCCTACCCCCGGCCCGGGGAAGGCCGAGCCCGAGGGTGACGCACCCACTGGACGTCGCTCCGGCGGCCCAGGGCTGGCCCGGAGACGTGAGTCCCATCGAGGAGGTACGGCGTGACGACGCACCCGAGAACAATCCGTCGTCTCCCAGGTGAGCGGGAGGGCACCGTGACCCCTGAGCCCGCCGTTCTCGACGCCGCACCGTATCGCCTCACCTCACCTTCACCGTGCCGTTCCAGCCCTCGCAGGAGAGCCTCCCTCCGGCCTGATCGGCCCACAAGGCTGGCTGGGTGTCCATCGTCGTATACAGTGCTACCGGCTGCGACCGGCATTTCGGGTGCGACCGGCATTTTCGGCTGCGACCGGCATTCTTCTCGGGCTTCTCGCGCGCGTGCGCGTTTGGCGCACGCTTCGGAGGACGCTAATATGCCGTCCGCGGTCATCCCCGTCGCGCTCTGGGCTTTGGCCGGCGCCGTACGGTGGGCGCCGTGGGAGTGAAGGCCGAAGAGGTGGGGGTCAAGTACTTCCTCGCCGAGTGCTGCGATCTCGGCCAGGGCCTGTCTGTGACGTCCGCGGCGCTGTACTCGGGCTATCGGGAGTGGTGCGACAGCCACCGCCGGTCGGCGGCCACTCCTGCCTGGCTGGGGCGGGAGCTTCACCGGGTGCCAGGTCTGCGCCTCGAGCGGGTCGGGCACCGCAACATCCGGACCTGGCACGGCCTCGGGCTGCGCAAGGTCCCGCAGCCCGAGGCCCCGCCGCCGCCCCTGGGTGACGTGCTGGTCTCGTTCTTTCGGACCGTCCCGGTGCCGTCTATCGTCGTGATGGAGCGAGCGAGTAGCCTCATGGGGGGCGGGTCCACCTCGGTCGGATCCTGAGGTCCAGCTCGCCCCCATGCGTCACCATGCGGAGGCCCGCGCCAGGAGACGACTGAGTAAGCCGATCGCGCCCCAGAGGCGCACATGGCAGCTCGGACAGCTTGGCTCGCCTCGGGAAGGACGTCCGGCGGTGGCGGGTCGACCTCGTCATGGTGTGGAAGCTTGAAGCTGGGAGCCACCAAGGGGTCGGATTCGCCTGCCTCACGCAGGACCTTGACACGTCGTGGCCCACCGGCCGGTCGCTGCTCACCTACCTCGCCGTGGCTACGGAGTTCGAGCGTGGTCTGATCGCCGGGCGGGTGAGGGAAGGGATGGCCAATGCCCGAAGAAAGGGACTGCGGATTGCTAGGCGTCCAGCTGCCGAGCGTCCCCATGTAGTCCGACATCTGCCGAAGTGATGGCCGAGCTCGGGACCGGAGGACTGGCAAGCGCGCGGCGGCCCGCCGGCTGCGGGTCGGCTTTGGCACCCTCGAGCGAGTCCTCGATGCTCAGAAAGGGGACCCGCAGATACGACCCCCGGGTGAACTCGTGGAGGGCTGACTATTTGGGTGCTCAGGAAGGAGGTCCTTTCTGAGCGGCATCGGCGTCGCCTTGCAGGGAGGAATCCACTGCCTCGGATCCTCCCTACAAGGGGATAGCGGACCCCAAGCCTCGGCCATCGTCGTAGCTGTGGACACCCGGAAGTGGTCGCAAACCAGGCGCGTCCTCGTCGGCAAGTCGCGCGGCGGAGCGTGGCCGGCGTCAGCCAAGTCATCACTCTGTAGCGACGGGGAGGCCATACGTCATTTTCGAAAGAGAACACCCCGGCTTACCTCCGACCAGCGGCCACCACCGTGATAGTGGGGAAACCGAGCTCCTCGAGCCTCTGACCCCCAGGGTCAGATTCTGGATGAGGTAATATGGCGGCTTGACTCCCAAGAGGCATGGTGACATAGTCACCCGGTGGCCAGACCAGCCCCCACCCTCTCCCAAGCCCTGCGACGTCCAGACGGCCTCGCCCAGCGCGTACGCGACCGCATCCTTGCCTTGATCACCGAAGGCAGCCTGGCACCCGGAGACCAGCTCCCGGCGGAGCGCACTCTGGCCGAACAATTAGGCATTAGCCGGACAGTTGTTCGTGAAGCGCTGCGAAGTTTGGCATCAATGAACGTCTTGGAAATCCGCCACGGGGCCGGCGTCTTCGTAGCTCCACTAGATCTGGCATCGCTCATACAGCCCCTCCAATTCGCGGTGTCGATGGATCACACCTCCTTGGCTCAGGTAGCTGAGGCGCGATTAGTGCTCGAGCCGGGACTAGCCCAACTAGCCGCCGATCATGCCGACGAGCCCGACGTCCTACGCCTCCGCGAACTCGTGGCCGAAGCCGCCGCGCATGTGAATGATCCTCCCGGCTTCCTCGAGGTGGACTTGGCGTTCCACTCTGAGGTTCGCCGCCTCGCCAACAACTCTTTCCTGTTGCGGTTCATGGACAGCTTGGAGGAGTTCGCGCGCACCAGTAGAACGCTCACCAATCCCATTCCGGACATGCGTGAGAGGACTGTTCGCGATCTACACCGAATCGCGGCAGCTATTGCACGCCATGACGCGGTCGCAGCCGCCGAAGCAATGCGAGAACACGTCCAGCACGTCTGCGATGCATTGAAAACAAGTGCTTCCACGTAGCGCCCGATGAACGAAGATCCACGCGCCACCTCCATTGAGCAACCCTCGGCCGGCTTAGCTAGCCGGGGAGCCAGTTCCACAGGGCGGTTATTAATCACGAAATCCACTCGTGGGATCCTCGGGCGCGTGCGCAACGCGAGCACGCTCGTGATGGTCATTGTGTGTTGGGTTGGCTTGTCCCTATCCAATCCCTACTTCTTCACCGCTCTAAACGTCTCCAACATCTTCAGCCATTCAGCGAACATTGCCCTGATCGCGATGGGCTTGACCGTCGTCCTAGTAGCAGGCGAGATCGACCTCTCTGTCGGATCAGTCGAGGCCTTAGGGGCAGCCGTCTCGGCCTTGCTCATAGTGAACGGCCATCTTCCCGTTGCACTTGCAATCTGCGCGACCGTTGGCGCGGGCATACTGGCGGGGTCCGTGAGCGGACTTATCCGCGTCCTGTTTCGCGTGCCGAGCTTCGTAACAACGCTTGGCATGCTTAGCGTCGCTTCTGGTATTGCTCTTGTCATAACCAATGGTAATCCGGTCTACGGCCTACCCAGCTCATTCACGGTAATAGGCCAGGGGTCTTTCGGACCTATACCAGTGGACGTTATTATCGCCGTGGCCATAGGCGTTGCCCTGTATCTTCTCATGACGCGGACGCGTTTCGGACTCCACGTCCACGTTCTGGGCGACAGCGAGTGGGCCGCGCGCTCGGTAGGTCTGCGGATTAGTGGTTTACGCGTCACCGTTCTCGCCCTGAGTGGAGGGCTGGCGGCGTTGGCTGGGATGATCGTGGCCGCGGAGATCGCCTCGGGCAATGGCTCTATTGGAAGCAGTGATCTACTCAGCGCTCTAGCGGCAGTTGTGATTGGTGGCACATCCCTCTTTGGAGGAGTCGGCGACATTCGTGGGACTGCTCTCGGGGTCATCCTCATAGCTTCCCTGGAAGACGGACTTGAACTCTTCAATGTCGCAGCCTTCTGGGAGCAAGTGGTGATCGGCTGCCTCATCCTTGGAGCCGTCACTATCGACTATCTGCTGCGGCCTCGCGGAGAGAACAGTGACCGCTGATGTCGTACTCCATAGCGAGCATCGTGGACGGAGGAACTGCGAATGCCCTGGAAAGGGGACTGGAGGACTTGAGCTTATGGCTGGGACTGACGAAGGATTGGTACTTACATGAGAGGACAAGAGGTAAAGAATATGCGGAAGACCATTCGACCCGGACCCAAACTCTGGCTAGCCGCCGGGCTGCTGCCATTGCTCGGACTAACGGCATGCGGCGGCTCTACCAGCAGCAGCGGCGCTACCAGCAGCACGGTGAGTGTGTCCTCGATGAGGATCGGGCTCTCCATCAATGGCGCAGCCATAGAGTTCTATCAGACCCTGCGGCAAGCTGCGCAGCAAGAGGCGACCAGCCTTGGCGTCAAGCTCCTGGTTGATGCGCCGACAACCACGCAGGCACAGAACACCGGCGTTGCGACACTCCTCTCCGAGAACGTTAACGCGCTCTGCCTGGCGCCACTGGATGAGCACGCCATCGTCCCATCCGTCCAGGCGGCCAATAAGGCCAAGGTGCCCGTCATCACGGTTGACGAGAGCTCGGCGGGCGGGAACATCTACACCTACATCGCGTCCCCTAACACGCAGGGCGGGGCTGTCGCTGGTCAGTACATTGAGAAGCTTATGCCTAACGGGGGGATCCTAGGCGTGGTTCCTGGAACGCTCGGTGACACGACCGGTCTGGCACGCCTGGCAGGCTTGATGAGTGTGCTAGATGGGGACCCCGGCATCCAGGTGATCCAATCGGAGCCCGGTAACTGGGTCACTGACACCGGATACAATGTAGCATCGACGCTGCTTACGGCCCACCCGAACCTCACGGCAATCTTCGCCGAGAACGACGAGATGGGGGCAGGCGCGCTTCAGGCCGTGCAGCAGATCTACAAGCGGTCCATCCCCATCATCGGCTACAACGGGGACACAGTCGCGCTGACGGCAATCAAGGCGGGTACCATGACGGCAACGGTCGGTCAGAATCCGACCCTGATGGGTCAGGATTGCGTGAAGCAAGCGATCCGTGCCATTGAGGGCAAACCGTCCCCCGGGCCCACCATCAGCGTCCCGATCACGATGGTGGACAGTTCAAATGTCAACTCCTACAGCCCATAACTAAGCGCCATATCGCGTAGGAAAGGGTTCGGCATCCCGCACTGAAATGCGGTACGGGATGCCGGGCTCAACCAGGGAAAGTTTGGTTGGGTAATGTAACCGTCGCGGTACGTGGCCTCTCAAAGCACTATGGGGGAGTCACGGCGCTGTCCAACGTCAATCTGGACATCGTCGAGGGCGAAGTGCTCGCCTTGGTTGGAGACAACGGGGCCGGCAAGAGCACCCTAGTGAAGCTCCTGTCCGGCGTTGAGCAGCCCTCCGCGGGTGCCGTCGCGATTGGCGGCGAGCGGGTGACCCTGCACTCCGCGCATGACGCACGCCGTCGAGGCATTGAGACGGTCCACCAAAGCTTGGCCCTCGCACCAAATGTGGCCGTTTGGGGCAACGTCTTCCTGGGTCGTGAGGTCGTGATCTGCGGGTGGCGGAACTCGCTTCGATGGGTTGGTTGGCTGAACCGAGGCGAGATGCGCCGGACCACGTTGGAGCAGCTGAGCGACCTGCATGTGACCGTTCCTGGCGTGAACGCCCCCGTGAAGGTTCTGTCGGGTGGGCAGCGTCAAGCGGCCGCCGTTGCTCGAGGAGCTGCCTGGGCGATGCGACTACTCATCTTGGATGAGCCAACGGCAGCTCTGGGCCCGGAACAACAGAGACAGATCGTTGAGCTTATCCGTCGGATCCGTGACCGCGGGATGACGGTGCTACTTGTTAGCCACAGCATTAGGCAAGTCATGGACGTGGCGGATCGCATCGCTGTGCTTCGACGTGGCGAGTTGACTGCGGTCGTTCAGGCGACGAACACAACGGAGGAGGAGGTGATAGGGTTTATCACTGGGACGCGTCGGCAGGAATCGAACGGAGCCGCATAAGACATGTTCAACTCAGTCACAAGAGAAGACGCCGCCGTGGTTCTCGATGACGGCACCCGGTTGGTGGCCGACCTATACCGTCCTCGTCAGCCTGGCCGGTATCCTGCGTTGCTACTGCGTGTGCCTTATGGGCGCCGTATCGCTGAAACGGTTGGCTACGCCCATCCCGCCTGGTACGCAAGCCACGGCTTCCTCGTGGCAGTCCAGGATGTCCGGGGACGCTTTGATAGCGGCGGTCGCTGGGACCCGCTTGTGACAGAGGGTCGTGATGGGCGCGCAACAGTGGACTGGTTGGCCAGCCTTAAGGAATGCAACGGCCTGGTGGCAACTTATGGATACTCCTACGCGGGCGCGATCCAGGTGCCGGTGGCTGCGAGTCGGCCAAGCGGCCTCGTTACACTTGCGCCAGGCTTCTTTTCCACTCGGGTGCGCGATGACTGGGCTCTGCCTTCAGGGGTGCTCGCATTCGCCTTCTGTCTGTCTTGGGGATTGGAGCTTGCAGCCGGCGGAGCGCGCCGAGAAGGTGATGATGCTGCCGTCGAAGCTATTCGAGCCACCTCATGTGATGTGGAGTCGGAGTGGTTCAGGCTTCCACTCAGAGCAGCATGTGGTAAGGGCGGCCTGCGAGGCGCGCCGTGGCCCGAGTGGGCCGAACACGGTCCCCTCGATCCGTACTGGGATCGGTATGCTGAGCTCGACGTTTGTTCCCCATTACCGATGCTGTGCGTGGGAGGGTGGTATGACGCGTTTCAGCGCGGCACGCTGGCGGCGTTTCACGCAGCGGCATCGCCCCACCGTCTGCTCATGGGACCGTGGTGGCATGCGCCTTGGTCTTGGTCGGCCGCCGCAAGCTCTCGTCACGTGGATGATCGGCAGCTGGAATGGTTTAGTCACTTTCTGCAAGGCGCCTCCCTCGCCGAACGCCCACCGGTTGAGGCGTTCGTTCTTGGTCGAGAGACTTGGATGTACGAGAGCACCTGGCCCCCGACGGGCGCCCGCGAAATCCAGCTCTTCTTGCACAGTAACGGCCGTGCGAACTCGGTGTTCGGTGACGGGCGGCTGGACCGTGAAGCGCCAGCCGAGGGGGAGCCCCCAGATATATGCATCTACGATCCCCTTGGCGCGATTGCGGCACCTGGCGGCCACTCCTGCTGCCAGGGCGGGCGCGATCCCATGGGGCCAGCCGATCAAGCCCCACTTGAAGGGCTAACAACCACCCTGGTGTACACCACTGAGCCCCTATCTGACGATCTGCTGATCGCCGGCCCAGTCCGACTGAACGCTGTAGTAGTGACCGACTGCCCCGAGACCGACTTCGCCGCCACACTGTGCCGAGTCCTCCCAGAGGGGCGCTCCGTCAATCTCGTTGAAGGCCTGGCCCGCGTGGAGGCGCTGAACGACCGCTCACCCGGGGCGCAACCTATTACCATCGATTTAGGAGACACGTGCGCCTTCATCGCGAAGGGACAGCGTCTCCGCCTAGACATCACCGGCAGCAGGTTTCCCCAATGGAGAAGGAGCCTGAACTGGACCGTGGTGTCGCTGCTCGACGCCGGGGCACGAGACGCGCGTGTCGCGACCAACTGTGTCCTTCATACGGCTAGCAATCCATGCGTCTTGACCCTCGTCGTGTGTGAGCCATGAAGTCAGCCTGTAGGTATGTCACGGGACCCGAGGCGCGCCATTTGTCGCGGTCCTCGAAGCGGCGGCAGCTGGCCACGCATGTCATCACGTCCTCGCCATGATCCACAGTCCCCCCAGTACTGTGAACTCTGGCCCGCCACTCAATCCGCCGCGCGCCTCGCAACCGGCTTCCCGACGTTACCGGCTAGCGCCCCGCTCTGGAGACGACGGTAGGCAGACAATCACCGCGCGCCCAGCGCCCAACCAAATAGGATGGAACCATGGATAAACTGATCATCACTGTCACTGTCGACTCCTCGATGTCGTATCCGGGCAACCCTCACATGCCGGGGATCTCAGACACGACCGCAGTCGCGCAGCAGTACATCGATGCCGTCAACGCTGGCGCTAGCATTGCCCACCATCATGGAGTCCACTATCTCGATCCCACCATGCAGGCCGACGGAAGGAAGCTGTCGAAGATCGACTACGAGGGGTGGCGGGACCTCACGGCGAAGATAACGAGCGCTGTCGATCCGGTTATCCAGTTTGGCATCGCCAGCGCCCGCGTCGAAGAGAAGATCAAGCTCATGGACCTAGGTCCGGAGATGATGTCGTTCTGCTTCAATGTGCACGACGAGTACTTTCAGCCGGATCCCGCGCTGCCGCCCAATGAGATGTATTCACTCCATCCCCGCGACGAGCTAGAGCTCTACTGCCGGGCCGCGGCGGAACATGCGGTGAAGCCTGAGATTGAGAGCTTCTACACCGGCGCCTTCTGGAACCTGGAGTTCGTACGGCAAAGAGGGCTCCTCAAGGATCCAGTCTGGGCCACCCTCTTCCTCGGATGGCAGGGAGGTGCCTGGACTCCCCCGACGCCAGACGCGCTGCTCTTTCTTGTCCGCCACCTGCCTCCGAACGTGAATTGGAACCTGAGTGTGATGGATCCGAAGGCACAGTGGCAGCTGCTCCCCATGGCGATTGCGCTTGGCGGCCATTGCCGGGTTGGTTGGGAGGACAACCCGTATCTGCCCAGCGGCGAACTCGCGAAGCACAACGCGCAGTTGGTCGAGGTAGTCACGAGTATGGCGCGAAACATGGGGAGGGAGGTGGCGAGCCCGGCCGAAGCTCGGGAGATCATTGGTCTTGAGAACAGAGCTGCGGGAAAGGGGGAGTGACCAGTGGAAGGAGAGCGCGATCTATGCGACGAGGTAGCCTCGAGAATAGGCCGGGCGCGAGTCGCGATGCGAGAGGAAGGCTACACGGCGTTGCTGGTGTATGGCAATACCAAGATGAATGGTGCGCTCCGGTACCTATCTGGGTATTGGCCTGATCGCGGCGGATGGCTGTCGCGTGGGCCGGAACGAAAGGACATCAATATCTTTGATGCGTCGCTCCTTGTCCTGCCCTTGACGGGAGAGCCGGTACTCGTCTTCGACAAGGGTGAGCTTCTCGATCGGGAGGCCTGCACGGCCCGTACGACGCTCAGCAGCTTCGGAGGGGACTTAGCGTGGCAGCCGTCCGAGGCCGAAGCTATTGCCGCGCTCCTGCGGGAGAATGAGGCGACGGGGCGCGTTGGAATTGAGACCTGGGACAAGTTCCCCGCTCCGTTATACTTGGACCTCCGTCAGCTGCTCCCCGGCATCGAGCTAGTCCCCTCAACGCTGGTCGAGGGCCTCATGCTGATAAAGAGCCCTTGGGAGGTGGCCATGTTCCGAGAGGGCGCAAGGATAGGGGACACCGGCCACGAGGCATTCGTGAGCGCACTGCGGGAAGGTGGGGGCCGCAGCGAACTCGAGCTTGTTCGAGCGGCTGAGGCGGTGATGCGCGACGCTGATCCAATCTACGAGGAGTGCTCGCCCATCTCACCGTCCTTGATCAGCTCAGGACCAGTTGGCAGGCTATGCCGGCTCCACGTGCCCTTGAGCACGAAGATAATCATGGTCGGCGATGCGGTAAACTGGGACATCTGCATGCGCTACAGGGGATACCCGATTGACACCTCGCGGACACGGGTAGTGGGCAAGCCAACCGGTCGCCAGCAGCGGGCGTACGACATATCTTTGGGCATGTCTGTTGAGGTCCGAAAAGCCGTCAAGGCAGGCGCGCAAGTTCAGGATCTCGTGCGCCTAGCTCAGAGTGTCGCCAAAGAGGGCGGCTTCGAGCTCTGGGACGGTTTCCTCGGACACGGCCTAGGGCTCGACGTGCACAGTCGGCCAGACATGGGTATGGAGGAGATGATTCTTTCCGAGGGTATGGTGATTACGGTTGAGCCGCGTCTAGATGCCGACGGCTGGCTTTACGGTAATGAGGACATGGTGCTTGTCACTGCCGATGGATGTGACACACTCACTAGCTTCCCGCGAGAGCCACTTGAGCTCCATGCGGCTAAGCCACTGGCTGTGAGGCTGTAGGGGTAAGAGGATGGATCGGAGCACTACCCTTGCAGCATATCGCCTCATGCTTACTAGCAGGGGCATCGACGATCGCTGCCAGCGTCTTCTGGCTAGTGGCGTGCGGGTCCCGAACTACCACTCCGGTGTTGGTCAGGAGGCGATGTCGGTGGGCGTCGGGTTGTCCGCTCAATCGAACGATTACCTTCTGTTCACGTACAGAGACTTCGGCATGCTTCTAGCTAAGGGCATTGACCTGTCGGTGCTAGCTGGTGACCTACTGCTCAGGACGTCTGGCGGCAGCCACGGACATGGCGGGATCATGCACGTCGTTTCGGCGGACCACGGGGTTGTAGGGCGAAATAGCATCTTCGGGAGCCGATTTGGGATTGCAGTCGGCCTTGGTCTGGCCGCCGCCCGCGAACAGCAGGTGGTCATCTGCCCTTTTGGAGAGGCAGAGGGCACTCGAGGTCCCCTATACGAGGCGCTGAACTTAGCCTGCCTGCTTCAACTCCCAGTGATCTTCGTTGCGGAGAACAACGGATTCTCCATCTCGTCCCGAACCGAGCGTCTTTACGCGGCTGGTGGGATGTCGGGGATGTTTCGGGCCGCCCCGCTTCCCGTGGCAGTCGTTGACGGTAACGACGTGGCCGCCGTCTATCATGCGTGCGCGGCTGCGGTGGAGTTCGCGCGCGCTGGACTTGGCCCGGTCTTCCTGGAGATGAAAACCTACCGGATTGACCCTCATATCCCCGGTGACGATGATTCCAGATATCGCTCGCCAGAAGAGGTTGAGGTCTGGCGGCAGCGCGATCCAATAGGCGTGTGCGAGAGGCGAATCACCCAATCTGGGTTCGCATCGCCGGTCGATTGGGCTGAGCTCAAGGCGGGCATCGATACTGACCTGGATAAGGCCTTCGACGGCGCTCTGCACTCGCCGGGCCCCGACATTGCGTCTCTGTATGAGCACCTCTACTACCAGAAAGGCATGTGGAGCAACAGGAGTGGAGGTGGACATGAGTGAAATCAGCTTCCGCGATGGGCTCCGGGAGGTTCTCCGCTCTGAGCTAACGCGTGAGCCCGCCATGGTGGTCGTGGGTGAGAACGTAGCGACCTGGGGCGGTGCCGCGGGCGTCACTCAGGGCCTAGCCGACGAATTTGGTCCGCGCCGAGTCATTGAAACGCCTGTCGTGGAGAACGTCATAGTCGGTCTCGCCTTGGGTGCTGCGTTGGCTGGGTTGACGGTTGTTGCCGAAGTGTACTCTGCGGATTTCCTACTGTGCGCCGGCAGCGAGGTGATGAACGACATTGCAAAGTGGCGGTTCCAGCACCACTGGGATGCACCCATCAACCTGGTGTTGAGGATGCCCATGTGCTCGTCGGGTATCGCCGCCGGGCCGGAGCACACCCAGGCAATCGAGGGGTGGTTACACCATGTGCCTGGCTTGGTCGTGGTGATACCTGGGGATGTCAGGGAGGCGGTTGGCTCGTTGCGAGCGGCGCTCGGGTGCGGGGACCCGGTGATCTTCCTGGAGCACCGTCGACTATATGACATGCGTCAGGAGGTTTCGGTGAGCGACTTGGCCAGCTATAAGCGCAATCTGAGATCCGGATCGATCGTCAGACGGGGGGCCGACCTTACGATCGTCGCCTGGGGTTGGATGCGGCAGCTGGTCGAGAGAGTTGCGCGAGGGCTGGAGGACGAGCGTGCTTCGATCGAGATAGTCGACCCGGTCACAATCAAACCTATGGACATAGACCTCATCACGGACTCCGTCACGAAGACCAAGCGGCTCCTCGTGGTTGAGGAAGCGCCCATCACCGGGAGCGTTTCCGCAGAGATTATTGCTAGAGTTATCGAGGCCCGGATCTCGGGTCTGAAGGGCGTTGAGCGACTGACAATGCCGGACCTACCCAACCCGTTTGATCCCGAACTCGAGGCAAGTCTTGTCCCCGACGAGTACAGGATCCGACTTGCTATTGACAGGGTTTTGGCGTGCTGATGCTCCGTGCAAGATCCCGGACAGTGGGCTCAGGCGGGAGTCGCGTCTCCGTGCACTGTCCCCCTAAGGAATGGCAATGACGACCACTATCTACAGCGTGGACGAAGCACGGCGACGGGCTCGGCGGCTCCTTCCCAAGGTTGTGTTCGATTTCATCGAAGGTGGGGCCGATGATGAACTCACAACCAAGGCGAATCGACGCGCCTTCGACCGCATCCTATTCCGCCCGCTCACGGGCGTGGACGTGGGCGAGCCTGACTTGAGGACCACCGTGCTTGACACTGAGCTGTCGTTTCCCGTGCTGCTTGCACCGTGTGGCGGGCTTAGTATGTTCCACCCGGATGGTCAGGCAGGGGCGGCGCGTGCAGCCGCGAGCGCTCACACGATCGCGGTTGTTGGCACCCTAAGCGGGTCCCTGTTGGAGAAGGGCATGAGTGACGGGGGCGGTGCGCCGCACTGGTTCCAGCTGTACAAGCTCGGCGGCCGTGCCGGTGCCGAGCGACTTGTAGATCGTGCGTCGGAGGCCGGATACAGAACTCTTGTTGTATCGGTCGACACCCCGGTGGTGGGTCATAAGGAACGCGATATTCGTAACGGAGGTGTTCGGCCGGGGGGGACGCCGGCGATAGACCGTGTTGATTTGGCGAGTATGATTAGGTTCGCTCCGAAGGTCGCCGCCCACCCGCGCTGGGTGTATCGCTTCGCGCGCGCAGGCTTTCCTCTCGGTCAACCCAACGTTGACATGCTCCAGAGCGACGGCAGCCCCATATCTCTTGAGAAGGCCACCGAGGCGTGGATGTCGAGCCCGGCAACCTGGGCGGACTTCGAGTGGATTCGAAGCCGCTGGTCAGGTCGCGTAGTGGCCAAAGGCATCCTCTCAGGCGACGATGCGCGTCGAGCAGTTGGCGCCGGTGCGGATGCAGTTATCATCTCAAACCACGGCGGGCGACAACTCGACGCTGCCCCCGCGACGATTAATGTCCTGCAGGACGTCGTGGAGGCCGTCGGGACGACAACCGAGGTGCTCCTAGATAGCGGTATCCGCCGGGGCTCCGACGTCGCTAGGGCCCTTGCTCTCGGCGCACGCGCGGTCCTGATAGGACGCCCCTACCTGTACGGGCTCGCAGTCGGAGGCGAACGGGGCGTGAGGATCGTGCTGGACATCCTCCGCGACGAACTCACACGGACTCTCCAGCTTCTTGGGCGCCAATCGGTGGCTGAGCTTGATCGCTCCAGCGTGTTGGCCTCTGGCGAGTCCGCTCAACGCGGTTGTGACAATGCACAGGGATCACTCGGGCCATAGGAGATGGTGACATGACTGACACTCAGGCGAACCGCCTCGAGCCTAACAAGCGCGTGAGGATCGGCGATGTTTGGTATAGGATCGCCTACCACCTACCCACCCCCTTGTTCGATGAAAGTGGGCGAGCTGTCGACCTCGTGCTCGACCGACTCGGCATGCTTGAATACGGCTCATCTCGCGAGGTGGCTGAGATCGCTGACCCAACTCCAGTCTCTCGATTGGGCGACTGCGGATAGCCACGGAATGGAGAGGTTGGCCGACGGACGCTTCCTGAGCCAGCGACATGCGCGTGGGGTCCAGCGGATTTGCCAAACGTGTCCGGGTCAGGCTCTACACCCGTCACACCTCGGGTACCTCGGACCACGATTACGGGCATACCGTCCCTCCCGCGCGGCCGCGCTTCCGGCGAGGTGGTGCGCTCGCCCGACCTGCGGCAACTTTGACTAGAGGTAGTTCGACATGACTCTGGAAGATACGTATCAGCGGCCAACGGCGGCCAACACCGCGCCCTTGCACCAGTGCCGCAGCGGCCGGCTTGAAGGGAAGGTCTGCCTCGTCACCGGCGCTGGGTCGGGGATAGGACAAGCGACTGCCCGCCTCTTTGCACGCGAGGGCGCAACCCTCGCGGTGGCAGACGTCGATGACTCGGGCGCGCAGGCTACTGTCGCGGCAATTTCAGACGCCGGCGGGACTGCCATAAGGGAACACTTGGACGTCGCGGACGAGGAACAGACGATAGCCGCGGTGGCTTCCGTCGTGGCCCGCTTCAGCCGCATCGACGTGCTGTTCAATAACGCAGGCATCAGCGGCGTCGGTGACGTGGTCGAGACTGCTCCTGAACTCTTTGACCGCGTGATGGCCGTAAACGTCCGCGGCGTTTACCTGATGTGTCGGGCGGTCGTGCCCACGATGATCGAGCAGCGTTCAGGGGCTATTATCAACATGTCATCTAGCCTAGCGGCGATAGGCGTCGCGCGTCGTGTCTCATATGCTGCTTCGAAAGGAGCGGTGCTCGCCATGACTAGATGCATGCAGGTGGACTTGGCTCCCTATGGAGTCCGCGTGAACGCACTACTCCCAGGGACAATCCTGTCTCCCTTTGTTGAGCGCTACCTCGCGGAATCCTACAGCGATCGCGAAGAGGGACTCGAGTCCATTCGCAGGCGACAGCTAACGCACGACCTTGGCAGGCCCGAGGACGTTGCGTATGCCGCTCTCTATCTGGCGTCTGATGAAGCCAGATTCGTAATGGCGTCCGGCCTTGTGGTCGATGGGGGAATGACGGGTGCGAAGTAAGGGTTGATCATCAGCCTATGCTGGAGGGGTTGATGAAGCGGGGTGCTTGGGCCTGCGTGCATGGTCGCGGGAGCGGGTGCACGCTGGCGGAGGTTGTGAGCTGCGTAGGGAGCGGGGGTGTGTTTTCGGGCGAAAGGTGATGGTTTCGCCCTGGAGGCCCAGCATCTTCCGGATGCGCAGAACCCTCCGAATTCCGCCTCGCCAGGGCTCTTGGGGGGGAGATGTACGGTCGGACAAATCGCCTTTGAACTATCTGTGGAGGGCTAGCAACGCTCATGTGCCAGGAAGGGTCGTCGCTCCGTTTGTTGGCGGGCGTGCCTCGGGCTCCTACGCGGAGCCACGTGCGTGGCGAGGTTCCCGAGGAGTGGGCGCGGTCTACGGTGCCGGCGACCAGACTAGGAGGCGTCTCGTTATCTTGATGGCCATCGGGGTTGACCATCGATGGTGTGATGATGTGTGTCAAGTGAGGTGAGAAGTGGATGCTGACATCGTGGCACGCCTGGCTGCGCTCGTGCTCGTCCCTGTTATCGAGATCCCGGATCCGGAGCTCGCAACCGCTTTAGCAGACGCCCTGATGGAGGGGGGGCTGCCGTGTGCCGAGATCACCTTCCGAACCGAAGAGGCCGCCACCGCCATGGCGACGATCGCCCGGCTTCGTCCCCAGATGCTGTTGGGGGGAGGGACGGTGCTCAGCGTGGATCAGGTGGATCGGGCGCTCGACGCCGGCGCGAAGTTCTTGGTCAGTCCCGGTTTCAATCCGAAAGTCGTGGACTACGCGCTAGGCAAAGGGGCGATCATAGTGCCCGGAATCTGCACGCCCAGCGAGATCGAGATGGCTCGAGTGTTCGGTCTGGAGATCGTGAAGTTCTTCCCGGCTGAGGCGGCCGGTGGAGCCAAGTACATCAAGGCCCTGACGGCCCCGTATCGCTCCATCCAGTTTGTCCCCACCGGTGGTATCGACGCCACAAATCTCGACGCATACCTTTCCATACCGCAGGTGATGGCGGTTGGCGGGAGCTGGATGGCGCCCAAGAAGCTGATCCAGGAGCGGGAGTTCGTGGAGATTGCGCAACGGACTCGCGCGGCCGTGGAGCTCGCTGGGCGCCTGCGCCCGGCAGCGGCAGCGCCGCGGGGTGGTGACGGAGCTACGGTTGGGGGTGCACGGTGATGGCCTTGATGGATGTCAAGCCCAAGGCGGCATGCCGGTGGGATCTGGTGTCGGTCGGTGAGGTAATGCTGCGCCTGGATCCAGGTGACGGGCGGATCTCGACGGCCCGTGAGTTTCGCGTCTGGGAGGGAGGCGGGGAGTACAACGTGGCCCGAGCGCTGCGGCGCTGCTTCGGGTTGGACACGGCGGTGGTGACGGCTCTTGCGGACAATGCCGTGGGCCGGCTCTTGCAGGACCTGCTCTATCAGGGTGGGGTCGACCAGAGTCATGTGGTCTGGGTTCCCTATGACGGGATCGGCCGCAAGGTGCGCAACGGGCTCAACTTCACCGAGCGCGGCTACGGAATCAGGCCCGCTTTGGGATGCTCGGACCGCGGCAACACGGCGGCCTCGCAGCTCAAGCCGGGTGACATCCCCTGGGACGTCATCTTCGGAACCGAGGGTGCGCGCTGGCTGCACACCGGCGGCATCTTCGCCGCCCTCTCTGAGAGCACGGCGCAGGTGGCCACCGAGGCGATGCGGTCGGCGAAGGCGAACGGGACGATCATCTCCTACGATCTCAATTACCGCGGCTCGCTCTGGAATGGCTCCGGCGGTCCCGAGCGGGCACGTGAGGTCAACACCGAACTGGTCCGGTTGGCGGACGTCGTGATCGGCAATGAGGAGGATTACCCCGTCGCCCTCGGCTGCGCGGTTGCCCAGGTGGACGAGAACTTCACTCAACTAGACCCGACGGCATACGAGTCGATGCTCTTCGAGGTGCTCCGCAAGTTCCCAAACGTGAAGCTGGCGGGGGTCACGCTGCGTCGCGCCACTACCGCGACCCGAAACGACTGGGGCGCGATGATCTGTGTCCAGGGGAACTCCTGGGCGGCACCGGTTCGCAACGATCTCGAGATCCTCGACCGGGTCGGCGGCGGGGACGGTTTCGCCTCGGGCCTCTTCTACGGCTTGCTTCAGGGAGACGACCCCCAGCGGGCAGTGGAACTCGGGGCCGCACATGGTGCGCTGGCCATGACCACCCCAGGTGACACCTCCATGGCTTCCCTGAGGGAGGTCGAATCCCAGCTGAGCGGCCGTGGGGCTCGCATTATTCGCTAAAGAGGTTCGCGCAATACACTGACATAGTAGTCACAAAGAAAGACCAGCCTGACCGAAGAAACCGAAGTGCAGCGCTGGTGACCGGACCCCGTTGGCCCCGAGTTCCACAGTCGCGAGCACACGCGGGGCTGAAATCAGCCTGGCCTGAACTCGGGATCGGCGCCTATGGTGGGTCCACGAGCCGCAATACGTAGATACACGATTAGGCCAACACGGGTATTTGGTTGAGCTAGAACGCGTGGGCATGTACCTGCGACGAGTAGCGTCCCTACACTTGGTGTAAAAGCAGAGGCGGCCTGAAAGCAAGAAGGCCACCGATGAGATCTCCTTCACAGCTCTTCATTCCACTCAGGAGACCCCAGCAATGGCCGTGCCTAGTTCCCATCCTTCGACCTGCTCGCGCGACTCGAGAACGCCGCCGCCAACGGGGACATCGATCACGTTCGGGAGATCCTTCAGACCGCTATGCAGGACCTGATCAACCTCACCCGGATCGCGAACCTCGATCGTGACGCCGCACTCAGGGCGGCATGAGGGCCCCGGAGAAGTGCCGCGCGGAGCGAGCAGGGGGCTCCGCGGGCGGTCTAGCAGCCACCCCGGAGGCCGCGCAGGGGCGGTCGGCGCCGCGGGCACGCTGACCGACACCAGCTTGACGGCCCATACACCTCGTGAAGTCGCTATTTCAGCACCTTGCTAGTGGCTCTCCTCGGGCATGCGGCGGCCCGGGTATAATCAAGTCGACGCTCGGGTGGTCGTGCCCATGCCACCCCGTCGACCATGCGTGGGGGCCCTCGCAGAAGCCCGGCCGGACACTACGGAAGGAATTGCGACATGACCCAGGGGACGAGCCTGGCTCTGGTGGTAAACGGCATTCCACGCACCCTCGACGTCCCTTCGAATTGGAGACTGGTCGACCTTCTCCGAGAGGGAATGGGCCTGACCGGGACCAAGGAGGGTTGCGACGACGGCAGGTGCGGCGCCTGTGTCGTCATGGTCGACGGGAAGCCGGTCCGCGCCTGCAGGACGCCCGCCGGAGAGGTTGCAGGGAAGAACGTCACGACGATCGAGGGGCTCGGGAGCCCCGATCGTCCGCATCCACTGCAAGAGGCATTCGCCGCGGCCGACGCCGTGCAGTGCGGTTTCTGCACGCCGGGAATGATCATGTCGGCCGCGGCGCTACTCGAGCGCAATCCCAAGCCCAGCCGCAGCGAAATCGTCCGCTGGCTCGGCAGCAACCTGTGTCGATGCACCGGCTACAGCAGCATCGTGGATGCGATCGAGTGGGCCGCCAACGGTCGGCAGGGCTCTGCGCGCCACTCGACATCCGGGCCCGAGCGCGCCGATACGGCGTCGCCTCCGGAGCGAGCGGGACACCGCCGCGCGGACTCGCTGGACAAGGCGACGGGTCGGGCCGTCTACGCGGCGGATCTCGCGGTCGAAGGCATGCTGCATGCCCGGACGCTGCGAAGCCCGCACGCCCATGCCGACGTCGTGCGCATTGACACCGAACGCGCGTCCCAGGTTCCCGGCGTCCAGGCGATCCTGACGTCTCGGGACATTCCCGGACAGAACAGCTACGGACGCAGAGTGAAGGACCAGCCGGTCCTGGTCGAGACCAGAGTCCGCCAGGCAGGCGATCCCATCGCTCTGGTCGTTGCGACCTCGCCCGAGGCGGCCGCCGAGGCCATTTCGATGATCGACGTGGAGTACCGGCAGCTGCCTGCCGTCTTCACACCAGATGAGGCGCTGGCCGAGGGCGCGCCGCGGATCCATCCCGACGGCAATCTCGTAGCCGAGAACTGGCTGCGGCGTGGCGACATCGCCGAGGGTTTCGCCCGTGCCGACGTCGTGGTTGAGAACACCTACTCGACCCCATGGAACGAACACGCCTACCTCGAGCCGGAGGCGGCGCTGGCCTTATGGGAAGGCGACACTCTCGTCGTCCGGACAGCCACCCAGTACTCCCACTACCACCGCTCGGAGATCGCGAGGACGATGGGCCTGCCGGTCGAACGTGTCCGCGTCATTCCAACGGTCACCGGAGGCGCATTCGGCGGCAAGACGGACATCTCGTGCCAGTGCCTGGCGGCGCTGGCCACGTTCAGGACGGGTCGGCCCGTCAAGATCGTGTACAGCCGGGCCGAGTCCTTCGAGTCGACAACGAAGCGGCACCCGTATCGAATCCGCTGTCGAAGCGGCGTCACGCGCGATGGCGACATCACAGCACTCCAGATGGAGCTTCTCGCCGACACGGGCGCCTACTCCGGCTTCGGACCGGGGCTCATGGTCAAGACGTTCGGCTCCGCGGCCGGGCCCTACCGCTGGCCCCACGCTGAACTCCACGGCCGGGTGGCCTTCACGAATAACCCGAACGCGGGCTGTATGCGCGGCCCGGGGACCACTCAGGTCACGTTCGCCCTCGAGTCGCAGATGGACCTGATGGCCGAGCGGCTCGACATGGATCCACTCGAGTTCCGAGACCGGAACCGGCTGCGCCAGGGCGACGGTCTCCTGTCTGGCCAGGTCCTCAAGCGCGATCCTGGATACCGCGCGACCATCGATGCCGTCCGGCCGTACTGGCGTGAAGCGTTGGAGCGGTGCGGCCGGTCCGGCGATCAGCCGGGCACGTTGCGACGCGGGGTGGGAGTGGCGTCGATCTGGTACGGCATCGGCGGTGGAGGCGGAGGCCCGGTTTCCGGTCAGGATCCCGCGGCCACAGTCGGGAGGTCGCCGGGGCGAGCCGCGGTGGATCTCCACGACGATGGTTCGATCACGCTGCGGACCGGAGCCGTCGATCTCGGCCAGGGGTCCACGCCGGCCATGGGCCTGATCGCCGCCGAGGAGCTCGGCCTGCCATTCGAGCGCGTGACGGTCGTCACCGGTGACACCGCGTTGTGCCCGGACGCCGGTGCGGCCGTTGGCAGCCGGGTCACGTTCTTCGTGGGCAACGCCGTGAAGGACGCGGCTGTCGGTATGCGCGACGCCATGCTGGCAACTGCCGGAGAACTGCTGGGTCGACCGGTCGCCGAGCTCGAACTCCATGACGGGTACGCGAGAATGCGCCTCGATCACGACTGCCGCGTCCACCTCTCCGAGATCGCCCGGATAAGGTCCGCCGCCGGGCTTGGGAACACGCTCGACGGCTACTTCGACGCCGACGTGCCTGCGTTCGATCCTCGCTCCGGGCTGGGTGAGCCGTACGCGATGTACGTCACCGGCACGCAGGTCGCCGAAGTCGAGGTCGACACCAGCTCCGGAGCGGTCCGCGTCATTCGCGTCGTCGCGGCCCACGACGTCGGCACGCCGGTATTCGTCGAAGGCGTCATCGGCCAGATCGAGGGCGGGATCGCGATGGGCGTGGGGTTCGCGCTGAAAGAGGACTTCGTCCCTCGCGAGACCCGGAGCTTCAAGCAGTACCAGATCCCGAGAACCAGGGACGTCCCGGAAGTGGTGACGATCCTCGTAAGCGGAGATGAGGAACCGCCCGAACTGCGGCTGAAGGGCGTCGGCGAATGCTCGAATATGGCCGTCGCGCCGGCCATCGCGAACGCCATAGCCAATGCGACCGGCCAGCGCGTGGTCGACCTTCCGGTCCGACTGACCGCTTCTCCCGGGAGGCACCCCCATGACACAACCACAGCCAATCTCATGACTTCTGGCGCCTACTCCGGCATTTCTGCGCGCTGAATACTCGCATGATTTCTGATCGTCAACAACTACCTGGTGGTCACCGCTTCCCTGCAGAAATTCCTGAATGGGCAGAAGGATCCCCTACGCGGCTACGTCAACGGCAACTTCCATCCCCATCGCGCGGGCGACCTGACCATCTACGTCCGCGACGGCTTCCGTCTGGCGTAGGGGGGACGGGCTCTCCGCGGGGTGGGCCGGATGACCAGGCTTCACCGTGCGACCAGGGTCACGCTCCAACCGGGCGGGTTGATGGGGATGACCACGCGGGTGCCCGGCGGCGCCGTCTCCAGGCGCTGGACCGACGCGGCCCAGTATTCGTTGAGGTAGGGCGGATACAGCCAGTCCGGGGTGCGCCCTCCACTGCGGCGAGGAGAAG
>CABEDC010000221.1_pt1 | contig 23644 bp, 20 predicted proteins | sample 3132911 | NCBI WGS metagenome assembly CABEDC01 (sample SAMEA5534329, study PRJEB31848) | metagenome | biome: tundra; feature: field; material: soil | place: USA | collected 2013-05 | depth 0.15 m
AACTCGAAGATGCGGCTCAGGCAGAACTCTAGGGATCCGAAGAAGTTGGTGACGCCCCAAAGCAGGCCCAGGATGCCGACGATCCCCAGCAGCCCTGCGTAGTGGTGCAGGTCGCCGGTGACTACCTTGCTGAGCTCGATGCCGCTCGTGCCCGGCAAGGCCCGGAGGATCGCGGTCTGCGCCTGGCTCTGGATGCCCGCGCTGCTCACCACCCACCCGATGATGGCCAGCGCCCCGAGGATCATCGGGAACATCGCCATCACCGCGTTGAAGGCCAGGCCGGAGGCGTGGCTCCCGGTGTTGGTCGACCCGTAGGCACTGAGGACGCGGCCCGGGGTGCTGGCCCGGAGCCGGGGCAGGAGCGCGCGCCGGCCGCGGGCGGCGATTGCGGGTCCGCCCTCCCGGGGCGTGGCTGGTTCCATCACCCCATTCTGGCCGGGCGGTGGCGACGGTCGGGGCGGTCCACCCTACTCGACGATGGCGACGGTCTGACCTTCCTGGACGACCTCGCCCTTGGCCGCCAGGATGGCGGTCACGGTGCCGGAGATGGGGCTGGTCACCGGGATCTCCATCTTCATGGACTCGAGGACCATGATCGTCTCGTCCTCCTCGACGCGCTGGCCCACCTCGGCGACGATCCGCCAGAGGCTTCCCAGCACCTCCGCCTTGACCTCCATCGGGCCGTCACCGTGCCCCGGATCGGGGGGCGCGCCCGGCGGGGAGGGCGTGTACGCCCTCCCCGACCGACCCCCTCATCAATCGGCTCCGATCACGCCCCGACGACGAGCAGGCGGTCGTCCACCCAGCCCGTCCAGCCGTTGGAGCAGAGGATGTGGGCCCATGCCCCGCGCACCTCGGTCACCTGGACCGGAAGGTGGCCACCGAGGGTGGCGATCACCGCTCCCGCGGGGTCGGGGGCGGCCCAGGCCTGCATCCCCTGGGGCGGGACCTTGTGGCTGGGGGTCCAGGCCGGCTGGGCAGGAGCCGGAGCCGGCACGGTGGCCGCTGCGGCCTCCGGCGTGAAGGGCACGCCGTAGCTCTGTCCGGAGGCGTCGGCGGAGGCCGATGCCGCCTGTGCGAGCGGTCCCGGGGTCGCCTCGAACTCGATGGGCGCGGCCGACTCCGGGTAGCTCTGACCCGGGGAGTCGAGCGGGTGATAGGGCGAGGCGAGCGGCTCGAAGGTCGTCGCCGCCGGGTCTCCCCAGGGGCTCGCGGCCGGTGCCGGCTCTGCCGCGGCGGTGGCCGAGGCCTCCGCGACGGGTTGCTCCTCCTGCTCCGCCGCAGGGGCCTGGGGCGATGCGTCCGGCGTGGCGAAGCCGGTCGCGGAGGCGGCCGGCGACCAGGCCCACGGACTCGGTGCGGGGGTGGCCTCCAGTTCGGGGGCGCCCTCGACCTCGGGCGCCGTCTCCGCCTCGGGGGCCGCCTCCGCCTCCGGAGCTGCCTCTGCTTCCGGCGCGGGGGCCGCTTCCGCGAATGCATCTCCCTCGGGGTATGCGTCTCCGGCGACGTATGCCGGCGCGGGGTACGCCTCCGCTACGGCGTCCTCGGCCTCGGGAACTTCCGCGGGGGCGGTCTCCGCAACGGGAGCGGCGTCGGCGTCGGGGGCCGGCGCGTACTCAGGGACAGCCTCGTACTCGGAGGTCGCCGCGTCCTCGGGAGCCGCGGTGTCCTCGGGGGTGGCCGTCTCCTCAGCTGCTGCAGCATCCTGGGTGGCCGCGGTGTCGTCGAGCGCCTCAGCCCCACCCACGGCGGCAAAAGATGCGCTGGCTGCCGCCGGCGACCATGACCACGGTGTCGGAGTGGCGGTGTCGGAGATGCCGTCGCCCACCGCGACGGAATCGGCAGTCGCGCCTGCCACGGCCGGCACGGGCGTCTCCGCCTCCCCGCCGGCGGCGCCGAACACCTCGGTCGCTCGCACTCCGGTCGCGGATGTCTCGGCGGTCACGCCCGTGAGTCGGAGCACGGCGCTCCAGGTCCGGTGGACGTCACTGACCGCGGTCAGGAGGCTGTGCTTGGTGAGCCCGTCGAGGACGATCCAGGTGCTGATCACGACCTGCTCTCCGGCCGGGTCGAGGCTGGCCGTCACCGGTCCCGGGCGTCTCTCCTCGAGCTCGACCAGGTCGGCGGCGAGGTCGCCGCTCCCGGCGGGGTGGGTCGCCTGCGCGAGGTCGACGATGCTGCGCAGGACCAGCCGATCCCCTCCGGTCGGGAGGGTGGCGGTCACCTCGGCGCCTCCGCTCTCCAGCCCCAGCGTGAATTCGGCGCCTGGGTCGCCCTCCGCCTCCACGCACCGCACGTCGCTGTCGGCGCTGCACCAATCGAGGATGCGCTGCTTGTCTTCAGTGGCCATGGCCCGGAAACCTCCAGTGGAGCGGCCCGATCCGCTCTCGGAGCGAGGGGGGGAGGGTGAAGATTCTCGCAGGAACGCGGCTATGAGGGGAGCTTTTTGTCAGGTCATTCAAGGAAAAGGCGAAAGCCCTGTGGGCTCGCGTCCATTCCGATCGCCCTATAAAAGGCGTGGGCCTCGGTGCGCCGCTGGCTGGAGAGCAACTGGAGCCGGTGGCAGTCCGCCTCGCGGGCCCTCCGAGCCGCCTCCTCCATGAGGGCGCGGCCCACCCCCCGGCGGTGGTGGCGGTCGTCGACGACCACGTTTTCGACCGCCGCCCAGGGGCGCCCTCCGTGGGTGAGGCTCGGCCGGACGATGAGCAGGTCGACGGTCCCGGCGATCACTCCGTCGACGGTCGCTACCAGCACGGTGCGGTCGGGGTCGGCGGCGATGCCGGCGAACTTCGCGTCCGCTTCGGCCACGGTGAGCGGCGGCTCGGGGGCGAGCCCGCCGGAGAGCTGCTGGTAGAGGTCGAGCAGGGCGGGGACGTCGGCGACGACCGCGGGACGGACCTCGACGCTCATGCCCGGGGATTTTGCGCGGGAGTGCGTTCCCCGCGCGCCTGTTCCTCCCGCGGCGCCCGGGCCCGATTCAGGACGCCGGCTCCGGCCTCCTCCGAGGGGGTTGGTGAGCTGCTCGAGCATGAGTGAGCGAGAGCTAGCGAGAGGCATCAGGAGTGGGCCTCCCCGCGCAGCTCACGCCGGCCGGCTGGGTGGTTGACGAACATGTGTGCGATAGTGAGGCGGTGAGAGTTCACCAGGCGTGGCGCTTCGCGCTGGACCCGAGCGCGATCCAGCGCCGTGCGCTCGCCTCGCACTGCGGGGCCGCCCGGAAGGCCTTCAACTGGGGCCTGGAGGAGGTGGAGAGCTGGATCTGGCTGGGCGACTTTGCGAGAGTGATGGGCCTGCCTCGGACCGAGTCCCCGGGATGGAACCCATACGCCCTCCGGCGAGAGTGGAACGCGCAGAAGGATGTCGAGGCGCCGTGGTGGCGGGAGAACAGCAAGGAGGCATACAGCTCGGGGCTTGCCGCCCTCGCCAACGCACTACGCAACTGGTCGGAGAGCCGCAAGGGCAAGCGTGCCGGTCCCCGGGTGGGCTTCCCTCGCTTCCGCAAGCGCGGCCGTCCGATGGGCTGCCGCTTCACGACCGGGACGATCCGGGTCGATGACGAGCGCCACGTCACCGTGCCCCGGGCCGGCCGGCTGAAGACGTGCGAGGCCACCACGGCGCTCCTGCGCCGGGTCACGGCGGGGACGGCAAGGATTCTCAGCGCCACCATCAGTTGCGAAGGCCGGCGGTGGTACGTCGCCTTCGGCTGCGAGGTCGAGCGCGCGGTGCTCGCGGGCAATGGCCACGACGACACGGTGGGCGTCGACCTCGGCGTGCTGGCCCTGGCCACGATCTCCGACGGCGAGGTGATGACGGGGCCCCGGGCGCTGCGGGCGGGACTGCGCAAGCTGCGCCGGCTGGGTCGGCACCGCTCCCGCTGCCGTCGAGGATCTCGGAACGAGCGACGGGCGGCGGTCCGACTCGCCCGCCACCACGCCCGGGTGGCCAACCTCCGCCGCGACCACCTGCACAAGCTGACGACGATGCTGGCCAAGAGCCACGGCCGGATCGTCGTCGAGGACCTGAACGTCGCCGGCATGACCCGCTCAGCGCGGGGCACCGTGGAGGCGCCCGGGCACCACCTGCGGGCCAAGAGCGGGCTCAATCGCAGCCTTGCGGACGCCAGCTTCGGGGAGTTCCGACGCCAGCTCGAGTACAAGTGCCGCTGGTACGGGGCGGAGCTGGTGGTCGCCGACCGCTTCTTCCCCAACTCCAAGACGTGCTCGCGATGCGGAGAGTTGAGGACGGACCTCCGCCTCGAGGAGCGGATGTTCGGCTGCGATGCCTGCGGGCTCCGCATCGACCGCGACCTGAACGCCGCGATCAACCTCGCCGGGTGGGCTCACCCGGACGTCGCCGACAGTGCGCCGGAGACGGAAAACGCCTGTCCGAGGGGCGGTCAGACCGGGCCTCGCCCGGCGCGCCCCGTTGACGCAGGAACCGGGATCGCCCCGGAGCCCGCCGGCATGACCGGCGGTCGCCATCGGGCAGGACTCACTCCTGCTGCCTAGATGCGAACGGTAGGATCGTGACCTTGGACGCGAGCAAGGGACCGGCTCTGCTCTTCGATCTGGACGGCACCCTGGTGGACAGCGTCTACCAGCATGTGATCGCCTGGCGCACGGCCCTGGAGGACGAGGGCTTGGACCTGTCCACCTGGCGCATCCACCGCCGTGTGGGCATGAGCAACGGGCTGCTGGTGAACGCCCTCGCCAGAGAGATGGGCAGGGAGTTCTCCGCGGAGCAGGTGGCGGCGCTGCAGGCGGGCCACGCTCGCGTCTTCCGTGAGCTCGCGCCGCACGTACGGCCGCTGCCCGGGGCCGTCGAGTTGCTCCGCGACCTCTCCCAGCGTGGTGTCCCCTGGGCGGTTGCCACCAGTGGCACCCGGGCGACCGCCGCGCCCAATCTCGCCAAGCTGGGAGTGCCGCCGTCGGTGCCGGTCGTCACCCGCGACGAGGTCCCCTTCGCCAAGCCCGATCCCGACCTCTTCCTCGCCGCCGCCCAGCGGTTGGGGATCGCCATCACCAACTCCGTCGTCGTGGGGGACAGCATCTGGGATGTGCTCGCCGCCCGCCGCGCCGGGGCGCTGGGAGTGGGGCTCCTGTCGGGCGGCTACAGCCGCCAGGAGCTCGAGGTGGCCGGCGCCTTCCGCGTCTACCATGACCCTGCCGCACTCCGGCTCCATCTCGATGAGCTGGGAATTCGGAGGTGAGGTGCCGACATCGGTCAACGTCGGCTGCGCCCCAATGATCGCGCTACGTGATTCTGCCCGACGGTCGGAGCGCGAGGCCGGGCAGTTCCTTCGAATGAAGGGAGGGCACGCCCGGCTGGCCCAGTGTTGGGGAATGATGCTTGAGGGCTACCCGCCATACGTGGCTAGCCAAGCGGGTACGTGTGCGTCACGACGTTGAAGGTGAGGAAGTGCCCTCCCTCGTCCTGGAGGGTCAGGCTCTCCCCGGTTGCAGCGGTGATGGTCAGCTTGCCCATCGCTGAAGGCGCCTCGTAGAACCCCTGAAAGGCCGGTGCATCGTTCGGGTTCGAACCCTGGGTGAAGAGGGCCACCGCGCTCTCGACGCCGTCCTCGGGTGACGCCGGATTCTCCGGTATGCCACCTGCGTAGACGAGGTACCACGTCTGCCCGATGGGAGCCTCCCAGAAGGTAGTGCAATCAAAGTCGGAGGCGGAGAACGGCCCCGCCTGAGCGGGTTCAATGCCGATCTCGCGGATGGGCGGGCTCAAGGCCGCAAGAGGCGACGTCAGAGTGCTTTCCGTTGACTCCGGTGAGATGGAGGGGGTAGCACGGGTGGAAGGCGAAGGGGTCGATGCACCTACATGTCCCGCCCCTGATTGACAAGCGACGACCAAGACCATCGCTGCCGCTGAGCCCGTCACCGCCAGAGCTCTGCGACGCCAACAGGAGAGTCTGGTTTCCTGGCCGCTCATCACTCCTCCGGCAGTTGTACGTGCTGGCTTGCCGAAAGGTTGCACCGGAGAGGGCGCAAACCGCCCGGAGAGTGTAAGAGTCGCCGATGGGCCTTTGGAGGTCGCTCTCAACGCTAGGGGCGAAGGAGGCTCAAGGAAGCGAGGGAGAGCCTCGGCCCGTCACGTCCGCCGGAATCGCTTGCCGCGTGGCGAGACCGGCGGGAGCCGGGAGGTCGCGCGCACGAGGACTTGAGTGGGAGCATCCTCCGCTGGCCCAGGCTGATCTCGCCGGGTGTCAGTGGGTAGCTCATCCAGTGCGTCAACACCGCCCACACCCGATAGGTAACAGATAGATAGCGAGAGGCCAGCGACTAATTGGAAAAGCCAAGTACCCCCGGCCGGAATCGAACCAGCGCACAAGGTTTAGGAAACCTCTGCTCTATCCACTGAGCTACGGGGGCGTGTAAGGGTTTCCGATGAGCCCTGCCAACTCGTACCAACAAAGACTACACCGGTCTCCGTTACGGGTCGCCCCGTCAGGGGCACCGGTCACCGGGCGGGTGATCACCGCGTCGCCCCGCTGTGGCGAGGAATAATGGGCTCCGTCCCATGCGCGGGCGCCGCGCAGACCGCCATCGAGTCCCAGCTGGAGAGCGCCCCGGATGAAGTCGGTGTCGATTGACCCGCAGAGCTCGGTTCCCAAGTACTCCCAGCTTCGCGAGATCCTGCTCGACCTGATCGACGCCGAGCTCGCCTACGACGCGCTCATCCCCTCGGAGCGCGAGCTGGTCGACCGCTACGGGCTCTCCCGGATGACGGTGCGGCAGGCGATCAACCACCTGGTTGCAGAGGGCCGGCTGTACCGGATTGCCGGGAAGGGGACCTTCGTCGCCCGCCCCAAGGTGGAGATGCCGCTGCGGCTCACCTCCTTCACCGAGGACATGCTCGCCCGCGGGCAGCGGCCGGGCTCCCGCGACCTGGAGCGTCGGGTCGGCGCGGCCGGCGGTCAGGTCGCCAAGGGGCTGGGGCTGAGCCCCGGCGACCCCGTCCACATGATGGTGCGGCTGCGCACCGCGGACGAGGTGCCGATGGCGGTCGAGCGCTCGTACATCCCGGTTCTGGTCGCTCCGGGACTCGACGACGTGACGCTGACCGACCGCTCGCTCTACGCGATCCTCGAGGAGCGCTTCGGCATCGAGCTCGACCACGGGGAGCAGACCATCGAGGCGGGGATCGTGGACCCGGATGACGCCGTACTCCTGGAGCTGAGGCCGGGCAGCGCGGTGCTGCTGGTCGAGCGCCGGGCCTTCGCGGAGGGCCGTCCGGTCGAGCTGACCGTTTCCGCCTACCGGGGGGACCGCTACCAGCTCCACGTCGGCCTCGACGCCCCCCGACTCCCAGCGACGCAGAGCCCAGGGCCGACAAGGTCCGGCGGCGACGGGCACGGCTGACCGCCCGCGGCGACGACGGCACACATACCGCTGCCGCAACAGCACGGCAACCGGCCGCGGCACCGCGGACACCGAGCCCGAGGCGGGTGGCCGGGGCGCCGGCGATTCCCACCCAACCCTTTGACGAACTGGTCCATACCAGCTAACCTGCGGACGGTGATCCAGCCCGAACTGCCTGGGGCGATGTGAAATTAAGATTCCTGCGAATTCGATGGCATGCCATGGCCTGGTCACGGCGATCGCGGCTGGCCGCTGAGCCCAGCTCTCATCCGCGGCCTCGGGGCGGCCTCCGATGACCGCCACCGAGGCTGCGGGGCCGGCGGTGGTGGTCGCCGCGGTCGGCGCCTCCGCGATCCGGGGCGCCCTGGTGGATGCCCGCGGTTCGATGGTCGCCACCAAGGAGGGCATCACGCCGCAGTCCAGCGCCGACGACTTGCTGCAGGCGATCGGCACCATGCTGGAGCGGCTCAGGGATGCGGCCACCCGCGACGGGCACCCGGTGCGAGCCGTGGGGGTGGCCGGCCCCGGGAGCGTCGACGAGAGGCAGGGCGTGGTCCACCGGAGCGCCAATCTGGTGTGGAAGGACACCCCGGTCGTCTCATTCCTGGAGGAGCGGTTCCAGCTTCCCGCCGTGCTCCTCCAGGACGCCCGGGCCGCGGCCCTGGGCGAGGCGCTCCTGGGCGCGGGACGGGGCCGCGAGGACTTCCTCTACACCGTGCTCGGCGAGGGGGTAGGCAGCGCGGTCATCCTCGGCGGCAGCCCGCTGGTCGGCAGCCACGGTGCCGCCGGGGAGATCGGGCACATCCGGGTCACCGAGGGTGGGCTCCCTTGCGGGTGCGGCGGCCGTGGCTGCGTGGAGACCCTGGCCTCGGTGTCGGCGCTCATCCGGCGCTACATCCTGGCGCGCGGGCAGGTGGTGTCGGTCACCGAGATCGTCGAGCGGGCGGAGGGTGGCGAGGCGGCGGCTCAGACCATCTGGGGGGAGGCCATCGCGGCCCTGGGCGCCGCCGTGGCGGCCGCGGTGGCGGTGCTCGACTGTGACCTGGTGGTCCTCGGGGGCGAGCTGGCGGAGGCCGCAGGGGCGGTGCTGATCAGGGCGCTCGGCGCAGAGCTGGAGGGTCGCCTCAGCGTCGTCCCCGCGCCCGAGCTGAGCATCGCGGCCCTGGGTGATGCCGCCGCGTGTCTCGGCGCCGCCGGCGCCGCCTTCGAGCGGGCGGGGATGGGCCGTGGATTCCGGTTGATGGAGCCACTGAATTGACCCGATCGTCGATCCAGACCGTCCGGCAGGCGACCGCCGGCCACCTCCCCCGGCGGGGCGGCGGCGGCTGATGCGCACCCTCAACGAGAGAGCCGTGCTGGAGCGCCTGCGTCGCGGCGGCCCCATCACGCGGCCGAGGCTGGCCGAGGAGACCGGCCTGTCCCAGCCCACCGTGGGGGCGATCCTGGTGACGCTGGAGCGGGCCGGGCTGGTGCGCCAGGTCGGGCCGAGCAGCCCCAGTCGCGGCCGCTCCGCCCTGCTCTTCGAGGAGACCCCGGGCGACGGGCACGTGGTCGGAGTCGATGTCGGACACAGGTGGCTGCGCTGCGCGGTGGCCGACCTGAGCGGCACCGTTGTGGCGCGCCGGGACGTCCGCAACGCCGCCCGCAGCGCGCCCAACCTGGTACGGGTGGTGAGCACCCTGGCCCGGGACGTTGCGCGCAGCGCCGGTGTGCTCTGGCCCGACGTGGCCTGGACCATGGTGGGCAGCCCGGGAGTGTTCGACCCCGTCGACGGGACCCTGCTGCTCTCCTCCCGGATCCGCCGCTGGGGCCGGCCCGGTCTCCTCGACGCCCTTCGAGGCGAGCTCGGAGTCCGAACGTCGGTGGCCAACGACGCCAACCTGGCGGCGCTCGGCGAGCTGGCGGGAGGCTGGGGGAAGAGCTTCCGGACCTTCGTCTACCTGCTGGTGGGGACCGGCCTGGGAATGGGCCTGGTCGTCGACGGCCGGCTTCACGCCGGCGCGCGGGGAGCGGCCGGTGAGGTCGCCTATCTTCCATTCGGCGACGAGGCGTCATCCCGGCCCCCGGCCTACGGCGCCCGGTGGGGATCGTTCGAGGAGGTGGCCTCCGCCCGGGGCGTGGTCCGGGCGGCGGTCGACCTGGGGCTGTCCCCCCGCCTGTCCGCCCGACAGATCTTCGACATGGCCCGGCGCGGCGGCGTGGCAGCCCGGTCCGCGGTGGCGACGGAGGCCGAGCACCTTGCCCTGGTGGTCGCCGCCGTCACCACGGTGCTGGACCCGGAGGCCGTGGTGATGGGTGGCGGCGTCGGCAGCGAGCTCGATCTGCTCCGGGAGCCGATGGAGGCACGGCTGCAGCAGTTGACCCCGTTCCGCCCGCGGATAGTCGTCAGCGAGCTGGGCGACGAGGCGGTGCTGCTCGGGGCCCTCTCCTCCGCCATCGAGACGGTCCGGGATCAGCTGCTCCAGCGCCCCGCCCCGCCCACGACGGACGGTGTGCCCGGCGGCAAGACGGGGACGGGTGAGCTGCGCCAGGAGCCGACCACGTCGTCCCGGCCGACGGCGGTCAACGCCCCGGCCGCCGCGCCGAGGGTCCCGGCGGCGCTGCCCAGGGTGGCCACCACCAGCTCCGGCGGCGGGCCCAGGCTCAGCCGCTGAGCCAGCGCCTCGCGCACGGGGTCGAGCAGCCGGCTGCCGGCGGCCGCCATCCCGCCACCGAAGATCACCAGGCCGCAGTCCACCACCGCCACCGCCGCCGCCACCGCCGTGGCCAGGGCGGAGACCGCGTCGCTCCAGAGCCCGGCGGCGACCGAGTCGCCGGCCAGCATCTGGTCCAGCACCTCCTCGGCGGGGATGCGCCGTCCGGTGGCAGCGGCGTAGCGGCGGGAGAGGGCGGCGGCGGAGGCGACGGTCTCAGCGCATCCGCGGCCGCCACAGCCGCAGAGGAGCCGGTGACCGTCCACCTGGAGATGGCCGATCTCCCCCGCCAGCCCATGGGCTCCGCGGAGTGGCCGCCCGTTCACCACCACCGCGCTGCCGACACCGGTGCCGAGGATGACGCACAGGAAGCTGTCCACCCCGCGCCCGGCTCCGAAGATGGCCTCGGCGTGCGCCGCGGCCCGGGCATCCTGGATCAGCGTCGTCGGAAGCGCTATGCGCTCCTCCAGGCGGCGGGCGAGGGCAGTGTCGCGCCAGAGCAGGTTGGCGCCGCTGCGGGCGACGCCCCTGCTCTCGTCGATGACGCCCGCCGCCGCCACCCCCAAGGCGGCGGCGGGGATGCCGAGACCGCGGGAGCGGTCGGCCAGCCGGCGGGCGACCGCGACCACGGCGTCGACCAGGGCGGCCTCGCTCTGCTGCGGGGTGGGCACCGTGTCGGTGGCCAGCACCGCCGCGTCCGCACCTACCAGGGCGCCCTTGATCGAGCTACCGCCGACGTCGACGGCGATGACGACCGGGGCCTCGACCCGGAGTGCGGCGGCGGCCTCAGTCGCCAAGCCGCACTCCGCTGGCCGGGTCGAAGACGTGGGCCTCCGCCACCCGGATCGCCACGGAGATCCGCTCCCCCACCGAGGGCAGGCGCCGTGGGTCGGCACGGGCCACCAGCCGCAGCGGGGCCGGCCCCCCGGGGGCGTCGAGGTGCACCCAGGCGTCGGACCCGGTGTCCTCGACCAGGTGCACCTCGCAGCTCAGCCGGAGGGCAGCGTTCGAGTCGCCGGCGGTCACGGGGAAGAGCGCGTCGGGACGGAGCCCCAGGACCACCTCGGAGAGACCTGCCCGGCGCGCCGCCGACGCGGCGGCGCCGGGCAGGGGGACGGCGACCTCGCCCACCCGGGCCGCGGTCCCGTCGAAGGGCAGACGGTCCAGGTTCATCGCCGGCGACCCGACGAAGCCGGCCACGAACACGTTGCAGGGATGCTCGTAGAGGCGACGGGGAGTGTCGCACTGCTGGAGCACCCCGTCGCGTAGCACCGCGACCCGATGCCCGAGGGTCATCGCCTCGACCTGGTCGTGGGTGACGTAGACGGTGGTGGTCCCTAGACGCTGCTGCAGCGCCGCGATCTCCGCGCGGGTCTGCACCCTGAGCTTGGCATCCAGGTTGGAGAGCGGCTCGTCCATCAGGAACGCCTGGGGCTGCCGCACGATCGCCCGGCCCATGGCGACCCGCTGGCGCTGGCCTCCGGAGAGCTGCCGGGGCCGGCGGTCGAGCAGCGGTTCGAGCTCGAGGAGGCGAGCCGCCTCCAGGACCCGCTGGCTGCGCTCGGGCTCGGAGACTCCCTTCTGTTTGAGGGGAAAGGCCAGGTTGTCGGCCACGGAGAGATGCGGGTAGAGCGCGTAGCTCTGGAACACCATGGCGATGTCGCGGGCCTTCGGCGGCGCACCCGTCACCACCCGGTCCCCGATGAGGATCTCGCCGCTGCTCACCATCTCCAGGCCGGCCAGCATGCGCAGCGCCGTGGACTTGCCCGACCCGGAGGGGCCGACCAGGACCATGAACTCGCCATCCTCGACCACGAGGTCGAGGGAGTCGACGGCCGGAGCGCTCATCCCCGGGTAGGCGCAGGTCGCCTGCCGATACTCGACGTTTGCCATTCAGATCGATCTCCTGGCGGTCGCGCTCCGCCCCCCGGGCGAGGTCATGTCTTGACCGCCCCGGCCGTCAGCCCGGCGGCGAGCCGGCGCTGGATGATGAGGAAGAAGATCATCACCGGAAGGGTGAAGATCAGCGAGGCTGCGAACAGCTCGCCCCACGGCGTCACCCGGCTGGGGTTGATCAGTCCGAACAGAAACACGCTCGCCGTCTCCGCCGTCTGGCCGAAAACGGTCCCGGAGTTGCCCAGGATGGTGTAGGCGAAGACGTAGTCATTCCAGGCCAGGATGAAGGCGAAGATCGAGGTGGCCACCAACCCCGGGGCGATGAGGGGGAAGATCACCCTCCAGAAGGCGCTCAGGCGGGAGCAGCCGTCGGTGAGGGCCGCCTCCTCGATATCCACCGGGACGGAGGCGACGAAGCCGCGCAGCGTCCAGATGGTGAAGGGAAGGACCGGCGCCACGTAGGCGATGATGAGCGCCGGTACGGTGAAGATCAGACCGACCCTGTTGAGCTCGATGAAGATGGGGATGAGCAGGGAGGCGAAGGGGACCATCTGGGCCACCAGCAGGGCCACCAGCATGGTGCCGCGGCCGCGGAAGTTGAAGCGGGCGACGGCCAGGGACGCGAAGAGCGAGATGGCCATCGAGAAGGCCACCACCACCAGGGCCACAACCGCGCTCAGGAACAGCGAGGTCAGGAAGCTGGGCTGGGGGACGGTCGGCCCTGCCCCGTTCACCGTGAACGCCTCCTGGAAGTTGGCCAGCGTCCACTGGGCCGGCCAGAGCTGGGGCGGGTAGTGGAGCAGATCGTTGTTGGGTTTGAAGGCGTCGATCAGCATGTAGTAGATGGGGAAGAGCCAGATCGCCGCGATCACCAGCAGTGCCACGGTCGCGGGCGTGCTGCCGTGGCGGCGGCGCCGCACCGAGGTGACCCTCGCCGTGGCGGCGATGCCCTCGGCGCCCATGGGTCCGATCGCGGTCATGTCCTGGTCCCCCGCACCATCATGCGCACCGCGGCGCCGGTCACGATGCAGAGCAGCAGGACACCGAGCATGGTGACGGCCGCTCCGGCGCCGTAGTTGTTGCCAACGAAGCCCACGTCATACGCCCACACGCCGAAGGTAGTCGTCTGGTCGCTGAGGCCCCCCACGTTCTGCAGCACCGCGACCTGGTTGTACACGTTGAAGTCCCAGATGATGGAGAGAACGCCGAGGAGAAGCAGGATCGGCGTCAGCAGCGGCACGGTGATGGTGCGCAGCTGGGACACCCAGCCGGCGCCGTCCACCCGAGCCGCCTCGTACAGCTCCTCGGGGATCTGGAGCAGCCCGGCGAAGAGGGTGATGGCCACGAACGGCACCGCTCCCCACACCACCACGGTTCCGGCCAGGGCCAGCACCGAGACAGCGGAGTTGTACCACTGGTGGGTGGAGAGGCTCGCGTAGCTGCTCAGGTGGAGGGCGGAGAGCAGCCAGTTGGCGATTCCATACACGGGATCGAAGATCCAGATGAAGATCTGGGCCGCGGTGATCTGGGGCACCGCCCACACGGCCACCAGCACCACGGTGAGCACGATCCGCGCCCAGGTGTGGGCGCGCCGCATCAGCATGGCCATGCCGAGGCCGACGATGAGGGTCATCCCCACTGTCCCGATGAGGAAGAAGAGGGTGCGCACCAGGACCGGCACGAACTGACCGGTGAAGAGGTTCTGGTAGTTGCTGAAGCCGACCCAGAGGGTCGGCCCTCCGGTGACCAGCTGGTAACCCTGGAAGTGCTGGAAGGAGATGACCAGGGAGAAGACCAGCGGGAAGCCGACGATCGCGGCCAGCACCAGCAGCGACGGGCTGGAGAGAGCGTACGGGACCCAACGGCCCACCAGCCGGCGCTGGGCCCGGGAGGTGGCGGGTGCCGCTCCCCCGGGCCCGGCCGGTGTCGGGGATTCATCCCCCGACACCGGCCTCCGGATACCGAGGCGGTGCCGCCGAGGTGTGGCTGGGACCTCCCCGACGGCGCTCATCTCGGTTTGTCAGTCTACTGCCGGGCTCAGGACCCGTTCAGGACGCTGTCGATCTGGCTGTCGTACGTGCCCGCAGCGGCGCTGGCGGTCTGCTGCCCGGAGAAGATCGCTCCCAGGAGGTCCTCGTAGTAGCTGTCGTTCTCGACGGTCGCCTCCTGAGGGCTGTTGGGGGTGAACCAGCTCGTCTTGGCCGCCAGCGCGGCGGTGTTGAGAGGCGGGTTCTCAGCCTGCAGGTTGAGCAGGGAGGTGCTGTTGGGGATCACCCCACCCACCGTCGCCATCTCGGACTGGTACTGGGTGCCGGCCACGAGCTGGACGTACTCCTCAGCGAGCTTCTGGTTGGGGCTCTTCTTAGCGACGCCAAGGTTGGAACCGCCCAGGAAGGTCGGCATCGGGGCGCTGCTGGTGTACCCGGGGAGGGCGAAGGAGCCCACGTCGGAGGCGGTGAACGTGGTGCCGGTGCCGTAGACGCTCGCGTAGTCCCAGCCGGGCTCGACGATGATCGCCGCCTTGCTACTGTCGAAGACGGTGTTAGTGGTCGTCGTGGTGTCGTTCTGGGTGGCCGGAGCCAGGTCGTAGCCGGTCTGGAAGAGGTTCGTGTAGATCCAGCTCAGCGCCGTCTGGTCAGCCGACGAGGAGAACTGGGCGGTCCACTTCCCGCCGCTCTGGGTGGCGATGGCGCTCGTGCTGTTGCCCGACTCACCGAAGAGGAAGGAGTCCATCGCGTACCAGTACTCACCCGGGATGTAGATGCAGGAGGTGCCGCTCGGCTCGCTCGCCTTGATCTTGGCGCAGTCGCTGAGCAGGTCCGTGGTGGTGGTGGGAGCCGCGGTGATCCCCGCCTTGGCGAACATGTTGGTGTTGTAGATGGCGATGCGGTCGCCGGCGTAGTACGGCACCCCGTAGAGCTTGCTGTTGTAGGTGCCGGCCTCGGTCAGGCTCTGCAGCCAGGTGCTCTGGTTTTGCCAGCTGACGCCGTCGAGGTCCGCCAGGCCGCCGGTGGCGGCGAAGCTGGCCACGTAGGTGTTGCCCATCTCCAGGACGTCGGGCGGGGTGCTGGTGGCCAGGGCCGTATCCGTCTTGGTGACGATGCCCGTCCACTGCTGCAGGCTGACGTTGACGGTGACGTTTGGATGGGCCTGCTCGAACTGAGTGTTCCAGGCGGTGACCAGCGAGGCCGGGGCGCTCCCCGACATCAGCCACACGTTCAGGGTGACTTTCGGGGGGGCGGTCGGGCTGCCGCCGCTCGCGGTCGAACTGCTGCCGCACGCGGCCAGCCCCGCCGTGAGCAGCGCGACCGCCGCCGTGCAGATCTGACGACGCTTCACCATGGCTGCCTGCCTCCATGACCCCCAGCGGGGGCTCCAACCCTCCCGCCTCCTCCCGGATGACGGTACTGGTCTATACCAGCTCCGCAGCCTGGCATAATCCGAGCGGTCTGTCAACCACCCGCTGGTATGAGATCGCAACCCTGTGATCCGTGCGGCGGCAAACTCGAACGCCCCACTCCAATGGCCAGGGGCAGCCCGCCCGGCTTGCCATCACCCCGGATGGCCGTCACAATTGGTCTAGACCAGTATCAGTAGCATCCAACGCGGCAAAGGGAACACCATGCGCCTGGGGGTCGCAGCTTCCCTGGTGGAGGGCACCGTCCTCCCCGGGGACGTCTCGGTCGAGGAGGGCCTGGTCTCCGGCCTGGGGCTCTCGCCCGCCGGCTCGACCGGGCTGGCGATCCCCGGTTTCGTGGACGTCCAGGTGAACGGGGTCGCCGGGGTCGACTTCCTCTCGGCCGACACCGCCGGCTATGCCCGGGCCTCGGAGGCGCTCGCGCGCACGGGCGTGACCGCGTTCCAACCGACCTTCGTCAGCTCCCCGGTCGAGGTGGCCGGCGAGGCGATCGTGACTCTCTCCACCCTCGACGGCCCTCTGCCCGGCGCCCAGGTGCTGCCCGCCCACCTGGAGGGCCCTTTCATCTCCCCCCTGCACCACGGGGCCCACAATCCGCGCCACCTGCTGGCGGCCAGCACGGAGGTGGCGGACGCCCTCTGCGCCCTCGGACCGGTCGGTTACGTCACTTTGGCGCCCGAGATCGAGGGCGGCCTGGCGCTGGTCGAGCATCTGGTCGCGCGGGGCCTGGTGGTCTCGCTCGGACACAGCGATGCCCGGGCGGACGACGCCACCGCCGCCTTCGATCGAGGGGCACGGGCGGTGACCCACGTCTTCAACGCCATGCGCGCCTGGGCGCCCCGCGACCCCGGCCTCGCGGGGGTCGCCCTCTCCCGACCCGACGTCTTCGTGACCGCCATCGTCGACTTCGTCCACCTCGCCCGGGAGACCGTCCGGCTGCTGCTGACGACCGCCGGCGACCGCCTGGTCCTGATCAGCGACGCCATCGAGGCCGCCGGGCTCGGCGACGGCACCTACCACCTCGGGGATCGCGAGGTCGTGGTCCGGGCGGGAGAGGCGCGGCTCGCCGACGGCACCCTGGCGGGGAGCGTGGTGGCCATCGACCAGGCGGTCCGGAACCTGGTCTCGGTCGGAGCCGGCCTCGAGCTGGCGGTGGGAGCGGCGACCCGCGTGCCGGCGCGGCTGCTCCGGCGATCGGACCTCGGAGAGCTGAGGATGGGGGGCCGCGCCGACATCGCGGTCCTCGACGGCTCCCTCGAGGTGACGCGCACGCTGGTCGGAGGCAGGGAGGCATACGCGGCGTGACGAGGCGGCAGATTGACGGATAGCCGGCGGTGAGGCGGACAGCACCGCTGCTGGCCGTCGCGGTCTGCGCGGGTGCGGCCCTCGGCGCCGCCTGCGCTTCACCAGCTCCCAAGGAGGCTAGTCCCATGGTCATCCCGATGACCGACGTGATACCGATCCCGATGGAGCTCCACCCCGACCCGAGCGCCGACTTCACGCTCACCGGCTCGACTGTGCTCGCGGTGAGCGGCGGGGCCGTGGCGGAGCCGACCGCCACCTGGCTGGCGGCGCTGCTCCGCCACGGCACGGGCTTCGCGCTCCCCATCACGGTGGGCGCAGCCCATGCCGGCAGCGTGATCGCCCTGGAGCTCGGCGACGCCGACCCAAGCCTGGGAGACGAGGGGTACACGCTGACGGTGCGACCCGGATCGGTGGTGATCCGCGCCGCCACCGGGGCCGGCCTCTTCCACGGCGCCGAGACCCTGCGCCAGCTGCTGCCCGGGAGCGTCGAGACCGCCGGGGGCCGCGGGCCGTGGACCGTGAGCGGCGGGCAGATCGTCGACCGCCCCCGCTACCCGTGGCGGGGGGCGATGCTGGACGTGGCCCGTCACTTCTTCAGCGTGGCCGACGTGGAGCGCTACATCGACGAGATCGCCCTCTACAAGATCAACATCCTGCACCTGCATCTCACCGACGACCAGGGCTGGCGGATCGCCATCAACGGCTGGCCGCAGCTGACCGCGGTAGGCGGCAGCACCGAGGTGGGCGGCGGAACCGGTGGCTATTACACCCAGGACCAGTACCGGCAGATCGTCGCCTATGCCGCCAGCCGCTACGTCACGGTGGTCCCAGAGGTCGACGGCCCCGGCCACGTGAACGCGGCGCTCGCCTCCTACCCGGAGCTGACCTGCAGCGGCACCGCCCCGCCCCTGTACACCGGCATCGACGTCGGGTTCAGCTCCCTCTGCGTCGGCAAGGCAGTCACGTACCAGTTCCTGGACGAGGTGCTGGGCCAGCTGGCGGCGATGACCCCCGGGTCGTACATCGCCATCGGTGGAGACGAGGCCGGGGGCACGCCGCCGGAGGACTACACGGCGTTCATCGAGAAGGCGGTCCAGACCGTGGCCGCCCATGGCAAGACCGCGGTGGGCTGGGCCGAGATCGCGGCGGCCCCGCTGCCCTCCGGCACCATCGCCGAGTACTGGGACACAGCCGACGGCGGAGCCAGCCTGGAGAGGGCGGTGCAGGACGGCGTCAGGGTCGTGCTCGCCCCGGCCAACTGCTGCTACCTCGACCAGAAGTACGACGACAACACCACCCTGGGGCTGGTCTGGGCGGGCCCGACCAGCGTAGAGACCGCTTACGACTGGGACCCGACCTCCTACGGGGTGCCCGCCGCCCAGGTGGAGGGCGTCGAGGCCCCGCTCTTCAGCGAGACCCTGACCACCATGGCCGACATCGAGCAGATGGCCTTCCCCCGCCTGCCCGGCATCGCCGAGATCGGATGGTCACCGCAGTCCACCCATGACTGGTCGAGCTACCGGCTGCGGCTGGCCGCACAGGCGCCGCGCTGGGAGGCGATGAACCTCGACTTCTACCGTTCCCCGGAGGTCAGCTGGCCGGCCGGCTGAGCTCTCGTGCCCACGCTCCGATGGACTAGCGGGTGAGGGTCACCTTGCTCAGGCCGGCAGGAGCGTCGGGGTCGAGGCCGCGGCGGCGCGCCAGGGCGGCGGCGACCTGCTGCCCTCTGACCACGGCCAGAATCGGCAGCAGCCCCGGCGGCACGCCCGCGGGGAGGGGGCAGTCGGCTCCGCGTTCGGAGCTGATGACCTGCACCCGGGCGCCGCGCCGCCGCAGGGTGTCGGTCAGCTCGGAGGCGTCCGGGTCGTCGGCCTCCCCGGAGAGGAAGCTGAGGACCGGGAACCCGGGACCCACGGCGGCGATCGGGCCGTGCCAGAGATCCGCCGGAGAGATCCCCTCGGCCATGATCCCGGTCGTCTCGCGGATCTTCAGTGCCGTCTCCAGCGCCGCTGCCAGCAGCATCCCCCGACCGGTCACCAGCACCCGCTCGCCGTCCTCGATCCGGGCAGCGAGCCGCTCCGCGGGTGCCGGGTCGGACAGCAGGCCGGCCACCTGACCCGGGAGGGCGGCGATCTCCGCGTCGCTCCAGGCCACCTCCCCCAGCGCGGGGGCTATCAGTCCCAGCGCGAGCAGGGTGGCGGTGAAGGTCTTGGTCGCCGGCACGGCGACCTCGGCGCCGGCGTCGAGGTGAATGGTCACCTCGGCCTCCTCGGCGAGCGGGGAGCCGGTGCCGTTCACGATCGCCACCGTGCGGGCCCCCTGCTCGCGGAGGCGGCGGAGCACGGTGCCCACCTCGGGGGTCATGCCCGACTGGCTGATGGCCACGGCCAGGTATCCGTCCATGTCGACCGGTGACCGGTAGAGGGTGTGGATGCTGGGGGCGCTCAGCCCGGCGGGACGGCGCGCCGCCATCTCCAGGACGTAGCGCCCGTAGAGAGCGGCGTTGTCGGAGGAGCCGCGGGCGACCAGGGTGGTGCCGCAGAGCGGGCGCGGAACCGCCTGCCGGACCTCCGCCGCGATGGCGGCGCGTCGCTGGACCAGCCGCTCCAGCACCGCCGGCTGCTGGCTCATCTCGGCAGCCATCGCCCGTCCCTTCATCGGCGGTGGAGCCGGCGCCACTTAGTCACTGGGCGACTGTACAACTGGTCTAGACCAGTTGTCAAACCCGGCGTGACCTCCGCCGCCGACTACCAGAGACCGAACCTCGGTTCGGGTGGGAGCTCCTCACGCCGGGACAACCAGGTCGTCCGCCCGCGCGTCCGTCACCCTCCGGGCCATCACCCGCCGGCCGGGCTGCCCTCCATCGAGATCGGGAGGTAGAAAAGGCCTGGCGCGACCCGCCCGTCGGCGAGGCCGATGGTCTGCAGGAGCGACTCCATGGCGGTCCGGGCGGCCTCGCGGACCCTGGTGAAGTCGGCCACCCCCAGGGGGTTGGGGATGCGGGGACAGATGAGGGTCACCGGCAAGCGCTTGCTGAAGGTGTCGAAGTCGGCCAGTAGTCGCGAGTGGAGCGCCACCGAGGTGACCCGCTCGAAGACCTCCGACAGGCGGCGCAGCGCGGGCATCGCGGGCTCCGCGGTGAGGTCGACGGCGATGATCTGCTCCGGCTCCATCCGGGCGGCGGTGGAGATGCTGCAGTTGTCGGTGACGCCACCGTCCACGTAGGAGCGGTCCCCGAGCCGCACCGGGCGAAAGACGAACGGGATCGCGCACGAGGCTCTCAGTGGATCGCGCAGCCGGCCCTGAGAGATCAGCACCGGCTCACCGGTCAGGAGGTCGGTGACGACGATCTGCAGGGGGCGGCGGAGCTCCTCGAAGGTGGTCATGCCGGTCAGCCCCATCGAGAAGTCCACCAGATCCCCGATGGCGTCATCGCTCCGGAGCCACGGCTGGCGGCGGGCCCGGTTCATCACCATCCGCAGAGGGTGAGAGCGGAAGACCGCCCGGGTCTGAGGGCTGGCCCAGATCCGCTCGAGCAGGTCGAGGGCCACTGGCAGGGGATGGCTCGCCACCACGGCCGCGTTGAGGGCGCCGACACTCGTGCCGACGCAGGCGTCCGGCTCCAGCCCCCGCTCCGCCAGAGCGCGGAGGATGCCGAGTTGGGCGGCTCCTCGACCGCCGCCTCCGCCGAGCACGAGGGCAGTCCCAATTCTCGACCCAGCGCTACCACCCACCCCCCTAGGGTGACACGCGTTGACCATGCGGGTCTGTCCCCTGTCAAACGGCGGCGTCGCGGACGGCGGCTTTGAGCTTCCCCGCCCGCACGCCGCGGTCACGCCGGGCTGGGCGCATCCTCCCCGGGAATTAGGACTTGGCCTTGCCCCGGGAGACGAACCAGAAGATCGCCGCGATGATGACGATCAGCACGACGATGTAGACGATGATTTCCTTTGTCCCGAACGCCGTGAATGCGAGCATTGAACGGTTTCCCCCGGTGTGTGGATGCGCGCTCCGGCGGTGCCGGGCGCGGACGAGCAGCCAGCCTACTGTAGCTGGGCTGGCGCCTGCAGGCCGCTGGGCCGAGCCGGGGCGCGCCCGGTCAGCGACGCGGGCTGCCGGGAGCCTCGGGATGGAGGACGCGGATGACGCCGAGGAGGTCGGCGCGGCGCCGGCCCAGCAGCTGGGCGCGGCCCTTGGTCCCCTCCCAGCACCAGCCGCTCAGCTGGCTCACCCGCCACCCGTCGTCGATCACCTCCTCGCCATCGGGGCGGAGGACGGTCTCCTCGCTCCCGGCGGTGGCGGTCGTCTCCAGGGTGATCTCCATCTCCCTCCCGTCGACCCGGTAGACGACATCGCCGGGGGGAAGGGGCAGCTGGCGGCGGTGGCGCCAGAAGACGTCCAAGGAGCGGGCGAGGTGAAGTCCCACCTCCATGCCGGCGCCGACGGCCGACCCCAAGAGCCCACCGGCCGCGATCAGCTCGGGCCCGGCTCCGGCGGCGGCCCCGGTCGCGGCGCCCGCTCCCACCGCCAGCCACCAGGGGCGTGGCCGCGCCAGAGCCGGGCTCCCGTGGGCGAATGCCACCGCCAGCATGCTGAGGACCACGGCCGCCCCCGCCGCGACCAGGAGTGATCCTGGGGCCAGGCTGCGCGAGCCCACGGCGCTGACCGCGGGCACGCAGAGGACGACGCTGAGCGGAGGGGTCAGCCCCGCCATCAGGGCCCGGGTGGTGGCGGGGCGGCGGCGTGGATCCGACCACCTCCCCCGCGCCTCCGTCGCAGCCTCCTCAACACCCCGCGTCCGCCGCTGGGCGAGCCTCTGGGCGGTCCCCAGAAACCCGTTCACCCCTGGTAGCAGCAGCACGGCCGCGGTGAATCCGGCGATGTTCATCGCGACGAGCCCGGGCAGGAGCTGGAGGAGCTGCTGGGCGACCTGGGGAGCGGCGATGGATGCCTCATCGAATACCCCCAAGGCGAGGACGGGAACGGCTACCGCGCAGGCAATCCCGTGGCGCCGCACCGCCTGCCCGAATCCGGCCATCGCGTCCCGCCAGCTCCGTGCCCGGCGCAGGGGATCGTGCCGCCGAACCAAGAGCACCCATGCCGCGCCGAGGCTCAGCCAGAGGAGGGCCTCGGCGGTCTGCTCCCGCCCCCCGCCCGCGATTCCGAGTGCCTGGCCGAGGGTGGCGAGCGTCGCCGTCGCCAGGGCCCCGGCGACCGCCAGTTCACACCCCCAGGCGGCGTAGCGGCGCAGCGACTGAGCCAGGCTCCAGCCCAGGCCGGTGAGCCAGGGGTGGGCGGCTTCCGACGCTCCGGTCTCCGACCCGGCGCCCGATACCACCGGCAGGGCAGGCGAAATCGATCTCCGCGGCATGCCGCGCAGGTGCCATGTCGCGGCGTGCGCCACGATGCGGCCTCCATGATCCGAGCTGACCGGGGGGCGCGGCGTGAGCCGGCTCACCAGCCTCTCCTATCCAACCCGACGCGCAGGCACCTGGCGCGCAGATCGTGGTCGCGGTCGCAGCACAGAACGGTGACAGCGACAGCCGGGCGCGGCTGGCCGTGGCCGGACAGTGGCGCCCGGCCAGGAGGGCGCGGGGGCTACCCCGGCCCTTCGCCCCGAGGCTGCGCGGGACCCAGGCCGGCGTCCCACCAGTCGTGCGTGCGGACGATTCCGAGCGCCAGCCCCGAGCCAATGAGGACCAATCCGGCGACGGCTAACTCCCTGACGCAAGCTCGACGCTCAGCACTAGGATGCGGATCAACGTGACGGCCATGGACCTTCCTCCGTGTCGAGCCACCCGTTGACGGCACGTGTCCGGCTCGTCGTGTACGTGGCGCTGCTCGCCCTCGTGGCCGAGGAATCGTGGGCGGCGATCGTGCACCTCAGCCATTCCGATTTCATCGTCTTCTGGGAGGCCGCCCGTCGCCTCTCGGCGCACGCCGATCCCTACAACGCCGTGGCGGCGTCCGCGGCGGCATGGCACCAGCTCGGCGTCGCCCACCCTCCCTACTCCCTCCTGTACGCCTACCTTCCGGAGCTCGCTTGGCTGCTGACGCCTTTGGGCCGGCTCCCCTTCGGAACCGCCAATGCGATCTGGCTGGGAGTCTCCCTCTCCGGACTCGTCGCCGCTGTCGGAGTGCTCGTCGCGGTGGCGCGCCGTCAGCCGTCGCGTCCTCGCGACTCAACCCTCCTCGTCTGCGCGGCCACGATCACAGTGGCATCGGCCAGCGGGATCGCGGAGGGTCAGCTGGACGTCATCGTGCTGCTCCTGACCGCGCTCGGCCTGGCTCTCCTGCCGGGGCGCCGGTTCGCTGCGGGAGTGCTGCTCGGAGTGGCCGCGGTGAACAAGCCACAGATCCTCTGGCTGGTCCCGGTTGTCCTGCTGATGGTGCGAGAGTGGCGGACCTTCCTGGGCATGGTGACCGGCGCTCTGGGGGCCTTCGCAGTCGGATTTCTGCTCGTCCCACCCGCGCAGATGGTGGAATGGTTGCGCCAGCTCTTTCAGGGCTGGCCCGCGCCCTCCTCGACGGTGGCCTTCCCGGGCATCGCCACGGACTGGGGAGGCCCGACGGCCGCATTGCTGACAGCCATCCCGCTCGCGATCGTTGCCCTGGCCGGTGTCTGGTGGGTGCGCGCCCGACTCGACGCGCGCACCGCCCTCGCTCTCGGCATCGTGCTCTCACTGGTGGTGGCGCCCCACGACTACTCCCATGACCTGCTCCTCATCGGAGCCGTCGCGGCCGTCGCCGGACTCGTCGCCGGATGGCCGAGGGTTCTCGCTCTTGCGATCATCGCCATCGACGTGACCGCCTTCGTGGATACGTGGCTCTATCCCCCGTGGGATCACCTGGAGGCGCTCGCCGTGGTGGCCCTCGGCATCGCGCTCATCTGGCAGGTTCGGCCCACCACGGTGCCTGCGCCGGCATCGAGCCTCGAAGGCGCCAGCGCCCCCTGAGATCGG
>CABEDC010000253.1_pt1 | contig 21802 bp, 20 predicted proteins | sample 3132911 | NCBI WGS metagenome assembly CABEDC01 (sample SAMEA5534329, study PRJEB31848) | metagenome | biome: tundra; feature: field; material: soil | place: USA | collected 2013-05 | depth 0.15 m
TCCCGGCGCCCGAGCCGGCGGTGCCGGGATGGCCAGGCATGGCCACACCGGTGGTCGGCCCCTCCGGCACCTGGGCTCCCCGGTCCTCCTCCAGCCTGGTGGCCGGCGCCCCAGGTGAGTCCGGTTCAGCGCTCTCCCCGTGGTCGAGGGCGGCGTCCGGAGCCGGCGCCGCGGGGCCCGCAGCTTCCCCTCTGCCATCTCCTGGTCGCGCGGCATCCGGGCCTGGACCGATCCCGGCCGCTGCCGCATCCCCCCCCGCGTCCCGCCGCTCGAGCCTCTTCCTCGCCTCCCTGGCCGGGTTGGCGGTGGGTCTCGTGGTCGCGGCACTATGGGTCGCCGCGGCCGTACAGACCGGCCTCCTGCTGGCCGAGCTGGCCGTCGTCGTGGGCCTGGCGTCGGGACTGATCCTGCGGCGCGCGGCCCGCAGGGGCGGCGTGGGCCCCGCCATCTCGGCGTTCGTCATCGCCCTGGTCGCGATCGCTCTCGGGATGTCCCTTGCCGCTCTCGCGGTCTACGACGGCAAGGGGGCCTCCCTCCAGTCAGCTGTCGAGCATCTCGACACGGCCCTCCTGTCCCACCTCTGGAAGGAGATCGGGGAAACGGGGGCCCTTCTCGGAGGCGCGGGGGTCATCGTCGGCGCGCTGGTCGCGGCGGTTCAGCGTCCCGCCCCGCGTTCCTGACCCGCGGGGGCCCGCGGTCAGGCTCCCTCACCGGACCGGCCCGAGCGGGCGCGGGTCAGCAATCCAACCCCCCCGCATCCTTGGTGTGGCACCCCGGCCGGGGACGGCGTTATCCTCGTCCCCCTGGCCCGCGCGGGAGTAACTCAACGGTAGAGTGCAACCTTCCCAAGGTTGAAGTTGCGGGTTCGAGCCCCGTCTCCCGCTGGCCGGCCTCCCCCTGGGGATTCGCTCGAGACCTTCCGCGGACTGCTTGACCGCTGGAGCCCCATCTGAGTTCGTGAGGTCGTCGGCTCACTACTAGATAATACAGGGTACATGGCATAAGATATGCCACGTGCCACTGAGCCATGACCCCCAGCTGCTCAAGGGGCTGCTCTCACCCCTCCTGCTCAGGCTGCTCGGCGGGCGGGAGTCCTATGGCTACGAGCTGGTCCAGAGCCTGCGTGATCTGGGCCTAACCGAGATGGCCGAGGGGACCGTCTACCCAGCGCTCGCCCGGCTCGAGCGGGAGGGGCGGATCTCCTCTCGCCTGGTCTCCTCGCGCACCGGCCCGGCCCGCAAGTACTACCGGCCCACCCCGGCCGGGTATGCCGCTCTGGCCGCCGGCGTCCGCGATTGGCTCGCCCTGGCGGAGGTGGTCACTCCGGCCCTCTCCCGCCCCATCCCTGACCGACCCCTGCCGCCCAAGGAGGAGGAGCTGCCGTGAACCGGCCCATGACCCTGGTGGACCGCGTGCGCATCGAGCGGGTGCTCTGGACCGTCGACTTCCTGATCCACGACATCCGCACCCGGGGGAGGCGCACGATCCGGCGGGAGCTGCGTGCCAACCTGCAGGCCGCCGCCCAGGAGAGGGGAGCGGCTGCGGCGATCCGGCAGCTGGGGTCCCTTCGGGTGCTGGCGCGCGGGTACCTCGACGCCCAGTACGGGGAGGGTGCTCTTCAGCCGCGCTGGCTGGCCGCGCTCTGGTGGTTTTCCTGTGCGCCCTCCTCATCCTTGCGGTCACGACCGCCGGTTTGGTCGGCTTCCGGGAGGGGGTGCGCGCGGCAAGTCCCGGTGACAGCGGGACCTACCTGTGGACTCAGCTGTCGAGCCTCGGGCGACCCACGGCCAAGGTCAGCTTCGCCGGCGGCCGGCCGCTTCGCCTGGAGTTGTCCGTCCCCTGGACACTCCTGCTCTACTTCGCAGGCGCCGCGATACTCGGCGGCCGCCTCTGGAGGGCCGTGACCCGGCGACGTCCCCGTGGGAGTGCCGTTTAGACTGCCGTCCCGTCACCGGGGTCGTGCTGATCGGGCTCGGGCTCCGGCTCGCGACCGAGAGCCGCTGACGGGAGACCAGCCGGCACCCGACCGGTGGCCGCGCTGTCGGGCGCGACTCTCGGCCCGGGTTGCGGACGCAGGCCTCAGGCAGCCCCTGATGGCCCGGGGAGGGCGTCCGAGACCCAGCCGCGCACCCGCTCGTGATGCGCGGACCAGTCGGCCCATGCCGATCCTGCCCAGGTGAGGACGGCCTCGGAACGGGCTTCCGGAGGAGTGGCCGCGACGCCGGCGAGGGTGAGCGAGAAGCTCGACGGCCTCGGTAGCAGCAGCGGGTACTCGCGGTGGGTCCACTCCCCGATCAGGTGGCGCAGGCGGGTTCCCGGGATGTCGTGCTCGAGGGCCGCGCAGAGACTCATGAGATGCACCGCCGCCGACTGGAGGTTGCGCCTGTCCGGATTGGTCGGGTGCTGCACTGCATAGGTGTCGGTCAGGTACAGGCTCGTCCCAACTCCCGGAGCCTCGGCGAGGGACGAGCGCCAGGCGAGGAGGGAGCCGTAGAGCGCCCAGCAGCCCGGGGCGGAGAGCATGTAGGCGTGGACCGGCCCGGCGACGTCCGGTACCGTCGCGCCACAGCCGAAGCAACGGACCTGACCCACGCGGCGACGATAGCCGACCCCAGGATGCGGTGCGGGGTCAGACCTGCCCGGCGAGCGCCGCGGCCAGGTCGGCCGGGCGCGACCACATCGGCCAGTGGCCGGTGGGGAGGTCCACGTAGTCGACCTGCAGGTGGGTCAGCTCGGCGAAGAAGGGGTGCCCCTCCTCGGCCATCCGCGCCACGTCGGCGGCCCGGTCGCTGGTGGTGATCATGGTCACCGGTACCCGGCGTCGCTCGGTGTTGGTGAGCCGGATGCGGTCGCGCGCCGGTCCGGCGGGGTGGGGTATCCGGCGCCGCCGGAATTCGGCGAGGAGAGCCTCATCCAGGCCCTCCAGGCTGCTTCCCTCGGCCTCCAGGTCGGTCCACGAGGGGAGGGGGATCTCGTCCAGGTCAGGATCCAGATCGGGGTTGATCGCCATCCCGTCAGCCAGCGGCCCGCTGTCGACGTAGACGATCCGCCGCAGCCCTTCGGGCAGCCGGTCGGCGACGGCGCCGGCGACCGCTGCGACGTGATCGGCGAGGCGGATGCCGCGGCGCGGCGCGTCGGCCGCCTCGAGACCGGGCAGGGTCAGGGCCTCCACCCCGTGGCCGGCATCGCGCAGCGCGCTTTCGACCGCTTCCCAAGCCCAGCCGCCGAGCCAGAAGCCGGGTACGAGGACGAAGCAGGCGGGAGTCCGGCCACCGCTCTCCATCCCTCAAGTATCGGGCCAGATACCAGTCGCGGTAGTTCAGAGACCTTGGACGGCGGGTTGGGGATTTTACCTAGACAGACCTGTCTGTTAGTGTGCTCGGGGCAGGGCCCGTTGAGGGCACCCGCCGAAGAGCCTTGTTGAATCGCCTCAGGGAGAGCCGGACGTGAAGATCGCTGTTTTGGGAACGGGCGTGGTGGGTCAGACGCTGGCCGGCCGGCTGGCGGCGCTCGGCCACCAGGTGACTGTCGGCACGCGCGACCCGGAGGCGACGCTGGCCCGCACCGCGCCTCAGGAGGGCTCGGGCACGCCGGCCTTCTCCGCATGGCAGGCGGAGAATCCCCAGGTGGAGCTGGCGACCTTCGACGGCGCCACCGTGCAGGCGGAGCTGATCATCAACGCGACCGGCGGGGGAGTGTCGCTCGAAGCGCTGGCGGCCGCCGGAGCGGCGAACCTGGACGGCAAGGTCATCCTCGACGTGGCCAATACGCTGGACTTCTCGAACGGCTTCCCGCCGTCGCTCTCCGTGGTCAACACCGACAGCCTTGCGGAGCAGATCCAGCGGGCCCACCCGGCGGCCAGGGTGGTCAAGTCCCTCAACACCATGAACTGCCAGGTGATGGTCGATCCCGCCCGCGTGCCCGGCGAGCACGCGGTGTTCGTCTCCGGAGACGATCCCGCCGCCAAGGCGACGGTGGCTGGACTGCTGAGTGAGCTCGGCTGGGCGCCCAGCACGATCTGGGATCTCGGCGGTCTCTCCACGGCCCGCGGCGCCGAGATGATCCTGCCGTTGTGGCTCTCGATCATGCGCAAGCTGGGCGGTGGAGACTTCAACTTCGCCATCGCCAGGGCCTGAGGGCGGAGGCGGCGGATGGTGGCCTCGACCGGCGGAGAGCGCGCGACGGCCACCCCGCGGGGTGAGGCGAGGGAGCGCATTCTCGACACGGCGTTCCGCCTCTTCTACGCCCACGGTGTGCGCGGCGTCGGCGTCGACACCATCATCGCCTCGTCCGGGGTCGCCAAGGCCACCTTCTACAAGCACTTCCCGAGCAAGGACGACCTCGCCGTCGCCTACCTCGACCGAGTCGACGGGCTCTGGCGCGGGCAGCTGCAGGCCGCGGCCGCGGCGGCCGGACCTGAGCCGCGGGCCCGCCTCGTCGGGATGTTCGACGCCCTGCTCGCGGTCTGCCAGCAGGACGACTTCCACGGCTGCGCCTTCATCAACACGGCGGCCGAGTCAGCGGCGGGCAGCCCTGTTCATCTGCGCAGCGTGGAGCACAAGGCGGCGGTGCGCGCCTGGGTCCGCGACATCGCCGAGCAGGGGCATGCACGTGACCCCGACGCACTCGCTCGAGCGCTCACGCTGCTGCTCGACGGCGGGCTCGCCGAGGGGGTGCTGGACGGCGACCCCTCGGCGGCACGAGCGGCCAAGCAGGCCGCCGGGGAACTCGTCGAGAAGCACTGTCGCGGCTGAGGTCGGTCCCGAGCAAGCAACGCGGTCTCCCCGGGCAGCCTCGGGGCTAGGTTAGGCGGCCGCGCCTGGCGCGCGCGGTGCCGCACCCTCAGCGGGGGCGCGGGGTGCAGCAGTCCCCGGCCATCAGCCCGAGGCCGATGCCGAGCATCCAGACGTCCTTGCTGATCGGAAGACCGGCGGGGGTGGGCCAGATGCTGCCCGCCTTGCGCAGGGTTGGGGTGCGCCAGTACATGGTGAGCAGTCCTCCGGAGAACGCGGTCAGTGCCGCGCCGGCCAGACGGTCGCGCACGAAGGGGGAGAGCAGGACCGCCCCGGTGGCGACCTCCGAGGCGGAGAGCAGCTTGGTGAACGTCCCTGCCGGGATTCTCCTGAGGAAGGGGAAGGCCCCGGCGGCCATCCCGTGGAGGGCCGCGGCGCGCTCCGCCGGCAGATTCCACTTCCCGGTGCCCGCGTGGAGGATGAAGGCGCCGGCCGCCAGGCGGCCCGGTACGGAGCGGACGTTCAGATGTCCCGGCATGATGGTTGCCTCCCTGTTTCGCTCGATGGTGCTCGACCGGACCAGGCTCGGCATGCCGGCGACTCAGCTCCGGCCGTGTCCCGCCCAGCGCAGCACGAGGTAGACGGTCAGCGCGATCACCGCGAGGACCACGACCGTCCTGACGAGGAAGAGGACCACCCCGACGACCCAGCCCAGCACGACGTAGGCGAGGATCACGGCGATCACAGCCACCACGATGACGGTGAGGGCGTGGTGGGGCCGGACCCCGGTCGGGGAACTGTTCTGCGAACTGTTCATGGGCCGATCATGGCACGTTCCCACACAGGCCGCCGGGGCGCCCTCCGCCATCCGTGAGGCGGCTCAGCCGACGCAGCGCGCGGATGCCGCTCCGCGCAGGCCACGCCGTGTCAGGCGCCGGCGGCGCGGCGAGTCGGGTCCGTTTGCCGTGACGGAGCGACCAGCCCCTGGAGACCGTCGAGGAGCGCGTCGAGTGCGTCCGTCTGGAGGACCAGCACGCGGCGCCCGCCCTCGGTCGAGTTGGCGACGAGGCCCGCGTCGCGCAGGATCTTCACGTGGTTGCTGACCGTCGGCTGCGCCAGCCCGAAGAGTGCGGCGAGCTCGGTGACGGTGCTCGGAGCAGAGCGCAGCACCTCGACCATGGCGAGCCGGGTCGGGTCCGAGATGGTCTTCAAACGTCGCGCCAGGATTTCGGTGCGCGCCCGCGCCTCCGCACCGCTGCCCTCCGCCCGCACCCCGATCAACACCATCCCGGGCAGATCTGCCAGGGACCCCAGATGGGCGAAATAGGCGGGGACCACCGCGATGACGCCCTCGGGGGGGAGGGAGGCGACCAGGTCCTCGAGGAGGTGCCCACCTGGCGTGTGAGGGCTGTGGGCGATCTCCTGCCAGGAGGCGCCGCGGTGCTGGATCTCGCGCCGCGCGGCGACCGCGGCTTCGACCGACCGCAGACCGTTCCGCATCCAGTCCGGCCTGATCGCGGTCCAGACGTCGCGCACCATCTCCGCGTACGCGCGGCGGGCGTCCGCAGATGAGCGGAGCCGGGCCAGGCGCTTGCGCAAGGCCGCCCGATCCTCCTCACTCTCCGAAGCAAGCCGCAGGTCAACCGGGGCCGAGACGCAGAGCTCCTCCAACCGCCCCAGGAGCTCCTCGGCATCGAGCGTGAAGAGCAGCCCTCCGTGGTGGGCGAGGACCCCCAGCTCCATCGAGCCACCGCGGTCCGTCGTCGTCTCGAGGGCACCCCACAGCGCGCGCACCCGCTCGCCCAGCCGCGGCGTTTCGTCGTAGACCCTCCCCAGGGTGGCGTGGTCCCGGCGGAAGGAAGGCTGCGAGGCCGCGTGCAGGACCCAGTCGAGCTCGACGGCGATGGACCCTGCCACCGCCACGTCGGGCCGGCGCTCGGCGGCGTCCTCCTCGTGGTAGAACGGCATAGCCATACAACTATATCACGATGTGGCTTGACATGCCGCCGTGTACATGCCAAAATACCGATATGGCTATGAACCCATGGATTACCGAGCAGCTGGCGAAGGGGCGGATCGACGATCTGCGCCGTATCGCCGGCGTGGATCAGTCCACCCACGACCTCGGGGGCCGGGCGTCGCGCCTCCGCGGCCCGAAACGAGTTCGCGTGAGGGTGCGCGGCGGGGGCACCGGCACCTCGTCGTAACGGCGCCGCGGCTTCCTCGCGGCCGAGGCGACTAGCATGTGCGCCGCCGTGTGCTCATCGAATCCCCGCCCGCGCCCCGGGTGGGCCCGCCCCAGGACGTCCTCGCAGGGCTGATGGGGTGAGCGAGCTGATGGGCCGGAGTCGAGCGGAGGCGACCGCACGGATGGACCGGACCGGAGTTGAGAGATGAGCCTTCGCCGTCTTGAGCTGACGCAGCTTCCGGACCTGGCCCACGGCACCGCCCGGGCCGGGCCTGTCCGGACCCGCCGGCCCACCTACGTCGACCTGCTCCCTCCCTGCAACGCCGGCTGCCCAGCCGGCGAGAACATCCAAGCGTGGCTCGGCCTCGTCATGGACGGCCACCACGAGGAGGCCTGGCGGCAGCTGGTCGCCGACAACCCGCTTCCGGCCATCCACGGGCGGGTCTGCTACCACCCCTGCGAGGACGTCTGCAACCGCGCCGAGCTGGACAGCTCCGTCTCGATCCATTCGGTCGAACGCTTCCTCGGTGACCTTGCCCTCAGCTCGGGCTGGTCGCTGCCGGCCGCCGCCGTCCCGAGCGGCAAACGGGTGCTGGTCGTCGGGGCGGGCCCGAGCGGGCTTTCCGCCGCCTACCAGCTGGCGCGCCAGGGCCACCAGGTCGAGATCCGCGACCTGAGCCCGGAGCCGGGCGGGATGATGCGCTACGGCATCCCCGAGTACCGGCTGCCGCGCGACGTGGTGGAGGGCGAGCTGGCCCGGATCGAGGCGCTGGGCGTCCGTTTCGTCCTCGATCACCGGGTCACCGACCTCGACGTCGAGCGGGCCGAGGGAGGGTTCGACGCCGTCTTCGTGGCGGTCGGCGCCCACCTCTCCAAGCACGTCGACATCCCTGCCCAGGACGCCGGCCGGATCATCGACGCGGTGCCCTTCCTGCGTGAGGTCGCGGCCGGCGGGCGTCCGGTGCTCGGCCGCCGGGTCGCGGTCTACGGCGGCGGTAACACCGCCATGGACGCGGCCCGGGTGGCCAAGCGGCTCGGAGCCAGCGAGGCGCTCATCGTCTACCGCCGCAACCGGGAGCGGATGCCGGCCCACGAGGAGGAGGCCGAGGCGGCGGAGCGCGAGGGAGTGCGGATCAATTGGCTGCACACCATCACCGCCTTCGACGGTCCCGAGCTGACCGTGGAGGTCATGGAGTTGGACGAGAAGGGGTTCCCGCAGCCCACCGGCCGGATGGAGCGGCTCGCCGCCGACACCCTCATCCTCGCCGTCGGGCAGGACGCCGACACCGGGTTTCTCCGGCGTGTGCCGGGCGTGGAGTTCAAGGCCGACGGGACGGTGATGGTCTCGAGCTCGATGATGACCGGGTGCCCCGGGGTCTTCGCGGGCGGTGACATGGTGCCCTCGGAGCGGACGGTGACCGTGGGTGTCGGCCACGGCAAGAAGGCCGCCCGCTTCATCGACGCGTACCTGCGCGAGACCGAGGCGCCGTCCGTCGCCAAGCACTCCATGGCGAGCTTCGACCTTCTGCATCCCTGGTACTTCGCCGACGCCGAGGAGCGCCGGCAGCCGGAGCGGGAGCCGGTGGAGCGGGTGGCCGACTTTGCCGAGATCGTCGGGGGTCTCAGCCAGGCGGAGGCCGTCTTCGAGGCGCAGCGCTGCCTCTCCTGCGGCAACTGCTTCGAGTGTGACGGCTGCCTGGGCTCCTGTCCCGAGGATGCCGTGGTCAAGCTCGGGGTGGGGCACCGCTACCGCTACGACTACGACCGCTGCACCGGGTGCGGAACGTGCTACGAGCAGTGCCCGGTGCACGCCATCGAGATGATCGGGGAGCCCGGCTGATGCGCACCACCATCGACGGCAACGAGGCGGCGGTCTCGGCCGCCTACCGGCTCAACGAGGTCTGCTGCATCTACCCGATCACTCCCTCCTCGCCGATGGCCGAGCTGGCCGACGAGTGGGCCAGCCAGGGCCGCACCAACGTCTGGGGGAGCGTGCCCTCGGTGGTGGAGATGCAGAGCGAGGGTGGTGCCGCGGGGGCGCTCCACGGCGCGCTCCAGGGCGGGGCGCTGACCACCACCTTCACGGCCTCCCAGGGCCTGCTCCTGATGATCCCCAACATGTACAAGATCGCCGGCGAGCTTACCCCGTGCGTCTTCCAGGTTGCGGCGCGCTCCCTGGCAGCGCAGGCGCTGTCGATATTCGGCGACCACTCCGACGTGATGGCGGTCCGCCAGACGGGATTCGCGCTGCTCGCGTCGGCCTCCGTGCAGGAGGCGCACGACCTGGCGGTGGTGGCCCAGGCCGCGACGCTCCGCACCCGGGTCCCGTTCGTCCATTTCTTCGACGGCTTCCGCACCTCGCACGAGCTCAACACGGTCGAGTTGCTCTCCGACGACGACCTGCTCGCGCTGGTCCCCACCGAGCTCGTCCGCGATCACCGCGGCCGGGCGCTCTCGCCGGAGCGGCCGTTCATCCGCGGCACGGCACAGAACCCCGACGTCTACTTCCAGGCACGCGAGACGGTCAACCCCTTCTACGCGCGTGTCCCCTCCGCCGTCCAGGAGGCGATGGATGCGCTGGCCGAGCGGACCGGGCGCCACTACAGCCTCGCCGAGTACCACGGTGCTCCCGACGCCGAGCGGGTCATCATCGCGATGGGATCGGGCGCGCAGACCGCCGCGGAGACCGCGGCCCATCTCGGCGCGCAGGGCGAGAAGGTCGGGGTGGTGCAGCTCCGCCTCTACCGTCCGTTCCCCACCGCGGAGCTGCTCGCCGTCATCCCGGCGAGTGCTCGCCGGGTCGCCGTGCTGGATCGCACCAAGGAGCCGGGCGCGCTCGGCGAACCGCTCTTCCTCGACGTGCTGGGCGGGCTGGCGGAGGCGCAGTCCGCCGGCACCCGCGAGAACATGCCCCTCGTCATCGGTGGGCGCTACGGGCTCTCCTCCAAGGAGCTGACCCCGGCGATGGTCGCCGGCATCTTCACCGAGCTGAGCGCGGAGCGGCCGCGCACTCGCTTCACGATCGGCATCAACGATGACGTGAGCGGCACGAGCCTTCCGTACGACCGCACCCTCGACATCGAGTCGCCGCGGACGCTCCGGGCCCTCTTCTTCGGGATGGGCTCGGACGGGACCGTCGGGGCAAACAAGAACACCATCAAGATTCTCGGCGAGGACCCCGGGCGTCACGCCCAGGGCTACTTCGTCTACGACTCCAAGAAGTCCGGCTCGGAGACGGTCTCGCACCTCCGCTTCGGCCCCGACCCGATCCGGGCGCCGTACCTCATCGACCAGGCCGGCTTCGTGGGCTGCCATCACCCCCGGCTGATCGAGCGTCCCGAGGTGCTGGAGCGGGCGGCCCCGGGAGCCACCTTCCTGCTCAACACCTCGGTCCCGGCCGGAGAGGTCTGGGACTCGCTGCCGCGCGAGGCGCAGGAGCAGCTCATCGCCAAGCGGATCACGCTCTACACCATCGACGCCGGGCGGGTGGCCCGTGAGGCCGGACTCGCCGGACGGGTCAACACCGTGCTCCAGACCTGCTTCTTCGCGATCTCGGGAGTGCTCCCGCAGGAGCAGGCGATCGCGGAGATCAAGCACGCCATCACCAAGAGCTATGCCCGCCGCGGGCCCCAGGTCATCGCCCAGAACGAGGCCGCGGTGGACGCCGCCGTGGCCGCGCTGCACCTGGTCGAGCTCCCCGAGCGGGTGACCGCCACTCGGGGGGTGCGGCCCCCCGTGCCCGAGGACGCGCCCGAGTTCGTCCGCAACGTGATCGGCGCGATGATGCTGGGGCACGGTGACGACCTCCCGGTGAGCGCCCTCCCGGTCGACGGCACCTACCCGAGCGGTACCGCAGCCTACGAGAAACGCAACATCTCCGACGAGGTGGCGGCCTGGGACCCGGACCTCTGCATCCAGTGCGGCAACTGCAGCTTCGTCTGCCCGCACAGCGTGATCCGCTCCAAGCTCTACGAGTCCGCCCGGCTGGCCGGTGCCCCGCCCGACTACGCGTCCATGCTGCTCAACTCGCGCGGCCTGCCCGACTCCCGCTTCACCCTCATGGTCTACTTGGAGGACTGCACCGGCTGCGGGCTCTGTGTCGAGGCCTGCCCGGTGTCCGCCCCGGCGGACCCGCAGCACAAGGCGATCAACCTGGCGGCGCGCGAGCCGCGGGTGGACGCCGAGCGGCGCAACATCGCGTTCTTCGAGAGCCTCCCCGTCGCCGACCGCTCGCGCGTGGATTTCGGGACGGTCCGGGGCACCCAGTACCTGCAGCCGCTCTTCGAGTTCTCCGGGGCCTGCGCGGGCTGCGGCGAGACCCCCTACCTGAAGCTGCTGTCGCAGCTCTTCGGCGACCGGTTGATGATCGCCAACGCCACCGGGTGCTCCTCGATCTACGGCGGCAACCTGCCGACCACGCCGTGGACCAGCGACGCCGCTGGGCGCGGTCCGGCCTGGTCCAACTCGCTGTTCGAGGACAACGCCGAATTCGGCCTCGGATTCCGGCTCGCCGCCGACCAGCAGCTCCAGGTGGCTCGCGAGCGGCTCGACGAGCTGCGCGACACCGTGGGCGCGGAGCTCGTCGACGCCATCCTCGGCGCTCCGCAGCGCCGGGAGTCCGAGTATGCGGCGCAGCGCGAGCGGGTCGACGAGCTGCACCGGCGCCTGGATGCGCTGGGGGATGCGGCCGGGCCCGCGGTCACCGACCTGCGCAGCGTCATGGACCAGCTGGTGCGCCGCAGTGTCTGGATTGTTGGCGGCGACGGCTGGGCCTACGACATCGGTTCCGGCGGTCTGGACCACGTGCTCGGCAGCGGACGCGACGTCAACGTGCTGGTGCTCGACACTGAGGTCTACTCCAACACCGGCGGCCAGGCCTCGAAGTCCACACCGCTCGGAGCCGTGGCCAAATTCGCCGCCGCAGGCAAGCGGATCGGCAAGAAGGACCTGGCCCTGCAGGCGATCGCCTACGGCAACGTCTACGTCGCCCGGGTGGCGATGGGCGCCGACCCTGAGCAGACCCTCCGGGCGCTGCGCGAGGCGGAGGCCTACGAGGGCCCCTCGCTGGTCATCGCCTACAGCCATTGCATCGCCCACGGGATCGAGAAGGACGGGGTGCTGCTCCGCAACGGCATGGACCAGCAGTACCGGGCCGTAGCCAGCGGCAACTGGCCGCTGATCCGCTACGACCCCCTGGTGCGTGGCGGGGGCGGCAACCCCTTCCTCCTCGACTCACCCCGGCCCCGCATGGCGCTGACCGAGTTCACCGGACGGGAGCTCCGCTACCGGAGCCTCGCCCGCACCCACCCGGCGGAGGCGGAGAAGCTGGCTGAGCTCGCCCAGGAGGAGGTCGACCGGCGCTGGGCGACCTACGAGGAGATGGCGTCGCACGGCGCCGACCGGTTCCCGAGCACCCACAACGGTGACCGCGCGGCGACGGGCGCCGAGGAGCGGCCGAATTGAACCTGGAGACCAGCTACCTGGGTCTGGTGCTGCCGAGCCCGCTGGTGGCGTCGGCCGGTCCGCTCACGCGCCACGTGGCCGGCATCCGCAGACTCGCCGCCGCCGGCGTGGGCGCGGTCGTGCTGCCGTCCCTCTTCGAGGAGCAGATCCGGCGCGAGGCGGAGCGGGATGCCGCGCTCGCCGAGGCGGGCAGCGAGAGCTTCGGCGAGGCGCTCTCCTACCTTCCGGCTCCCAACGGTGATGGAGAGCCGCGCCAGTACCTGAGCCTGATCGAGCGGGCGAGCGCGGCGGTGAAGATCCCGGTGATCGCGAGCTTGAACGGCGCCACCACCGGGGGCTGGACCGCCTACGCGTCGGCCATGCAGGACGCGGGAGCCGCCGCCCTCGAGCTCAACATCTACTACCTGCATGGCGACCCGATGACGCCCGCGCGCGACGTCGAGGAGCGCTACATCGAGATCCTCTCCGCGGTGAGGGCCGCGGTCACCATTCCGATCGCGGTCAAGCTGGCCCCCTATCTCAGCTCGATGGGGGAGATGGCGACCCGCCTTCAGCGGGCGGGCGCGGACGGGCTCGTCCTCTTCAACCGGTTCATGCAGTCCGACATCGACCCCGACACACTCACCGTCACGGCGGGGCTCACCCTCTCCAACCCGGCCGAAGGCGTGCTGCCGCGATCCTGGATCGCCCGGCTGCGCGGCACCGTCCCCCTGTCGCTCGCCGCCAGCACGGGCGTGGAGAGCGCTCACGACGTGGTCGCCTACCTGCTGGCCGGCGCCGACGTGGTCATGAGCACCTCCTCACTCCTCCGTCACGGCCCCGAGCACGCGGTGGCGCTGCTCGACGGTCTCCAGGCCTGGATGGCGCGCAAGGGTTTCGTGAGCCTGGACCAGGTGCGCGGCCGGTTGTCCCCGGGGAGCGGTGCTGACGCTGCCGCCTTCGGGCGATCGAGCTACCTCACGACCATCGACGTGGCGACGCAGACCTACGCTCCCGCCTGAGGACGACGCGCTCGCCTCTCGGCACCCGGTCGCCGCCGTGGCCGCGCTCGGAGCGCTGGGCGGCGCCGCCTTCTGCTTCGTCACCGGTGAGAACCTGCCGGTGGGGCTGCTGCCCCAGCTCTCCAGCGGCCTGCGCGTCTCCCTCTCCGCCGTCGGCCTGCTGGTGACCATCTATGCGCTGGTGGTCGTGGCCGTCTCGGCGCCGCTCACCCACCTGACTCGGAGCTTCCCCCGCCGCCCGCTCCTCGCCGGCCTCCTGGCCACCTTCGTGCTGGGGACCCTGGCGGCCTCGGCGGCGCCGAGCTACGGCTGGCTGCTCGCGGCCCGGGTGGTGATCGCCCTCGCCCAGGCTCTCTTCTGGTCCATCGTCGCGGTGGTCGTAGTCGGTCTCTTTCCGGCGCGGGCACGGGGACGGGCGGTCGCCGGGGTCTTCGCCGGCAGCTCGATCGCATTGATCCTGGGGATTCCGGCCGGGACCTTGATCGGCCAGCTGGCCGGCTGGCGGCTCGCCTTCGTGGGTCTCAGCGGTCTCGGTCTCATCGACCTCGCCGCGCTCGTCGTGCTCCTGCCCTCGATGCGATCGGGCGACGGGCACGCCGCCGCCGGCACCCACCCGGACGCCGGCCGCTACCGGCTGACGGTGCTCACCACCATCCTCTGCGTGGGCGGTTCCTACACCGCCTACACCTACGTCACCGCCTTCCTCACCCGGGTGAGCGGCCTGTCGCTCCGGGCAGTGGCGCCGGTCCTGCTGCTCACCGGGGCCGCCGACGCGGTGGGGATCGTGGGCAACGGGTTGCTGCTCGACCGGCGGCCGACGTTGGCGCGTGTCGGCCCGGTCGCCCTGCTCGCAGCCGCGCTGCTCGCGCTCTTCGCCTTCGGCACCTCCGGCGCCGCGGCCATCGTCCTCGAGGCCTGCGCCGGCATGGGTCTGTCCGGCGCGGCCATCGCCCTTCAGAGCCACGTCCTGGTGGTGGCACCGCGGCGCACCGACATCGCCTCGGCCTGGTACTCGGCCTCCTTCAACGTCGGCATCGCAGGGGGGCCGCTCATGGGAAGCCTGGTGCTCTCCACCCTCGGGCTCCGCTTCACGCCGCTGGTCGGGAGCGCGCTGGCGCTGCTGGGCCTGGTGGCCGTGGTTGCGGAGAGCCGCGCGGGTCGGTCTGCCCCAGCGGGGTGATTCCCCGCCGGCGCCCACCGTCCGCGCCACCGCGGTCAGGAGCCGGTGGCGGCCAGCGGCTCGGTCAGGTCGTACAGGGTGGTGCCGCCGACCGTGGTGGTCGAGAAGTGGCTCTCCACCCACGAGGTGATCTCGCTGGTCTCGGCTGAGCCGCCGGCGCCCGGGCCCCCGCCGCTCCCGGCGGCGATGAAGTAGTGGATCTCGTGCTCGCCGACCAGCTTCTCGAAGGCGGGTTTACCCTACTCGGACCGTCGCCGCCGCGTGACCCACTCGCGTCGCGCGGCATCGCGCCGCTCGTTTAGGCTCTGCGGGTGGTGGCCCAGAGGATGCGGTCGCGCACATGACGGCTGACGGCGCCGGGGGGCCGGCGGCCGGCGCTCCCGGCGACCCCAGCGGCTCCTCCGAGCCGCTGGCCTCGGCTTGGCCTCCCGGTTCGCCCGCCTCGCCGTCGTGGGGCGGGCGCCGCGTGGTGGTGGTGGTGCTGCTCGGTGTGATCCTTCTCGCAGCGGTCGCCGTCGGCGCGCGCGCGGCTCCCGCGGGCGCCTCCGTGGCCCCGAGCGCGTCGGGAGCCTTGGGCGACGGCCTCTACGGGGTGCTCGGGGTCGCTGCCGGGGCGGTGGTCGCAATGCTCGTGGCGGCGACCATCTTCGGGGTCTTCCGGCGCCGGAGCAGGGTGCCGGACGCGAGGGAAAGGGAGCGTCCGGCGCGCCCCATCTACGTCCTGCTGTTCATCGGCGGCTTCGCTCTCGCGGTGGTCTGGTTGCTGGCGCGCGCGCCGCGCCTGAAGTACCGGGCGGCACCCTCCATCGCCGCCGGTGGGGTCACGGCGCCCTCGACCGCGGTCGCCGCCGGTCCGCCCCCCTCCAGCCCCACGGTGCTCCTCGTCGGGGTGGTGGTCGGGGTCCTCCTGGTCGTCGCCGGTGGCCTCGTCCTCCTGATCCGGGCAAGCTCCCGGCACGCTCCGCCGCTGCCTCTACCGCACGAGCCGTCACCGCTCCTCGGCGCCATCGACGCCGCGCTCGACGCTCTCGACTCCGACGCCGACCCGCGCCGCGCGGTGATCGCCGCCTACGCCACCATGGAGCGCCTCCTCGCCGCTGCCGGCTCCCCCCGCCGGCCTGCCGACGCCCCCACCGAGCACCTGGAGCGCAGCCTGCTCCTGCTCGGATCCGGCCGTACGTCTGCGCGCCGCCTCACCGAGCTCTTCGAGCGGGCCCGGTTCTCCGTCCAGGCCATCGACGAGCAGGTGCGCCGTTCAGCCTTCGAGGCGCTGGTAGCCGTCCGCCGCGACTTGGAGCAGGTCTGAGGGTGTGGTCGTGAGGCGCCTGCCGACCGGTCCTCTCGCCGTCGCCATGCTGGCGACGATCGCCGCCGCGGTCCTCGCCACCCAGGAGGTCACGAGCGCCTCCCTGGTGCTCCTCGGGTACGTCGTCTGCCTCTCGACCTGCATCGTCTGGTGGCTCCTGACGGCCGCCGCGCCGGCACCCGAGCACCGCCTCGGCGTGATGGCGGCGCTGGCCCCCTCGCGCACGTTGGCACCCTCGCCTCCCCTGGTGAGGGTGGTGGTTCTCGAGCGACTGGTCGCCAACGGTATGAGCTCGGCCCTGGACGCCGACGCGCGGCTGCGGCCCGCTCTGCGGGATCTGGCTCGCGAGCTTCTGGCCACCCGCCACGGTGTCGAGGCCGATGAGGACGACGATGTCGCGGCCCTTGCCGGCATGCCCGGCGAGCCGCTCCTCGGGCCGCGCAGCGCGCGCCGTCCGAGCGCCACCGCGCCGGGGCCCTCCGCCGCCGATGTCGTCCGCGTGCTCGCTCACCTGGAGAGCCTCTGAATTGAGATCATCTGCCCCGGTGATCCAGGTCAAGGACGTCGCCGCTGCCGGTGAGGCCATCCTCACCGAGGTCGAGAAGGTGATCGTCGGCAAACGCGACGCCCTGGAGCTCTTGCTGGTCGGCGTCCTCGCCAACGGCCACGTTCTCATCGAGGACTTCCCGGGGCTCGCCAAGACCCTGATCGCGCGCTCCCTGGCCCAGGTGATGGAACTGGAGTTCCGGCGCATCCAGTTCACCCCCGACCTGCTCCCCTCCGACATCACCGGCTCCTCGCTCTACGACCAGCGGAACTCCGAGTTCTCGTTCCAGCCCGGCCCCGTCTTCACCAACCTGCTCCTCGGGGATGAGATCAACCGCACGCCCCCCAAGACCCAGGCCGCCCTGCTCGAGGCGATGCAGGAGCGCCAGGTCACCGTGGACGGCATCACCCGGCCTCTGACCCCACCGTTCCTCGTCATCGCGACCCAGAACCCGATCGAATACGAGGGCACCTACCCGCTGCCCGAGGCTCAGCTCGACCGCTTCCTGCTCCGGATCGGCGTCGGCTACCCGAGCGCGGAACAGGAGGCGGAGATTCTCCGGCGCCGGGTGGAGCGCCGCAGCGACACCGTCATCCTGGAGAAGGTCGTCGACCGGACCACCCTGCTCGACCTCCAGCGCGCGGTTGAGGACGTCCATGTCGAGCCGAGCTTGACCGCCTACATCGTCGACCTGGTGGCCGCCACCCGGGCCAGGCCCGACGTCCAGGTCGGTTCGAGCCCGCGCGGCAGCCTGGCGGTGCTCGCGGCGTCCCGCGCCCGGGCCTGCCTGCTCGGCCGGGACTTCGTCGTGCCCGAGGACATCAAGGCGGTCGCGGTCGCGGCTCTCGGGCACCGCCTCAGCCTGCGACCCGAGCTCTGGGTGCGCGGGGTGCGGGGCGACGACGTGATCCGGGCCTGCCTCGACACCGTGCCGGCGCCATCCACGCAGGCCGCGGCCGGGTGAGCTGGGCGTCCACCTCGCGCCTGCTGGCATACCCCTGGCTGGTGGCAGCCCTCCTGATCGCCGCCCTTGCGGCCGGCCGCCCCGAGCTGGCCGCGGCCGCCGCGCCGCTCGCGGCCGTCCTGCTGGCCGGCCTGCTGCGCTCGCGACGCCCCGCGCTCCCGGCAGTGCGCGTCTCCGCATCCGCGGCCCGCGTCGTCGAGGGGGACACGGTGGAGCTGACCTTGGCGGTCGACCTCCCCGCCGAGATCGAGGCGCTGGAGGTGGGGGTGGTCCTCGCTCCCGGGATCGAGGGCGTCGACGCCGCCAACCCGGCCATCCTGGCTCGGAAGGACGGCGCCCGACAGTCGCTCACCATCCCGCTCCGGCCCGTGCATTGGGGTGCCTACTCCCTCGGGACGGTCCACCTGCGCGCCTTCGACGACTTCCGGCTGCGCCGGTTCGAGGCGCGGGTGCGCGCCGACGTGGTGGTCCGCGCCTACCCCGCAACGGAGAGGCTGCGCACCCTCATTCGACCGCTCCGCACCCACGTCTATGCCGGCAGCCGGGTCGCTGCCCAGAAGGGGGAGGGGATCGAGTTCGCCGACCTCCGTCCCTACGTCTCGGGCGACCGGGTGCGCACGGTTAACTGGCGGGCCTCCGCGCGCCGCGGTGAGCTCTGGGTCAACCAGCGGCATCCCGAGCGCAACGTCGACGTCGTCCTCCTGCTCGACACCTTCGCCCACGCCGGGCCGGCGGGTGAGGGCACCCTGGAGCAGATGGTGCGGGGCGCCTCGTCGCTCGCCTCGGCCTGGCTCCGCGACCGCGACCGCGTCGGCGTCATCGCCTTCGGCGGCACGCTGCGCTGGCTGGAGGTGGGCTACGGCCCGCGCTACGCCTACCGGCTGATCGACGCTCTCCTCGACACCCAGGTCGTCTTCAGCTATGCGTGGAAGGGGGTCGACGTGATCCCGATGCGGCTCCTGCCCCCCCACGCCCTGATCGTCGGCATCACGCCGCTCCTCGACCGCCGGCTGGTGACCGCCCTCTTCGACCTGCATGGCAGAGGCTGCGACGTCGCCGTCATCGAGCTGGGCCCCGACGCCCACACCGCCCCTCCCGCATCCGAGCCGGCCGCTCTCGCTCGGCGGATGTGGCAGCTGGAGCGCGAGACGCAGCGCGCGCGCTTGCTCCAGGCCGGGATCGGCGTCGCGTCGTGGACCGAGGGCGATCCCCTGGAAGCGGTCGTGATGGAGGTGGAAGGGTGGCGACGCCGCGCCCGGCTCCGCGTCCGCTGATCCCGGCCCTCTGCGCGGTCGCGCTGGCGGTGGTGGTGGCCGCGGCCGGCGTCCTGCATGCGCATGCGGATGCCGAGAACCGCGTGCTGGTGGCGATGGTGGTGGCGGTGGGCATCGCCGGGCTCCTGGTCACCATCGCAGCGGTGGCGTGGCCACGCTCCGACCTGGTGGGCTGGGCGGTGGCGCTGCTGGCCGCCGAGTACACGATCTGCGTCATCGGTGGGGGTGCGGCGCTCGATGTCGAGGCGCCCCTCGTCGGCGTCGGGCTCCTGCTCGTCGCCGAGCTCTCCCACACAGCCTGTGAATGGCGGGGACCGCACGCCGTGGACGCCTCCGTCGAGCTCCGCCGCTGGGCCCGCGTGGCGGCTGCCGGCGCGGCGGGGGCGGTCGCGGGCGGAGGGGCGCTGGCACTCGCCGCGACGGTGCCCGGATCGGTGCCGGGACTCCTGGTCGGCGCGGCCGGCGTGGTGGGACTGGTGGGGCTCGCCACCTGGCTGCGGCGATCGACGTCAGGGGAAGCACCCCCCGCCGCCTGATGGGGAGACGGGCCGGCCCCGTGACCGCGGGGAGAGACGGGCGGGGCCGGGTGCTCAGGATTGTTCGAAGCCCTGCCCCTCGAGGACTTTCCCGTTGCGGGTGACCACCAGGTCGACGCTCACCTCGCGCGAGGCGATGCCGAAGGGGAGCGGAGCCACCCGCGCGCTCACCGTGTAGTGCATGGTGCCGTTGGCGTCGATGCGCTCGGTGCAGGTGGTGCGGGAGACCGCGGCGAAGTCAGCTGTGGTGTCCCACCCGCAGCCGCTCAGCTGGGGCTGGGCGGGGTCGATCTCGCTCGCCGTCGGCGTGAACCCCGGAACGGCGTAGTCACGGATCGCGCTGGCCGGGATTGGGAGACTTGGGTCGCCTACGACATATGCGAGGGTGCCGTCCCAGCAGACGTTGGCGCCAAGTCCCACCGTGGCCCCGAACTCGGCGCCGACCACGGTGCCGCCGGCGAATTCCTGGCACGCCGCGCCGGAGGGCCCGCCCCCCGACTCCGAGAAGGAGCCGTGCGGGGCGGATTGCGGGGGAAGCCAGATGACCGCGGCGAGCCACGCGGCGACGAGGCCGGGGAGCACGAGCCACGCCACCCACGTCCGTCGCCGGTCACGGCCGCTGCCGTCTTCGGCCGCGTCCGTGCCGCCGTCGCCGCCGTCCTCGCGCCAGGCGACCACGCACGTCGGCACCATGAGCAGCAGCTCGGCCATGGCGAGTGCGATCCGTCCGGGGATACCGACGTCGACGGCGGAGCCGGCCGGGATCGAGAACTGCGAGGCGATCGTGACCGCAATGTCGGAGCCAAGCCAGACGACATAGAGCAGCACGATGGCAAGTCCGATCCAGCGGAAGCCACGGCGATAGGCGAAGTCCCGCAGCCGGCGCTGCCGCTCGTCAAGCCCCGACTCCCCCCGGAACGCGAGCCCCCCGGTGGCCTGGAGCAGGAGGATGTCGAGCCCGGCGAGGGCCACCACCACCAGGATGCCGAAGCCGTGAAGGGGCATCGCCGAGGCGAGCAGCGCGGTCAGGGCCCCGATGGCGAGGACCTGGGCGCGCCGGCCCGACCGGTACCCGGGCCGAGCGCGGGCGACGGGCATCGAGTCGCTCACGGGAATCGCTCCACATTGCCGTTCTTGTCGATGACGACTTGAACTGTCACCTGACGGCTGAGGAACGGGATCAGGTCCGGCGAGAGCGCGACTCGCCAGGTGAAGGTGAGCGTTCCGTCGGCGCTGACCGTGCGCGTGCATTGTTCCGTGGTGACCGCGACCAGGAGCCCTCCGCCCATCATGCAGTCGCCCTGATTCATCCCGTACTCCTCGGTGGCACTGTGGCCGTCCCAGCACGCCTGCGCGCTGACCGGTAGCTCGGCGTACACGCCCCACCCGGCCTCCACATCGGCATTGAAGGTGTGACAGGTGAGTGGGATGACCTGCGGCGTGGGAGGCGAGGGGGGTGCCGGCGTGCCGCTCAGCACCGGCCCGGGCTGCGGGGTCGACACGTGCGACGAGGTGCGCAGGGGAAGCAGCACCACGGCCGCGGACCCCAGCAGGGGGAGGGCGAGGACCAGGGCGACGAGCGCGACCGCGAAGCGCGCCTGCACATTCACGCGCCGGGCTTGCCCTGGCACTTCGCTTTCCGGCGGGGGAGGGGCGGGCTCGATGAAGGCCAGCACCATCGCGGGAAGAACGAATAGGAGCTCCAGGAAGACGAAGAATCCACCGCTTCCCAGTGCGTGCGCGGCCCACTCCCGGCTCGGTGTCGAGGCGACGTCGGCGAGCAGGAGGGCACCGACGACCGCGGCGAAGACCGGGTAGGCGAGACGGTGGGCGTGGTTTCGGAGCTCCTCCTGGCGCTCATCGATCCACCCCTGCGGTGCAGTGGCCATCCGCTGGGTCGCGTTCCCCAGGGCGATGTTGAGGAGCACAAGGAAGATCAGCAGCGGCAGAGTGGCCGAACCGAGCTGGGAACCGGGGGGCGAGGTGGCGACGAGTCCGACGCAGTCGGCGGCGATGGCGGCCACCAGGGCGCGCCGCACGCCACGCCGACCGAGCCAGCTTCCCGGCTCCCTGCGCACCCCGGCGACCACCGCCCAGGTGACCAGCACCAGCAGGAGGTAGGCGGGCAGCGGCAGGATCGCCAGAAGGCCGAGGATCAGCCAAAGGAAGACGATGACGGCGACCACGGGGGTGACCCGGTTGGAGAAAAGCCGCGGGCGGCGTCGGCGCTCGCCGCCAGGGTTTGGGTTCACGCGCGGCCTCCTTCCGCGGTCTCGTCCGGAGTGGAGGCCGGAGCCGGCGGGGTGGCGTCCGGCTGGCGCTGGCGTCCGTACAGCTCCTCGCTCATGGGGCGGAGCGGGGTGCGCGAGAAGATCGCCTCGATCGGCAAACCGAACACCTCGCTGAGCCGGAAGGCGAGCTCCAGGCTCGGGTTGTAGTCGCCCCGCTCCAGGTAGCCGATGGTCTGGTGGTTGACCCCGACCAGGTCGGCGAGGGCCTGGCGCGAAAGGCCCCGCTCCAGGCGGAGCACGGCGATCCGGTTGTGCAGGCGAGGCGCCCCGCCGCCATCGGATGTGTTCTCGCGACCTTGCTTACCGACCATCGGAGAGA
>CABEDC010000258.1_pt1 | contig 21452 bp, 15 predicted proteins | sample 3132911 | NCBI WGS metagenome assembly CABEDC01 (sample SAMEA5534329, study PRJEB31848) | metagenome | biome: tundra; feature: field; material: soil | place: USA | collected 2013-05 | depth 0.15 m
GCCGAGACCGCCCAGTTCCTGGTCGAGACCTTCGCCGCCTGGCAGCCGATGCGGGTGCTGCTCGCCCCCGGCAACCACGACCCGCTGGTCCCGGGAAGCCTGTATCTCCGCGCCCGCTGGCCGGCCAACGTGCACCTCTTCGAGGGCACCAGCCTGGAGCCCTTCCAGCTCGCCGACGGGCTCACCGTCTGGGGGCTCGGCCACCACGAGCCCGCCTGGACGGGCAACCCGCTGGAGGGCGGCCTGGGGGGCGACGGCGGCGGGCGCCGCGCCCGGGGAAGGGATGGCATCCACCTCGCCCTCTTCCACGGCGCCGAGACGGGCAGCCGACCGGCCGAAAAGGGGGTGCACGGCCCGTTCGCCGCCGCCGAGATCCGGGAGCGCGGCTATGCGCTCGCCCTCTGCGGCCACTACCACGCCCGCCGGATCGACCTCGGCGCCCGGCTCATCTATCCGGGCAGCCCGGAGCCTCTCGCCTTCGACGAGAGCGAGCCGCGGGGGCCGGTGGTCGTCGAGATCACCGACCGCGGCGAGATCCGCTGCGCCGCCCTGGACACCAACCGCTGGCACGCCCGCATCATCGAGTGCCGCATGGATGGGGTCACCAGCCTCACCGCGACCGTCGACCGGGTGAGCGCCGAGGTGCTGACCGCCACCGCCGGACTGCCCCTGGAGCGGACGACGCTGCGGGTCGACCTGGTCGGGACAGTGCCCCCCAGCCTCGGGCTCGACCTCTTCGATTGCGAGAGTGCCGTTCGGGACGCGACCGGCGTCGCCGCCATCCGGATCCGCGATCTCACCGCTCACGAGACCGACCTCGAGTCGCTGGCCCAGGAGGGGACCACCCGGGGTGCCTTTGTGCGGGTGGCGCTGGCGGAGCTGACCGCGGCCGACGGCCCTGCAGCGAAGTCGGTGCTGAGCGATGCCCTCCGCTACGGGCTGGAGGCCTTCGCGGGTGGCGAGGTGGGACTCCGATGAGACTGGAGCGGCTGGAGGTCACCGGGTTTGGGCGGCTGCGACAGCGGCGCTTCGACTTCGGGGAGCGGATCACCGTCGTCCTCGGGCCCAACGAGTCCGGCAAGTCGACCCTGCACCGCGCCATCCGCGCCGCCCTCTACGGCCTGGAGGCGGGCGGGCCGGGGCGCCCCCGCGATCGCAGCGACTGGGCGCGCTGGCTCCCCTGGACGTCGGGGCGCTTCGGGCTCACCCTCACATACCGGCTGGACGGCGGACGGCGCCTCCGCGTGGCCCAGACCTTCGACCGGGACAGGGTGCGGGCCCAGGTACAGGAGCTGGGCGGCGGTGATGTCACCCAGCAGTTTCGGGTCGGGCGGACGGTCTGCCCGGGCCGATTCCACCTCGGGGTCGACGAGGCGGTCTTCTGCGCCGCGGCCTGGCTGGGCGAGGAGGGACTGCAACTCTCCTCGACCGAGGCCGCCCCCCAGCAGGCTGGGCGTCTGCGTGAGGCGCTCGAGCGGCTGATCGACGCCGGCGCCGAGGGAACCACCGCCGCCGAGGCGACCAAGAAGCTGGCGGACGCGCTCCAGCGGGTGGGATCGGAGCGGCGGGTGACCAGCCCCCTCGGGGTCGCAATCGCCCAGGCGCGCCGCCTCGAGGGGGAGATCGAGGCGGCCGAGCGCCGGCTCGCCTCCTTTGCCGGCGAGGAGGCGCGACTCCGCGAGCTGGAGTTGGAGGCGCGGCTCTCCGCGGAGACGGCAGTGGCAGCCCAGAGCGACTGGATCCGCGGCCGCCTCGCCCAGCTGGACGCACTGGAGGCGGGGATGCTGATGGCCACCGACGAGGCGGCCGAGCTGTCGCGGGCGCTGGAGGCAGAGGCGGCGTACGCCGCCTTCCCCGCCGAGAGCGAGGCCGCGGTGAGCGCCCTCGGGGGGGAGCTGCACCAGGCGGCGCGCGCGGCTGCGGAGGCGGAGGTGCGCTGGACCGCGGTCCAGGAACCCCTCGGCGCCCTCCGCCGCCGCCGCGCCGAGATCTCCGCCGGTCTCCAGGCGATGCTGGAATCGAGGGCGATCGGCGAGCGGGAAACCGCCGCGGCGAGCACCCTCCGGCGCCGGGTCGAGGTCTCGGCGGCGATCGCCCACCGTGACGAGGAGATGGCCGCCACGGCCCGGGGCGAGGCCCTCCGGCGCGAGATCGCGGTCACCGGGCTGGGCGGGGTCGACCCGGGCGAGCTGGAGGCGGTGGCACCCCTGGTCACCACGGCGCGGACTGCCGGTGCGCGTGCCCGAGGCGCTGTCGGGGTGCTCGCCACGGTGGCCGTGCTGGGCGTGGCGGCGACCGGCGCCCTGGCCGCGACCGGCCGGCACGAGCCTGCCGCCCTGCTCGGAGCCGGCTGCCTGCTGGTCGTGGCAGCGCTGGCGAGCTTCGCCATCTTCGCCTTCCATAGCGGGAGCAGGGCGCGGTCCGAGCTGGCCGGCCGCCTCCCCGGCATGGACCTCAGCCCCGCCGGACTGGAGCGGCTGGAGGCCAGCCTCCCAGCGGCCCGCAGCCTTCACGCGGAGAGCCGGCAGCAGGCCGCCCTCGTCGAGGTGCACCGCGCCGAACAGATGCGCGCCCGTGGAGAGCTGGAGGCGGCGGTCGACAGTTGCCTGGCGCTGGCCCGCGAGTCGGGTCTGAGCGCGCCCGCGCGGCCGCCCGCCGGCTGCCGGGTCGAGGTGCTGCTCGAGACCGCGGCCGCCGCGCTCGCGACCGTCGACGAGGCGGCTCGGCTCTCCGTCCGGCGACGGGAGCTGGAGGTGGAGGACGCCCGCCTGGCGGATCGGGAGAGCCGGTACGCCGAGCTGGCGGAGGAGGCGGCCCGGGACCGTGCCACCGCCCAGGCCGTCGAGAGCCGGATCCGCGTGGCCACCGCAGCCGCGGGGCTCGACGCCGCGCTGCCCCCGCTGGAGGCGGTGGCGGCGTTCCGCGACGCCTGCGGGCATCGGCGCGAGCACGACCGCCTGGCCGCGGGTCTGGCCGAGGCCCGCCGCCGCCAGCGCCTCGGCGGCTCCGACATCGAAACGCTCACCCGCCAGCGGACCGAGCTGACGGCCGACCTGCGCCGCCGTGGCGGCGACCCCGAGCAGGCGGCTGGCGACGTCCCCTCCGACGCGGCCGGCCTCGCCCGGCTCGAGCGGGAGGCCATGGACGCCCAGGATCGAGCCGCCGGCGCGGCCTCCGCCATCCAGAGCCTCGGAGCCCGGATCGAGGGGCTGACCGGCAGCCTCCCCTCCCTGGCCGATCTCGAGGATGAGCGGCTGACCGTGACCGCCGCCCGGGACCGGGCGCTCCGCCAGCAGGAGGCTCTGCAGCGGGCCATCGTCATGATCGAGACCGCGGGTCGAGACGTCCACGGGCGGCTCGCACCCCGGCTCGCGGCGTCGGTGTCGGAGCGGCTGGCCCTGCTGACCGGGGACCACTACTCCGAGGCCAACGTCGATATGGACCACTTCGCGATCGCCCTGGCGTCGGCTGATCGCGACCAGCTGGTGCCCCTCGACCTCGTCTCCCACGGCACCCGCGACCAGGTCGCCCTGCTCCTCCGGCTGGCACTCTGCGAAGTGCTGGGCGACGCCGGCGAGTCGATGCCCCTCCTTCTCGACGAGCCCCTCGCCTCCGCGGACCCGCGCCGCGGCCGCGGACTCCTCGAGTTCCTGGCACAGTTGTCAGCAACCAATCAGGTCGTGGTCACCACCAGCGATCCGGGCATCGCCGCCACGCTGGTGGGACTGGGGGATCCGGAATCGACGGCCGTCATCGACCTCGGCACCTCGGGCGACGAGTCCAGCACGGACGTCGCGCCCGACGCCCTGGTCAGAGCGCCCCAGCCACCTGCACGAGGCCTTCGAGGGCGCTCACCGGAGCGGTGATGAGCGGCACCTGGACGGCGGGAACGTCGGCGATGCGGCCCAGCCGGGCAAGCTGGCGTGCCTCCCGCTGGGCGAGCTCGAAGAAGAGCCGGTAGCTGCGTCCCAGGGCCACCGCGGCGGCGGCGTCGACCGAGGCGCCGATGGCCCGGCTCAGCGCCTGGGCTCCGTGGTGGTCGTCGGCGAGCACGTCCGCGGCCCGGACCGCCGCCTCGTCGGCGAGGAAGCCGGGGAGCACCCGGTTGACCACGACGGCGCGGAGCGGCATCGACAGCTCCCGAAGCTTGGTCGCGAAGTGCTCCGCCTCCGCGAACGCGGCCGGCTCCAGGGTGGTGACGATGACGAAGCCGATCCGCGGGCTGCGGAGCAGCCGGCTGACGGCACGAGCGCGCCGCTGAACGCCCTCATAGAGGGTCTGGAGGTCGCCGACGAAGTCGCCCAGCTCACCCAGCACCTCGCCGCCGAGCAGCCGGTCCGCGATATGCAGGAGCGGGGCGGCGGCGAAGTTCATGGCGTGGAATCCGGACCGCGAGGGATGGGCGAGCCACGAGAGGAGCCGCGCCCCCACGAAGTCCGAGATCCGCTCGGGTGCCTCCAGGAAGTCGAGGGCGCTGCGCGACGGCGGGGTGTCGACGACCAGGCAGTCGTACTCGCCCTCCTCGTGGAGCTCGTACAGAGCCTCCATGGCGGCGTACTCGTGGCTGCCGACGAAGGCGTCGCTGATGCCCTGGTAGAAGCGGTTGTCGAGGATCCGCTCGGCGACGTGACGGTTGGGGGCGTAGCGCTCCACCATCCGGTCCCAGACCGACTTCTGGTCGAGCATGGCCGCGACCAGCTCGCCGCGGAGAGGGAGGCCGGCCTGGCGCAGGCGCGCGGCGGACACGGTCACCGGATCGGCGCCGATCCCGGTCATCCCGAGCGCGCTGGCGAGGCGCCGGGCCGGATCGATGGTCAGCACCATCACCCGCCTGTCCGCGGTCGAGGCGATGGCCGCCGCCAGGGCGGCGCTCACCGTGGTCTTCCCGACCCCGCCGCTCCCGCAGCAGATGACCACGTCGAGCCCGCCGAGCAGGTCTGCGAGGCGTTGCGGGCGGGCGTCGCGCGCCAGCTCCTCCGACGCTCTTCTCACCTCAGCCCGCGGCCTCCAGGGCGGCCGCGACCGCCCGGGTGGTCGCCAGTCCCGACCGGGCGGCGACGAGGGGGACGGCGACAACCGGGACGGACATGCGGGTGGAGAGCCGGCGCGCGAAGGGCTGGGCGAGGCGGCTCAGGTCGTCGGCAAGCCGGACCCCGGCCACCAGCCCGTCGACCCCCTCCCCGAGGATCGGCGCAGCCGCCCGCGCCGTGGCAGGGTCGGCGAGCAGCTCCACCAGGCGCCGCTGCCGGGGCGCCGACAGCGGGGCGAGGCAGCGATTGAGGAAGCACGGACCGAGACCGATGTCGGTGTCCCGCACCACCTCGTCGTGAAGATCGAGCGCCTCGGCGACGGGCATCTCCTCGGGGAGCGCGCAGATGCAGAGCGCGGTCTTGCGGTGGTCGGTGACCATGGCGTCGACGAAGTCCACCTGGGAGCGGAGCATCCCGCCCCGCAGCAGCCGCCGCATCGACCGGGCCGCGGTGAGCTGGGGCAGGATCTGGCCGCTGGAGGTCGCATCGACCACGATGAGGTCCCAGATCGGCTCGCCGTCCCCTTCCCGCCGCCGCTCCTCGTGCGCGATCTTGCCCACCATCAGCATGTCTCGCGGACCGGGCACCCCGGTGGCGACGAAATCGAAGACTCCGGCCAGGGGGGTGAGGCGCGTGAAGCGCGGGACCTTGAAGAAGATCGCCAGATACTCCTGAAACGAGTCCTCGGGATGGAGGGCGAGGACCGAGAGGTTGCGCTGGACGACGACCGGCTGGAAGCCGACGGCGGGATGGCCGAGCGCCTCGGGAAGGTCGCCCTTGGCGTCGACCTCGACGGCGAGGACCCGCATGCCGCGGCGGGCGGCAATCAGCGCCAGGGCCGCGGCTATGGTGGTCTTGCCCGTGCCCCCCTTGCCGGTGACAAAGATGACCCGCTTGCGGAGGAGGTCATCGAGACGGGTACGCCCACCCGCGCGCTGGGGCGGCGTCAGGGCGGCTCAGTCCTGGTCCGGGGCGCCGTGGACGGCGGCGAGGACCTCGGTGGCGTGTCCCTGGGGTTGGACGTTTCGCCATTCGCGCTGGACCCTGCCGTCCGGTCCGACCAGGAAGGTGGAGCGTTCTACGCCCATGTAGCTGCGACCGTACCGCGTCTTGGTGATCCAGAGCTGAAAGTGGTCGATCAGGCGGTGATCGGGATCGCTGACCAGGGGGATGCCGAGGTCGCACTTGGCCGCGAAACGATCGTGGCTCTCGCCGGAGTCGGGCGACACCCCGTACACCAGCACGCCGGCACGTTCGAACTCGGGCAGCAGCCCGGTGAACTCCCGGCCCTCCAGGGTGCAGCCGGGCGTGTCGTCCTTGGGATAGAAGTAGAGGACGGCACGGCCGCCCTGGAGGTCGGAGCGCCGGAGCCGTCCGCCCCCGCTCACGACCAGGTCGAAGTCGGGCAGCTCTGTCGTCGTCTCGCCCACCGGCACTCCTCCGAGTCGCAGGTACGTACCGCCTACTCTACGAGCCGGATCGTCCCGCCTGGCGTTTGGCGGGTCCACTCAGCGTCAGTTCAGGAAGGAGCGGAGCCTCCCCACCACCTCGTTGACGTGCCCCCGGTCCGAGGCGTCCGGTGACGCGCGGGCGAGGTAGTCGCCGAGGTCCTGGAGCGCCCCCTGGGGCCGCCCCATCTGCCAGAGCAGGAGCCCCCTGTCCCGGCGCTCGCCGGGCTCGTCGGGGAGGAGGTCGACGCAGCGATCGGCGGCCTGGAGCGCCAGCGGCCAGTTCTCCAGGCTCGCGTAGCAGCCCCGGAGGTTGCGGGACATGCGGGCCAGGATGCGCCGCGGCGAGGCCGGCTCCAGCCACCGCGGCTCGACCCTCTCCGGCTCACGGCCGAGGTGGCGCGCCGCGGCCTGGCGGAGATCGTCGTCCTCGAGCGGCTCCCCGGAGCAGGCGTCGACCACCAGTCCCTCAACCCGCACCGCGAAGTGACCGGGGAGAGCGATGCCCTCGACCCGTATGCCGGCCCGCCGGCCGATCCCCATCCAGATCGCGCCGCAGGCGATCGGGGTGCCCGCCCCGCGCTCCAGGACCGAGTTCAGGTAGTGGGTTCGGGGGTCGCCACCACCGGCCCCCCGCAGGTTGAGGCGGGATCGGAGGAGGGAGGCGACGGCGTCGGACGGCCGCACCGCCGCACTGCGGTCCAGGTGGCCGGCGAGGTCGTCGAGCAGACCCAGCCAGAGCCACGGGTCGACGGAGGGGGAATCCTCGACGGCGATCCAGAGGGCCGCCTCGGCGATGTCGGAGGCGGGGTCCTCCGCGGCGGCGAGGACGAGGCTGCGGGCGTCTGCGCGCTTCATGGCCGGGTATGATGCCCGGCCGGGCACCCCGCACCGCCCGGAAGGCGGGATCAGAGCGAATACACTGGGGTAGGGATGCTGCTTGACGAGATCACCTGTCCCGACGACCTGCGCGGCCTCAGCCCCCAGGACCTGAACCGGCTATGCGCCGAGATCCGCGAATTCCTGGTGGCCGCCGTCGCCCGCACCGGGGGCCACCTGGGGCCCAACCTGGGGGTCGTGGAGTTGACCGTCGCCCTCCACCGCACCTTCCACTCGCCGCGCGATGCCCTGATCTTCGACACCGGGCACCAGACCTACGTTCACAAGATGCTGACCGGGCGGCTGGCGTCCTTCGACCGGCTTCGCCAGCGAGGCGGTCTCTCCGGGTACCCCAACCGCGCCGAGTCCGAGCACGACATCGTCGAGAACTCCCACGCCTCCACGGGCCTCAGCTACGCCCTGGCCCTGGCCACGGCCCGCCAGCTGACCGGGGAACCGGGCAAGGTGGTCTGCGTGGTCGGTGACGGCGCGCTGACCGGCGGCATGGCCTACGAGGCGCTCAACAACATCGGCCACCTCCAGCCCGAGCTGATCATCATCCTGAACGACAACGGGCGCTCCTACGCCCCGACCATCGGCGGGATCGCCGCCAACCTGGGGCAGCTCCGCCTCTCCCCCACCTATGAGGCGGCCAAGGACGCCACCAGCCGCACCCTCCGCCATCTCCCCCTGGTCGGCGACTCCGCCTACCAGGCGGCCAAGCGGGTCAAGGAATCGCTCAAGCAGCTGGTCTCCACCACCTCGCTCTTCGAGACCCTCGGGCTCAAGTACGGCGGCCCCATCGACGGGCACGACGTGCTCGCCCTGGAACGCGCTCTCCGTGACGCCGCCGCCTACCGGGGACCGGTCGTGATCCACGTCGTCACCAACAAGGGCAACGGTTATGCCCCTGCAGTTCAGGACGATATCGACAAATACCACGGCGTGTCCACCTTCGACCCCAGGGACGGGAGCTTCGCCACCAAGGCCCCATCCTGGACCGACCTCTTCGGCGAGGCCCTGCTGGAGGCGGCCGAGGAGGACTCGCGGATCGTCGCCATCACGGCGGCGATGGCGTCATCCACCGGCCTGCTCGCCTTCGCGGAGCGTTTCCCAGACCGCTTCTTCGACGTCGGCATCGCCGAGCAGCACGCCGTCACCTTCGCCGCCGGCCTGGCGATGAAGGGGCTCCGGCCCGTGGTCTGCATCTATTCGTCATTCCTGCAGCGTGCCTTTGACCAGATCGCGTGCGACGCCTGCCTCCATCACCTCCCGGTCACCTTCGTCATCGACCGTGCCGGGATCACCGGGGACGACGGGCCGTCCCACCACGGGATGCTCGACCTCGCCTTTCTTCGCTGCATCCCCAACCTGGTGGTGGCGGCGCCGAGCAGCCCGGACGAGATGCGCAGGATGCTCGCCACCGCGCTGGCCCACGACGGGCCCTTCGCCTTCCGCTACCCGCGGGGGACGGCGCCGGCCGCCGGGACGGCTCTCCTCGAGCCGCTCATCATCGGGCGGGCGGCTGTCCGGCGCGAGGGGACGGACATCGCCATCATGGCCGTGGGAAAGATGGTCCGGGTGGCCCTCGATGCGGCCGCCCAGCTCCATAAGGAGGGCGTCAGCGCCACGGTGGTCGACGCCCGCTTCGTCAAGCCGATCGACCCCCACCTCGCCGACATCGCCGCCGCGCACCGCGCCGTCCTGACCGTCGAGGACGGAACGAGGGTGGGAGCGTTCGGGAGCGCCGTCGCCGAGCTGCTGGGGGACTCCGGGGTGATGGTGCCCCTGCACCGGCTGGGCATCCCCGACCGCTTCGTCGAGCACGGGGGCCAGGCGCTCCTGCTCGCCGAGCTGGGACTGGACGCAGACGGCGTCGCCAGGTCGGCGCGTGAGCTGCTGGCCACGGTGCGGCCCGCCCACGCCCTGACCTGAGCGGAACAGGGCCCCATGGGCGCCGTGCTCGTCACTGTCGCAGGTCCGAACTCGCGAATGGACCTCTCCCTCCCCACCGACGCCCCGGTCGGAGAGATCGTCCCGGCCCTGGTGGAGCGCTGCGCGCCCGAACCGAAGCCCTGGAGCCGCTGGGCGCTCGGGCCGGCGGGCGGCGCACCGTTCGCCCCCCAGCGGACGCTCGCCGAGCTGGGTGTGGTCGATGGGTCGGAGCTGCAGCTGTGCGACATGGTCGCCACCGGTGACGCCACGGGTGTGACGCCGGACAGCGTGCCGGCCGGAGCAGCCGCGGAGGCGGAACGGCGGCGGCGGAGCATCTGCGACCTGACCGAGCGCCTGATTGACGACATCGCCCGCATCCGTGCAGGGAAGAACCCGCTCCTCGAATACACGGCCCCAGAGGCCCGGCGCCGTCTCCGAGCCCTGGCTCCCGGGCCCTTCGACCGCGCGGCGGAGGGCGGCGCCTCCGATCTCAGCCTGGCGGTGGGCTGGCGTCGCGACCCACGCGCACCGGTGGAGGCGCTCGCCGGCTTCACCGAGATCGCCGCGGACGCCGGCGGTCCCGGGGGGCCAGGCGGCTCACGACGCGGTCCCGCCTCCAGCGCGACGCCGGTCCGGCGGGTGAGCGTCAGGATGACCGTCGACACTCACTGCCGCCACCTTCTCGACGTCAGCTTCGCGGCGGACCCGCCTTCGCGCTGAGGAGCGCCGTGCGCTCGGACGAACCTCAGGTCACCTGGACCGGCGCGCTGTCCGGGATGGACACGCGCTCCTGGCCCGAGTCGCCGAGCACCTGGACACCGACCGGGTAGGTGCCGTTTGCCCCGGCAGAGGAGAGCACCTTGGCGTCGAAGCTGATGGTCAGCTTGCCGGGGCTGGATCCGCTCTCCGCGGGGACCTCGAAGCCGTCGAAGAAGGGGAGCGCGGAGCCGTCCACCGGGTCGGTGCCGCCGCTCCGGCCGGAGTTCCCGGTGATCGACACCGAACCGTCGAAGATGAAGACGGGCGGCAGGGTGACCAGCACGCTGACGCCGCCAGCCGGGCCGGTGCCCTGGTTGATGACGCTCACCCTGTAGGTCACGTCCTGGCCGGGAACTGCCACGCTGGGGCTCACCGTGACCAGCGCCGAGAGCTGAGGTGCGGGGGTCAGCTTGAGGAGCACTCCGGTGCTCTGGGTGGTCGACGCCGTCGATGCGGAGGCGCTCGCTGTCATGGTGTACTGGCCCGGGTTCCCGAGGGCGAGAGCGTCGAACACGATCTTCACGTCGTCCGTGTTGCCGCTCAGCTCCCAGACCCCCCAGGTCGGCTGCTGGCTCTGCCCCTGGGCGTCCACCGGCGAGGTTCGCACCGCACTTCCGCTCAGTCCTTGGGTATCCGTGTAGCGGAAGTCCGCCGGCAGGTTGGCGATGACGGTGAGCCCGGCAGTGCCCGCGGTCCCGGTATCGGTGACCGTGATCACGAAAGTGATCGTCTGGTTGGCGGCGACAACCGAACTCTCGCCCAGCGGCAGTCCCAGGGTGACGCTCAGCGAGGTGTGGCCCGCTCCGCAGCCGGCCGAGGCCATCGCGCCGAGGATGGCGGGCAGGACGAGCAGCCCGGAGAGCTTCCGCAGCCGCGGGGCACACCCGCCGCCGGCCGCACCACGCCCCCGGCCGGCCGGTGCCGGATCCACCTCGGAGGTCACCCGGCCCTGCGAGACCCGCAGGCCCACACCGGGGCGGGTCACACCCTCTGGGCGGCGCGCATGGGCGCCAGCGGACGGCGCTCGCGTCGCGGCGGCGTCAGGGGGACATCGGTGGCTCTGGGAAGGGGATCGGGGTAGCCGGCCTCAGCGAGCAGGCGCAGGGTGAGGGCGACATCCAGCCCGACGACCGTGTCGACCCGTCCGCTCACCGCCTCGACGAGGTCTCCCCCGGCTCCCTGCACCGCGTACGCGCCGGCCTTGTCGAGGGGCTCGCCGCTCGCGACGTAGGTGATCAGATCCTGGTCGGAGAAGTCGCGCATCTTGACCAGCGACCGCGAGACCGCGAGCGCCTCCACGTCCGTTCCGGCCCGCAGGACGCACACCCCGGTGAGGACGGTGTGGCGCCGGCCCCGCAGCTCGGCGAGCATCCGCATTGCGGCCTCGGGCGTGCCCGGCTTGCCGAGTGGCCCGCGCGGCCCCACCACGACGGTGTCGGCCGCCACCACGAAACTGCCGGGCTCGACGCGCTCCGCGATCTCCACCGCCTTCTGGCGGGCGATGAGCTGGCAGCCGAGGTCGGCACACATCCCAGGGGGAAGTGGCGGATCCGGTGAGGGCTCGACGACGGCGAAGCGTATCCCGGCCCGGACCAGCAGCTCGCGCCGGCGGGGGCTGGAGGAGGCGAGGACGATGCGGACGGGCGGTGCGCTCGGCACCCGGGGCTCGCCGCGCCGGAACGGGGACGCCGCCCGAACGCCGGGAAGTTGCTCGTCTGAGTCGGTCATGCGCCCCTCAGCAACGTGCGTGATGTCTCGGTCCTCTCCCCCGCGTGCGACCCCACCCACGAACGATCCTACCATCGTCTGGGGGGTGAGCCGAACCCGAGCGTCTCGATTGCGCTGATTGAATCGCTAATTCTGCCACTCTTCCCCCCGGAGCTGCAGGCTCAGTGGAGCGCGATCCCGAGGGAGACCGCGGCGGGCACGAGGGCGAGGAGTCCCATTGCTGGCCCGGCTACCACCAGCAGGCGGCGGCCAACGCCGATCAGACCGGCGTAGGCGAGCACGGCGAGGGCACCGAGAGCGGCCACCGCGGGGGCGGAGAAACTCGCGAGGGGCGCGAAGCCGGCCAGGGAGAAGCAGGCCAGGCCGATCGCGGCAACCAGCGCGGCCCGGCCCACCCGGGCGGCGTGGGGGTCGAACGGACGGACCAAGGCGGGGACCGCCAGCAGGATGGCGGCGACGGCCCAGGGCCGGGCTGCGCCCACCGAGCCACCCGCGGCCGCGATGGTGCGCAGGTCCAGCGTCATCGCCGCCGAGGCAAGTCCGAGGAGCGGAGCGACCGCGGCGACGCCGGCTGCCAGCCGCTGCCAGGGCCACCTCTCCGCGCTGCCCCAGGCGATGCCCGCGGCGAGGGCTGTGACAAACACCACCAGGCTCACGCCGGTGGGCAGGCCAAAGAGGGGCGAGCCCGGGAACACGAGCAGGCCGCAGGCGGCGCTGACTCCGACGGCCACCATCAACTCGTCGAGCTGGGCGGGGCGGAGCCCGGCGGGGATGCGGCCGGCGACGGCAACCAGCGCCGCCACCAGGCCCGCGTAGGCCGCGCCGGGGAAGATGGCCACACCAACGACGGCACTGAGCACCGCCAGCGGGTTCATGCGCCAGGACCGAAGACGAGGTGAACGGCACCCATGGGAAGAAGGCCGACGGCCAGCGCAACCGCGGCGATCACCCAGGCGGCGAGCACCCGGTGGTACGGCGCCCGTGCCCCCTCCCCCGGCTCTCCCTGAGCGACGGTCAGGACCGCCGTCACCGTCACTAGCCCCCCGGCAACCAGGCAGGGGGCGGCGACCCCGGGGCTGACGGCGACGCACGCCTGGAGGATCAGGAACCGTCCCCAGAACGCCGGGGAGGGTGGAAGCCCGCAGATTGCGAGCCAGACCACGCGGCGGGGGGCGCCCAGGCCCGGTCGCGGCCTCTGCAGGAGGATGGGGGCAACGACCAGGTGGGTGAGGATGAGCAGCAGGCCGCCGACCACGGCGGCCGCCTCCCCGGTCCCGACACCGGCGGCCACCAAGCCGAGGTCAGCGAGGGCGACCCGGCCGTAGCGGGTGGCCGGACCGACACGGAGGCTCATCACCCCGGCCCAGACCGCACTGATCAGACCGCAGGTGAGGATGGTGTGCTCGAAGGCGAGCCTCGCGAGAAGCGGGAGCGGGCCGGGGATGGCGAAGGCGCTGAGCAGGACGGCTGGCGCGAGCAGGACCAGCCAGGTGGCGATCTCGGGAACGGGCACGTCGGCGAGGGCACCGACCGCCCATCCACCGAGCGGCACCACCGCTGCCAGGGCGAGCACGCCGACCACCAGGAGGCCTCCCACCATGCCGGGCTGGCCGGCGGGGGAGACGGCTGGCAGGAGCAGGCTGACCGCGATCAACGCGGCCGCCCCAGTGCCGGCCACCCGGGCGGCGGCGAGGCTGGCTCGCCCCGGCGCCACCGAGATCCAGCGAAGGCTGAGGGCGGCGACGGCGAGCATGGCCGCGACCCCGAAGAGGAGGGGTGACCCCGTCGAGAGGAGGAGCACCACAGCCCCCCCGACAGTCCCGATCCCGATCAGCTCCCGGCCGTCCAGGCGGTCGGCCAGGAGCAGGCAGAGCCAGAGGGCGGCTGCGGACGCGGAGAGGAAGCCGGCCGCCTCGCGGGGCAACGCCAGACCCCCACCGCCCAGCTCGTCCGGGCGCGCGCCGCCCTGCACCGTGGCGAGGCTGAGAGCGACGAGCAGGAGTGGCGCGATCAGGGCGACGGGACGGCGGAGGCGCGCCGGGCCGAGCCCAGCGATGACCCCGATACCGGCCCAGGCGGCGGCCAGCCAGACGACGTTCATGGACGCGCCGCGGAAGCCGGAGGACGGCGCCGAGCGGCCAGCCAGCCCTCCACCGCCCCCGCGACGGGGACGATGGCGATGACGCCGGCCGCATCCGGGAGCGGGCCGCTACCTGCCCGGAGCAGCCAGCCCACGCTCACCGCCAGTCCGATGGCGACCACGCCGACGGAGAGGTCGGTGACGGTGCGGGCGAGGAAGATGCGGAGCACCCCGCAGGTGAAGATGAAGGCGACCGGGAAGAGCGCGCCCTGGACTGGGGCGACCGAACCCACGGGCACGTTGAAGCTGACCCACGAGGCCGCGATCAGGGCGATGACGCCGGCAGCGACGCGAGCGCTGCGGGGCCCGAAGAGCCCCTCGTGCGGCGCCCCGACCGGCCGGAGCGGGTCGAGCCCGGGACGGGGGCGCATCCGCGGGGCGATGGACCCGGCCAGCGGGCCGGCGACGGCACCGGCCGCGCCGGCTCCGAGGACGACGACCGCCGCCCAGCCCCCACCGTAGATCGCGGCCGCGGGAGCCAGACCCAGAGCGACCGCGATGCAGGTGACCAAGACAGCACGCCGCCGGTCGACCATGACGGCGACAGCCCCGGCCGCGAAGGCGATGAGGTCCAGGAGTGGCTGGTTCACAGGTAGTGGAAACCGATGAGTGCGGCGAGCGCCACGACCACGGTGAAGACGAGACCGGGCTGGGTCACCATCCAGGCGTCGAGGCGGGCCAGCCCGCGCCCGAGCCCGAGGGCGGGAGGTCCGAGAGCCCGGCGGGCCCCAACGACGGCGATCCAGGCCGGCCGCGGCCGCGGCCCCCGCTCACCGTGCGCAGGGTGGGGGAAGGGGAGCCCGAGGGCCAGTCCGGCGCTCACGACCCCGAGCAGGACCACCAGGAGCGCGAGGCTGAGGTAGCCGCCGGGCCATGGGCCTCCGGGCCCGTGAAGGGTGGCGGCGTCGATGGCGACGGGGGCGGCGCTGCCCACCAGGGGACCCAGAAGCACCGCGCCCACGACCCCCGGCAGCAGCGCCGCGGCAGCCCCCACAGCAAGAGCCACCGCGGCATCGGGCCGTGGCAGCACCGCGCGCCGGAGCAGCCCGGGAGGCGCTGCCCCCTCTCCGCCGGGGGGGCTCTCGCGGAGCGGTGACACCTCCCCGTCGCCGGATGGCGTGGGGGCCGCCGCGGCCTGCCGCGACGGGAGGGCGGCGAGCCCGATGGCCTGCCGGGCCGCGACCACCCCCCCACCGGCCGCGATCACGGCGGCCATCCCCAAGGCGAGCAGGAGCGGCGCGTAGGGACGGCCAAGGGAGGCGACCGCGCCGAGCTCGAGAACGATGGCCGTGGTCCCGAATCCGATGGGCAGCCCACCCGCGGCAGCCAGCGCGGTCGCGGCGAGGGCACGGCCGCCGCGGCTGGGCAGGGTCGGCCTGCTCCAGGCGGGCGCCGCCAGAAGGGCGAGCTCGAGGGCGACCACCCCGGCCGCAAAGCCGCCGGAGCCGCCGGGAAGCCCGGCGATGGCGACCAGGGTGCCGGCGGAGGCGGTGAGGAGGGCCCTGCCCGCGCGGCGCGACTCGTGCTTCCACCTCCAGGCGGCGACGGCACCCCAGAGAGCCGCGGCGGTCCCGAGGGTGGCGAGAACAACTGTCAAGCCGGGGTCGAAAGCACCCCCGGTGGCCGCTCCCAGCCGGAGCAGAACCGCCGCACCACAGGGGACCGCGCCGATGGCGAGCCAGCTCCTGGTCGACCGCGCCCGAGGGAACCGCATAGGGATCGCTCGTCCCGGTGGTCACGATGAGCTGGACGGCGGCCACCAGCAGGCCGAGCGCAAAGACGTGCTGGATCGTGAAGGCGACGGCCGCTCCCCGGCTGACGCGCTCTCGGCCCGCCGTCGCCAGCAGAAGTCCGCCGAGGCTGGCGATCTCCGCGCCGGCGAAGAGCATCACCGCATTGCCGGCCAGGGCGGCGAGCGCCGCACCGGCGGCCGTGACCAGGAGGGCCGCCTCCTCGCCGGGCCGGCGGTCCGCCGCACCGAGGGCAAAGAAGGTGGCCACGAGGGCGATCAAGACCAGGGCCAGACCGGTCTGGTCAGCGCGGAGAGTCAGCGGGACCCCCGATACCGCCTGTCCGAACGTTGTGACAATCGGGCCGTTCGTGGTGATCGCGGCGATGCTCAGGGCTGCCCACCCGGCCAGGACCAGAACCCCCCCGCTGAGCAGCCGGCGCGTCCGCCGCCACGGAGCCGGCAGGAGGTAGGCGATGAGCGCCCCGGCGAGGAGTAGGGCGAGGACCAGGGCGGACCGGTTCCCCACGCTCAGCAACGGCGCAGTCTCCCGTCAGGGTCCCGCAGGGCACGCACTAGTGCGGGGCAGGCGCCCTGGGGGGAGCCGCGGACAGCGCGTGGGCGCCGACCTCGGTGGCGCAGTACGGGCAGACCGGCCAGCCCAGCCGCAGCCTCCGCTCGCAGACAGTGCACCTGCGAGCGAACTGGGTGCGGCAGTACGGGCAGATGACGAAGTCCTCCTCGATGTCACGCCCGCAGGTCGGGCAGGGGCGGGTCTCCGGCGTGCCGGAGACGGGCTCCTCGAGGATCTGCTGCTCGAGAGCCAGGGAGCGCTCCTCGGCGAGCGTTCTCGGGGGACGGATCACCAGGTAGATGAGGGCCCCCAGGAAGGGAGGTACGAACGCGAGCAGGAAAGCGAAGATCGCGAAGGGGATCGAGGTGGAACGCCGCCGGGCGTCCCGCACCACGTTGTAGGCCAGCGCCACGAGGAGCAGTGCCACGTAGAGGATGAGCAGGAGGACGCCGAGGAAGATGAGCGAGGCGCTGGTGTCGGCGAGAAGCTTCATTCGGAGATCCCTAAGCGACGGCGCAGGGTCTGCGCCTGCAGCTCCGCCTCGCGGAGCTGGTCGGTGGCCTTCTGGACGACGCTCTCAGGAGCACGCTCCCGGAACGCGGTGTTGGCGAGCTGCGCACGGTGCCGGGCAATCTGTCGCTCGACGTCGTCGAGCTGGCGGCGCAGCCTCTCCTCCCCTCCTCCCGCGAGGCGCAGCTCGGCCTCGAAGCTGCCGGCTATCACCAGCTGGGCCTCGCCCCCGTCGTCGCCGGCGACGACCCGAACGCGGACCAGGGCCTCGAGGATGCGACGGCGGTCGCCGGCCGAGAGGGACGGCCTGCCGCCCCGGATGACGACCGGGTGGCGGGTCTTGTCGGCCGCGCTGATGCCCCCCTCCTGGAGCCGAGCGCGGAGCTGTCCCACCAGCGCCAGCAGCTCGTCGACACCCTCACGGTCGCCGGCCCGGCCCGGGTCGCCCCACTCGGGCAGGACGGCGGGCCAGGAGCGGTGCTGGAGGCTCGGAGCAGGGTCGGGCAGCCGCTGCGCGCACTCCTCGGTCACGAAGGGCATGAAGGGGTGGAGGAGGCGCAGCGCGGAGTCGAGGACGGTGACCGCCGTCGCAGCCGCCGCCTCCTTCCCCTGCCCGTCCTCGCCGCTCCGAAGCCGCACCTTCACGATCTCCATGTAGTCGGAGCAGAAATCCTGCCAGATCACGCTGTACAGGCGGTCCATGGCGTCATGGAAGCGGTACTGGGTCATCGCCTGATCGACGGTGGCCACCGCATCGGCGAGGCGTCCGAGGATCCAGTGGTCCTCGGCCAGCAGTGCCGGGGCCGGGACCGCCGGCGGACGCACCGCGATCCGGTCGCCGTCGCCGATGGCAGTGGCCAGGAGACGGGTGACATTCCAGAGCTTGTTGGCGAATCGCTGGTAGCTGGCGACCCGCTCCTCGTCGTAGCGGACGTCCTGACCGCTCGTGCCCACCGCCCCGGCCCAGGCACGGATGGCGTCGGCGCCATAGCGCTCGATGATGTCCAGGGGGTCGACGACGTTGCCGCGCGACTTGGACATCCGCGTCCCGTCGCGGGCCATGATGGTCGAGGTGATGATCACGTTGTCGAAGGGCTTCTGTCCCGTGAACCTGAGGCCGGTCATGATCATCCGGGCCACCCAGAGGTAGATGATCTCGCGCGCGGTGACCAGGACCTGGGTGGGATAGAAGCGCCGCAGGTCGCCGGTATCCTCGGGCCAGCCGAAGATCGCGAACGGCCAGAGGCCGCTCGAGAACCAGGTGTCGAGCACATCGGGGTCGTGCTCCAGCCGGTCGGTGCCGCAGCTGGGACAGTGGTGGGGGGTCTCCACCCAGGCGAAGCGATGGCCGTTGCCGCACCTGCTCACCGGGATGGCGTGGCCGAGCCAGATCTGGCGGCTGATGCACCAATCCCGGATGCCGCGCATCCAGGTCAGGTACTGGTCCCGATACCGCTCCGGATGGAAGGCGACATCGCCCCTCTCGACCGCTGCGATGGCGGGCTCGGCGAGACTGGGCATGCGCACCCACCACTGCTCGCTCACCAGCGGCTCGATCACGTGGTGACAGCGGTCACAGTGGCTGACCTCGTGGACGTAGGGCTCCTCGCCGACCACCACCCCCTGCTCACGGAGGGCCTCGGTGACCTCGCGACGAGCGTCCTCCACGGTGAGGCCATGGAAACGGGGGAGATCGGGAACGTCCATGGTCCCGTCCAGACCGATCACGTTGATGATCGCGAGACCGTGGCGGACGCCGATCTCGTAGTCGGTGGGATCGTGGCCGGGGGTGACCTTGAGTGCACCGCTGCCAAAGGCCACCTCAACCGCCGCGTCTGCGACGATCGGGACCCGCCGGCCGGTGAGGGGAAGGATGACGTGCCCGCCCACCAGGTCCCGATAGCGGCGGTCGTCGGAATTGACCGCCACCGCGGTGTCGCCCAGCATCGTCTCGGGACGGACCGTGGCCACGACCACCTCGCCGCCGCCCTCCACGGGGTAGCGCAGGCGGGTGAGGGTGTCGTGGTGCTCGATCCATTCGACCTCCTCATCGCTGATGGCGCTGCGATCGTGGGGGCACCAATTGACGATGCGGGGGCCCCGATAGATCAGTCCCTCGTCGAAGAGGGCCTTGAAGACGGTGCGGATGGCACGGACGTAGGCCTCGTCGAGGGTGAATCGCGAGCGCGACCAATCGCAGGTGAAGCCGAGCCGGCGCATCTGCTCGTAGATGCGGCTGCCGCATTCCTCATACCAGGCGTCGACGCGGGTCTGGAAGGCGGCGCGTCCGATCGCCTCGCGGCTGGTGCCCTCGGCGACCAATTGGCGCTCGATCACCGCGTTGGTGGCGATGGCGGCGTGATCGGTGCCCGGACACCACTCGACCTCGGCGCCACGCATCCGCCAGTGGCGGGCCAGGATGTCCTGGACGGAGAACCCCATGGCGTGGCCCATGTGCAGCGGGGCGGTGATGTTGGGAGGCGGCAGGGCGATGGTGAAGCTGGGACGGTCCGACTCGGCGTCCGCCCGGCCCACCCCCAGCTCCTCCCAGCGGAGGCGCCAGCGAGGCTCGACCTCCGCCGGCTCGAACTTCGATTCCATGGGTGGCCCGAAGTATACGGGCCGCGCTCGGGGCCCCACGCCCCGGCCGGAAACCGGCCGGCGCCCAGGGCGCTCAGATCAAGGAAACGCGCCGCCGCTAGGCGGTCTTGTCGGCGACGGCCGCCTCCCCCCCCTCGGCGTCCGCGTGGCGCGGCTCCTCGGTCAGCAGCAGAGGCTCCACGCCATCCTGGATCGACTGCTCGGTGATCACGCAGCGCTTGATGTCGGGACGGCTCGGGACCTCGAACATGCTGTTCAGGAGCACGTCCTCGATGATCGACTTCAGGCCGCGCGCCCCCGTCCCGCGGGCCAGGGCTCGCTTGGCGATCGCCCGCAAGGCCCCCTCATGGAAGGCGAGCTCCACGTCGTCTAGGGCAAAGAACTTCTGGTACTGCTTGACGAAGGCGTTCTTGGGCTCGGTGAGGATGCGGACGACGTCGTCCTCGTCGAGGTAGTCGAGGGTGACCACGATCGGCAGCCGGCCGACAAACTCGGGGATGAGCCCGTACTTGAGAAGATCCTCGGGCTGCAGCTCGCGGAGCAGCTTGGTCGACTCCTTGGTGCGGCCCTTCTTGAGAGGCTCGCTGGTGAAGCCGATGGCCCGGCGGCCGGTGCGATGCTCGATGATCTTCTCCAGACCGTCGAAGGCGCCTCCGCAGACGAAGAGGATGTTGGTGGTGTTGATCTGGATGAAGTCCTGGTGCGGGTGCTTGCGCCCACCCTGGGGAGGCACGTTGGCCACCGTCCCCTCGAGGATCTTGAGCAGCGCCTGCTGAACCCCCTCGCCGCTCACGTCGCGAGTGATCGAGGGGTTGTCGGCCTTGCGCGCTATCTTGTCGATCTCGTCGATGTAAATGATCCCCCGCTCCGCGCGGGCGATGTCGAAGTCGGCTGCCTGGATGAGCCGGAGCAGGATGTTCTCGACGTCCTCGCCGACGTAGCCCGCCTCCGTGAGGCTGGTCGCATCGGCAATGCTGAACGGGACATCGATGATCTTGGCGAGCGTCTGCGCCAGCAGGGTCTTGCCGCAGCCGGTCGGGCCGACCAGGAGGACGTTGGACTTCTGGAGCTCGATGTCGCTGTTGGCCTTGCTGTTTGCAATGCGTCGAAAGTGGTTGTAGACGGCGACGGCGAGGACCTTCTTGGCGTGTTCCTGGCCGATCACATGCTGATCCAGCGAGGCCATGATCACCTGCGGCGTCGGCATCATCCCCGACTTGACGCGCTTCGAAGAGGTCGAGCGGTTGTCCTCCTCGAGGACCTCCTGGCAGAGATCGATGCACTGGTCGCAGATGTAGACACCCGGGCCCGCGACCAGCTTGCGAACCTGCTCCTGCCCCTTCCCGCAGAAGGAGCAGCGGGTGTGCCGGCGCCGATCTTCGCGGTCGGTCATGTCCTCACCCGCATCGCGTGCCCTTAGCGGGCGGCGGCGCCGCCCCCGGCCTCGGGACCATCGCCGGACTCAATGCGAGCAGGTCTCCCGCCACCGCCACCCACGCCCCGCGGCGAGGAACCGTCACCAGTGCTCTTGGGCCGGCCCTGGATGATCTCGTCGACGAGGCCGTACTCCTTGGCCTCGTCGGAGCTCATGAAGAAGTCGCGATCCGAGTCCCGATGCACCACCTCAATGGGCTTCCCGGTGTGGTGCGAGAGGATCTCGTCGATGCGTCGGCTGACCCGGAGGATCTCCTGGGCGTGGATCTGGATGTCGGCGGCCTGGCCGCTGAATCCGCCGCTCGCCTGGTGGATGAGGATGCGGGTGTTGGGCAGCGAGTACCGGAGTCCCGGCGCGCCCCCGGCCAGCAGCACCGCCGCCATGGAGGCGGCCAGACCAAAGCAGATGGTGCCGACCCGCGGCTCGACGTACTGCATGGTGTCGTAGATGGCGAGGCCGGCGTAGACCGACCCTCCTGGCGAGTTGATGTACAGCCAGATGTCCTTCTCGGGGTCCTCGCCGGTCAGGAAGAGCAGCTGGGCCATGACCACGTTGGCCACCTGGTCGTCGATGGGTGTGCCGATGAAGATGATCCGGTCCTTGAGCAGGCGGGAGTAGATGTCCATCCCGCGCTCACCCCGGTTGGTGGTCTCGATGACGTAAGGGATGAGGGTCATTGCCAGG
>CABEDC010000314.1_pt1 | contig 17841 bp, 18 predicted proteins | sample 3132911 | NCBI WGS metagenome assembly CABEDC01 (sample SAMEA5534329, study PRJEB31848) | metagenome | biome: tundra; feature: field; material: soil | place: USA | collected 2013-05 | depth 0.15 m
GCGGACCGGATCGCGGTGCTCCACCTGGGCCGGATGGTGGTCGAGGGGCCGGCGTCGGGCTTCGACCGGCAGAGCACGGTGGAGTACATGACCACCGGGGGCTCGGGGCGGTCGGAGGGGCGTCCGCAACCGTGAACGGGGGACTGAGTTAGCCATGGCACCCATCGAGAACGACCCGGAGGCCCCGGTCAGGGCTGCCGGCCCGGCTCCCGACGCGGCGGTCGACCTCACCGCCTCCGCCGCGGTCGAGGTGCCGCCGGAGCTGGTCGCCCAGACCCTGGGTCAGTACCTGCGCGGCTGGTGGCTGCGAGTGAGGAACGGCGACAGCGGGGTGCTCCCCGTCGTCGTCGGCATCGTCGGGATCGCGATCGTCTTCCAGGTCCTCAACAGCCGGTTCCTCGAGCCCCTCAACCTGGTCAACCTCTTCTCCCAGAGCTCCATCTACATGGTCCTGGCGATGGCCGAGATCTTCGTGCTGCTGCTCGGCGAGATCGACCTCTCGGTGGGATTGGTGATGGGCCTGGCCGCGGTCGTCGTCTGCGAGCTGGTGCAGCCAACCGTGCCCTGCAGTGCCGCCAGCGCTGCCGCCGTCCAGTGTCCGCCGAGCGGCCCGGGCTGGCCGTGGTGGGCGGCGATCGTCGTCACCCTGCTCATCTGCGCGGGCATCGGCCTCATCCAGGGGAGCATCATCGCCCGGCTGAAGATGCCCGCGCTGGTGGTCACCCTCGCCGTCAGCCTGATCCTGGAGGGGGTGACGTTCATCATCCTCAGCAGCTCGGGGCTCGTCTCCCTCACCAGCCGGCGGTTCGCCAACGAGCTCGCCCTCTACAACATCTTCAACGGGAAGTTCGCCCCCGCGGTGGGATGGATCGCCCTGGTCGTGATGGCGGGAGCGGCCGCCGCATGGCTCTGGCTGCGTGACTCGCGCCGCCGGCGCAGCGGCCTGGTGGCCCCTCCGGCGGGGCTCTCCCTGGCCAAGATCTGCGTCATCGCCGTGGCCGGGGTGGTGGTGGTCGTCATCTGCAATATCAACCGGGCTCACGTCGGCGTCATCGAGGGGGTTCCCTACATCATCCCGATCGTCCTCGGCGTGCTCGGCCTCTGGACGCTGCTGCTCCAGCGCACCCGCTTCGGGCGCTACGTCTACGCCATCGGGGGCAACGCGGAGGCGGCCCGGCGAGCCGGCGTGCGCCTGCCCGTCATCCGGACCTGGAGCTTCGTGCTCGCCTCGGTCACAGCCGGCGTGGCGGGCATCCTCTTTGCCTCCTGGCAGGTGGAGATAACGAGCAACATCATCAAGACCGCCAACACCTACGTCCTGCTCGGCATAGCGGCGGCGGTCATTGGCGGCACCAGCCTCTTCGGCGGCCGGGGCAAGACGCTCCACGGCATCCTCGGCGGGCTGGTGATCGGGATGATCTACAACGGCCTCTACCTGCTCCAGGTGGCCAGCTGGTGGATCGACGTCACCACCGCCGGGGTGCTCCTGGCGGCGGCCATCGTTGACGTCGTCTCCCGGCGCGGGGCCACCAGCGGCAGCGTGACCCGGTTCTGAGCTCCCCTTCTCGGGGGCCCCGTCGAGCGGGGCCGCCTTCCTGTCTCGCGGCGGGGCGCCGGTGCCGTCCCGGGCGCGCGGCTGGGCCCGCCCGTCGCGGCGCAGCCGGCCGGACCTCTACTTGAAGCCGTACAGCCCCTCGTGGAAGTCGCCGGTGGTGATCCACCGCTCGATGACGAGGTCGACCATGGCGTCATCGACCTCGGTCGCGCCCAGGGTGCGGGCGTTGCCCTCGATCACCTCCAGCACCTGACCCCGGACGAACTCGGGGATGCGCGAGAAGCGGTCTACCGCCTGGTCGGTCCACGGCAGCCCCTCCCGCTCCCGCTCCTGGATGGCGTGGGAGACGCGGCCCCAGAGCTCGTACTTCACCTCCATCTCGTGGGGGGTGATGGTGGTGCCGAGACCGAGCTTGTGCGCGGTCCACTCCACCCGCCAGCGGGTCAGCTCGCGGCAGAAGTCGGGGACGTCGGCGAGGCGGGCCTCCGCCTCCGGGGTCCAGGTGAAGCGGAGCTCCTCCCCCTTCTCGCTGAGGGGGTGACCGTAGCCGAGCTTCTTGCCGAGGGTGCGGAGGAAGAGGGCGGTGATCTCCGTCTGGCGCCCCGCCGCACGCTCCTCGGCGACGCCCCGCGCCAGCTCCTCGCCCCGGGCGGGGTCGCCGTGTGACCACATCTCCGCCCGCTCCCTAACCACCGCCTCGGCGTCCGGGGTCCACTGGGGGACGGTTGCCTGGGGTACGGTCGCCGCCGGCACCCGGCTCGCCGGCTCCGCCGCCGCCGCGGATGTGGGGAGCGGTGTGGCAACGCCGGCGACCGGGCAGGCTCCCGCGCCCTGCCCCGTCAGCGTGGGATGCGCGCCGGAGGGGTGGGGTGCGGCGCTCTCGCCATGGGGGAATGGGCATGCCGCCGCCTCGACCTGCGCGGGAGCGGCGTCGAGCTGCCGAGTCGCGGGGGGAATTGGACCATGTTCAGATACGGTTGAAATGTTCGCCACGTTTAGGTCCTCCGGCCTAGCAACAACGCACCCATATGGCTTATGTTCCTACAATTGCCTCACGCACCGTATCGGAGCGCAGAGGGAGGCGCGAGCGGCGCCGGGGACCGACATCGAGGGAACGATGAGCACGATTGGCGGCTACTCCAACGTATATGTCCCGCTGGACAATTCGGAGCACTCTGACGCCGCGGTGGGGCTGGCGATCGATCTGGCGTCCGCTTGGGGGGCGCGCTGCGTCGGGATGCACGCCTACGCGGCGCGGATGCACGACTTCCGCTTCAAGCAGATGGAGTACACCCTCCCCGAGGAGTACCAGGATGAGGCCGAGCTGCTCCGGCAGCGCCGCATCCACGACTCCCTGATCACGACCGGTCTCGAGCTGATCAGCGACAGCTACACCGACGTCATGCGCTACCGCTGCCTGGAGCGCGGCGTCGAGTTCGAGGCCCGGCGGCGGGACGGCCGCAACTGGGAGGAGATCGTCACCGACGTCGCCGAGGTGAAGCCGGACCTGGTGGTGATGGGCGCCCTCGGCACCGGTGCGGTGCGCGAGTCCACCCTGGGGTCGGTGGCCGAGCGCGTGCTCCGTCGCATCCGGACCGACGTCCTGCTGGTCCGGGACCTCGACTGGCAGCGGGAGGGGGACATCGTCGTGGCCATCGACGGCTCGCCCCAGAGCTTCGCGGGGCTGCGGGCCGCGCTCGAGCTGGGCAAGCGCTTCCAGCGCCGGGTGGAGGCGGTGGCCGTCTACGACCCCTACCTCCATTACGCCGTCTTCAACGGGATCGTCGACGTCCTGAGCGAGAAGGCGAGCAAGGTCTTCCGCTTCAAGGAGCAGGAGGCGCTCCACGAGGAGATCATCGACACCGGCCTCGCCAAGATCTACGAGTCGCACCTGCGGGTGGCCGAGGCGACCGCCAAGGAGGCGGGGATGGAGCTGCCCATCACCCTCCTCGACGGCAAGGCCTTCGACCGGCTGCTCCGCCATTGCCGCGAGCGGAAGCCGTGGCTGCTGGTGATGGGGCGGATCGGCATCCACTCCGACGCCGGCATGGATCTGGGCGGCGCGACCGAGCAATTGATCCGTTTCGCCCCCTGCAACCTGCTGGTGATGAGCGGCACCTACCTGCCGCCCCTGGACATCCGGGCGGACGCCTCGGTGGTCTGGACCCCCGAGGCGGAGGAGCGGATGGAGCGGGTGCCGGCGGGTGTCCGCGGTCTGGCCCGCACCGCCGTGCTGCGCTGGGCGACCGAGCGCGGCCACAGCGTGGTGGCGAGTGGCGACGTCGACGAGTCCCTCGACGAGCTGATGCCGTTCCAGAAGAAGATGCGGGTCATCGCCGAGGCCCGGACCTCCCTCGAGGGCGCCGAGCAGGCGATGCTCCAGGAGCCGGCCGCCGAGGAGACCCGGGCGATCTGCCGGGTTTGCGGTTATGCGGCCCGGGTTGAGCATCCGTCGCAGTGCCCTGTGTGCGGAGCCGGAGCGGCTGAGTTCGAGCCCCTCGACGTGGCTGCGCTGCGCGCTGCCGCCGACCAGGAGGGCGACGCCGCCGAGATCGGTTTCGACGGGCACAAGCTGGGCTGGACCCTGGAGGCGCGGCGGGTGCTCCAGCAGCTCCCCGCCGGCTATCTCCGGCGCCGGGTCAAGGCGATGGTGGAGAAGCAGGCGCGGACCCGGAGGCTGCCGGCGATCACCGCCGAGGTGGTCGAGCCCTTCGTCCGTCCCGAGCTAGAGTCGCTCGACCAGGGGGCGGGACCCCATCGGGCCCCGCTCGGGCTCGAGGCTCACACCGGCCCGCACGTCTCGCCCCGGCGGCTCCCCTGGAGCGCGGAGGCCGAGGAGCGGCTGGCCCGGATCTCCGCCGGCTTTCTCCGCAACCTCGCCGCCGAGCAGATCGAGCGGCTGGCCATCGCGCTGCGCGCCCCCGAGGTCGAGATCCTCCACGCCGAGGCCGGGATCGCCGAGGCCAGGTCTCTGATGCGCGAGCGCCTCGAGGGCGAGGCCACGGCTGCGCCGGGCTGCCCGGTCGGTGCCGGCGCCGGTGCCAAAGCCGCCAGTCAGGAGGCCCCGGGCTGCCCGGTCCATGCCGGGGCTGTGCCGGCCGAGGGCGGCCATCACCACGCCCACGGCGAGCACCCTGCCGGAGCGGCGCGGGCAGCCGGCAACCGGACCGACTACGACCACGGGCTCAATGAGGTGAGCGCCCCGATGGTGGACATGCTGGGCCGCCGTATGACCACCGCCGAGGCCGCCAGCCTCGGAAGCGCAGACCTCGCCGAATGACTGAGGGGGGGTGCTTGGGGTGATGGTGGCAGCAGCGCCGTCCGCCCACGCCCTGGCGGCGGCTGCGGCCGGGCACATGCTCGGCTTCACCGTCACCATCCCCAACTTCCCCGGCATCAGCGATGCCTGGATCGTGGGAGGGCTCTTTCTCGCCCACATCGCCCTCGCCGAGTTCTCGGTGGGTGCCATCACCCTGGCGGCGGCGATGGAGGGCTACGGGCTGCGCAGCGGGAACGCCTACGCCCGCCGCTACTCCCGGGCGGCGGCCAACAGCTACTACCTCATCTTCAGCCTGGGGGCGACCTTCGCGATCTTCGCGGTGGTGGCCATGGTCGGGTTCTTCGGCAATGGGATCGGCACCCTGGTCAACCTCTTCCTCCCCCTGGTCGCGCTCGCCATGGGTCTCTTCATCGTGCTGGCGCCGCTGCTCGTCTGGTACCGCAACAGCTTCGGCCGGATGCGCGATCGCAACCACTTCCTCCTCGGCTGCTGCGTTGCGGCGTTGCAGAACCTCTTCGTGGTGCTCATCGTCGGCCTCGACGGCTTCCTCATCACCCCTGGCAACGACAGCTTCGCCTCGGTGCTCGACCCCGTGTACCTGCCCCTGCTCGTGCACCGGCTGATCGGCAACGTCGGCTGGACGGCGCTGCTCCTGGCCGGGCTCGCGACCCTGCTGGCGTGGCGCAGCCACGACGACGCCGAGCACAAGTTCCAGTTCTGGGCGGCGCGGGTCAATCTCCGCATCGGCCTGGTCGCCACCCTGCTGATGCCGGTCGTGGGATTCATCCTTGTGCTCGTCCTGCACAACGTGCAGCTCGGCTACTTCGACAGCCTGGTGGGCACGTTCGGCAACTACATGATCGCCCAGGAGGCGCTGGTGGGTGCCATCCTGGTGGGTGGCAACATCGCCCTCGCCGGGGAGAGGGGCGGCCTCCGCGGCTCGCGCTTCGCTCAGCTCGCGACCGTGCTGACCGCGGCGGGGATGGTGGTCGCCTGCCTGCCCGCGTCGGTGATCACGCCCAACATCCTCGCTCTGCGCTACGTCGGCCTGACCCTGGCGGTGGTGGTCACCGCCGCCCACCTCGTGATCCGCTGGAATCCTCGCGGTCTCCTGAGCCAGGCGGTGCGCGGGGTGACCCTCCGCCGCAGCCTGGTCCTGGTCGGCGTGGTCTCCATGGCGACCGCGCTCTTCATGGGCTTCATCAAGGAGCAGGCACGGGGTGACTACGTGGTCTATGGGGTGCTCACCCAGGCGAGCGCCCACGGCCGTTTCCTGCCTCCGGAAAGCAACTACCCGTGAACCCCCTGACCGCGATCCGACTGCTCGCCGAGGCCCCGCTGACCCCCGGTCGCGAAGCCGACTTCGAGGCCTTCTGGTACTACACCATCCTGGGCGCGGGCATGACCATCCTCGTGGTCCTGGGCGCCTGGTGGGTGTTCCGGGGCATCCGCCCGATGTGGCGCGACGGGAACTACCTGGCCGCCTTCCTGGTGACCGGTGCGGCCGGATTCTTCTGTCTCCTCTTCCTCGCCATGGCGGTGACCGCGCTGGTCGGCGCCACCAACCACCCCGCGACCCCACCCTCCTTCCAGCTGGGACAGTCGGGATGAGCATGGGTCGCGTCAGCCGTCGCCAGTTTCTGGTCAGGGGCACCGGCGCCATGGCCGGACTGATCACCGCCATGCTCTCCGTGCCGGCGGTCGGTCTTCTGCTCAGCCCGCTGTGGGCCTCGACGAAGGAGATCTGGGTCACCGTCCAGGGTGGACCGATCGACGACATCCCGGAGGGCCTCCCCACCGCACGGATCGCTGCCGTGCCGCTTGGCTTCGGCCCGCCGGCACCCGCCGTCAACCGGGTCGTCTACGTGACCAAGTACCAGGGACAGCTCTACGCCTTCTGCAACATCTGCAGCCACATGCAGTGCGACGTGCACTGGGAACCCTCGCTCTCGCTCTTCGAGTGCCCCTGCCACGGCGGGCTGTACGCCATCACCGGGCGCAACGTTGGTGGTCCGCCGCCGCAGCCGCTCTCCCAGTGGGTGCACCGCGTGTACGTCGACGCGCAGGGCAAGCACTATCTGCAGATCGCCAACCGGCTCCAGGAGCAGATCTGATGGCTGGGGGGTGGAGTGCCGCCATGCTGGGGCCGGCGTGCCGGCTGGCGAGCAGCATCAGGTGGCGGCTGCGGGAGCGCATCCGATGAGCGACCGCACCGCGGGATCCGAGGTGCCCGCGCCCGCAGAGCCCGAGGAGCGGGGCGACTTCATCGGGCTGGTGCCCGCACCGGTCGCCGGGCCCTTCCGGCGCGGCTGGGCCTGGTTCGACGACCGCACCGGCATCACCGGGCTGCTCCACAAAGGGCTCTACGAGGCGGTGCCCAAGCAGGGCGGCTGGGCCTACACCCTGGGCAGCGCCACCCTGGTGGTGATCATCGTCCAGTTCTTCACTGGCATCTTCCTACTCCTCGACTACGTTCCCTCCGTCACCCAGGCCTACAGCAGCCTTCTGTACCTGCGGACCAACGAGCTCTTCGGCGACTGGATACGCGGGATCCACCTCTGGGGCGCCTACACGCTGATGCTGCTGATCGGCGTCCACGCCCTGCGCACCTTCATCTCCGCCAGCTACAAGAAGCCGCGCGAGCTCAACTGGATCAGCGGCGTGATGCTCTTCTTCCTGGTACTGGCCATGGCCATCACAGGAGCGATGCTGCCCTGGGACCAGGCCTCGTACTGGACCGCTGTGGTGGTGACCAACATCCCCCACTACCTGCCCGTGATCGGCAACGGGGTGAGGACCCTCTGGCGGGGCGGCGACTTCGTGGGGCCGATCACCCTCACCCGGACCTTCGCCCTCCACATCTGGGTGCTCCCCGCCCTGCTGCTGGGGCTGATCGGCGGTCACATCTACCTGCTCCGGCGCCACGGCGAGTTCGGCTCCTGGGTCAATTACCGGACCACCACCGACGACCCCGCCAAGGAGATCGCCGAGCGAATCCGGAACGCGGAGCCGCCCTATCCCACCCGCGGCTCGGAACCCCTCTACTCGGTGCCCAGCGAGACCGTCGACTTCTTCCCCGACCAGCTCTTCAAGGACACCGCCGTGTCACTGGTGCTGGTCGTCTTCATCTTCGTCATGGCGCTGATCTCGGGGGCGCCCCTCGACGGTCCCGCCAACGCCGCCACGCTGACCTACGTGCCCACGCCGGAGTGGTTCTACCTCCCCCTCGACCAGCTTCTCGTCTTCTTCCCCACCGAGTTGGTCGGCTTCGGCGTCGTGGTCGTGGTGGGGATCGGTGCCACTCTGATGCTGGCGCTGCCCTTCATCGACCGCAATCCGGAACGCCATCCCATCCGGCGCCCGGATGTGCTGGTCCCCGCCTTCTTCTTCATCGGCACGGTCATCTACCTCGCGATGTTGGGCGTGAACCGCCTCTACAACCTGTGAGCCCGGAGCCATGCAGCAGCTGATCCTCTCGCTCAGCCCGACCTCGGTCCCCGGCACGGTGCTCACCAACACCGTGCTGGTCGGGGTCGTCGCCTTGACCCACATCCTCTTCGCCACCTTCCTGATCGGTTCCTGCACCCTGGTCGCGCTCAGCGAGGGGATCTCGATGGTGACCAGGGACGAGCGCCACGAGCGGCTCGCCCGCAGCCTGGTCCACGCCTGGGGCTACGTCTTCAGCACCGGGGCGGCGATCGCCATCTTCTTCTTCGTCTTCGTCCTGGTCGGGATGTGGGGCCGGTTCTTCGTCACCTTCCAGCAGTTCACCTTCTGGGTCTGGTTCTTCGAGTCCCTGACCTTCGTCGGCGAGATCGTCCTCCTCTACACCCTCTACGCCAACTGGGAGCGCCTGCGCGCCTACCGCCTGGCCCGCCTGGGCATGGTCATCCTGCTCAACATCGACCAGTGGTTCCAGATGTTCTTCATCGACGTGATCGCCTCGCAGATGCTCACCCCGACGGTCCAGGGCGCCACCGTCAACACCGGCTACCTGCTCCAGTTCCTCAACCCCACCAACCTCCCACTGACCATCCACCGCACCATCGGCAACATCGCCTGGGCGGGGGCGATCGTCGCCGTGGTCTCCGCCTACCAGTACCTGCGGGTGACTCGGCGCGAGGAGGCGCCGGCGCTGGCGCCGGGACGGCGGGAGCCGGTGCGGGCTTTGGGAGCCATGCCCGAGGGCGAGCTGGTGCGCGAGCGCAACCGCGAGGCCGCCTACTGGGACTGGGCGGGGCAGTGGGGGATGCTCTTCGCCTTTGGTCTGACCATCGTCCAGATCTGGGTCGGCTACAGCTACGCCAAGGAGATCCAGCTCCACTCCCTGGACAGCTGGTACCAGATGATGTACGGCTGGATCTCCAACATCTTCCTGGCTCAGTTCGCCGGGCTGGGGCTGATCTTCATCCTCGGGGTCGCCTACTTCTGGCAGCGGCTCAAGGCGGCGGGCCAGCACGCGGGCGCCCGGCGTCAGCAGATCCTGCTGATCCTGCTCATCCTCCTCTGGCTGTTCGGCATCCAGCCGGCCTGGTTGGCCGGCTCCTATCCCGACATCGTGGCCGCCCATCTCGCCAAGCCCTTCTGGGATGGCGGCCTCGAGGATCCGCTCGGCTTCTTCTTCCCCTGGAAGGTGATGGTGCTGATCGCGGACATGATGATCGCGCTCTTCGCTCTCTGGTCCTACATCCGAGCCCGGGTCCGGACCCCCATGACCATGGGCCAGGCCACCCGCGGCAGTCAGCGCTTGCTGATCGGAATGGCCGTGGTGGTGGGGCTGATGATGCTGATCATGGGGGTCATCCGCGAGAGCTCACGCAGCCCCTACCTGGTCAACCAGAACATCACCATCAACCACCAGGTGATCCTCCAGCAGCCGGCGCCCGACATCCCGCTCAACCAGCGTCCGATCGGGCCATGAGCACCGTACCCGTGCAGCTGCCCACGGGCAGCATCGCCCTCCGGATGCGCCTCTTCGGTCCCGCCGATCAGGAGCTGGCCGAGACCATCGCGCCGCCGTGGCCGGTCTGGATGCGCCACCTCTACGAGCTGCACGCCCTGCAGAGCTCGCACGTCGACGTGGTCACCGGGCAGGTGCCCGTCTCGGCGGCCCTCGCGGCCCTGCAGGCCCACCTCGCCCACCGGCTGGGGATGATCGGTTTCGTCTGCTCCCACCTGGAGGAGATGGGCTGGGAGATGGTGATGAGCGGTCCCGACCTGATCGCCCACCGGGTGACCACCCCCGGGATGGCCCGGGACGCCCTGGCGACCAGGCACCTGGAGAGCGCCCTGCTCGCGGTCGGCGACGTCGACGAGCGCAGCCTGGTGCGCCTCTACGAGCCGTGGGAGCTCGGCTCCACCCATGCAACGGTCCCGGGAGGTGAGGGGGGATGAGCGAGCTGCTGATCCTCGAGGGCGAGCCGATGGTCGGCCGCATCCTCGAGCACAAGCTCCGCCGCGAGGGATATGAGGTGACCTGGCTCCGGACGGCGGGTGCGGTCACCCCCGAGACAGATGTCGCCCTGGTCGAGGTCGACCTCGGCGGGGACTCCCGGGCCTGGATGGCGGACGGCGCCGGCCCCCGCGTGGGCTGGTTCGCCATCTGCGATCACGATGACGAGGCGGGCGCGCAGCGCGCCGTCCGTGCCGGGGCGGCGGGGGTGATCCGCAAGCCCTTCAAGCCGACCGTGGTGGCGGCCCAGGTGCGGACCCTGCTCGGGGTGGGCAGGTGACCGCGCTGGTCGCCGCCGGGCGCGCGCAGGCCGCGAGCCCGGCCGGTCAACCTCCGAGCGTCGTGGTGAGCGGCGCCATCCGGCGCTACCCGGGCGGGCGGAGCGTCGGGCCCATCGACATCGACGTCCGTGCGGGCGAGGTGCTCGCCCTCATGGGGTCCAACGGTGCCGGCAAGAGCACTCTGCTCCGCCTCCTCGCCACCGCCGACCGGACCGACGGCGGTCGGGTCAGCTGGTGGGGTGATCCCTCTCCGCGGCGGGCCCGTAGGCGGATGGGATACGCGGCCGACGAGCCGATCGAGGAGACGACCCTCTCCCCCCGCCAGTCGACCTACTTCTGGTGCCGCCAATGGGTCGGTGATGCCGACCTGGCCCGGCGGCTGACCTCCGAGACGCTGGACGGCCTCGGTCTCGGCGACCGTGCCGACGAGCCGGTGGGCACGCTCTCCTACGGCCTGCGGCGCCGGCTGGCGCTGGCCCAGGCGCTGGCTCACCGGCCCGCATTGGCCCTCTTCGACGAGCCGAGCGCCGGGCTGGACCCGGACGGCGCGGCGGTGGTCACCGCCGCGCTGCGGGCGCGCGCGGCGGCGGGGCTCACCACCGTGGTGGCGAGCAACGACCCGGAGTTCGTGGCGGGCGTGGCGGACCGGGTGGCCATGCTCCACCAGGGTCGCTGCCTCCGCGTGGCCCCGCTTCCCGAGCTGCTCGCCGAGGTGCCCCGGCGGCGGATCGTGGAGCTGCGGGTCGGCGAGGCCGTTCAGGGTCGGAGCGGCGCCCCCGCCGCGCCCGGCACGGGGTCGGCCCCGCCGGGTGGGGCACCCGATGACCGTGGGCCCGGGTGGGCGCAGAAGGCGCTGACCCTGGCGGTGGCGGAGAGGCTGGCCAGCCTCTCCGGTGTCGTGCTGCTCTCGGCCGCCGACGGCCTGGTGGTCGCCGAGCTGGAGGAGGACGCCGCCCTCGCCCAGCTGGTGGCGGCCGCCGATTCCGTCGGGTCGGGGGTGCGCAGCCTCGAGGTGCGCCGTCCTGACCTCCGCGAGTGCTTCCACGCCTTGGTGGAGAGGGAGGGAGACGGGAGCGAGGTGGGTGCGCCGGCCGTGCTCCCGGCCCGAGGTTCTCGATGAACGCGGCCATGCCGATCCGCCGCAGGGCCGCGCGCAGCGCGCTCCCAGGTGCGACCCCTCGCCGGGCCGTCCTGGCCCGCGTCATGCCCCGGGGAACCCTCGGCCGCGAGCTGCTGGTGGTCGCCGCCCGGCGCCGCGCCCTCGCCCTCAAGGTGGGCATCCCGCTGGTCCTGGCGCTGCCGCTCATCATCGGCGGTGCCCCGACCTTCTGGGCCGGGATGCTCCTCACCGTGCTGGTCGCGATGATGGGCGCCGTCGGCACCGCGGTCAACCTCGCCCGGGCCCGGCAGTCCGGTCTCCTGGTGCGGCTGGCCCTGGTGCCCCGCCCCGGGTGGAGGGTGGTCGGGGGCGTGGTCGGAGCGGGAGCCATCGTCGACCTGCTCCAGCTCCTCCCCGTGATCGTCCTGGTGGCGGTCGCCGGGGGTGCCTCCCCCGACCAGTGGGCCGGCCTGCTGCTCGCGGTGATGGCCGGGCTGCTCACCGGCAGCCTGCTCGGATGCGTGGTCGCCTGCCTGGCCGGCGGGGTGGGGGAGGTGCTCCTCGACGTCTGCGTCCTGCTGGCGCCTCTGCTCTTCCTCGGCGGGCTCTTCACCGGCGTTCCCCGCCTGGGGTGGGGCTGGACCGTCGCCACGATCGACCCCTTCGGCCAGCTGGGGAGCGCCTTCATCGGCGCCCTGGGCGGCACCCCCGCGTTCTCCTCGGCGATCGTCCTGCTGGTCAGCGCCGCCGCCATCGTGGTCGTCCTGGCCGCGATCGGGCTGCTCAGCCGGCCGCTGCTGGAGCGACGCTGAAGGGGCCGACGCCGTGACCCGGCACACCCTGTCTCCGGCATCCCCCTCTCGGCACGCCCGGCGCCGGCCGTTTCCGCGCCTGGCCCTGGGTCTGGTGAGCGTCGTCGCCATCGTCTCGGCCTGTGGCGGCCAACCGAGCCTCTCCGCCTCCCAGCTCGGTCTGCCCCAGGCCGGGCATCCGCACACCCTCGCCTCCGCCACCTACGACACCAGCCCCGACGGCGGCATCTACGTCAACCCCGATCCGATCCACGTCACCCTGGTCGGGCGAATCCCCATGGAGCCGCTCGCCCAGACGCTCGGGGCGGGGAGCCAGTGGGCGTCGCTCCGCGGCCTGGGAGACCTCACCGTCGTGGGCTTCCAGCTCACCAACTCCGGTCTGGCGGGTAGCAACCCAGAACTCGACTCGCTCCAGATCGCCTCCTCATCGTGGGCCACCTGCGAGAACGGCTCCGCGGGGGCACTCTGCCCCGAGGGCCTCAGCAAGTCCACCTTCAACAAGTTCTACTACCCCGCCTACCCGCTCGCCGGCCTCAGCTCGGTGGCCATCGACGGCAGCTGCTCGGTCAACGTCGACCCGGGGCAGACGATCACCGTGATCCTCATCTACCCGCCGATCCGGGCCACCAGCTACGTGACCTGGGGGGAATACGGGACCTTTGCCGTCGCCCTGCCCCTCGGGGGCGGGATGGCCGCCGGTGCCGGCGCCCTGCGTGCAAACATCTGCGTGCCTCCCGACACCACCCAGGGCTCATGATCCGGCTCCCAGCGTCCGAACAGATCCCGGCCCGCGAGCAGCTCCCGGACCGCGGAGACGGTGCGCGCACCGGGTGGGACGCCGCCGTCGCCGGGGAGACCCCGCCCGCCGCCCCCGTCTGGCGGGTGCACATCACGACCGTCGAGGAGAGCTGCATCCGGGTGCGTTGCCGGCAATCCGCCGGCAGCGGTCCCTGGCCGCTCACCACCGCGCTGGTCGAGCTGGGGCGGCTCGGGGTGCGGCCCACCGAGCGCTTCCGGAGCCTCGGCACCGGCAGGGGCCGGCCGATCCTCCACTCCCAGGAGGCGGAGTGGCACGGGCTCCCCGTCCACCTCGAGTCGGTGGTCACCTCGGGCGGGGAGGTGGTGGAGGCTGCCCTCGCCCTGCCCGCCATGGACGAGGTCGTCCCCTGTGTGGACGAGGACTCCTGGTGGGAGCTGGTCGACGCCTTCGCGGTCGCGGTGGACGCCACCCACGGTGCCCTGGTCGACGGGGAGCCGGTGGAGCTGACGCCGCCCGGCTCGCCACTCGGCTGGCGCCGGCGCATCGGCGACCATCTCGGCCTCCTGGTCCCGGAGGGGACCGAGACTGCGTGGGACTGCTCGGCCTCCGTCTACACGACCCTCCCCTCGAGCGGGCTCGCGGTGGTCCTGCGGTGAGCGTGGGCTTCGCGCTGGGAGTGGCCGGACCGTCGGGGGCGGCCGGCGTGCTGACCACCGTCCATGAGCGGCTGGGCTATGCCCTCCTGATCGTCCTCGCCGCCGGGCTCGTCCTCGCCCTCCTCGCCGTCCGGGATGCGCGGCGGCTGCCCACCGTGCGGGCCTACCTCTGGCTCGCCGTGGCGGCCCTCGTGCTGCAGGGGATCGCCGGGATCAGCCTGCTGTTCGCCGGCGAGCGCCCCGCCGAGGGGCTCCATCTCATGTACGGCCCGCTGGCCCTGGTCTCCCTCCCCCTCACCGTGCTCTTTGCCCGCGGATGGGCGCCGCGGCGCGAGGCCTGGACCTTCGCCGCCGGCTTCCTGGTGGCGCTGCTCCTCGCTGTCCGGGCGCTGATGACCGGCTGATCGCGGCCTGCCGGCGCCGGCAGCCCCGCTGTGTCCCGCCCCAGTTGCGACCCGTGCGCGCCGGATGTTTGCGAGACCGTCACGGATGGGCAGCAGCCATGTCGTATGGCCGGCCTAGTGTCAGGGTGCCATGTCTGTATCCGCACACCATCGGCGGCCCGGGCCCTGGCAGGTGCTCACCACCTGCCTGGTCGCCATCGTGGTCGGCATCGGCGTGGCCGGTGGGGGTGTGCTCGGCGCCTGGCAGGGCCTGAGCGAGAACGCCACCAACATGGTGACCGCGGCCGCTGCCAGCGCGGTGGCCGTCCACTCGGTGCACTGCAGCGGCCTCACCCCCGCCTACCCCACCACCTGCACCGACGCCCAGGGGACCGTGACCATCTCCTGGACCGCGGTGCCCGGCAGCACCGGCATCACCGTCCAGCGGGCCACCGCGCCGGCCGGCCTGTACTCGACGATCGCGACGCTGGCGGGGTCAGCGATCACGTACAGCGACAGCACGGCTGCCTACAACACCCAGTACTACTACGAGGTCTTCTCGGGGACCCCGACCTGGATGCCCGCAGCCGACGTGGACATGGCGCTGTCGCTGGACCCGACGGCCGGCACCGACGACACCATCGGCACCGGGGGGACCGCGTTCAGCGCCGCCAACCTGACCGCGATGCAGACGGCGGGGGGCACCACCTACACCGACACCACCAACTGGGGCGCCGCCGCCACCCTCCTCGGCGGCCAGTCCCCTGACTGGATGGGCTGCGCGAACTCGAGCCAGTGCTGGGCGTACACCTACCAGGGGTACATCTGGGCGAGCACCAACGGCGGCGCCACCTGGACCGAGGAGACCACCCCGTCGCATCCGGTATGGTACGGCGGCTGGTTTTACAACGCCAGCGACGGCTGGGCGGTGGGGGCGACCGACACCATCGTGGCGACCACCAACGGCGGCACCACCTGGACCGCCCAGACCTCGGGCACCAACCAGGTGCTCAACGCCATCGACTGCGTCTCGAGCACCCAGTGCTGGATCGTGGGGAATGCCGGGGTCATCCTGGTGACCTCCAACGGGGGCACCAACTGGACGGCGCAGACCTCGGGCACCACCCAGGCCCTCGAAGAGGTCAGCTGCGTTTCGACCACCGTCTGTTGGGCGGTGGGGAATGCCGGCGTCATCGTCGCCACCACCAATGGGGGTACCAATTGGACGGCCCAGACCTCGGGCACCACCCAGGAGCTCTACGGGGTGAGCTGCGTCTCCACCACCCAGTGCTGGGCAGCGGGGGGCGCCGGCGTGATCCGGGCCACCAGCAACGGCGGGACCACCTGGACCGCTCAGACCTCCGGCACCACCGATGCCCTCTACGCCATCGAGTGCTACTCGGCCACCGCCTGCTGGGCGGGGGGCGATGCCGGGGTCATCGTGGCCAGCACCAACGGCACGACCTGGTCGGCACAGACCTCGGGGACCACCTACGACATCTGGGGCTTCGAGTGCCTGTCGGCGCTCAACTGCTACGCGGTGGGCTCGTCGGGGACGGGCGGCGCGGGCTATCTCCGGGAGACCACCAACGGTGGCTCCACCTGGTTTGCGCCGGTCGCCACCCAGTACCTGCAGTGGACCTTCACCCCCGCCGTGGCCAGCGGGGCCCCGGTGACCTCGGCGGTGGTGACCCTGGTGTCCGACGCCAGCGCCGCCCCGGGCAATGGCACCACCACCTACATCGAGGTGTCCGCCAACAGCGGCTCCACCTGGACCGCCTTCTCGATCGCCAACGAGACCACCACCATGGCCACCCAGACCGTCTCGGTGGTCTCGGTGATCAACAGCGCCACCGCCGTCTCCGGGTTGGAGCTGCGCTACGTGGTGAGCAACGGCAGCGCCTACAAGAGCACCTTCGACCTGATTCACGTCGACATCAACTGACCGTGACGGAGCGAGGACGGGAGCCGACGGCTCCCGGTCCGAGCGGAGGAGCGGTCAGTACCGCTGCGTGTACTGAGGGCGCCGGCAGCCGGTTCGGGCTCCTCGATGTCAAGCGTGAGAGCCGGCGCTCCGGGGCGGGCTATGAGGTCGCAGAGCGCTGCGTAAGGCCACGCCTGACGTCACGTCCTGGCTGCGGGGCTACCGGCTCGACTGCCGCCACTCGTGGGTGGCGTCGCCCATGGCGGCGCGCTCGAAGGCGATGGCCGCCGCCCCCAGAATGCCGGCGGTTTCGCCCAGAGCGCCCACCTCCACGCGCGGAAGCTGGACCAGATTGATCCTCTTGGCGAGCAGCGCTCCCAGGGGCGCCAGGGCCTCCGAGGGGAGCTTCATGGTCCCGGAGAGGACGACGAGCGCACAGTCGATGAGGGCGACCGCGGTGGCGATCACGGTCGCGAGCGCCCCCAGGGCGTCGTTCCAGACGCGGGCCGCCGCGGGATTTCCGGCCGCCGCCTTGGCGACCACCTCTTCGGCGAGGATCGCCTCTTTGGCGGCCAAGGTGTAGCGGCGGGCGATCGAGGTCACGGAGGCGAAGGTCTCGACGCAGCCGCGGCCACCACATCCGCAGAGGATTCCCGCCGGGTCGATCACGATGTGCCCGATCTCTCCCGCGGTTCCGTGCGCCCCGCGGAGGATCCTGCCGTCGCTGACGACGGCGCTGCCCACCCCGCTTCCGATCACCACCATCATCATGTCCGACACTGGCCGCCCGGCCCCCAGGGCGTACTCGGCGAGGGCGCCGGCGCTGGCGTCGTGGATCAAAAAGGCCGGCATCTTCAGCCGATCCCGAAGGATCTGACCCAGCGGCACGTTCTGCAATGGGAGGTTCGGGCTGCGGTGGACCATCCCCGAGGCCTCGTTGATGAGGCCCGGGACAGCCACCCCGATAGCCGACGCCGGCGCGCCCTCCCGCTGGGCCTGCTCCGCGAGCCGGCTGGCCATGGTGACCAGGCTTTCGATCAGGTCCTCCGGCTTGATTCTGGGTGTGATGGCGTCCTTCCGCGCGAGCAGCGATCCCGTGCCGTCGACCAGCGCCCCCCGCATGCCACCCCCGAAAGTCCCCGAGATATCGAGGCCGATCACGCGGCCACGAGGTTCGATCGTCATGATCCCCCATTGTGCTGCGCAGGCTCAGATCCGGCTGAGAGCCCGTGGCACCGTGACGGGATCGTCAACCATCTGTTCTGAGCGCGTGCACAGGCCGTGCCCGGGGCGGGTGGAGCGTGCCCCTCGGGCAACGCCGTCCCGCTCGCCCGGTGCGGCCGATGCAACACCGGGAATACGATGCCGCGGTGCCCCCGGTTCGCCGCGACGACATCCGCAACTTCTCGATCATCGCCCACATCGATCACGGGAAGTCCACCCTGGCTGATCGCCTGCTGGAGGTGACCGGGACGGTCGCTCTCCGGGACATGCAGGACCAGCTCCTGGACACCCTCGACTTGGAGCGGGAGCGGGGCATCACCATCAAGGCCCAGGCGGTGCGGATGGAGTACACGGCTCGGGACGGACGTCCCTACGAGCTCAACCTTATCGACACTCCCGGCCACGTGGACTTCAC
>CABEDC010000317.1_pt1 | contig 17715 bp, 19 predicted proteins | sample 3132911 | NCBI WGS metagenome assembly CABEDC01 (sample SAMEA5534329, study PRJEB31848) | metagenome | biome: tundra; feature: field; material: soil | place: USA | collected 2013-05 | depth 0.15 m
GAGGCGGTGGTGCTGAGCATCGTCGGCGGCCGGCGTGTGGCCACCCTCCGGGTGCTCCAGCCCGTGTCGGCGGGCGAGGCGTGACCTCTCCCGTCGGATATGCCCCTCCCCCACCCGCGCCGGTGGCGCAAAGTCCACCCGGCAGTCCGGCCGGACACTCCGGCAGAGCCAGATGGATCGCGACCGGAGTCCGCAGACGCGGGGCGCCGGCAGCCGTCACCCTGGTCTGCGCCTGGTCGGGCGTCTGGCTCGCGGTCTGGCTGCTGGTGGCGGATGCCCTCACCGGCGCCCTCCTCTCCGCGATCGGTTCCTCGATCAGCGCGGCCCTCGTCGGCAGCAGCGGTACCAGTCCGGGCGGGGCCGCTCTCTCGGTCGCCGGAGGCACCCTCCGGGGTGCCGCCGCCGGGCTGGTGTCGAGCCTCGTCTCCCTGGTCGTCGACGAGCCGCTCCAGTTTCTCGCCGCGCTCTGCGGCGGTCTGCTGGTGTCACTGGCGCTGCTCGCGGCCTGCGTGGCGCTGGAGCCGTGGCTGCTCCGCCTCCGCGGCTTCCGGCGCATGAGCCGGCGCGAGGCGGCCCGGGTGATGCCCCTGCTCGAGGCGGAGGCCGCGGACCTGGGCGTGGCGTCGCTGCCGCTCGTGCTGATGGCGGACGGGGACGACCTGCGGGTGCGCGCGTACGCTCGCCATCTGGTCATCGGCCGCAGCCTCCTCAGCGACGAGATCGGGGACGGGCCCGCCAGTGACGCCGCCCTGGATGCGGTGCTCTGCCACGGCCTCCACCACTGGGCGGCGGGCGACGGCGCGGGCGACCTCCTGGTCCGCTGCTGCGGGCTGCCCCTCGTGATCCTCTACAACGCCGGCTACCGCTTGGCCCAACAGGGGAATGGGCTCATCGCGCTGGTCGGGTGGGTGGTGCTCTGGCCGGCGTGGCTGCTGGTCCGGCTCGTCATCCGGCCGATCGTCGCGGTCACCTCGCGGCACCAGGAGTACGCGGCCGACGCCGCAGTGGCGGCGACCGGCCGGGGCGAGGCGCTCCACGGCGCGCTCAGCCTGCTCGGGGAGCTGGAACCGGGCCAATCGGGCTGGGATCGGGTCATCGCGGGCACCCATCCGCCGCTCGAGCTGCGCCTGGAGGCGCTGGAGCCACCGGCGTAGGGGCGGGGAACCCTCCGACCCCGGGTCCCGGTTGCGGAACCGAGCATTTCGATGACTCGCCCATCGCGGACTCGGCTGGCGGCGGGGACATGGCAAGGTGGCGGCTGTCTTCGAGGACAATCTCTCCGGCACCTGCCACATCGTTCCGTATCCGGGCGCATCGGGCCTGGTGTCGGCGCTGGACGGTGCCAACGCTCCGGATTTCGTGTGGATCACCCCCAATCTCTGCGACGACGGGCACGACGACTGCGGACCCGGCAACGTCCAGCAGACCGACACCTGGCTGAACGCCAACCTTCCCGGGGTGCTGAGCTCCTCCTGGTTCCAGGAGAGCGGCACGGTGATCCTCACCCTCGACGAGAACGACGATGAGCCCGCGGGCTCGTGCTGCGGCGACGCCGCCGGCGGCCAGATCCCCGAGGTCGTCATCAGCACCGCGACAGCTGGCATGGGCGACGTCGCACTAACGGGCGACCACTTCGGCACCCTGCGAACCATCGAGCAGGCGTACGGCCTGCCTCTGCTGGGTGCTGCCGCCCAGCCGGCCAACGGTGACCTGAGCGCACTGCTCGGATAGGCCGGTCAGGGAGTCCGGCCGGAGGCCCGCGGTCAGGAGGTCGCCGGGGAGCCGGCGACCTCCGGGGTCACCGCTGTCCACGTCACGCCGCCATCGGTGGTCTGAAGGAGGACGGGAACCGCGGCTCCGCTGATCGCCGTCGTGGTGGCCCAGCCATCCTCGGTGCTCACGAAGTCGAGGGTGACCAGCGCGGTGTTGGAGGACACCGCCGACCAGGGATGAAGCAGGAGCCCGACACCTATGGAGGCTGCGGCGGCGGCGGCGGCCAGCGCCAGGGCAGCCATGAGTGGCCCGCGCCGGATCTGCTGATGCAGGGCTCGGACGACGTTCACGTCCAGTAAGACGGACGGCCCACCGCGGATGTGACGCCGGCCCTCACTGCCGGAGCACCGTGGGTGCGGCGGGTACCTCGCCTCTGGGCCCGTCTCAGCCCTGGAGCGCCACCAGCTCCGAGCCCGAGGTGGTGACGATCTGCAGCGACGAGAACTGGCCGGGGCTGATCCCGGTGGCCCCGTCGATCTCCACCCCACCGGTGTACCCGACCTTCCAGGTCCCCGCCACCTGCTGGGAGCCGTCCTGCCCGATCGCCACCAGCTCGCACTGGTCTCCGGGGGTGACCCCGGAGACGTCGAGGTGGATCGAGGTCCCCCAGGCCTCAGCGTACAGCTCGGCGCTGGCCCTGACCCCGGTGCTCTGGTCGGCCCCGGAGAGATGGGCGACGGCGGCGACCGCCGGAGCGGCCGGAGCCGGCCGGGTGACGACCAGCACGCCCACCGCCGCCGCCAGAGCGACGACAGCCGCCGCGCCCGTCGCCACGCCGACCCGCCAGCGCAGCCGCTGCCTCCGGCGCCGCCGGCCCAGCTCGGCGATGGTCCGCTCCACGAGAGTGGGACGCGATCCGGCGGCGGAGCCGACCCGAAGCCCGGGCGCAGGCACAGCGCCGGCACCCGCACCAGCGCCGACACCGGAACCGGCAGCAACCGCCTCCTCCGCGCTCAGCCGGCTGAGCACAGCCGGCAGCCCGACCAGCCCAGCCAGCTCCTCCCGGCAGCCGGCGCAGCCGGCCAGGTGGGCCTCGATCTCGGCGCGCTCGACCGGCTGCAGTGCATCCAGCACGTACGCGCCGAGCGCCATCCGGCGCTCGCCGCAACCGTCGTTCATGGTCTCCAACCTCTTTCCTCCAGCGCCAGGCGCAGGGCGCGGAGCGCGTAGTAAGTGCGGGACTTCACCGTCCCTTCCGGGACGCCGAGGGCCGCCGCCGCCTCGGCGACGCTGCGGCCCCGGTAATAGGTCTCCAGGAGCACCCCGCGGTGCTCCTGGCTGAGTGCGCCGAAGGCCGCGTTCACCTCCCAGGCGTCCACGGCGCGGTCGATGCCGTCGCCCACCGCCCGCTGGTCGAGCGCCTCGGCGCCGAGGACCTCGGGTCGGCTCCGCCGGGCCCGGTGATGGTCGGTGGCCAGGTGCCCGGCGACCGTGAACAGCCAGGGTCGCAGCGAGCCAGCCCCCGTGTCGAGGCTGTCGGCGTGCCGCCAGGCTCGGAGCATGACCTCCTGCACGATGTCCTCGGCCCGCCCCGGGTCGCCGACAAGCCGGGTGACGTACCCGAGCAGCGCGCCTCCATGCTCATCCCAGAGTGCAGCCACGAGGGCCTCGCCGGGATCCGCGCTCACGGCGGTCCGCTCACTCCAAGCGGCGGTTGGCTGCACACCCCCACCACGCTCCAGGGACGTCCCCAGTTCATCGTCGGATGAACCGCGGGGTCCGGGCTCTCGTGTGGTGGGCATCGGAACGGTCCTCACCGAGGCGGGCAAGCTCGCCGGAGGTGACCAGCGGAGAACATCATGAACGCACCAGCCTCGGGCGGGACCGCCACCTCGACGCAGCACCAGGAAGACCGCGGGCGCTACCGCCTCGGCCTCCGGCGCCACATGACGCGCTCCGGCCACCGTGCGGATCTCGCCCGCCTAGTCGGATTCGGGGCGGCGATTGCCCTGCTCTCTGCCTGCGGGTCCACGTCGGCGAGCGGAGGCAACTCGTCCGGCACCGGGTCGACGGTCAAGGTGGGAACGGCGACGGTGAGTGGCAACTCCGAGCAGGTCCTCACCCTCTCCGACGGCTGGACGCTCTACTACAACACCGACGACACGCCGACCACCGCGAGCTGCACCGGGAGCTGCGCCGGCACCTGGCCACCGCTGCTGCTCTCCTCCGGGCAGCCCACCAGCGCCTCCTCGCTGCCGAAGAGCCTCACGACGGCCAGCACGGGCAACGGGAGCCAGGTCGAATACGACGGGCACCCCCTCTACCGCTACTCCGGCGATAACGGCTCCGATCAGGCCAACGGTGAGGGCATCGGCGGGGTCTGGTTCGTCGCGACGCCGTCCCTCGGCAGCAGCTCCACGACCACCCCGTCGGCGTCTGCCGGCGCGGCCAACGGGTACTGAGCCGGCCAGGCCGCGTCGGAGGGGTGGGCAGTGCGAGCAACCGGCTTCCCGGTGGTGGGTCGGGGCGCGCATCTGACCCACCACCCCCTGGCGTCAACCGAGCAGGAGGCGGGGTCGGGCGGGTAGCCTCAGCACGTGGTGACCGAGCCTGACGCAGCTGCGGATCTGGGCGACAACGACGGGTTCCTGGCCGAGCACGCCGCCGCGATCCACTCGGCGACATCGCGCATCGCGGGCCACGTGCGCCGAACGCCCACGCTGCCGGCTGATGAGATCGCCACGGGTGTCGCCGTCAAGCCGGAGATGCTCCAGCCGACCGGCTCGTTCAAGGTGCGCGGCGCCTTCAACGCCGCCCTCTCCCTGCTCGGCAGGTCGCCCGACGCGCGCGGGGTGATCACGGTCAGCTCGGGGAACCACGGCCAGGCCGTCGCCCTGGCCGCCCGCAACCTGGGTCTCGACTGCACCGTGGTCATGCCCGAGGGGTCGAACCCGGTCAAGGTGGCCGCGGTGCGGGCCCTCGGCGCCCGCGTCGTGAGCGAGGGAGTGACCGGGGCCAACCGCGAGGAGCGCGCCCGCGAGCTGCAGGAGCGCACCGGGCTCGCCATGATCCACCCCTTCGACGCCTGGGACACCATCCACGGCCAGGGGACCATCGGCCTGGAGCTCCTCGACGACCTGGCGGACCTCGGCACGGTGGTCTGTCCGGTCGGCGGAGGCGGCCTCCTCTCCGGCTGCGCCATCGCGGTCAAGGCAGCCCGCCCCGATGTCCGGGTCATCGGGGTGGAGCCCGAGCTGGCGGCGGACGCCGCCGCCTCCATGCGGAGCGGCCGTCACGAGCGGCTCGCCGCACCCCCGGCGACCATTGCCGACGGGCTGCGCAGCCTGAGCATCGGCGACCGCGGCTTCGAGGTCATCGTCCGGCGCCGGCTGGTCGACCAGCTGGTGACCGTCACCGAGGATGAGATCGAGCAGGCGATGCTCGCCGTCTGGACCCGCCTCCACCTGGTGGTCGAGCCCTCCGGAGCCGTCGGCGTCGCAGCGCTCATGGCCGGTCGCATCCCCCCCTCCCCCGCCGGCTCGCGCATCGCCGTGGTGCTCTCCGGGGGTAATGTCGATCCAGCCCTCTCCGCGCGGCTGCTCGCCGCCCACGCCGCCCGACTCGCCACAGGAGGTTCAGCGCCATGAAGCTGGGTCTGCACATCCCGGACTACACCTGGCCCGGCGGGCCGGACAGCCTCGGCCACGACCTCGCGCGAGTCGCCCAGGCCGCCGAGGAGGCGGGCTTCGACCGGGTGAGCGTGATGGACCACTTCTTCCAGATCCGGGGTGTCGGGCCCCCCGAGCACGAGATGCTGGAGGCCTACACGACCCTCGGATACCTGGCTGCGCACACCTCACGGGTCAAGCTGCTCACCCTGGTGACCGGGGTGGTGTACCGCCAGCCCGGCCTGCTCGCCAAGGCCGTCACCACCCTCGACGTCCTTTCCGGCGGGCGGGCCATGCTCGGGATCGGCGCCGCCTGGAACGAGGAGGAGTCGCGGGGCCTGGGGCTCAACTTCCCGCCGATCGCGGAGAGGTTCGAGCTGCTGGAGGACGCGCTCAAGATCTGCCTGCAGATGTGGAGTGGCGACGACGGTCCCTTCACCGGCACCCACGCCAAGCTGGAGCGCACCCTCAACTCCCCCCAGGCGATCAGCCGCCCCCACCCGCCGATCCTCATCGGCGGCTCCGGCGAGCGCAAGACGCTCCGCCTGGTGGCCCGCTACGCCCAGGCCTGCAACCTCTTCCCCGGGCCCGACCTCGACCACAAGCTCGACGTGCTCCGCCAGCACTGCGAGACCGAGGGCCGCGACTACGACGAGATCGAGAAGACGGTGCTCTTCAACTTCGACGTCGGCCCGACCGGCGAGCACGTCGGCGAGCTCGTCGACGGGCTGCGCGACCTGCACAAGCGGGGTTTCCAGGTCGCCCACGGTCGGGTCACCGACGTGTGGCGGATCACACCGCTCGAGATCATCGGCCGGGAGGTGCTGCCCGCGATCGCGGAGCTCTGACCCGGAGGTCTGCGGCGGTCGGGATGTCGCTCGGGGACGCAGAGCTCTGAGCCGGTGCGGCCGGCCGCCGCGCCTCGCTCAGGCCGTCGCCGTCCGCCCACGGCGCCGGGCCGTCCAGATCCGCGCGCAGCCGTATGAGACGGCACCGAGCGTACCCACGAAGAAGCCGACCGGCAGGTTGGTCAGGTAGGAGACCGCGACCGCGAGCCAGACGGTGGCGAGCGCGAGGAGCACCGAGAGGCCGATGGCGTTGCGCGGGCTGCGGGTCAGCGACCCCGCCGTCGCGGCGGGCCCGATCATCAGGCTGAACATCAGGAGCACCCCCACCACCGGCACCGTCATCGTCGCCGCCAGCGCGACCACCAGCAGGAAACCGGTCTCGATGCGCTGGGCGCGCACCCCGCGCGCCTCGGCCACCTCGGGGGTGATGGAGGTGAGCATCAGCGGGCGGTAGAGGAGCGCGAGGGCGGCGATGCACGCGATGCCCAGTCCGGCGATGGGGAGCAGCTCGTCCGAGGGGACGCCGGCCACCTCACCGAAGAGCAGGGAGTAGATGGCCGCGGCGTACTCGACGCTGAAGGAGAGGAAGAGCGCGCCCAGCCCGAGCATCAGCACGAGTGCCAGCGCGGTGGCCACGTCGTGGCGTCCGCGCCTCCCCAGCCAGCCGATGCCGAGCGCTCCGCCGACCGCGAAGACGCCGAGCCCGGCGATGGGATTGACTCCGATGAGGACGGCGCCCGCCGCGCCCCCGAAGGCGCCATGCGGGATGGCGTGGGCGACGAACGCAGCGCCGCGCAGCACCACGAAGAAGCCGACGACGCCGCCGATCACCGCGACCAGCGTCGCCGCGATCCAGGTGTTGACCATGAAGCTGGAGAACACTCTCTGCCCCCTTTACGCCGCGTCGCCGGGATGCTCGGCGCACCCGCTCGCCGCCAGGCGCGGCGCGGACTCCCAGTGGCGTCTCCGGCGCGCCTGCGCGATGCCCGTCACCGCGCCCGCGACCAGGTAGAAGAGGAAGACCAGGGCCACCACGAAAAAGCTGACCGGCCAGCCGTGACCAGCCGGCGGCCAGTAGTAGCTGTCGTAGGCGAGGACGATGCCGAGCCACACCGCCGCGACGCCGACCAGCCCGGCGACGACCAGCGCCCCGCCCGGTCGTTTGGTCAGGCGCAGTGCGGTCGCGGGAGGGCCGACCACCAGGGCCGTGGCCAGGATTGCCCCGATGGTCTCGGCGGCGAGCGACACCGCCACCGCCATGATCACCAGGTAGGCGATGCCGAGGGCGCGCACCGGGACCCCGCGCGCGGCGGCGAGATCCGAGCTCAACGAGCTGAGCAGCAGCATCCGGTAGCAGACGGCGATCACCACCAGAGAGACGGCGCTCAGCGCCACGATGCTCGGCAGCATCTGCTGGCTCACCGCGAAGAGGGAGCCGAAGAGGATGGTCACCGCCACCCCGGTGGTGCTCGAGGAGGTCGCGTCCAGGTAGAGGAAGAGCGCGGCCAGTCCCAGGCCGGCTCCCAGCACCAGCCCGGTGGCGACGTCGCGGGCCCGCGGCCGGTGCAGCCCGAGCAGCTCGATGAGCCCGGCCGCGACGACTGCGATGCCCATGAAACCCCAGAGGGGGTTGGCGCCGCCCAGGAACGCCGCCGAGCCCCCCGCCGAGCCCACCTCGCCGAGGGCGTGCCCGGCGAAGGCCTGGCCGCGGATCACTGTGAAGACCCCCACGGCTCCGGTGACGAGCGCCACCACCGCCCCCACCACCAGTGCGGCGTGCACCGGCCCGCTCGCGAAGAAACCCGGCGCGAAGAGCGCGCGGAGCAGCTGGTTCATCGGAGCGAGACGATGTCGGGCTCGACCGTGGCGCCGTCGGTCTCCTCGAACGTGACCCCGGACGGTCCCTCCGCCCCGGCCACCACCAGGATGCGGCCGTGGACGCGGAGCACGTCGACGTGCTGGCCGTAGAGGGCGCTCAGCACCTCCGCCCGGATCACCTCGGCGGTGGTCCCGCTCGCCGTCTTCCCCGCCGCGACGTAGACCAGCCGGTCCATCACCGGGAGCAGCGGGTTGACGTCGTGGGCCGAGATGAGCACGGCGATGCGCTGCTCCCGGGCGATGCGGGCCAGCAGCGCGACGACCTCACCCTCGGCCCGGATGTCGAGGTTGGCGAGCGGCTCGTCGAGGAGCAGCAGCCGGGGCCGGCTGATCAGGGCATGGGCGATGAGGACGCGCTGCTGCTCCCCTCCGGAGAGGTTGCCCACCCGGGCGTCAGCGAAGTGCCGCGCGTCAACGGCGTCGAGCATGGCGTCGACGGCCTGGCGGCGCCGTCTCCACCCCAGGGGCACACCGAGCCGGTGCCCGTCGAGGCCGAGGGCCACGACGTCGCGGGCACGGAGCGGCATGTCGGGGTCGAGGAAGACCTTCTGGGGAACGTAGCCGATGATCGGGTTGCGCCGGGTGAGCGGCCGGCCACCCACCAGAACGCTCCCGGTGCTGGACGCCTGAAGACCGAGGATGACCCGGAAGAGAGTGGTCTTGCCCGCCCCGTTGGAGCCGATCAGACCGGTGAACTCGCCCGGCATGATCCGGAAGCGGACGTCGTGGAGCACCTCTCGCCCGGACAGCCAGACGCCGACCCCGTCGACGTTCAGGATCGCGTCGCCGGCACTCGGGTCGGGGGTGGGGACGTTCACAGCCGGGTCGTCGAGACGCCGCCGGACAGCGCCTGCTCCACCGCATGGGCCTCCGCCGCCATCCACGACTGGTAGTCGTAGCCGGGGGTGGGCATGGTCTCGTAGACACCGACCACCGGTATGTGGTTCTGCTGGGCGAGCGTCAGCAGCGATTGGGTCAGGGAGTCGGTCACCTGCTGGTTGTAGACGAACACCTTGACCCGGTGCCCGGTGAGGAGGCCCTGCTCGAGGCTGACATCCTGAGCGGAGGGGTCGACCCCGTTCATGACGTCGGCCTGGAAGGGCCACGGGGTCACGTTGTCGAGCCCGGCTGCCTGGAGCATGTAGTCGGCGACCGGCTCGGTGGTCGCGACGGGGGTGCTGGCGAAGCTCGACTTCAGCGCGGCGATGGCCTGCGTCCATGGCGCCAACGAGCTGTCGAAGGCCGTGACCTCCGCCGTGAAGTACGCCGCATGTGAGGGCGCCAGCGCGGCGAGATCCCTCCCGATCGCCTTCGCGACCGCGGGCATGGTGGGAGGGCTGTACCAGAGATGCGGGTTATCGATGCCGGCCGGCAGCCCGAGCAGGCTCTGGACGTCGATCACCCGGCGCGTGGAGCTGGGCGTCGCCGCCTCGATGGTCTCCATGAAGCCGTCGTACCCGGCCCCGTTCTGCACCACCAGCTGGGCGGTCCCGACGGTCTGGGCCACCTGCGGGCTCGCCTCGAAGGTGTGCGGGTCGGTGTTGGGGTTGCTCATGAGCGCGCTCACCGCCACGTACGGCCCGCCGATCTGCGAGATGACGTTGGCGTACTCGTTCTCGGCCCCCACCGCGGCGATCTTGCCGGGGTCCGATGCCGGACCGGGGGCGCAGGCGGCAGAGAGCGTGGCGATGAGGACAGCGCCCGCCAGAAGGGTCACGGCGACCCGGCCCCGGCTGCCCGCGCGTCTCGTCATCATCTTCCTCGTCAGCTTCCCCTGGTCCGTGGTAGCCTTATCGGTAATGGATGCAGTTACAGAGTTTATCCGGTATGGTTCCAGATAGCAAGACGCCGTCCGCACGTGGCATCGGCTCCCCCCTGCCCGCGAGCGGGTCTGCCCTCCCGACCGGCTGGCCCGCGGCCGACGTCCGGTCGACCCGGCAGAAGCGCGCCCTCTCCGCGGTGCTGGCCGAGACCGACCGCTTCCGAAGCGCCCAGGAGCTCCACGCCGCCCTCCGGGCTCGGGGAGAGCGGGTGGGGCTGACCACCGTCTACCAGCAGCTGCGCAGCCTGGCCGCGGCCGGCCTGATCGACTCGCTGCGGTCAGACGGCGGCGAGCTCCTCTACCGCCACTGCGACACCGCCAAGCACCACCACCACCTGGTCTGCCGCGAATGCGGCCGCACCGTAGAGGTGGAGGACACCGTGGTCTGGCGCTGGGCGGAGAGGGTCGCGGCGGACGCCGGCTACGTGGACGTCGCCCACCACCTCGAGTTCTCCGGCACCTGCGCCGGCTGCGCGAGCACCGCCCGGGGCTGACTCCGGCGACGGTGGGGAGGATGTCGCCATCACCCCCAAGTCCGCGGCAGGCGACTAGCGGGTGCCCACCTCGACGGGGAGCTGGCTGTCGATCCAGGCCTGGAGGGCTTCCCCCGACTCGAAGGACGTGATCAGCGCGTGGCGAGGCTTCAGCCCCGGGTTGTGGACCACGTGCCAGAGCCTCTCGGTGTCGATCACCATCTGCATCCCCGGGTGGAGCGGGATCCGGCTCTCGGTGGCGGGGTCGTCCTTCTGCTCGCGCAGGATGAAGGTCGCACCGGGGGGTGCGTCCAGCTCCAGCCAGGCGCGGACGACCCAGCCCTCACCGTCAGGATTGAGCCGATTGTTGTCGTCGAGGTGAAGCTGGCGGAGAGCGGTGGCCTCGTCGCTCGGGTTGAGCTCGATCACCCTCACCCGGCCGTAGCGTGCCCCGATCTGCTCAACGTAGCGGACCAGCGCGGGAGCGATCTCCCGGTTCTTGGTCCAGATGCCGTCCTTGTCGGGCTTGCCGTGGTCCCAGAATCCGCGGCACTCCATCTCGCCAAGGGCGGAGGCGAGCGGCGCGAAGTTGGTGTCGCCGCCGGACTTCCAGTCGATGAACTCCAGGCCCTGCCACTCGGCAGGGGGGATCGACGGGCCCCGGTTTTCCCCCAGGACGACGAAACCGGTGGGGTCGAGAATGGGGAGCTTGCGGTGTGCCATGGGGCGGGTCCTCTCTCTTGATGGTGTGGGCAGCAAAAGCTTACCGGCACCGCCCCCCGGCCCGACGGGGTGGCGATTGGATAGGGTTGGGCCCATGAACCCTGATCTCCAATTTGCCCACGGGTTGGCCGACATGGCGGACGCGATCGCCATGAGCCGCTGGCGCAGCCTCGACCTCCACGTCGAACGCAAGCCCGACCTGACCGAGGTCACCGAGGCGGATCGCCAGATCGAGTTGCTGATCCGTGAGCAGGTCCGGGTCCACCGCCCCTCCGAGCGGGTGGTCGGCGAGGAGTTCGGCGGTGACTTCGCCGACATCTCCGGGGCCCGCTGGGTGGTCGACCCGATCGACGGGACCCGCAGCTTCATCCGCGGCTACGAGACCTGGGCCTGCCTGATCGCGCTTCAGCACGAGGGCGTCACGGTCTGCGCGGTCGCGTCGGTCCCTGCCCTCCGCCAGCGCTATGCGGCGGCGCGGGGCGAGGGGGCGACCGTCGACGGCAAGCCCATCCACGTCTCCGCCATCGACCGGGTCGACGCCGCGATGCTCGCCCACACCAGCGTGTCCGGATTCGTCCGCATCGGGCAGGACGATCGCCTCCGCTCGCTGGCCGGGCGCTGCTGGGACAGCCGCAGCATGGGCAACTCGCTCTCCCACCTCTCCGTCGCCCGCGGCACCGCCGACATCGGCTGGTCGTCGCGAGCCAACCTCTGGGACTTCGCCGCCCTGGCCCTCATCGTCGAGGAGGCCGGCGGCCGCTTCACCGACCGGAGCGCGGACTCACCGGTGGGTGGGGCGGGCGTGTCCAGCAACGGCCTCCTCCACCAGGTCGGGCTGGAGGCCGCGGGGGTCAGCTAGCCGGCGTGCGTGGTCTGCGGCGACACCGGCTCGTGCGGTGCCCCGAGGCCGGAGGCGGCCCCTACCGCCGGCCCTTGGGAACCCGGAGGCGATCGGCCCAGACGGCCTCCACCCGGACCAGGCGCCGGACCTCCAGCCTCCCCTCGGCCTGGAGCTGGCGGATCGCCTTCTTGTCCTGCTTGCCCACCGAGGTCTTGGGGATGGCGGCGACCACCGCCCAGGACTCGGGGAGCCAGAATGAGGGCACCTTCCCGGTCAGGAACTGTCGCAGATCCTCGGGATCGGCGGAGTGGCCGGGCCGGAGGGCGAACACGGCCAGGGGCCGCTCCCCCCAACGCTCATCGGGGATGCCCACCACGGCTGCGTCCAGCACGGCGGGGTGCGCCAGCAGCTCGTTCTCCAGCTCCATCGAGCTGATCCACTCGCCGCCCGACTTGATGATGTCCTTGGTCCGGTCGGTGATCTGGACGTAGCCGAGCTCGTCCACGGTCCCGACGTCGCCGGTGCGCAGCCAGCCGTCGCGGAACCGCTCGCGCCCCGCTCCCCCGAGGTAGGAGCTCGCGATCCACGGCCCGCGGACCTCGACCTCCCCCACCGTCTTGCCATCCCACGGGAGCGGTGTCCCGTTGTCCCCGGTGATGCGCAGCGCGACGCCCGCCACCGGGCGCCCCGTCTTTGACCGGTAGTGCCAGTAGGAGGAGTCGCCCTCGACCACCCCCCTCGGCGGGAAGGAGACCATCCCGAGCGGCGACGTCTCAGTCATCCCCCACGCCTGGATGAGTGGGAACCACGGCTGGAACGCCTGCATCAGGGTGGTCGGCACGGCCGCGCCACCGCAGATCCCCAGTCGGACAAAGTCGAGCTCCGCCTCGGCCGCGTGGGCCGCCATCAGCAACCCCTGGAAGATGGTCGGCACGCCGACGACGACGTTGGGCCGCTCGGCCACCACGAAGGAGAGGAGCGGCTGCGGCTGCAGGAATCGCTCCGGGAGGAGCAGGTCGGCGCCGCACATGAAGGCGGCGTAGGGCTTCCCCCAGCCGTTGACGTGGAACATCGGGACCATCAGACCGACCCGATCGTTCTCGTTGAGGGCGAAGTTGGCGACGGTCGCCAGGGAGTGCAGCCAGATGGAGCGATGGCTGTAGACGACGCCCCGGGGGTCGCCGGTCGTGCCGGTCGTGTGGCACATCGCGGCAGGCTGTCTCTCGTCCAGCACCGGCCAGTCCCGGAGCGGTGCCGAACCCTTGATCAGCTCGTTGTAGTCGAAGATCACACCCAGTCCGGAGGTGTCGGCACGCCCCACCACCACCACCGTCTCGACGGTGGTCAGCTGCGACCGGATCGCGGCAAGGAGGGGCGCCAGCCCGGCGTCGACGATCACCACCCGGTCGCCGCCGCTGTTGATGACGTAGGCGAGCTGCGCCGGCGAGAGCCGCACGTTGAGGGTGTGCAGCACCGCCCCGAGGAGCGGCACCGCGAAGTAGGCCTCCAGATGCTCCTGGTGGTTCCAGCAGAAGGTGCCCACCCGATCGCCCGGTTTGATCCCCAGATAGCGGAGCCCGGCGGCCAGGCGCGTCACCCGCTCGGTGACCTCGGCGAAGTCGGCGCGGCGCGAGGTGTCCCCGTCGAAGGTCACCACCTGACTGCCCCGGAAGAGGCTCTGGCCGCGCCGGAAGATGTCGGCGATGGTGAGCGGCACCTCCTGCATGGTGCTCTGGAGCGGGCGAGCCATGGGCGGCCTCCTCGGCCTGGCAGGGTTGGATGCGACCTACCAATCATCCTCCAGGCCCGAAACCTCCGTGGACGTGTCCGGTCAGGATCGGGTCAGGATCCGGTCACGAGACGGCCCCGACGGCGTGCGGCACCCCGTGCTAGATTGCTGGGCGATGGCTGGAGCCCGGCCCACGCTCCTCTTTGCGCATGGCATGTACATGAACGGCAGGAGCTGGGCACCCTGGGTCGAGCTGGCCCGGGCGGCGGGCTTCGAGCCTCTCGTCCCCTCCTGGCCCTATCACGACGGAGAGCCCGCAGAGCTCCGCTGCCACATCGATCCGCAACTCGGCAGGCTCACCTTCGGCCAGGTCGTCCGGCACTACATCGACGTCATCGGCACCCTCGCCGAGCCGCCGCTCGTCATCGGTCACTCGGTGGGTGGCCTGGTGGTCCAGAGGCTGCTGAACGGCGGGCTGGTCAAGGCCGGCGTGTTCATCAGCTCGGCGCCGCCACGCGGCTTTGTCTCTCTCGACCCGCACTTCTTCCGGGCCAATCTCCCGCACGTCAACCCCTCGCCGGCAACCGGCCGGTGATCATGACGCCGAAGCGTTTCCACTACACGTTCGGGAACACGATGAGCCGCGAGGCGAGCGACCGGGCCTTCGAGCAGTACGTGGTGCCGGAGAGTCGCAACGTCCCGCGGAGCACGCTCACCCGGAGCGGCAAGATCGACTTCCGGCGCGATCACGGACCGCTCCTCTTCATCGTCGGGGACGCCGACCACCTCTGCCCCCTCCGCACCGTGGTCCGCAACGCGATGGCTCACCGGCGGTCGCCCAGCCCGGTCCGACTGAGGGCCTTCACCGGCCGCTCCCACCTGATCTGCAACCAGGAGGGCTGGGAGGAGGTCGCCGACGCCGCCTTTGCCTTCCTCCGCACCTCGGTCAGCTAGATGTGATCCCCCACGACGTTGGTTACACCAAGGAGCCCCTGACCGGACGAACGCGGGCGCACGGGCCCCGGCGCCGGGCTGCTACCTTCGCGGGCATGCCGCTCCAGCCCCCGACCTTGGCCGACGTCCTGGCCGCCCGTACCCGGATCCGCGACCACCTGCCGCGTTCTGCGCTCCGCTCCTACCCGGCTCTCGACCGGATGGTCGGCACCCAGGTCTGGGTCAAGCACGAGAACCTCCTCCCCACCGGCGCCTTCAAGGTCCGGGGCGGGATCAACCTGACCAGCCGGCTCGACGCGGAAACCCGGCGGCGGGGCGTGATCACCGCCTCGACGGGCAACCACGGCCAATCGGTCGCGTACGGGGCGCACCTCTTCGGCATCGCAGCCACCGTCTGCGTGCCCGAGCACGCCAACCCGGTGAAGGTCGAGGCGATGCGCGACCTCGGCGCCGAGGTGATCTGCATCGGCCGGGCCTTCGAGGAGGCGCGCGCGCACTGCGAGGCGCTCGCCGAGGAGCGCGGCCTGCGCTACATCCACGCCGGCAATGAGCCGGACCTGATCGCCGGCGTCGCGACCTCCACGCTGGAGCTGCTCGAGGACCAGCCCGACATCGACGTCATCCTGGTCCCGATAGGTGGCGGGACGGGAGCCTCCGGAGCGTGCATCGTGGCCCGGGCGGTCCGGCCCTCGATCGAGGTGATCGGCGTGCAGTCGGCCCAGTCACCGGCCGCGCACGACTCGTGGCGGGCCCGGGAGATGGTGGCGCGACCAAACACCACGACCGCCGAGGGCGTCGCCACCGGCACGGCCTTCGAGCTGCCCCAGCGGATCATGCGCGAGCTGCTCACCGACTTTGTCGTGATCGAGGATCGAGAGCTGCTCCGAGCCACCCGGCTGATGATCGAGAAGACCAGGACCCTGGTGGAGCCAGCCGGAGCCGCCCCCCTGGCCGCCGCTCTGGACCCCGCCCTGGCGCCGCGGCTCCGCGGTCGCCGGGTGGCGCTGATCTGCTCGGGGGCCAACATCAGCCCGGCGCAGCTGGCGGAGGCCATGGCTCTCCCCGGCCCGGCGAGGGGTGATGCCTGAGCCCGTCGTCGTCGCCTGTGGCCGCTCCCCCATCGGCCGGGCGTTCAAGGGATCGCTCGTGGACTGGCGGCCCGACGACCTCGCGGCATTCGTGGTCGAGAGGGTCCTCGACCGCATCCCCGCGCTCGACCGGGATGCCATCGACGACCTGATCTGCGGGTGCGGTCTGCCCGGAGGCGAGCAGGGATTCAATCTCGGACGGATCGTCTCCATCCTGTCCAGGCTCAATGTGCCCGGGACCACCGTCACCCGCTACTGCGCCTCCTCTCTGCAGTCCACCCGGATGGCGGCGCATGCGATCCGCGCCGGTGAGGGCGACGTCTTCCTCTCGGTGGGCGTGGAGTCCACGACCAGGTATCAGTACGGCACCAGCGACATCCCCTCGTGCCGAAACCCGAGGCTGGAGCCAGGCAGCACGGATCGCTACCCCGACATCTACATCCAGATGGGCGACACCGCCGAGATCGTGGCCGAGCGCGAGCGGGTCTCGCGCGAGGAGATGGACCGCTTCGGGCTGCGCTCCCAGGAGCGCGCGGTGGCGGCCCAGGACGCAGGATTCTTTGAGCGCGAGATCGTGCCCGTGCCGCTGCAGGACGGGCGAGTGATGAGCGCGGACGACGGCCCGCGCCGCAACACCTCGCTGGAGAAGCTGGCGGCCCTCGAACCCGCCTTCCGGGAGGGTGGCAGCGTCACCGCCGGCAACTCGTGCCCGCTCAACGACGGAGCGGCGGCCGTGGTCGTGATGAGCGACACCCGGGCACGAGCGCTCGGCATCCAGCCCCTCGCACGGATCGTCTCCACCGGCCTCTCGGCGCTGGAACCGGAGCGGATGGGACTGGGGCCGATCGAGGCATCGCAGCAGGCCCTGACCCGGGCCGGCATGACCATCGGCGATATAGACCTGGTGGAGATCAACGAGGCGTTTGCCGCCCAGGTCATCCCCTCTGCGCGCGGTCTCGGGATCGATCCCTCCGACGACCGGCTCAACCCCCACGGAGGCTCCATCGCCCTCGGCCACCCCTTCGGCATGACCGGGGCGCGGATCCTCTGCACCCTGCTGAACGGTCTGCAGACGACCGGCGGGCAGGTCGGGCTGGAGACCATGTGCGTGGGTGGTGGGATGGGGATGGCGATGATTCTGGAGCGCTTGGCGTGAGCGGACGCATCCAGGGGCGTCGCACGAATTGAAGGTAACCGGCGGGCCGACCGGCGGCGTTAACCTAGGGAAGCAGGTCGCGCCAGGGAGTGCGGCGCACTCGATGAGGGCAGACGCCATTTGGGACCAGGACGTCGTACGGTGATAGGAGTGACGCGTTCAGCGGTGAGGCATGGTGCCTGGGCGGTCGCCCTCGGAGTGGTCGCCGTCGCACTGACCGGGTGCAGCCTCGCCCCGGCGGCCTCAGCGAGCCCGACCTCGAGCCCGCGGCCCGGCTCCACCTCCGGGAGCCAGCTGGAGGCTGACGGCCCGCCGTCTGTGACCGTGACGCCGGCAGATGGGACGACCGGGGTCGGCCTCGACGCCGCCCTCATGGTGTACGCGGTCAACGCCACCGTGCGCTCCGTCACCGTCGAGAACAACGGCACTCCCGAAACCCTCCCCTGGGTGTGGGCGGATGGCGGCGCGGAGTGGACGTATGCGGGCGGGCTCGACCCCGACGCCACCTACACGGTGACCGCCACGGCGGTCAATAGCGGCGCTGGCGAGACCGTGGCGACCTCCAGCTTCCAGACCATCACCAACGCCAAGCGGCTGCTCACCACGGTCCTCTCCCTGAGCAACGGCGAGACCGTCGGAATCGGGATGCCCATCGAGCTCGAGTTCAACACTCCGATCCCCACCTCCGCCCAGCAGGCGATCGTCGATCACATCGCGGTGGTCAGCGACCCGCCCCAGCCGGGGGGCTGGTACTGGTTCGACGACGAGGACGTCCACTACCGGCCCGAGAACTTCTGGCAGAGCGGGACCACGGTCACGGTC
>CABEDC010000387.1_pt1 | contig 14437 bp, 16 predicted proteins | sample 3132911 | NCBI WGS metagenome assembly CABEDC01 (sample SAMEA5534329, study PRJEB31848) | metagenome | biome: tundra; feature: field; material: soil | place: USA | collected 2013-05 | depth 0.15 m
CGCGCGGCGGTGGAGGCGGTCGGCGAGGCCAACGTCGAGTTCGCCCGGCCGCTCACCGTCGGGGACGACATGGCCTGCTTCCTGGAGCGCGTTCCCGGCTGCTACTTCCTGGTCGGCGCCGGCGACCCGGCCCGGACGGCGCGGCCGCCCCACCACCACGCCGAGTTCGACATCGACGAGCGGGCCCTCCCGGTCGGGCTCTCCACCGCCACCCGGGCGCTGCTCGCCTGGCTGCGATGAGACGCAGATTCATCCCGCTGGCGCTCCCTGAGTTCGACGAGGGCGAGCCGGACCTCACCCCGCGGCCGGCGTCGGCCTCGGCGACCGTGCTCAGCCAGATCATGGAGATCGAGCACGCCAACAACGCCGGGAACGTGCACGGCGGAACCATCCTCCGCCTCGTCGACGGCGCCGCCGGCATCGCCGCCATCAAGCACGCCCGCCGCCGCGTGGTCACCGCCGCCATCGACGAGATGAGCTTCCTGGCCCCGGTCTTCATCGGCGACGTGCTCACCGTCCGGGCGATGGTCAACGACGCGCATCGCTCCTCCATGGAGATTGGCGTCAGGGTGGACGTGGAGACCCTCCCCGACGGGAAACACCACCACGTGGCGAGCGCCCACCTCGTCTACGTGGCGCTCGACCGGGAGGGACGGCCGGCCCCGGTGGCCCCGGTGATCGCGGAGACCCCCCAGGAGATCCGCCGCCAGGCCCAGGCGCGGGTCCGGCGCGAGCAGCGGCTGCTCCGCAAGGCGGCCCTCGAAGAGGCGGGCGGGGGTAGCGGGAAGCAGGCCTGACGCTACGATGGTGGCGTGACCGAGGAGAGGAAGGGAGCGGTGACCGAGGGAGAGGGTCCAGCCGCCCAGATTCGCGTTCGCGACGCCAGCCGCAAGGTGCCGGGCCCCCGCCAATTCGTCCGCTATGCCTTCTACCGGGTGATGCCCGAATGGCGCCGCCGCTCTTCCGTGCAGCGCGCCGAGGACCGCGCCGAGTTTGCCGCCGTGGTCGAGGAGATGGCGGGCCGGGACGGGGTCATCCTGCGCAGCTACAGCCTGGTGGGCACCCGCGGTGACGCCGACCTGATGCTCTGGTCGGTGAGCGAGCGGCTCGAGGAGTTCCAGGAGCTGGCCGCCCAGCTCAACGCGACCGCGCTGGCCGCCTACCTCGAGCAGCCCTACAGCTACTTCGCGATGACCAAGCGGAGCAGCTACGTGGAGCGTCACGTGCACGAGGACGGCGCCCCCCAGGAGGGGAGGAGCAGCCGGCTGATCATCCTGCCCACCGAGCGCAAGTACCTCTTCGTCTACCCGTTCGTGAAGACGCGCGCGTGGTACCGCCTCGGGCCCGAGGAGCGGCAGCGCCAGATGGACGAGCACATCGCCATGGGCCACCGCTACCCGGGTGTGAAGATCAACACCACGTATTCGTTCGGTCTCGATGACCAGGAGTTCGTGGTCGCCTTCGAGAGTGATTCGGTCAGCGACTTCCTCGACCTGGTCCAGGAGATGCGGGCCAGCGAGGCGTCGACCCACACCGTGCGCGACGTGCCTTCGTTCACCTGTGTGGCGACGCCGATCGCAGATGCGCTCGCGGCCCTGGGGTAGGCGGAGCGCGACGGCTGGTTCGGCCGTCCTTGATCAGACGGCCACGATGGGAACGAACTGCTCCAGGCGGACGAAGTCTGCGGGATTGCGCGTGTAGAGCTGCGCGGAGTGGGCGTGCGCGGTCGCGGCGATCAGAAGGTCCATGGTCCGGGCTCGCGGCTGGCGGCCGATAGCCGCCACCTGGGCGGCAAGCCGTCCGTAGCTGGAGGCGACGGACGCGTCGACCGGGAGGGCGTCGAAGCGGCGCTGCAGGAGGCTCAGACGGCGCAGCCGCTCGGCTCGGACCGCAGGGTCGGTGGCCACCAGCACCCCGAAGTGGAGCTCGGCGAGGGTGACCGCGCTGATCGCGAGCTCCCCCTCGAGGTGAGGCACGTCGCTGGCGATCACCACGCTGGTGTCGAGCACGGCCCTCACCGAGGCGGCCAAGGGTCGCGCACCAGCTGGTCGAGGCGGTCGCGGTCCTGATCCCACAAGGGATCGCCGGGTCCGGCGAACAGCTCGGCGACGTCGTCGTAGCCGCGCCAGACCTCCGGGGCGAGGGGCACCAGGCGCGCGCTCGGCCGGGTGGCGACGGTGATGGTGATCTCCTCGCCGGCCTCGGCCCGGCGGACGAGCTCGGACGCTCGCTGGCGAAGCTCGCGAAGTCCCACAATGATCATGCTCGGAGCGTAGCACAAGTTACTCTTGTGCTACAACCCCTGGATACGGGGCCGGGACCGGGGTCTCGACGTAGTGCGCGACGGCTTGATGACCTTTTGCTTTCTCTTCCGAAGCGCACCGTTGAGGGGCGGGCATAAGAGGTGCTCGACTAGAAGCCGCCGGCCAGGGGCACCTCGGTGACGAGTAGGGCCACCGCGTCGTCCACGCGCCGCTCCACGGTGGGGGAGAGGCCGGCGCCCTGGCCCTCCTCCGCGAGAGCGACCAGCAGCAGGATGAGACGCGGTGGCAGCCGGTCCAGCGCCCGTCCCAGGGCGATCGCCTCGGCCACGCCGAGGCCGTGGCTGCTGGTGCCGGCGCCCCAGCCACCCACGCTGTCGGGCTCACTGATGGCGTCGATCCGGGTGACCCCGGATGCAGGTGGACGATCCCAGCGGACGGCGTCCACCACCACCGCCAGGTCCGCCCCCGCCCAGGCGTCGAGGAGCGAGGTCGCCTCCCCGCCCAGCGTGCGCACTTCGACCCCCGGCGGCAGCAGTGGCCGCGCGCGCTCGACCACCGCGATGCCGGCGCCGTCGTCGCGGCGCATCGAGTTGCCGACGCCGATGACCACCACGCGCGGCGTCGACGCCTGAGCTCCGCGTTCGGCCCCTGGCACCGTCCCCGCTACGGGCGCGGCGCCCGCTGGCCCATCCACCTCATCGCCGCTCCACGGTGAAGTCGAGGAAGTGGGTGGAGCAGGAGATGCAGGGGTCATAGTTGCGGATTGACTGCTCGCAGAGGTGCTGTAGGTCGTGGTCGTCCAGCTCCAAGTTGGCGGTCACCAACTTGCGCAGGTCGGCCTCGATCGCGTCCTGGTTCTGGGCCGTGGGGGGGACGATGTCGGCCTCGAGGATGGTCCCCTCGTCGTCGATGCTGTAGCGGTGGTAGAGGATGCCCCGGGGCGCCTCGGTGGCACCGTGCCCCACCCCCGCCCGCGGTTCCACCGGCACCGCCGGCCGGTCCGGCTCGGAGTACCCTTCGATGATCCTCACCGCCTCGTCGCAGGCGGCGACCGTCTCGACGGCCCGGACCACGATGCTGCGGAAGGGGTTGCGGCACTCCCGTCCCAGCCCCGCCTCCGCGGCGGCTTCGCGGGCTACCGCAGGCAGCTGGTCGTAGTTGAGGGTGTAGCGGGCCAGCGGGCCCACCAGGTAGCGGCCCCGCTCGATGATGTGGCCGTGGAGCGAGGTCGAGTGGGCGACGTGCTCCTCCACGATGTGGTCCAGGAACTCCGACACCTCGATGTCGAGACCGCGGTCGGAGACCACCCGCCCCTGCGTGATCGCGTACTCGTCGGGATGGTGGAGCGCCACCAGCTCGTGGTCGATCTCGAGGTCGGGGAAGTCGAAGGCGGAGACCACGCGCACCGTCTCCAGGGCGGCGTCGCGCGCCCAGCGCAGCCGCTCTGCGAGCGGGCGCAGCTCCCGCTTTGTGGGCGCGCGGTAGAAGCCGCCGAGCCGGACGTTGATCGGGTGGATCGCGCGACCGCCGACGATCTCCATGATGTCGTTGCCGACCTTCTTGAGCTGGAGGGCCTTTTCCACGAGGTCGCGATGGTCCTTGGCCAGCTCCAGGGCGCTGCTGACGCCGAGGAAGTCGGGGGCGTGCAGGAAGTAGATGTGGAGCACGTGGCTCTCGATCCACTCCCCGCAGTAGAGGAGACGGCGAAGGGCGCGCAGCGGCTCGTCGAGGACGGCGCCGCATGCCTGTTCGATCGCCTGGCAGGAGCTCATCTGGTAGGCGACCGGGCAGATCCCGCAGATACGGGCGGTGATGTCGGGGGGCTCGGTGTACGCGCGGCCGCGCAGGAACGCCTCGAAGAAGCGGGGCGGCTCGTAGATGCGCAAGCGCACGTCGGTGACCTCGCCGTCGGTGATGACCACGTGCATGGCTCCCTCGCCCTCGACGCGGGCGAGCCCCTCGACGGTGAGATCGCGAATCTTGTGAGTCACAGGCGTCCTGCCCCCTTCTCCTCGGCCCGGCTCGCCGCCTCGAAGGCGGGGGCGGTGGCGTTGAAGGTGCGGAAGAGCCGCATCACGGTGCCATCGTCAATCCCCCCGGCATGGAGGGCGGCGGAGAGCGACGCCGTGTTGGGTGTCTCCATCGGCCCGAAGCAGCCGTAGCAGCCGCGCTCGAAGCTGGGGCAGATGGCGCCGCAGCCCGCCTGGGTGACCGGGCCGAGGCAGCCCGTGCCGTGGGCGACCATCACGCAGACGTTGCCCCGGCGTTTGCACTCGAGGCAGACGCTGTGAGTGCGGATGTCGGGCTTGCGCTTGCGCAGGAATGCGCTGAGGACCTCCAGGAGCTGTCCCCGGTCCACCGGGCACCCCCGGAGCTCAAAGTCCACCGGAACGTGGGCGGAGATGGGGGTCGAGCTCTCGAGCGTCGACAGGTACTCGGGGTGGGCGTAGACCACGGCGGCGAACTCATCCACCGCCGTGAAATTGCGCAGCGCCTGGATGCCGCCGGCGGTGGCGCAGGCGCCGATGGCGACCAGGTGTCGGGAGACGCGCCGGACCTCCTGGATCCGCTCCGCATCCTGGGGGGTCGTCACCGAGCCCTCCACCAGGGAGACATCGTAGGGGCCATCGACGACCGCCGACGAGGCTTCCAGGAAGTGGGCGATCTCGACGGCGCCCGCGACGGCGAGCAGCTCGTCCTCGCAATCGAGCAGGGAGAGCTGGCAGCCGTCGCAGGAGGCGAACTTCCAGACCGCGAGCTTTGGGGTCGAGTGCTCTGCCACTACAGCTCCCTCCGGGCCAGCAGCGGGCCGACCCGCGACCAGGGGAAGACGGGTCCATGAAGGCAGATCAGCACCGGTCCGAGCTGGCAGTGGCCGCAGCGGCCGACTCCGCACTGGACGTTCCGCTCCATCGAGACCCGTACTCGCTCGGCGGCGACGCCGCGGCCGAGCACCTCGGCCGCGGTGAACCGCAGCATCACCTCCGGCCCGCAGATCATGACCGTGGTGACCTCGGGATCTATCGTGACGCGCTCGATGAGTGTGGGCACCACGCCGACGTCGCCCTTCCAGGCGGCGGTCGCGTAGTCGACCGTGGTGCGGACCGTGATCCGGGCGCTCGCCTGCCAGCTCGCCACCTCACCGCGGAACACGATCTCCTCCGGAGACCGCGCGCCCACCAGGACCGTGACGCGTCGAAACCGGCGCCGGTTGCGGAGCAGCTCATGGACCACCGGACGCAGCGGGGCCAGGCCGATGCCGCCGGCGATGACGATGACGTCGCCCCCTGCAGCCGAGTCGATGCCCCAGTCCGTCCCGAAGGGGCCCCGGACCCCCACCATGGCCCCGGCCTCGACGGCACAGAGCTCCTGGCTCACCGCCCCCACCGCGCGCACGGTGTGCCGCACCCGGTGCCCCGCGTCGATGCCGCTGATCGAGATCGGGACCTCGCCCACGCCGAACGCGTAGAGCATGTTGAACTGACCCGGGGCCGGGGTGGCGATCGGCGACCCCACCGGTTCGAGACTGAGGGTGACGGTGTCCGCCGTCTCCCGGGCGCGTCCGACCACCCGGTACGGAACCGGCACCATGGCGTCGGCGGGGCGGACGTCAGCTGCGAGTGCCAGGGCCATAGATGTCGAGCATCCGCATGCGGACAGACTGGAGCCGGGCCAGCATGACCTTGGCAAATCGCTGGACCAGCAGGTATCCGAGCTGCGCATCCGAGTCGCACTTGTTCCGCAGGCAGACACCGTCGAATGCCACGGCCGCGACGTCGTCGCGAGCCTCGGCATCGAACTGCCACTTGTAGGGCTCGAAGAGCCACGACCAGCCCAGCACGTCGCCGCCGTCAATGGTGTCGATGATGACCCCGCCCCGCTGCGGCACATAGAAGCTGAGGGCGACGCTGCCGCTGCGCAGGAGATAGAAGGTGTGGGCCGGCTCACCCTGGGTGAGGATCCGGTCCCCGGCGGAGTAGTGGACGTTGCGGCCGCAGCCCGCGACGAAATCGAGGCTGCCCTGATCCAGCCCCTGGAAGAAGGGCTGCTCGGCGAGGAGTTCGGCGATCGTCTTCATGGCGTTGCTCCGGCTGGGAGGCGGGTGAGCCCATCGGTGGCGCGGATTGCGGCGGCCTCTTCGGTGATGTCGATGCCCACGGGGCACCAGGCGATGCACCGCCCACACCCGACACATCCCGAGGTGCCGAACTGGTCGTACCAGGTCGCCAGTTTGTGGGTCATCCACTGCCGGTACCGCGACCGGGTGGTCCACCGCATCGAGCCGCCGTGGAGCTGGGAGTGGTCGACGCTGAAGCACGTCGCCCAGGTCCGGTGCTGCTCGGTGTGATCGGGGGAGAGACTCGCCGCCTCCCGGAAGTCGGCACAGAAGCAGGTGGGGCAGACCATGGTGCAGTTGGCGCAGGCCAGGCACCGGGCGGCGACGGTGTCCCAGCGGGGATGTTCGAGGTTGTGGACGAGCACATCCTTGAGGCCGTCCGCTTGGAGGGCCCGGCTGACCGCCGCCGCTGCGCCCGACCACACCGCCGCCGCGGCCTCCCGGTCGGCAGGGGCTGCCTCGCGGGTGGGGAGCCTTGCGGCGATGGCGGCTCCTCTCTCGGAGCCGATCTCGACAAGGAAGCGGCTGCCGGCGGGGTCCGGTATCTCGGTGAGGGCGAGGTCGTGGCCCGAGCCGACCCGAGGACCGGTCCCCATCGAGGGGCAGAAGCAGGTCGCTGCAGGGCTGGAGCAGTTGACCGCGATGAAGAGGGCCTGCTCGCGTCGGGCCGCATAGTCCTGATCGGGGTAGTTGGTGTGGACGAGCACGCGGTCCTGGACGGCGATCGCGGCAAGCTCGCATGCGCGCACCCCGAGGAACGCGTAGCGGGGTACCTCGGCCGGAGGGGCGACCTCGACGCCTTCGCGGCCCACCTCCGCCCGCCAGGTGGTCGAGACGGGCGGGAAGAGGAACCGCTTCCAGGAGTCAGGGCCGACCGCGTAGCCGAAGAGCAGATCGTCGTCCCGCCGCCGCAGCCGGTAGCGGCCCGGTCCCTGATCGTCCCCCCAACCGCCTGGCAGCTCCCCGATCTGGGTGATCTCCTCGTAGACGACGGCCCCGTCTCGGACGGTGGGACCGATCACGCGACGGCCGTCGGTGACCAGCGCATCGATCAGGGACTGAAGTCCCGGGCGATCGAGGACGACCGGATGGTAGTCGGTGGGGGCCGAGGGGGCCATCGCCGATAGTCAACGCCTCCGGGCGTGAATCGCCAGAGCCGTTGGACAGTAAGTGGCTCGGGACGCATGTCCCGGAACGGGCCGGGACGCACCTTCTGTTGGGACCGTTGGCCCACCTTCGAGAGTGATCCGTCAGAGCAGGCGCGGACTCCTGCCCCTAGGCGGCGAGGTCGCGACGCTCGTACAGCAGCACTGTTACCGCGAGCAGGACGATCGGGCAGACGATCAGGAGCAGCATCCCCGACCACGACACGCCGAGGGTCAAGGCGGCTGAGCCGGCAGTCCAGTGGAAGGGCGAGACCGCGTTGGCGAAACCGGTCAGCCACGGCACCAGCGAGCCGAAGATGCTGAGCGCGTACATCGCGACCGCCAGGGCGGCCGCGCTGCCGCCGCCGATCCCGACTGAGCCGGTGGCCGAGGCGACCAGGAACGCGAGCATTCCGAAGCCGACGCCCAGCAGTGCCACTGCCAGCACGGTGGCGGTGAGGTTGCCCAGACTGAGGACGATCCCCTGCGACGGCCCGATGACCACGATCGCGAGCCAGATGGCCGCGGCAACGACAAACAGGGGGACCAGAGCGCCGCAGGCCTTCTCGACGGTGAGCCGGGTCCGACGGACCGGGGTCGAGAGGAGGAGGTCGATGGTGCCGTTCTGCTCTTCTCCCGCCAGCGCCCGGCTTCCGGCGAGGACGCCCATCACCAGCAGGAGTGCGGGCACGATGATGCTGAAGAGCTCAGTGCCCAGGTAACCCGGCGGCGAGAGATAGCTGACGCCCGCCGGGAGGAACGCATTCCGGAATCCCTTGGGCAGGGTGTTGAGGAGCTGCTGCACCCCGGCGCCGCTGCTCTTGATGGAGGGGTAGAGGAAGACGTAGAGCGCGACCAGCAGCAGGGCGCCGACGCCACACCCGATCAGCGAGCGACGGTGGTCGGCCAGCTCCCGGCGGAAGACGTCAAGACGCATCGACGCCCTCCGCACCGGTGTTCTTGACACCGTCGCCCTTCGCACCTACGCTCCCCGCACCGGCGCCCTCCGCCCGATAGTAGTCATGGAACACGTCGTCGAGGTCGACCTCGGCGCTGCGCAGGGCGTGCACCTGAAAGCGTGCTGCGGTCTTGACGACGGCGTCGAGGTCCCCGCCCGCCGTGATCGTGAGCGTCCGCTCACTGGCCGTCACTTGCGACACCCCGGGGATGGCACGGAAGACACCGGGGTCGACCGGCTCGGAGAACTCGATGGAGAGCACGTGCCCACCCTGCTGGGCGAGCTCGTTGACGTCCTGCACGGCGACCAGCCTCCCCCGGCGCAGGATGCCGGCCCGGTCGCAGAGGCGGGCCACCTCGGGGAGGTCATGCGACGAGACGAAGATGGTCGCGCCGCGGCCGCGCGCCTCGCGGACCAGGTCGTGGACGGTCCGCTGCATCAGCGGATCGAGGGTCGCGGTCGGCTCGTCGAGGATGAGGATGGCCGGGTCGTGCATCAGCGCCTGGATGACGCCCACCTTCTGCTTCTGACCGTGGGACATCGCCCCGCACCGCTGGCTGAGATCGCACTCCATCCGTCGGGCCAGCTCCTCGATCCGCTCCGCGGGCACGCCACCCCGCAGCCGGCCGAGGTAGGTGAGGAGCTGGCGCGCGGTCAGGCGCGGGTAGAGGCGGAGGTCGCCGGGCAGGTAGCCGGTCCGCCGCCGCACCTCCACGCTGTCCGTACGGCAGTCGAGGCCGAGGACGGTGGCATGACCCGCGGTCGGTCGGATCAGGCCCAGCAGGCAACGGATGGTCGTCGTCTTGCCGGCGCCGTTGCTGCCCAGGTACCCGAAGATCTCCCCGGCGCGGATCTCGAGATCGACGCCGCCGAGGGCCCGCTTGGCGCCGTAGTCCTTGGTCAGCCCCTCGAAGACGATTGCGGGGGAGCTGGCCATCGCCGGCAATCCTAGTGTCCCGGACCCCAGACCGGCTGAGGAGAAGGTCCTCAGCTTGTCGAGGCGGCGGCACCGATGGCAGCGTCCAGCACCTCCATGAGGTGCATCACCCGGACCTGCGGGGCGTGGCGCCGCGCTCCCACGCGCAGCTGCACCAGGCAGGAGACGTTCTCGGTCACCAGGACGTCCGCGCCTGTCGCCACCACGTTCTCGAACTTGCGGGCGAGGATGGCGTCGCTGTGCTCCGGCTGGCCGGTGGCGTAGCTGCCGGGGCCGCCGCAGCACATCGCTGCCTCCTGGAGCGGAATGATGCGCAGCTCGGGGATGCGCGCGAGCAGCGCACGGGCCACCCCGCGCTCCGGACCGTCGATGGGCAGCGAGCAGGGCTCGTCGATGGTGATGTGCCACGGCAGCGGGCCGAGCGGTGCGCGCCACCCCGCCCGGTCCAGGTGAACGCTGGCGAGGTCGGTGGCGTCCGCCACCCGCCGGGCGTCCTCAGCGAGAGCCGGGTCGTCGGCCAGGACGTGCCCGTAGCGGCGGATGTGACCCACGCAGCTCGCGACATCACCGACCAGCCCATCCACCCCGAGACCCGCCAGCCCTGTGACTGTTCGCTTCGCCATCTCGCGCACCGCGGGCCCGTCACCCAGGCTCTGCGCCGGGAGGCCGAAGCAGCCCAGCTCGGGCGCCTCCAGCTCCCATCCATTGGCGAGCAGCACTCGCATCGCCGCCTCGGTTGCCTCCGGAGCCGCCAGGTTCTGGTAGCAGCAGATCAGGAAACCGAGCCGGCCGCGCACCGGAGGGGTCACCGCGGGGAGGCCGGCCACCCGCTGGTCGGCCCGGCGCCGGGGCAGCGGACCAATCCTCTCCGCCATCCCGCCCACCGTCCCCATCCAGCGGGTGATGCGCAGTCCGCGGGCGGCGGCGTGGAGCCCGGTCACCTGCGCCGCACGCGAGAGGCGGTGCAGGGTGCGGGTGCCGCCCGGGCGGGGGAGGACGCGGCGCAGCAGCCAGCGCTGGCCGCGCGGGTACCCGTCCTGCTCGTGCAGCTCCTGGCGGGCACGGGCGACGATCGCGGCAGTCGGCACCCGTGGCGGGCAGGCGGCCATGCAGTTGTCGCAGGTGAGGCAGGTGGAGAGCGGGCCGTCGGCGATCTCCCGCAGCTCGAGGCGGCCCTCCATCGCGTCCCGGATCAGGGCGACCCGTCCTCGCGCCGTCTCCCACTCCACGGGGTTGACCTGGTAGGTGGGGCAGACCGCCTGGCAGAGCGAGCACTTGTTGCACCGGCTCACGTCCTCGTAGATGTCGGCGAGGAAGCGGGGGGCGGGCACGGCCGCCGCCTCACCCGGCGGCTCGACCGGTGCGTCACTGGGAGCGGGGAGCGGCAGGCTCATGGGCCGCCCGATTGTAGGTGGCGGACTGGACGGCGTCTCGGCGCCGCCGGCGGGCCGCCCGCCGGGGCCGTAAGATTGTGGCCTGTTCTCAGGTCACCGGCGCCTGTGGCTGCTGTGCCTGTTGCTGTGCCTCCTGACGTGGGGGTTGTACGCCGTCTTCCCTCGCTTGGCCGGGTACGCGACCGGGAGCGTGCTCGTCTACGTGCTCCTGCCGTACGTGCTCTTTCGCATCTTCCTGGCGGTGAGGGCGCAGGTGCGCTTCATGCGGAACCGCCGCCGTCGCGGGGTGCCGGCGCGCTGAACCGGCGGCGCGGGCGTCTCCTGGGCACAGCTCTGGACCCTGCTCATTGTCGAGGGCGACGTCAGGCCGGATGGTCGGCGCGGGCATGGGCCGCTCGGCCCTCTCCCTCCCCGTACTGATGCCCCTGGCATCCCCATGCCAGGGGTCCAACGTAGAGGTCGACGGCTGGAGTGAAGCTCCGCACCGCCAGGAGGTGTGGACATGAGCGGAAACAGCATGGGAATGGTGGTCACCGCCTTCGTGGCGGGATCAACACCCCGGGGGGAGGAGGCACCGGGCTCGCACGGGCACGGGACCAGAGAGGAGGAGGAGTGGACGGTCCGCGACGTGATGTCGTCGCCGGTCGTGCACATCCCTCCGAACGCACCGGTCAAGGCGGTCGCCGAGCTGCTGCTGTCGGAGCGGGTCAGCGGCGTCCCGGTCGTCGACGCTCACGGGCACCTGCTGGGGGTCGTCTCCGAGGAGGACCTGCTTGCCAAGCAGATCGACCTGCCGGCCAGCGCTCACGTGCCCTGGCTCACTGGCGGCCACTTCTCGCATGAGTTCCGCCGCCGCCGTGAGGCGCTGACGGCCGAGGGGCTGATGACCACCCCGGTGACCTGCGTCCACCCGGATACCACCCTGCGCCAGGCCGCCAAGACCATGTACCTGCGCCACCTCAAGCGCCTTCCGGTCGTGGACGGCGGCTCGCTGGTCGGGATCGTCAGCCGCGCCGACCTGCTCCGCGTCTACCTCCTGCCCGACGAGCACCTGCGGCGAGACGCCGAGCACATGCTCCACGGGGCCCTGGCCATGGGCGCCGCGGCGGTGGCCGTCACGGTGCACGAGGGCGTGGTCACGCTGGACGGCGACATGCCCACCCACAGCCAGGCCGACCTGCTGGTGCGCCTGGTAGGCCGCCTCGACGGCGTGGTGGGGGTCGAGCCTCGACTCACCTGGCGCATCGACGACCACGCCGCCCCCCCCGGGAAGCACGCGGCTCACACCTGACGCGGCCGCCGCCCAGAGCAGGAGCGGGGTTCGCACCTGACCCCTCCCGCGCCCCGGCACCGCGGGCCCCGGCCAGACCGTACACTTGTGCGTCGATGACCGGCCCGTACCACCTCGAGGCCCTCGACGACGCCGATCGGGCTCAGCTCGAGCCCTGGGTGAGCAACCTGGACTCCCCCGTATTCGCCCTGAATGGTCTCTCCCAGGTGACCGCGGCGGCGCTCTTCGCGCGCTACAGCCGGAGCCCGAAGAGCCTGCGCCGGCTCCTCCTCGACGAGTTCCTGAAGGGGGAAGCGGTCGTTGGCGGGCTCGCGGTCCCGGGTCGGGACGATGCGGGCAGAGCGCGGGCGGGGCGCCTCTTCGGCCGGGTCCTCGCCGAGTACGGGGACGATTCGGTCGCGCAACTCGGCGGCATCCACCTGGCCTGCGAGCAGGTCAGCCAGCCCCTCGCCAAGGCGATCGAATGGGGCCGTCTCGCCGCCTACCTCGAGCAGTCGACCCGCTACATCCCCTACACCGACCTCCGCGACGGTCATTACCGCTACCACCGAGACCCGGAGCTGATGGGGTCCGCTCACGCCGACACGTACCTCGCGGCCATGGACGGGCTTTTCGACGCCTATGTCGAGATGCTCCCCCTGCTGCGCGCGCACCTCGGTCAGACCCTCCCCGAGGAGGCCGACGCCAAGGCGCGGGATCGGGCCATCCGGGCGCTGGCCCTCGACCTCCTCCGTGGCCTGCTGCCCGCGGGCACGGTGAGCAACCTCGGGGTGTACGCTTCGCCCCAGGCCCTGGAGCAGCTGGTGATGCGCCTGCGGGCCCACGCGCTCCCCGAGGCTCGCGCCTATGCCGAGCTGATCGACCGCGAGTTGCAGGCGACCATCCCGGAGATGGTGACCAGGCTCAACCGCCCGGATCGCGGTGGCGTCTGGGTGGAGTATTTGCGTGAGACCGCATTGGCCCTCCAGGCGGAGGCGGAGCGGCTGCTCCCCGCCGGCGGGGGAGAGGAGACCGCCGACAGCGCCGAGGTCCCGCCCGGAGACAGGGTGACCCTGATCCGATGGGACCCCGACGGCGAGGAGCGGATCATGGCCGCGGCCCTGCTGCCCCACACCTCGGCCGGGCTCGAGGAGGTGCTGGCCGCGGTGCACGCGCTCCCCGAGGCCGAGTGCGACCGCCTCTTCGCCGCCGCGCTCGGGGTGCGGGGCAATCGGCGGCACCGGCCCGGCAGGGGGTTCGAGCACACCGATTACACATTCGAGCTGGTGTCGGATTTCGGGGCGTTCCGCGACCTCCAGCGCCACCGGATGCTCACCATCCAGTGGCAGGATCTGACCCCCGCGCTGGGCTACGCCATCCCGCGGGAGGTGGTCGCCGCCGGGCTGGAGCGGCGGTGGCGGCAGGCGGTGGAGCGGGCCGAGGCGGCCTGGGCGGAGATCCGACCCGACCTGCCCGAGCAGTCCCAGTACCTGGTCACCCTGGCCCACCGGGTCCGGTACGTGATCAAGCTCAACGCCCGCGAGGCGCTCCACCTCATCGAGCTGCGCACCTCACCCCAGGGGCATCCCAGCTACCGCCGGATCTGCCAGGAGATGCTCCACCAGCTTGACACCGTCGCCGGCCACCACCGGGTGGCTCGGGCGATGAGCTTCGCCGGGAGCGAGGACGTCCACCTGCCCCGCTACGCGGCCGAGGTGGGCCGGGGCGACTGAGCCGATTGGACCGCACTGGGGCCGTCCCAGGGTCCAATGACCCATATGGTCCGGGTACGGAAGCCCATCTCCCGGCGGGCGGTGTCGTATGATTCCTATCGAACCACCGCCGGACGGCGGGGCAGCCGACCTCAGAGGGACCCAGCAATGATCAGCGTCTCTGAAGCAGCCGTCGGGCAGCTCAAGGAGCTCATCCCCCAGGAGCCCAAGGCGAACGTCGGCCTGCGCGTGTTCATCCAGTCGGGCGGCTGCAGCGGCTTCTCGTACGGGATGGGCCTGGACGACAACCCGCCCCGTGAGGACGACGAGGTGGTCACCGTCAGCGGGCTCAACGTCTACATCGACGAGTACTCCGCCCAGTACCTGGACGGGGCCGAGATCGACTACGTCGACGCCCTGATGGGCGGCGGCTTCACGATCCACAACCCCAACGCGGTCCGGACCTGCGGCTGCGGCCACAGCTTCCAGACCGCCGACGGAGCCGGCGAGGCCCGCGCCTGCGGGCACTGAGCCCAACTCGCCGGCTCCGCCCGGCCGCCGCGGGGGGCGGTGCCTGGGCGCGGTATCCTGTCCCCGCGACGCGGGAGTAGCTCAGTTGGTAGAGCGCTAGCCTTCCAAG
>CABEDC010000426.1_pt1 | contig 13056 bp, 14 predicted proteins | sample 3132911 | NCBI WGS metagenome assembly CABEDC01 (sample SAMEA5534329, study PRJEB31848) | metagenome | biome: tundra; feature: field; material: soil | place: USA | collected 2013-05 | depth 0.15 m
CAAGGTAGGGGTCGCGAGTTCGAGCCTCGTCTCCCGCTCCAGCCTCCTTGAGGCGAGTTCAAATGATCTCGCCGAGCGCATTCCGGAGGCGGCACCGGACGATGCAGCGTCGGCGTCTGAGGCTCTCAAATGAGGGGGTCCAAGGAGATCAGCGACGAGAGCGAGGAAAGCCGGCTAGCGAATGAGCTCATCTGACCCGGTAGCACCTCGGCAGCTACGGGCCTGACTCGGAATCGTGATCGGTCGTGGCTCTTGAACGGCCTCCATCGGCTGGGTGCACCATCCAGTGTCCGCAGTCGGGGTAGGGGGCGCGAGTTCGAGCCTCGTGTCCCGCGCCAACCTCCTCCCCTACTGCTGATTGCCGTAGTGGTAGCGAGCTTGGAGGACGACGATGTCCTCGCCGTCAACCAGATACACGAGCCGATGCTCATCATCGATCCGGCGGGACCAGCATCCCTGAAGGACATGACGTAGTTGCTCGGGCTTGCCGATGCCCGTGAACGGATCCCGGGTGATGTCCTGGAGCAGCCGGTTGATCCGCTTCACCGTCGTCCGATCCGTCGACTGCCAGTAAACGTAGTCTTCCCAACCGTGCGGAGTGAAGACCAGCCGCATCACACCTGCTGGTGCGTCTGTCGGTCTCCCGCACGAGCCTGCTCCAAGCTCTCCAGTAGCCTCCTGGCGTTCGCCGGGACCCGGAGTAGGTATGCCGTCGCTTCGAGGGCGTCGTAGTCGGCTCGGGCCATCAGCACGGCGTCGCCCCTCTTGGAGGTGATCTCCACGGGCTGACGATCGTTGTTGACCTGTTCGATCAGAGGAAAGAGGTTCCTCCGTGCGTCGCTGGCAGTTACAACCACACCCACGCTCCTCCTGACTGGTACGGGATATGGTACCACTCGGCGGAGCGAGGAAACGGGAGCGCCAGCGGCGGCCCTGTCAGCCGGGCATCATCCAGGCGCGACTCACGAAGTCCTGGTTGATCGCCGAGCAGAGCGCCCGTTCGGACGTGGGGAGCAGGCAGGTCTCCTGGGACGCGCCGTCACTCTGGGCGTTGGCGTTCGCGGCAGGAGACGTCCAGTCATACAGAACAACCGCGTCGGCAGGATATGGCCCACCCGACGGGTCGCCGTCGCCCTTCACCCCGGCCGGGTCTGTGAACATGATGACGTCTTCGACGATCGGGCCAGTGTCACTGGGCAATCCGTTGGCGAAGATGACCTGCTCCTGGGCTGGGGGGCTACTACAGGTGAAGCCGCTAGCCGAGCCGTACCCGAGTTGCTCGCCGACGTCTGGGACGAAGGGACAGACCGTGCCGTAGATGCAACCCTGGCACGCCGAATCCGAGCTCGCATCGACCTGCTGCACGCTAGCCGACAGCGCGCCGAAGGCGCCCGGTGCGCTGGCCGTCGAGGGGAACACCTGAACGCTGGTACTGCCGTCGCCACCGACCGACACCTGGCAACTCCAACCCCGTGGAGCGAGGATGGGCGGCAGAGAGTGCGTGTCGTTCGAGTAGAGGGCCAGCTGCTCTGCGACCGTCCCTGCAGCGCTGACCGCCATCGTGTCCGGATACGTGCTGGTGGGTGGTCCGGGGTTCCCTCCCGCATCCGCCGTGGGGCACTCGACAACCGGAACGACATCGGACACCGCGGCCGGGGTGTGAGTGGAGGGCGATGTGCCCACTGAGGGCGTCACCGTGGTGGCTTGGGGGGTCCGTGACGAGGTGGCGCAGGCGACGAGTACAACCGGGACGACAAGCCCGAGGAGCAGTGGCGAGCGCCGTTCCCGACCCTGGCTTCGACCCTGAATGAAGTGAGGCGCCATGGTGTCATGTGGAACGCTGCTCACCGGCGGCAGGTTCCGCTCCTCCATGCGTTTGGCCATTGCTTGGTCACGGACACAGAGCCACCGACGGTGTCGCTCGGAAGGGGCCCGCCGCCGCGGGCCATGACCCCCACCCTCTCACCAGAGAAGCCGAGTCGCAGCCTCCTGCGGCTCACGAAACCTCAAATGAGTGCGCGATGAACGGGCCGGGGGCCCGACCCGTATTCGGATCCGACCGCAAACGTCCTCCTTGATTGCCAAGGTAGGGGTCGCGGGTTCGAATCACGTCTCCCGCTCCCACACCGTCTCCCGCTCCAACGCGTCATCGAAGTGTCCGTAGCGCAGGGCGTCTCCTCGTGATCTTGTCGCTCGTGGCGGCTGGGACACTACCACTCGACGCCGAGCCCTGGGCGAGCCTGTGCCGCTCTCCGCAAGGTGGTCCGGCTGCTCTGCCTGGGGCGGCTGGGTCGGCGCCCTCGGTGGGGTGGCAGCGGGAGGGCCCGGGCCACCACCCCTGGCCTGGGATCCGGCCGGCGCGCTGCCGGCCGGATCTAGCCCGCCCATCACGCTGGGCGGGCCGACCAGGGAACCGTCCGCTGACCGAGGTCAGACGGACATGCGATGCGTCAAGAGGCCACCGGCTTGAGCTGCATCAGGATGTAGGGCATCTGCGGGTCGCTCGGGGTGGGGTTCATGTACGGGTGCGACTGGTCCGGCCAGCCGGTGTACTTGGCGCTGCTGTAGACGTTCCAGTCGGCGCGGTAGAGGAGTATGGAATAGGGGACCTGGGTCGACATGATCGTCTCGAGCGACTGGACGATCGGGGTCAGTGCCGCGGTGTCGCTGGGGTCGGTGCTGGCGTACTGCGTCAGGGCCTGCTCAGCGGCCGGGATGTTGACTCCCGCGTAGGCCGCGGAGTTCGTCTTGAGCGTTGTGTCGAACCAATCATCGTAATCGATGTACGGGATGTTGCCGCCAGCGCTCCAGTGAATCAGGACCTGCCAGCCGTTGGGGCTCGCGGTGTAGCCGGCGTACCAATCGGAGTAGCCCTGGGCGGCCTTGGTGGTCACGTCCATGCCCAGTGCCTGGAGCTCCGACGAGATGAGGGCACAGTCTTCCCAGTAGTCGGAGAAGGCGATCGGGTCATACACCGAGAAGCTGATGTCCTGACCGCCCTTTTCCCAGCAGTTGGTCGGGCTGTTGCTCGTGCAGTTGCCGCCCGGGGTGTACGTCCCCGAGGTGGTGCTGTAGCTGGAGCTGGTCGGCGCCGTGTAACCGTCCTTGGTGAGGATGTCGTAGACATCATCTCCGGTGGGCAGTTTGTCAGCCTTGGCGGTCACTGCGTCCGGCACGTTGCCGCTGGTCGAGAGGTCGCCGGTGAGACTTCCGTCCGACGGGAGGTACGGCTTCTGGGCGGGCAGGATCAGCCCACTCGAGGAGCTCGCCGCAGTTTCATATCCGGACTCACCCAGAAGGGCGAGGGCGTTGCGGTCGATGCCGTAGCTGACCGCCTTGCGCACCTGCGCGTCCCCGATCCCGGTGGCCCCGCCGTTACCCGTGTTCAGGTTGAACCAGAGGGTCTCGATGGCGCCGGAGGCGAACCACGCGTGGTTGGTCTGGGGGTCGAGGTCGACGTAGTTGGCGTAGACGTTGGGGATGTCGTTACCGGCCCAGTCGAGCTGGCCGCTCACCAGCGCGTCGCTGGCCGCGGCGTTGGTGGCGAGGGAGGGGGTCTCGATCTCGGACTCCGGCGGTTTCCCACCCCAGTAGTAGGGATTCGGCTTCCACTTGATGAGAGAGCTGGAGTAGCTGTCCAGCATGAAGGACCCGGTGCCGACCGGGTCAGTGATCTTCATCGTGGGGGTCGTGTTGATCGCGTTCGCCTCCGACGCCGGAAGCATGAACTCGTTGCCGAGGATGGTGTACAAGGCGGTGTACTGCGCCGTGGCGAAGGTGAGGGTGACGACGTTGCCCTTGGCGGTCGGGGCCGACGACTGGGTCGGCATCCCGTTGACGTTCGCCTTGGGGTTCATCAGCATCGTGTAGGTGGCGACAACGTCAGCCGGCCCGAAGGACGTGCCGTTGTTGAACTTGATGCCCGTCTTGATGGTGACCGAGAGCTGGGTGCCAGTGCTGTTGAAGCTGTAGGCGCTGGCCAGCCAGTAGTGGGTGCCGGAGGCGGTCGAGTCGAGCTGGTCGTACTCGATCAGCGGCTCGTTGACCATGGCCCGCGTGCCCATTTCGGCCGCCACCGAGTTGCTGTCGTAGGGGTTGAAGTCGTCCGAGAACGTGACCCCGGTGGTCGGCTCGGCGATGAGGGGCGGACCCGCCGTGGTCGTCGACGACGACGCCCCGGGCGAGGATGTGCTGGAACTCCCACACGCGGCGACGGCTAGAACCGTCACCCCGAGCAGGCCTATCAAAGCTCTCCGATTCATGGATTCGTGACCTTCGTGAGGCACCGCCCCGAAAGGGGCCGTGCATTCGAGTGGACAGATACAGCCGCAGGGGCGTCTTACGGAGGGTGGCCGCGCCCGGCCCCACCGGCGGGTGAGTCGCCTGCGCCGCCCTCGTTGTGCGCGGAAACCCATAGAGCCCGGAACGCTAGGCCATTGCATGCGCGGGGTCGATACACCTGCACGGTCAGTACCTTTGTCTCAATCGGTTCATCCCCGCATGCGCGGGACCGACGTCATCTCGACAGTCAGTACCTTTGTCTCAGTCGGTTCATCCCCGCGTGCGCAGAATCAACTTTCACCATACACCGTCCAGCGCATGGGCGCAACGCGGTCCATCCTCTCGCGCGCGCGCATCGACACTTCACTACTCGTATTCACTCAGATCTGCAGATCTGACATTGCCTAGGGTCCAAGGTCACTTCCAGCTAGCGACGGAAGTCTCTCGCGCGCCTCCGTGGGCTGTGCTAGATGAGGGCTGTAGATGGCCTGATCATGCGGTCAGGATCTCGACCGCCAGCAGCGCCGAATCCTCGGCACCGCCATGCGGGAGATCCTCGGGGAGCAGGGGATCGGCGTGTACGGCACCGCCTCCGGCCGCCAGCTCGGGCAGGGGCTCTTCGAGTTCCGGCTCCGCGAGGCGGACCTGCTGCTGCGGGTCTTCTGCCACGCCCACGGGGATCACGTCCTCCTCCTCCATAGATCGGCTGCGGGCAAGTCGATAGGAACCCGGATGGTCTGCGCTGTCCCTACGGCCCCTCTTTGCAGAGTGGGCCGGGACGGCATCTCACCGTCCACTGTCCGGGCAGCCTGACTTTGAGCCGTTTTGCCGGCTTGATCAAGCCTATCCGCGATGACCACACCCCCTGGAGGAGCGCCCACCGCCCACCAAGAGTTCACTTCGCCGCGTCAGGGAGCATGCCGTCGTCCGTGACGCGATGGGAGTGGCTCCTACGGGGAACAGCGGCCGGCCCGGGGTGAGGGGCCAAACAGCCTCACGATGCCGTCACTTGCCGACATTGACGTGACCCCCCGGAACTGGTCAACGTGATATGAGGGTTCCACCACGGCCAGCCTGGCCAGGAGGAACCATGGAGGGCAGGAAGCACACGCCGGAGCAGATCGCCCGGAAGCTGCGGGAGGGGGAGCGGCTGATCGCCGACGGGAAGAGCGTCGGCGAGGTTGCCAAGGTGCTCGAGATCAGCGACTACACGTACGTGCGCTGGCGCAACCAGTACGGGGGGCTGAAGGCGGACGACGCCAAGGAGCTGCGCCGGTTGAAGGACGAGAAAGGCCGGCTGAAGCGGGTGGTGGCCGATCTGACCCTGGACAACGCCATGCTCCGGGAGGCGGCACGGGGAAGCTCCTGAGCCCGGCCCGCCGCCGGGACGCCGTCCGCCGCGTATGCGAGCGGTTCGGGGTTTCGGAGCGCAGGGCGTGTCGGGCGCTGGGACAGCACCGGACGACCCAACGCCGGCCCCCGCGGCCGGTCCTGGCGCCGGAGGAGCAGCTCCGCAGACAGATGCGGAAGCTGGGAGGTGCGCAGCCCCGGTACGAGTACCGGCGGATCTGGGCGCTGTTGCGCCAGGAGGGCTGGCTGGTGAACCGCAAGCGGGTGCAGCGAATCTGGCGGGAGGAGGGGCTGCGTGTTCCGGCGCAGCCGCCCAAGCGGCGGCGTCTGGGGGTGAGCACGGTGCCAGCCGCGCGGCTCCGAGCGGAGCGGCCCAACCACGTCTGGGCGCTCGACTTCATCTTCGACGCGACCTCGGACGGAAGGCCGCTCAAGGCGCTGGGGATTTGTGACGAGTTCGCCCGCGAGAGCCTGGCCCGGCGGATCGGCCGTTCCATCACCTCGGACGATGTCGTCGACGCCCTCGACGAGGCCTACGCGCGGCGCGGCGCCCCGGAGTTCATCCGCTGCGACAACGGCCCCGAGTTCGTTGCCGCGGCGCTCCGGGACTGGTGCCGCTTCATGGGCACGGGGACCGCCTACATCGAGCCGGGCAGCCCCTGGGAGAACCCCTACATGGAGAGCTTCAACGGCAAGCTGCGCGACGAACTCTTCGCCCGCGAAGTCTTCGACACCGTGATGGAGGCGCGGATCCTCTTCGACGACTGGGCCGACGTCTACAACCGATATCGACCCCACAGGTCGCTCGGCTACCTGGCTCCCGCCGCCTTCGCCGCCGCGTGGGACTCGCGAAAGCCGGCCTCACTCCAGCTACCATCAACGACCGCGGCCACCCCCGGTGACTGCCTCACCATCTCGGACCCCTCATAGAGGGTGGACCAGCGGACGGGTCAGGTCAGTCACAGATGCGGGCCATAGCCGTCTAGACTGCCGGTCGATGCCTGCGGCACGCTCCGAGATGTCACGGGCCGTCCTCCTCGAACGGATGGCCGAGCTGGTCGGCGCTGCGCGATGTTCGCACCCAATCCGGGTGGCCGTCGATGGCCCCGACGCGGCGGGAAAGACAACGCTCGCTGATGAGCTGGCCTCCGTGCTGCGCGGCAGAGGACGCACGGTGATCCGGGCCTCGATCGATGGATTCCACAGGCCGCGCGCCGAGCGCTACAAGCGTGGCCCGGACTCGCCTGATGGCTACTTCCAGGACTCGTTCGACTACGAGGCGCTCCGCCAGGAACTGCTGGATCCGTTTGGCCTCGGCGGGACCCGGAGGTATCGTCGGGCCGGCACGGGATCGCTCCTCGAGTTCTCTCTGTCCGGCACCGCGCGGACTGTGGCCGAGCTCGGCCCGCTGACCGGTTCACAAGCCGGCTGGTCTGTCCTGGCCTGCAGCCCAGACACCGACCGGGCGATCGTGTCCCAGAGCGGCTCGCAATCGGAGTTCCTGGTGATCCGCCTCTCCAGCGGCCAGGTGGTCGCCACCTATCCGGGACCAGCGTCCGAGAATGGCGCTGGAGCTGCGAGCTACGACGGCAGCCTCGTCGCCATCGACGGGCCGAGCGGCATCACCATCCTCAACACGGTGACCGGCGAGCAGGTGGCGAATGTCGTCCGCAGAGGGAATCAAGTGGACGGTCCGGTCATCGCCAGCGCGCTCGCCTTCTCCTGGGACGGCACCCGCCTTCTTGTTCAGAGTGACATCGCTCAGGGAGGCCCGTCGTGGATCGTCGAATGGGCCACCAACACCGACCTGGTCAATGACCAGACGTCGAGCGTCGGCCTCGGAGAAGTCGCTCCCCTCACCAGTGGCGCAACCATGTTCATCCAAGCCACGTACAGCCCTTATGGCGCGTACCTCCTCGAGACCAACGGCACACTCCAAGCTCTTCCAGCAGCCGATGGTGACGCAGCCGCTCCGTCCTAGTGGTTGAGCGCTGACCGAGGGCGCGGATCCCGCCGGCCGTGAAGCCGCGCTCAGAAGATCTGGCTGCCCGGCTCCGCACGGTCGTCCACGTAGAGAGGCGTGGCCTGGCCCTGCCCGTCCGGATTCTCGGGGTGGGGTACCCCGAGGACCAGAGCGTCAGAGACGTAGCGGCCGATCTTGCGCGGACCCAGGTTGATGCAGACGACCACGTTTCTCCCCACCAGCTCGGCCTTCCGACAAGGGCGAGCTGGCCGGGTCCCTCCTCCCGGTCGGGTCAGCGGCCGACCTCGCGGACTCGCATCGCCGCCATGGCGCCGCCGAAGCCCACGACCACGATCGCCACCATCACCCACAGCCCGGTCCAGTACACGCCGGTGGTGAGGGGCGTGCCGTAGAGGTGGAAGAGAGAGAGGTCCAGGACCCAGCTCGGCCACGTGAAGAGCGGCGCGAAAAGGGGGATGTAGAAGCCTGCCACGGCGACCACCGCCAGCACGGGAACGGCGAGACGGGGAAGCCGCGAGATGACCAGCGCCCCCACGGCGCCGAAGGTGAGCGCGAGCAGGGCCAGCAGCGCCGTCGCAGTGACGAGCCCTCCGATGTCGAGGTGCACGCCCTGGCTCGGTGCGATCGCGCCGGTCACCACCGATCCGACCGCGGCCATGACCAGGGCCGCGGCCACGAGGGTGACGGCTCGCTCCGCGACGACCCGCCAGCGCGCGATGGGTTGGGCGATCTCCATCTCCAATCTCCCTCCCGCGTCCTCGCTCGCCCACTGCGAGGTCTGGGCGATCGCGTAGGCGGCGACGATGACGGCCGCGATGCTGAGCCAGACGGAGGTGACCACGGCTGTCGCCGCTGAGCTGGTCCCGGCCGCGGCGACGTAGCTCTTGAACCCGCCGGCCGATTGCAGGAGCTTGCCGGTGCCGTGGGCGATGGAGACGATGAAGGCCGCCCCCGCGACGCTCCCGATCACCCACCCGGCGAGTCCGATCCGCTGCTGCCAGAGGGTTCGCAGCACGGGAATCCGCAGCAGGGGGACGGTGGACGCCGACCGCACCACCCGCGTCTCACCGGCCCGGCGGCGCAGCAGCGAGGCCAGCAGGTCCCGGCGCCGGAAGCCCAGCGTGGAGAGGGCGATCAGCACGGCGGCAATGCCATACAGGGCGAGCGTTGCCGCCCCGGCGAACTGCCCGCCGGGGACGACCGCGGTGGTGAGATCCGCCAGATGGAACGGCGAGATCGCCGCCCAGCTGTCCAGACCCGGATTGACTCGGGCTAGGGCGTCCAGGGCGTAGAGGACGAGCATCACCGCCCCGCCAAGGGCCAGCGCGCTCCGGCGCGTGAATGCCAGCTGGGCGGCCGCCAACCCAATCCCGAAGCAGGCGAGCGCGAGACCGAGAAGAGCCACGCCCTGCTCCGCCAGCGCGGGAAACTCCACCGTGGCCTTGCCGGCGGCGAGCCCGGCGGCCGTCCCGAGAGCGGTGATCACGACAGCTCCGAGAGCGGCGATGGCGAATGCGCCCACGCGGGAGAGGAGCAATCGCACCCGGCTGAACGGGGTCGCCAGCCAGGTCTCCATGAGACCGCGCTCCTCCTCGTTGCGGATCAGGCCGGTGGCGGCGGCGAGCCCCCACACGGCAACGACCACGGTCAGCCAGGACAGACCCTTCCACCAGAGGTACCCGGCGACCGTGTCCGGACGGAGCGGCAACGGGACCAGGTAGGCGAGCTGCGGGCCAAGGGCGGTGGTCTGGCGCCCGAACGAGGCCCGCGCCGCCGCGGTCGACGCGAGCTTGGCGTACGACGCACCCGTCGAGTACGGCCCGATGAACCCCAGGAAGGCGACGCCGGCGCAGGCCCAGCGGTGGGTGCGCAGCGCGTAACGGACCATCGTCCTGACGCCGCCCCGCTCTCCGCCGGTGGCCACGGTTGGGGCGGCAGAGTCCGACGCCGGCGCTGCGGCCGTCATGCGGCGGCTCCGGGGGTCGCGGGTGCCTCCACCGGCTCGTCGCGGAAGTAGGTGAGGAACACCTCCTCCAGGGTCGGCTCGTGAGTGACCAGGTTGAGAACCTGGCTACGTCCCAGCACCTGAAGCAGCGGCCCGAAGCCACCTCGCACGTCGCACGAGAGATGGTGGTCCTCGACGGTGACCTGTTCGACCCCGTCCAGGGCGCGCACTGCGTCCGCCGGGACCTCCCCGGCGAAGTCAGCCTCGAGGCGGTGGTAGCGGAGGTGGTGGAGCTCGTCGAGCCGCGCCACCTGGACCAGGCGACCACGCCGCAGGATGCCCACCCGCTCGCAGACCCGCTCCACCTCGGAGAGGACATGCGAGGAGAGGAAGACGGTGGCGCCCTCCTCCCGGGCCTCCTCGACCAGCCGGTAGAACTCCTGCTGAATCAGGGGATCCAGGCCGTTGGTCGGCTCATCGAGCAGCAGCAGGCGCGAGGGGTGCATGAAGGCGAGCAGCAATCCGAGCTTGCGCTTGTTGCCTGACGAGTACTCGCGGTAGCGACGCCCGAGGTCGAGGTCGAGTCGCTCGGCCAGCCCGGTCACCCGACCAGGATCAATGCGACCGCGCAGGCCGCCAACGTACGCGACGACATCACGCCCGCGCAGCCCGCCCCATTGCGGCATCTCGCCGGGGAGGTAGCCGACCAATCGCTTGACCTCGACCGGGTGGGACTGGCAGTCCACACCGAAGACCTCTGCCCGCCCGCCGCTAGGACGGATCATGTCCATGAGCAGCCGGATGGTCGTGGTCTTGCCCGCGCCGTTCGGTCCCAGGTAGCCGAAGATCTCGCTGGCGGCGACCTCGAGCCCGAGGTCGAAGAGGCCGCGCGATTCCCCGTAATCCTTGGTCAGCCCCTCGGTCCGGATCGCGATGGCCATGCTCAGGTACCTCCTCGTCGCGCCGGCCGGCGCCCATTCTTCTCGATCACACCGCTCACCACGCCGCCCGTCTCCCTCCGTCCGTCAGCCGAACCACAACCGCAGCGTGGCGTCGTCGATCAGGGACAACGACCCGGCGGGAGCCCCCAGCACCCGGGTGAGGGCCTCCGCGAACCCCGCCATCCGTGCCTCCACGACCTCAAAGGGGATCCCGCCCGACTGCCGGGCGAAGAAGAGCTCTCCGGCCAGGTCCTGGGCGCCCTGCAGCAGCGACACGACGGCGCGGGCGGCGTCGTCCGGTGAGCTCGCGGAGAACAGTCCGTCTACCCTCCCCTGCTCGATGATCGCGGACAGCAGGGGCACGAGGCAGATGACGGTGCTCCGCCGCAGCTTGTCGCGCACGATCGCGTTGTCGTCCGAGTACCAGACCTGGAGGAGCGCGAGCATCAGTTCCCTCCGCTCGGCCTTCCACCCGGCGATGCCCGAGAAGAGGTGCTCGAGCTTCTCCGGGGCCGACAGCCCGGGGTCGGCAACGACCGGGGCCACGGCCTCCAGGGCGGCCGCGACGATGTGATCGACCGCGGCCTCGAGCAGGGCGATCTTCGAGTCGAAGTAGTGGTAGAAGGCACCTCTCGAGGCATCGAGCTCGTCCAGGACATCCTGGACGCTCATCAGCTCGTAGCCCTTGGTCTGGATGAGGCGGAGGGCCACGTCGATGAACGCCTCGCGCCGGATGGCGCGTGCCTCCGCGTTCACCGTACGGGGCAAGGCGGGATGCCTCCAAATAACAGACCGACTGTCGGTCTAAGAATACCCCCATCCGTTCGGCTGATCAAGGGACGGCTCTGCCCGGACCGCGCCCATCACCGTGGCTTCCGGCGCCTTGGTAAGTCACCTTGACGAACAGCCAGCGGTAAGGTACCTTGACAAGCGTGCCAGGAAGGACAGTGCCGGTCGCGCCCCGCCCGGGTGGAACGCACCCTAAGCATGCCGCTGCGGCGTCCGATCCCCCGGCGCCCGCAACGCGAGCCGCCTCTCCGTCGACCGCGGGCGACGTCGATCGCCAGGTGATGGCCCGGATGGCGCAGGCCAACGCCGACCTGATGGTCCGGGTGCTCCGCGGCGACGAGCCGGTGGAGGGCGACCCGGTCATGGTCGCGCTGGCCGCCGCCCGGAGCCTGGGGGTCGTGGTCGAGGACATCCTGCGCGGGCTGGTCGTCCGGGCCCGCCGCGATGGGCGCACCTGGGCGGAGATCGGCGACGTGCTGCACGTCACCCGCCAGGCTGTGCTGCAGCGCTTCGGCGGTGCCCCTGCCGAGACGGGCTCCGCCCGGGTGCCACCACGACCGATGCGCAGCGCTGGTCCCAAGGCGGTGGAGCTCCTGGGGCACTTCTTCCACCGCAGATGGGAGGAGCTGCGCGCCCATTTCAACCAGCGAATGCTCGACGGCTGCTCGGTCGAGCTGCTCGCCTCGGTGCGGGGACAGCTCCCGGGCAAGGGGATGGAGGCGGTCGACATCGGAACACCCCATGTGGTCGGGCTCGGCGAACACACCATGGTCGAGGTGCCCCTCACCCTCCACGCCCCTCTCGCCTTCCGACGCGGCGTCCGGCTACGGCACGCGACCGGACGGGTGGTCTTCGACGACACTGGCAAGGTGGCCGGTTTCTTCATTCTTCCCAACGCCGTGCCCACCCGGTGACCGAGGACAGGACGTGGTGACCCCGCCCCGCCCCAGCGGCCCCCGATGGTTCGCACGCCGCCAGATGGGGTACGCGTGCGAGGAGCCTCCCGTGGCACCGGCGACTGCCCGCAGCCGGCACCGATGACCGCCAGCACGGCAACCGCGGCCACGCGGAGGTGCGACACCCGCGAGGCCGTTGGCCGGGAAGCGTCACCCTTGGAACCGCGCGATGGGGTGATCCCAGGGATGCCCTGACCCTCACGGTCGCCCCGGCTCCCTCACCTCTGGCTCCCCCGTGCCCTGCTCTCGGCATCTGGTCCTGGGAATGAATATACGGGGGCGGACCACCCGCAGGGCGCGCCGGCGTCCGGCCTCACGGGTTCGGTCAGCCCGCGGCCCGACCCCCGACCAGCTCGGCCAGCAGCGCCTGGACCCGGGCGTCGATCTCGTCGCGGATGCGGCGGACCGTGGCAAGCGGCTTGCCGGCGGGATCCTCCAGCTCCCAGTCGAGATAGCGCTTGCCGGGGAAGAAGGGGCAGGCATCCCCGCAGCCCATTGTGATGACCACGTCGGCGGCGTGAACGGCGTCATCGGTGAGCGGCTTGGGGAACTCATGGGAGATGTCCAGCCCCACCTCGGCCATGGCCGCCACCACCGCCGGGTTGAGCTGGTCCGCGGGCTGCGAGCCCGCCGAGCGCACTCGGACGCGGCCGCGCGACCGATCGTCGAGGAGGCCCGCGGCCATCTGGGAGCGGCCGGCGTTGTGGATGCAGACAAAGAGCACCTCGGGCACCCGGGATGCGTCCTCCCCCGTCATCGACGTACCTCCATCATCCTGCGCCCTTCTCATCCTGCGCTCTGGTTCTGCGC
>CABEDC010000010.1_pt1 | contig 12323 bp, 10 predicted proteins | sample 3132911 | NCBI WGS metagenome assembly CABEDC01 (sample SAMEA5534329, study PRJEB31848) | metagenome | biome: tundra; feature: field; material: soil | place: USA | collected 2013-05 | depth 0.15 m
TCCCCATACCCCTATCCGGCGTACGCGACCCCGGGCACCAACGGACTGGCGATCGCCGCGCTCGTGCTCGGCATCCTCTGGCTGTACTGGGTGGGGTCCATCCTGGCCGTCATCTTTGGCCACATCGCCCTCTCCCAGATCCGCCACACCGGCCAGGGGGGCCGGGGGCTGGCCATCGCAGGGCTCGTCCTCGGATACGTCGGGCTGGCCCTCCTCCTCGTGTTCATCATCGGGGTGGTGGTGGTGGGCACCGCCACGATCCATTCCAGCGCCGGTCCGGTAGGTCCATAGGCAGTGCGAACCCGCTACGCCTATCTCGGCCCGGAGGGCACCTTCGCCGAGACCGCGCTGCGCAGCCTCCCTGAGAGCGGAGACGTGGACCTGGTCCCGGTGGAGACGGTCGCCGACGCCTTCGCCGCCGTCCGCGACGGGTCGGTGGGAGGGGCGGTGGTGCCCTTCGAGAACTCGGTGGAGGGGTCGGTGAGCGGCACCCTCGACGAGTTTGCGAGCGGCAGCCCGCTCCACATCGCCCGCGAGATGCTGGTCCCGGTCCGCCTCTCCCTGCTGGCGCGCCGGGGCACCGAGCTGGGCTCGATCCGCGTGGTCGCCTCCCACCCCCATGCAACCGCCCAGTGCCGGCACTGGCTCCGCACCCATCTCCCCGAGACCAGGGTCCGCTCCACCCCCTCGACCGCGGAGGCGGCAGCGGCCGTGGCGGAGGGAGGGGATGGCATCGACGCGGCCGTCGCGGCACCCGCCAACGCCGAGCGGTACGGGCTGGTCGAGCTCGCCTCCGACATCGGGGACCACCACCACGCGGTGACCCGCTTCGTCATGGCGGTCTCCCCCCGCCCCCTGCCACGGCCGACCGGGGCCGACCGGACGACGGTGGTCACCCTGATCGCCGACGACCACCCCGGGGCGCTCCTGGAGCTGCTCACCGAGTTTGCCGTCCGGGGAGTCAACCTCACCCGGATCGAGTCGCGCCCCACCGGCCACGGGCTGGGCCGCTACTGCTTCTCGATCGACTGCGAAGGCCACATCGAGGAGGCACGGGTGGGCGACGCCCTGGCCGCCCTGCACCGCTTCTGCGAGGAGGTCCGCTTCTGCGGCTCCTACCAGCGTGCCGACGGCGAGGCACCCCGTTTCCGGCCGGGGACCGCTGATACCGACTTCGAGGCGGCGGCCGAGTGGCTGGAGAGAGCCCGGCGGGGGACGGTCTGAGCCCTGCTCCCGGCCCAGCTGGGTTTGCGTTCCCGCGATCCCCTGTTACGGGGCTGTGGCCAAACCTCTGAGGTTCCTGTGAAGGCCACCCGGTAGGCTCACTAGCAACGTCTAGTGCATTTGCTCTACCCGGGCAGAAGGGCAGGAAAGGGACGATCATGGAACGGCACGGGCGGAGGGCCCGGCGCACCCGCTTCATCCGGGTGGCCCTGGTCCTCGCGGCCACGGTTGCGGGCACCGGCCTGGTGGGCTTCGGTGGCCTGGCAGCCTGGCAGGGCTACACGGAGAACGCCGGCAACAGCGTCGCCGCCGGGACCGTGACCCACAGCAACGCCGTGGGGTCGGCGACCTGCACCTCGGTGAACACGGTGGCCCAGCTCAACCAGACGGGCAACGTCTGTGCGGCGATCATCAACGTCACCGGCGTCGACCCCGCCTCCCCGGCCACCCTGGCGACCGGCGGGGTGAAGATCACGAGCACGGGGACCCTGAAGAGCACCTTCACGATGCAGATGCCCGCCGTCCCGAGCGGCAACCTCTGCGCCGACCTCACGCTCGGCGTCGTCGACTCCAGCAGCGTCACCTACTACCCGACCACCGTGCTGACCAGCCAGATGGGCTCCACCAACCTGAATGACAGCGCCGGGGCCAGCCCCTGGCCGGGCACCGCCCCGGGACCGGCGGGCAGCGACACTTACACCTTCACGATCACCAAGGGGACCAACTTCAACGCCGACGCCTCCGACGCCGGCCAGAGCTGCGGCTTCGCGATCCTCTTCACCCAGGTGGCCGACTAGATCAGCCGGTCGGCGCCGCCTCCGGGGTACGGAGGACGACGGCGACGACGACCAGGCCGATGCCCAGGATCTCGAGAGGCTGCGGGACCTGCCGGAGCAGCACCAGGCCCATGACCGTGGCCGTCGCCGGCAGCAGGCTGAGCAGGAGCGCGAAGCTGCCACGGGAGAGACGCCGGAGCAGCACCTGGTCGAGGGCGTAGGGGAGGGCGCTGGAGAGCAGCCCGGCACCCACGGCGAGAAGCATCACCGCACCGTGGCCTGCGCTCTCCAGCGCCGGCGCGGCTGCCAGCGGCGCGATCGCCACGACCCCGACGGCCATCGCGGCCGCCAGGCCCGTGGTGCCCAGGCCACGGCGTGCCACCTGGTGAGCCAGGATGATGTAGAGCGCCCACAGCAGGCCGGCGGCGATCGCGTAGATCACCCCCACCGGGCTGCCAGAGACAGAGATCCGGCTGAGCGTGGCCACCCCCGCCACGGCCACCACCAGCGCGGCCAGGTTGCGGGGGCCACGGGCCGCGATCGCGGCCACCAGGATCGGGCCGATGAACTCGATGGCGACCGCCGTGCCGAGTGGGAGCCGCTGGATGGCCAGGTAGAAGGTGAGGTTCATGGCGGCGAGGACGATCCCGAAGGCGGCGAGCAGGAGGAGCGGCACGGCCGTCTGGCCGCGCAGGCCACGCCAGGGGCGGCGCCAGGCGCCGAGCACGACCGCTCCGGTGAGCACCCGCACCCAGGCGACCCCCGCCGCCGGCATCGCCGCGAAGGCGCGCACCGCGAGGGAGGCCCCGGCGTACTGGGAGACGGCGTTGACGAGGAAGAGCGCGACGAGGTGCGGGGCGGTGCCGCCGCGGACCGTCGGGGAGCCGGGGTCGGGGTCGGAGTGGCTGTGGTTCACTGGGGCCGGACCAGGGGAGGCCTCCCCCCGGGCAGGGCGAGTGCCCTCCCGGTGAGCAAGGTGCCGGGGCGGCCCGTGAGACTACCCGGTTTCGAGTGAGGCCCGCAGCCGGATCTCGACCCCGGCGAGCGCCTTGGACACCGGGCAGCCGACCCTGGCCGCCTCCGCTGCCGCCTGGAACGCCGCGAGGTCGATGCCCGGGACGCGCGCCCGGACCTCCAGGTCGATGGCGGTGATGGCGGCGCCGTCGGCCCGGCCGGTCTCGAAGGCGACGCTGGCGGCAGCGACGATCCGCTCCGCCGGATGCCCGGACTTGGCCAGCTCGTTGGAGAAGGCCATGCAGAAGCAGCCGGCGTGGGCGGCGGCGATCAGTTCCTCCGGGCTGGTCGCCCCCTGCTCGCGCTGGGTCCGCCGGCTCCAGGAGATGGGCAGCTCGGGGAACGCTCCGCTGCCGGGGCGGACGGTCCCGCCGCCCGCGGTCAGGTCACCGGACCAGGTCGCCTCGGCGGTGCTGTGTGCAATCGGCATCGGCCAGCCTCCTGTGACGGTTGCGGTGGCGCGTCAGCGGGCTGCGCTGACGCGGAGCGGGTCGGCGCCAGGGCACTCGCGAGCATCCGGCGGCGGCCGTCCCACGAATCATAGCCGCCTCCGGCCAGGGCTCCATGATGATAGTGTCAATGGGCGATGTTGCGACTGTGGACGCTCAACTTTCACGACGCATTCCGGCGCGGAGGCGACCCCTGGGGAGGGGGCCGGATCCCCCGGTGACGGCGCGCGCTCCCGGCTCGCCCGCGGGAGAGGACGGTGCGTCCGCGGACGTGCTCGCCCTGGCCATCGAGCGGACGAGGTCGGATCTGCTCGACATCGCTGTCCACGAGCTGCGCTCGCCGCTCACGGTGATCCAGGGTTACGCCTCGCTGCTCGACGGAGGCGACCTCGGCGAGCTCGGCGAGGCGGCGCTCAAGGCGGTGCGGGTGATCGCCGCCAAGGCTCACGAGGCCCAGGAGGTCGCCGCCTCCCTGCTCACCGTGGCCCGCCTGGAGAGCAACGAGCTGCGCATCCACCGCGACGAGATCGTGCTTGCCGCCCTCCTCGACGCCGTCCACGACCGGGTGGGACCGCGCCTCGACCTGGGCGGTGGGACCCTGACCCTCGACTGCCCCACCGGGGCGCAGGCCCTGGGGGACGCCGACCTGGTGGCGCGGATCATGGACAACCTTGTCAACAACGCGCTGACCTACTCCGACGCGCCCGCCACCGTGGCGCTGACCGTCCGCCCCGCCCCGGAGGCCGTCGAGATCCGGGTGGGCGATCGGGGGCCCGGCGTGCCGGAGGGAGAGCGGGAGCGGATCTTCCAGCGATTCGTCCGGGGAGCGGGGGCGACCCGGGCGGCCGGGACCGGGCTGGGCCTCTACGTGAGCCGGGAGTGTGCCCGGCGGATGGGCGGCGACCTGGTGCTGGAGGCGAGCGAGATCGGGGTGGGGAGCACCTTCCGGCTCACCCTGCCGGCGGGCTGACGCGCGCCTACGACAGCCTGACCCTGGGGTCGAGGACGGCATAGATGGCGTCGACCACGATGTTGGCGACGACGATGAACGCGGCGGCGACCAGCACGATCCCCTGGATGACCGGCAGATCCTCGCGGCCGATCGCGCTCACCACGTTCTCCCCCAACCCCGGCAGGCCGAAGACAGTCTCCGTGATGATGGCGCCGCCGAGCACCGTGGCCAGGTCGATGCCGAACTGGGTCACGATCGGGGTGATCGCAGCCCGGAGCGCGTGGCGGTAGATGATCCGCCGCTCCGAGAGCCCCTTGGCCCGGGCGGTGCGGATGTAGTCCTCCCCCAGGACCTCGAGGAGCGAGCTGCGCGATAGCCGGGCGTAGGTGGCCGCGGTGATCAGGGCCAGGGTCAGCCACGGGAGGATCAGGTCGCGGACCCACTGCGCAGGATTGGTGAGGAACGGCGTGTAGTTGCCGGCGCCCGGGAAGATGGAGACGCCGTGGGTGGTGAGGAGGTAGAAGAAGACATAGAGGAGCAGCAGGCCGAGAATGAACGTGGGCGTGGAGAGCCCGGTGAGGACGAAGACGGTTGCGCTGCGGTCCCACACGCTGCGGGGACGGCGAGCGGCGAGGATGCCGACGCTCAGCCCGAGGATGAGCCAGATGATGCCGGCGCCCACCGCCAGGGAGATGTCGACCTGAACCCACTGGCCGAGGAGCGTGGTCACCGGCTCGTGCAGCTTGTACGACTCCCCGAGGTTGCCGGTGATCAGCCGGCCCAGGTAGCTGAGGTACTGCTGCCAGAGCGGGTGGTCGAGGCCGAGCGACGCCCGGATGCTCGCCACCTCGGTCAGCGTTGCCGACTTGCCGGCAAGCAGCCGTGCCGGGTCGGGGTTGGTCATGAAGAAGAGAATGAAGACGAGGCTGACGATCACCCAGAGGGTGACGATCCCCTGGACCACGCGTCGGATGACAAATCGGATCATCAGGCCTCCGTCCCGCCGCTCAGGGGCTCAGTGCCGGCGCCCGCCGACGCGCCCAGCCCGCCGGCCGCCGCCTTCTTGCGGCGCATGGCGAAGAGGCGCTCGGTCCGGGGGTCGAGGGCGTCGCGCACGGAGTCGCCGAGCAGATTGAAGCCGAGGGTGGTGATGAGCAGTGCGATGGACGGGAGGACCCAGAACCACCAGGCCCCGAAACCCGCCGAACCCTGGTCGTCGGCGAGCATATTGCCCCAGGTCGGGGTCGGCGGCCCCACCCCGACGCCGAGGTAGTCGAGGGTGGCCTCGAAGACGATGGCCACCGGGACGAGGAGGGTGCCCAGGACGATCACCGGTGCGATGAGGTTGGGGAGGATGTCGACGAACATGATCCGGAAGCTGCCCGCGCCGATGGAGCGGGCCGCCTCGACATACTCCTTCTCCTTCTGGGAGAGGGTCTGGCCGCGCACGATCCTGCCGATGGCGGCCCAGGAGAAGAAGGCGATCACGCCGATGGTGAGCGGGAGGCTCCCCCCGAAGACGGCGGCGAGCACGATCGCCGCCAGCACATAGGGAAAGGAGAGAACGGCATCCATCAGCCGGGCCAGCAGGGCGTCGATCCAGCCGCCGTAGTAGCCGGAGACGAGCCCGAGGGCGGTGCCCCCGACGGTGGCGAGCAGTGTGGCCAGTATGCCGACCAGCAGCGAGATGCGGGCCCCGTAGGCGATGCGCACCAGGATGTCGCGCCCGACGTTGTCGGTGCCGAGCAGGAAGCCGGCCTGCCCCGGACCGTACGGCTGACCGAAGGTGTCGGTCCCGTTGACAAGGTCGGGGTTGTAGGGGCTGTGCCCGGTGATGGACGAGAGCACGGGAGCGATGAGGGCAAGCACCACCATCAGGAGGATCATGCCGGCCGCCACCCAGGCCATCCGGTCCGAACGCAGCCGGGCGAGAGCCAGGCGCAGCGGGCTGCGCCCCTCGATGGCCCCGGCGGCGTCCAGCGCCTCGGCGGACTGCTCCTCCTCGGCGACGAGCGCAGCGGAGCTGACCTCGAAGGGGGAGAGGCTCACGCCCTGCCCCCCTCTCCGATGTCCGGTGAGTCCGCGGCGAACGCCGTGGCCGCCGCGCTGATCGCCGGCGCCGCGCCCACCAGCTGCTCCCCTGGGGCCACTGGGAAATGGCAGGCGGTCACATGCCCGGCCGAATCGCCTGCCTGAACCCGGAGGGGAGGCTCCTCGACGGAGCAGAGGGGCTGCGCCTTGGGGCAGCGGGTGTGGAAGCGGCAACCGGAGGGCGGGTTGATCGGTGACGGGACCTCACCGTAGAGGACGACCCGGTGCGACGAGCGCGCCTTCTCGGGATCAGCCACCATCGAGGCCGACAGCAATGCCGCGGTGTAGGGGTGGCGAGGAGAGCCGAAGAGCTCGGCGGTCTCGGCCATCTCCACGATCTTGCCCAGGTACATGACCGCCACCCGGTCGCTGACGTGCTCCACCACGGCGAGATCGTGAGCGATGAAGACGTAGGTGAGGTGGAATTCCCCCTGGAGGTCCTCGAGCAGGTTGATGATCTGGGCCTGGACGGAGACGTCCAGGGCGGAGACCGGCTCGTCGCAGACGATCAGGCTCGGCCGCAGCGCCAGAGCGCGGGCCACCCCGATGCGCTGCCGCTGCCCTCCGGAGAACTCGGAGGGGAAGCGGTTGTAGTGCTCCGGATTGAGGCCCACCACCTCCATCAGCTCCTGGACCCGCCGCTTGCGTTCGCCGCCGTCGGCGACGCCGTGGATGGCCAGGGGATCGCCGATGATCGAGCCGACCCGGCGCCGGGGATTGAGCGAGCCGAAGGGATCCTGGAAGATCATCTGCATGCGGCGCCGGTGCGTGCGCAGCTGTCTCGCCGAGAGCCGGCTGATGTCCACCCCGTCGAAGATCACCCGGCCCGAGGTCAGCGGGTGGAGCCGGGTGATGCAGCGCGCCAGGGTCGACTTGCCGCAGCCGGTTTCGCCCACCAGGCCGAGGGTCTCACCGCGGCGGACCTCCAGGCTCACTCCCTCGACGGCCTGTACGCTGCCGATCTGGCGTTTGAAGAAGATGCCGCGTTTGATGGGGAAGTGCTTGACTACATCCTCCACCTGGAGCAGCGGGCGGTCCTCCGCCGGTGCGGCCGCGAGGGATTGCTCAGCGCTGGCCGGGTTCACGGGTGCGGCGGCGTCAGCCATGCGCGACGCCCCCTCCCGCGCGAGCACCGGAGATGGCCGCGCGGAGCCGAGCGATTGCCGGACCCCGCCGGCCCTCGACGAAACGCTGCCGTGCAGCGTCGGCCGCCGCATCGACGCCCACGGCGTCGGGCGGGAGCCAGCAGGCGGACAGGTGCCCCTCGCCGCCCCTCACCGGGACGAAGGGGGGCTGGTCGCGCACGCAGACATCCATGGCGAAGGGACAGCGCGGGTGGAAGGCGCAGCCGCTGGGGATGCGGATGAGGCTGGGCGGCTGGCCGACGATCGGCACCAGGCGGCCGCCGCTCCCGGCCGCCCCAGGGATGGAGGCGAGCAGCCCCCGCGTGTAGGGGTGGTGAGGGCTGCGGAAGATGGCCCGGTAGTCCGCACGCTCGGCGCCGCGACCTGCGTACATCACCAGCACCGAATCCGCCACCGTGGCCACCAGGCCGAGGTCGTGGGTGATCACGATCATGGCCATCCCGAGCTCCCGCTGCATGCCGCCCAGCAGCTCCATGAGCTGGGCCTGGACGGTGGCGTCCAGGGCTGTGGTGGGCTCGTCGGCGATCAGCAGCTTGGGCCGCAGCGCCAGGGCCATGGCGATCATGGCGCGCTGGCGCATGCCCCCGGAAAGCTCGTGGGGGAACGCATGCACCCGCCGCTCCGGCTGAGGGATGCTCACCATCCGGAGCAACTCCACCGCCTGCCGCATCGCCTCCTCGCGGCTGGTGCGGCGATGGGTCCGGATCGCCTCGCAGATCTGCCAGCCCACCCGGTAGTAGGGGTGAAGGCTGGAGAGCGGATCCTGGAAGATCATGGCGATCTCGGCTCCCCGGACCCTCCGGAGCTTGTCCTGGCGCAGCGCCAGCAGCTCAGTGCCCTCGAAGACGGCCGAGCCGCTGATGTCCGCCCCGGGGTTGAGACCGAGCAGGCTGAGCGCGCTCACGCTCTTGCCGGACCCGGTCTCGCCGACGATCCCCAGGGTCTGGCCCGCCTCCACATCGAAGGAGAGACCTCGAACCGCCCTCACCACCCCGTCGGAGGTGGGGAAAGAGACGGTCAAGTCACGGACGCTCAGCAGGCTCATGGGGGTAGGTGAGCGGTTGCCTCTGGGCCAGGGCTGGTAAAGGATTCCCGACGATACGCCGATCCGATCCGGTCACGTGGGCTGAGCCCGCCGGGAGTCGTCGCCTCGGGCGGGCGGGCCGGCGGGCCGGCCGCCTCCGCCGCAGCCGCGGCGGAGGCGCCGACCCGAGTCCCGTGTCGGTGAGGGGCGGGCTGGCCCCTCATCGAACGGAGAAGGTCAACTGAGCCAGATATCAGCCAGGTTGTACTGGGCCGAGAAGGGGTTGTAGATGGCGTTGTGGACCGACGAAGCGTGCATCAGGTTGGTGAGCTGGCCCATGAAGGGGATGAATGGCGCCTGCTCCATGACCGCCTTGTTGGCCTGCTGCCAGTAGGAGGTCGCAGCCGACAGCGTCGTCGCGGTCTCAGCCTTGGTGATCAGGCTGTTGACGTTCGAGTTGCTGAAGTCACCCCAGTTGGTGCCTGGGAAGTTGTTGGTGCCGAAGAGGTCGGGGAGGATCGACCGGGCATCGGCGGGACCGTACCAGTCGGGAACCCAACCGGGCTCGGTGATGTTCCATCCCGAGCTGGCCAGCGCGCTGGCCGAGGTCTGCAGGATGCCCGAAGAGGTGTAGTAGCCCTGGGAGATGCCCTTGCCCGTGACGGTCACCCCGCAGGCCCCGAAGTCCTTCTGGACCTCCTCGAAGATGGCCGGGTGGTTGCCGTCGGTGCGATAGGCGTCGGTGATGGTGAACCCGTTCGGGTACCCGGCCGCCTTGAGCAGCGACTTGCACTTGGCGGCGTCACCCTCGTTGTTGGTGGTGGGGTACGGGTCGTAGCCTGAGATGTAGCCCTCCGCGCCGGGGCCGAAGACCTGGTTCAGGGGCACGTTGAAGTTGGTGCCGCCGTAGATCTTGGCCAGAGCCACCTTGTTGATCGCGTACTCGAGGGCCTGACGAACCTTCACCTTCTGCAGCGGAGTGGTCGCCTGCAGGTTGAAGACCAGGTACGGGTTGGTGATCCCCGGGGAGGGGAAGCTGCCGAACTCCGCGTTGCTGAAGTTGGCCAGGCCGGGCAGCGAAGAAGCCGGGACCGTGGTGTTCCACTCCAGGTCCAGCGTGCCGGCCTGGATCTCCTGCTGAACCTCGTCGGCGGCCGCGGCGGCGCCGAGCGTCTCATTGATGTCGATCTGCGCCACGTAGCGGTGGTGGATCGGGTCCGCGCTCCAGCTGGTGGCGGTGTTGTTCGTGCCCGTGGTGGCGCCCCAGTAGGGGTTGGGTACCAGCACGATCTTCTGACCCGGCGTGTAGGTCTGAACCTCGTAGGGGCCGTCGGACCAGATCGGGTTGCCGGCCGTGAAGGGCACGTAGTTCAACGACGAGGGCGGTGCCGCGGCCGCGAAGAACATCGCCATGATGTTCGGGAAGTCCGACGCGGGGGCGGAGAGGGTTACGACCAGGGTCGAGCTGTTCGGGGTCGAGAGTCCCGAGATCGGGTTGCCGGTGATATAGGCCGCCCGCTGAGCCGCCGTGTCGGTGGCCGGGAGCGCCTCGAACCCGGTGCAGAAGCTGCTGTAGCCCGCGATGGTGGAGGTGTAGTAGCTGGGGTTGCCGCTCGGGGCCAGGGTCGGGTCGCACTCACGCTCGAGACCGGTCACGAAGTCCTGGGAGGTCACCGGTGTCCCGTCGTCGGGGGCGACCGCTGCACCCGTGGCCGGGTCGGTCACCGCCCACCTCATCCCCGACCGGATCTTGAACGTGTAGGTCAACCCGTCGGAGCTGACCGTGTCGGAGCTGGCGGCGTCGGGGACGAGCGACGTTGCCTTGTTGAAGTCGGTGTTAGGCGGGTAGCCGACCAGGGTCCGGTCCATCGTCAGGAGCACGCTGTAGCCGATGGTGTCGTACTCGCCCTGCGGGTCGAGCGTCCCGGAGACGTCGGTGGAGCCGGCAAGGCTCAGCGTCCCGGTCGGTGTCGACGGCGATGTCCCCGTGCTGTTGGCGTTGGCCGCGAGCCACGAGACCGTCGACGTGTTCCAGCTCGTGGGGTTGATGTTGGCGACGCTCGTGCCGGCGCTGCTGCTGCTGCTGCTGCTGCTGCTGCTGCCGCAGGCGGCCGCGCCGATGGCGGCCAGCCCCACGAAGAGCCACAGCCGGGGAGGCAGGTGACCCCCCCCGTCCCGGCGACCTTTGCCGCCCCGCTCAGACGGTTCCACGGACATGACACCCTCCTTTCTGACAGCGTCGGCATCTAGGCCGGCGTGCCGGCTACCTTGCAGGTGGCCCCGGGGACGCGGTCTGGGGGCCCTGGTCGCGCTACGACGGCACATCCCCACGCCGTGTGCTCGAGAAAGCGGAGCTGCGCGCGGCCAGCCTCCGCCCGCTCGAAACAACGGCGCCCCGGTCGGTCAACCGCCGACCTTGGTGCCAACTCATGCGCCGTTCAATGTACGCCTCAATGGGTCGATCGGTATCACCCAATGGGGTGATACACGCGCCAGATTGGGTCACATGCGTCCAACAGCTCTCATCCCGCGCGGAAACGGCAGAACGGCTGCGTGCTCATCATGGGCAGGAGAGAACCTGACGGCTTCGAGCTCCGCCCACAACAGCCCGGGCGGGGGTTTGTGCTTCACGCCCGATCCGGCCGGGCCCCGGGTCAGCGCGATGCTCAGACGCCGACCGGTTCGAGGGTCGTCGTCGCCGGCGGTGCGGGCTGGGTGGGCCGGAGCGCCGACAGGCCGCTCAGGTGGAACCGGCGGCGCGCGATGGCGTAGGCGATGAACCCCATCAGGGTCGCGAAGCCCTTGTCGGCGATCCGTTGGAGGAGGGCGGCCGCGGTGGCCGTGGCAGGGTCGACACCGGCCAGGACCAGCAGCCCGACCACGCTCGCCTCGGCGGCCCCGATCCCCCCCGGGATCAGGCTGACGGCGCCCGCCACGTAGGAGGCCGCGAGAACAAAGGAGGCCATCGGCCAGCTCAGGTCGGCGCCGCTCAAGCCGTGGACGACCAGCCAGAAGACGGTGATGCCCACTCCCGCCCCGGCGATGCTGAGCACCGACCAGCCGAGCGTCTTGGGCTGGTGGAGCAGCACCACGGTGTCCTGGCGGAGGTGGTCGACCTGACCGGTGAAGCGGCGCAGCACCGGGGTGCGCTCGACCAGGCGGTGGACGAGGTGGAAGCAGGGCGGGACCAGCAGCACCACCATCACGAAGGCGATCCCGCAGAGGGCCACGATCAGGCCGGGGAGGGCGCGGTGGATGGAGAGCACCCCGGGGACGGCGATGACAATGAGGATGAGCATGAAGATCAGCTCCTGCACGGTCACCGTGGCGACCACCTCACCGAACTCGACCTCACCGGACGCCTCGCTGGCGAAGACCGCGCGGGTCAGCTCGCCGAGCGGCAGCATCCCGGTCGACTGTCCGGCGATGTTGAGGAGGATGCTGTCGCCCACGCTGATCCCGGCTCCGATGTCGCGGAGGAGGAAGTACCAGCGCAGCCCCTGAAGGATGTAGAAGGAGGCGGAGAGGGCCAGGATCACCGGGATCAGCACCAGGTCGAATCGGGCGATGGCGCGGCCCAGCCCCCCGGGGTTGCTGGCGACGACCAGGGCCACGATCGCACCCACCCCCACCACGGTGGGGATGAGC
>CABEDC010000011.1_pt1 | contig 12322 bp, 9 predicted proteins | sample 3132911 | NCBI WGS metagenome assembly CABEDC01 (sample SAMEA5534329, study PRJEB31848) | metagenome | biome: tundra; feature: field; material: soil | place: USA | collected 2013-05 | depth 0.15 m
TCAGGGTCGAGGCAATCAACCACGACCGCGGATACGCGCAAAGCCACAGCGGCGGAGGATAGCAACCCACCCTGGTCACTCGCCGAACATCGCGCGACGAACCCGTCCACCCGAGTCGACCGGGTGGCGAGGGCCCGGAGGGACATCGGCCGGTCCCGCTCAAGTGAGAGGAGAGAGCACACTCCGCTGGCCCAGTGTTGGGGAATGACACTTGAGCCGGCTCACTCCCGGGTTCCGTCAAGGGCCGTGAGCTGTGACAGGTTGGTCAGGCCGCGCCGCAGGCGGCCGCACGGCCGTGTGCCGTGAACAAGCCGTCACGGCGTCCCTTGACGGGTTCCTCCGCGCCCCGGGGTACGCTCTTCCAGGGGGGCAGGGGGACCTCCCCCTTAGCACCGCTCTCTACACCGCACACCCACGCCTCCAGGTGCCGCGCCGCTCGCCACGAACCCCCGCACCGAAGCCGCGGCCCATCAGGGCGGACATCTGTTAGTCGTCGGCTGCTCGGCCCAGTGCAGACGTGGACCGGGCCACCTCGACATGCCGGTCGAGGCCATACTCTTCAGGTGGGCAAGGTCATATTCGACTTCGACGGTACCCTCGCACATCGCCCGGGCATGTGGAGCCAGTGCATGGTCGACGTTCTCGACGACCTATCGCCGGGCCACGGCCTGGTAGCCGATGACGTACGCCCTCACCTGCGCGACGGGTTCCCCTGGCATCGCCCAGACCAAGCGCACCTGCACCTCTCGACGCCCGACCTGTGGTGGGATGACCTGACTCCGCTGCTGCGGCGCACTTACCAGTCAGTTGGCGTCGACAGCGCGGTCCTCGACGAAGCGGTAGCGACCGTTCGGCAGCACTATTGCGACCCGGCCAGGTACCAGTTATTCCCTGACACCATCGAAGCCCTCGTGCAGCTTGGCGGCGCCGGATGGGAGTTGGTAGTGCTGTCCAACCACGTCCCCGAGCTGCCCGTGATCCTCGAGGGCGTCGGTCTGGCTGGGCTAATAAACGAGGTGTTCAGCTCTGCGACGATCGGGTTCGAGAAGCCTCATCCGGAGGCGTACCGGATAGCTGCCGGTCGAACGAGCCCGACAGAGTGCTTCATGATCGGCGACAACCCAGAGGCCGATGTGTTCGGCGCCGAGCGGGCTGGCCTCCGGGCCATCTTGGTCCGCAATTTGCACCCCGAGGTCAACAAGCGCGCAGACAACCTCTTGGGTGCGGCCCAAATCGTTATGAGTTCCTCATGACGAGCGGCCGACGGTCGTGCAATAAGGGCGCGCCCGGAACGAGCACCGTTCTCCGACTGCCGGTGAGGGAAGGTTGATCCCCGACCCGAAGCAGCAGGTTCGCAGGGGCTACGACCGCCTCTCGACGCTCTACCGCGCCGACGAGGGCGCCCCAGCGGAATACCTGGGATGGACCCGCGAGCTGCTGGCCCGGCTGGTTCCCGGTTCCGAGGTGCTCGACCTGGGTTGCGGCTGCGGGGTTCCGGTGGCGCGGTCGCTCGCCGCGGCGGGGCACCAGGTGACCGGCGTCGACTTCAGCGAGGTCCAGCTCGGACGGGCCCGGCGGCTCGTGCCCGAGGCCGACTTCATCTGCGCGGACATGGCCGAGCTCCGCCGGGCGCCCGAGAGCTTCGATGCGATCGTCTGCCTCTACGCGATCATCCATCTGCCGCTCGAAGAGCAGCCCGGCTTCCTGGCCAGGCTCGCGACCTGGCTGCGGCCCGGCGGATGGCTCCTCCTCACCGCGGGGGACCGGGCCTGGACCGGATCGCAGCCGGATTGGCTGGGTGGCGGGACGCCAATGTGGTGGAGCCAAGCGAACCTGGAGGCCTACCGCGCCTGGGTCCGGGCGGCGGGGCTCGTCATCACCGACGAGTCTCGGGTCGCCGACGGGCCGGTGACCCACTCCCTCTTCTGGGCACGGCGAGGAGCGGGGACGGAGGTGGCATCTTCTTGATGGTCCGGTGCCGGCTCCCGGGTTGAAGCCTGCCGCCCGCCCCCCGACCTCGCCGAAAGTCACGCCTCTGTCCGGGACCTGATCGACCCGCGCCGACCGACCTCTGAGATCGGACCCTTCGCGGCTGTCGACCCCTGAACCTAATCGATTCGATCGGACAGTGCGGTCGAATGAGAGTGACAGCACACTCCGCTGAGCCGGACGTTTATCCCCTGACCGGAACCCTGCGCAGCATGGAGGCGTATATCTACCGGATGAACACCCGGCTGGTTGCCCTGGCGCTCGGGGGCGCGATCATGCTTCTTGTCGGCGGCTCCCGGAGCGCCGGCCCCGCCTTTGCAGCACCAGCAGCGAGCGGTATCAGCACGATCACACATGCGCGGACGTCTCACGTTGCGCCGCCGACCAGAATCCCAGCCGCCGCGGATCCGGCATGCACACCCGCAAGCGGACCCCCGCCAACCTCACGCCTGGCTTCCAGGAGAGACTATCCGGCTATTCAGACCACCTTGACCGTCGTCGAATCAACAGTCCAGCCGAAGGTGTCCGGAGCAAAAGCATTTGCGCGCCTCCCCTACCGCCCCGGGGCAGAGGACTGCGGTCTCAATGAATTCCTCGCCTACTGGTCGTCAGATACGCCGGCGACCATTTCCCCCGACTGCCAGCCGCACTCCAGTCCCAATTCGCCATGGGGCGCTCCGTTGAACTGCACCTCCACCCCGCTCTACAAGCACGTACTCGCCTGGGTTTTTACGTGGCGCACAGACTGCATTACATTGGGTCCGTACAATCCCGGCGCGGGGACTGAGCCCGGCACGATGCCAAGCCGACCGCACCTCGCGTGCACCGCGATCACGTTTGTCGATGCTGACACGGGGCGCCCCTCCGACTATCTCACCACCGGCGGGTTCTAACTACTGGCTCCCGAAGCGGCATGTGGTTCACACTCCCTGTCCCGGTCGCGTCGCTCTAGGTACATTGGCGGATGCTGGCGTGACCGAGGCTGACCTCGCCGGAGCAGTTTAGAACGGACCCCGACCGCCATGGCCGGACGGATGTCGGCGACGGGCTCCCAGTGCGGGACGTGGTGAGGCGCGCACCGGTTACGTGGTCCTGACGGCCGCCGGGCGGGTGATCGCACCCTCGCTGGCTGATGCCACGCTCGCCGCGTATTTGGCGAAGGCACCGGTCCGGTAGCGGGGCTGCGGCGGCTGCCAGCCGCCCAGCCGGGCGGCGATCTCCGCCTCCGGCAACTCGACAGACATCTCGCGTGCCGCCACGTCGATACGCACGATGTCGCCGTCACGGAGCGCCGCCAGGGGACCACCCAGGGCGGCCTCGGGAACCACGTGGGCGACCATGAAGCCGTGGGTGGCGCCGGAGAAGCGCCCATCGGTGACCAGGGCGACGGAGTCGTCGAGGCCGGCCCCGGCGAGCGCGGCGGTCACCGAGAGCATCTCCTGCATCCCCGGTCCGCCGACCGGCCCCTCGTAGCGGATGACCACGACGTCGCCGGCCTGGACCTTCCTCTCTCGCACCCCGGCGAACGCGAGGTTCTCCGAGTCGAAGACCCGGGCAGGCCCGCGATGGGTGGTCTTGTCGTGGCCGGCCAGCTTGATGACGCAGCCTCCGGGTGCCAGGTTGCCGCGCAGGATGGCGATCCCTCCGTGGGACCTGACCGGGTGGTCGGCGGGCCGGAACACCTCCTGCCCCGGAGTCTCGTGGGCGGCCGCCGCGATCTCCGCCAGGCTCCGGCCCTCGACGTTGCGGGCCTCGCCGTGAAGCAGGCCGAGACTGAGCAGGCGCTGCATCAGCACCGCCAGCCCCCCGGCACGGTGGATGTCGGTGGCGACGAATCGTCCCCCGGGCCGCAGGTCGGCGATGATCGGGGTCCGGGCACAGATGGCGTGGAAGTCCTCGATGTCCAAGGGCACCTCGGCCTCGGCGGCGATGGCGAGGAGGTGCAGGACTGCGTTGGTGGACCCGCCGGTGGCGGAGAAGTAGGCGATGGCGTTCTCCAGGGCCTCGCGGGTGACGATCGAGCGAGGACGGACGTCGTCGGCGACCAGCTTCACGGCCAGGCGGCCGGCGGCCTCGGCGACCCCGGCCTTGTCGGCATGGAGGGCGGGCACCCCGTTGGCCCCCGCCGGGCTGAGGCCGAGGAACTCGAGGGCGCCGCTCATGGTGTTGGCGGTGTACTGGCCGCCACAGGCACCCGCCCCGGGGCAGGCCGCCTCCTCCACCGCCCGCAGCTCCTTGTCGTCGATCTTGCCGGCGTTGAAGGCGCCGATGGCCTCGAAGACGTCCTGCACGGTGAGGTCGTCGCGCTCGCGCAGACGCCCCGGGGCGATGGTGCCCCCGTAGAGGACGAGCCCGGGGAGGTCCATCCGGCAGAGGGCCATGGCGGCGGCAGGAATGGTCTTGTCACAGCCGACGATGAGGACCAACCCATCGAAGCTGTGGCCCCGTGCCACCAGCTCGATGGAGTCGGCGATCACCTCCCGCGAGACGAGCGACGCCTTCATCCCCTCGGTGCCCATGGAGACGCCGTCGCTGACAGCGATGGTGTTGAACTCCATGGGCGTCCCACCCGCCGCCCGGATGCCGGCCTTGACCCGTTCGGCGAGGGCCCGGTGGTTCCAGTTGCAGGGCATCGTCTCGATCCACGCGTGACCGACACCGATGATCGGCCGCTCCAGATCCTCGCGGCTGAAGCCGATGGCGTGGAGCATCGCCCGGGCGGCGGCGCGGTCGGGGCCGTGGAGCATCACGGCGCTCTTGCGGGGTTGGTCGTTCTGGCTCATGGGCCGCAAGGATACAGGGGGGCGACTCCGCGCGGCCAGGGCCCCGGCGTCAGCGGGTGACCACGAAACCGGCGGGGCCCGTGACCGAGCCGGCCACGAGCCTGAGGTCAGGAAGGGCGGCAATGCACGCCGCGCTCCAGGGATGGGTGTCCACCGGGCCCCCGGACCGAGGACCGACGAACACCGCCCGCATCCCGTCGAGAGCCAGCTCGGCACCGGCCGGATCGGAGCACGCTTGGCTCATGGCGACGAGCCTCCAATCGTCAGGGTACGAGGCCGAGTAGCTCTTCGGCTCCGCCTCGACGTCGTGGGTCAGCGCGGTGATCCACTGGCCCGCGTCGAAGGTGCCGTCGTTGAGGATGACCGCCCCCGCCGGCAGCTTCGCCGCCAATGCCTGGATCACCGAGACGTCCTGTGCCGAGATGCGCAGCTGCGTCGAAAGATCAGAGGACATGAACCCGGCTGTGCCGGCCGCGCCCGCGACCAGGCCGCCGGCGCCGATGATTGCGATCACCGAAGTGGACCACCCCTTCTCGCGGCGAGGGGAGGCAGGGTCGGCTCGGCGCGCGAGCCGCGACGCCAGCCCGGCAAGGCCGACGGTGCCGACCGCAGCGATGACGGGGATCACGAAGAATTCCATCCCTGAGAGCCGGTCGAGGCTGCCCCAGGGGTACACCCGCGACCAGATGGGGCGGAGGAGCTGGGGACCGGCCAAGTCGAGGATGCAGAGGCCGGGGAGGAGCAGTGACCCCACCAGCCAGCGTGCGCGGCGCTCACGCACCAGCACCACCCAGCCGGCGCAGAGCAGGAGCGCCGAGAGCACCGACAGGGTCCAGGGGAGGGATACCCGTATGGCATCGAGATCGCGGAAGCGCAATACGGCCAGATAGCCGGCCCCCTCGTCCACCTGAGGACCGGAGACCTGGCCGGCGGCGAGCACAGGGGAGCGGGTGAGGAGATATCCGGCCGCGGCCCCGACGGCGACCGCGGCCAGGACCGCTCCCGCGCCGGCGAGGGCGGCGCGCCTGCGCTGGAGCAGGATCGCTACCCAGAGGGGCCCGCCGATCACCACGGCGGTCGGGATCTCGAGACCGTGGATCACCCAGATGGCCAGGACAGCGGCGCCGGCCATCACTGCACTGGCGGCCGTCGACCTCCCCTCGAGGCAGCAGGCGACGGCGAGGATGAGGGGGACGACGAGGGTGGAGTCGACGAGGTACGGGTAGTCTCCGTAGGCCACCCACCGCGCCGGGAAGATGAGGCCGAGGCACAGCAGCGATGCCAGCGCGGCGACCCGCGCATCGGGGACCGCCCGCCACGCCAGCAGACCGACGCTGAGCGGCAGCAGGAGGAGGCTGACCAGGGCCAGCGGCCGCATGACGTTGGCCGGTCCTCCCGCTCCGAGCTCGGAGGCCAGCGCATCGGTGGCCTCGAAGGCCGCCTGGGTGCGGACGAATCCGGAGCCGGTGACCGGAACGGGAACCACGGGGAGGACGTCGCGATCCTGGACGATCGCGGCCGCGACGGCGCCGTGCACAGCCGGGTCGGTGGACGGCGGCAAGGCATCGCCGCGCATCTCGGTGAACGTGATGCCGGCCAGCACCAGCCCTGCGATCAGGCCGGCACCGGCGACAGCCCACCCCGGCCCCGGGCGATCACCTCCTGCCGGTCGGGCGGATCCCGGGAGGCGCAGGTGACGCACCACGGCGGCGGCCACCAGCACCAGCAGGACGGGGAGGACCGTGACCGGCATGAAGCCGACGTGCACCAGGCCGAACACCAGCCCGGTGACCCCCACGATGCCGGCCGAAAACCCCGGCGCCGCGGCGAACCGCTGAACCCAGGGCAGCCGCGGGTCGATGAGTGTCACAACCGCCAGCCCGGGTATGGTCCCGAGGAGCAGGACGACGGGAAGGGCACGAAGAAGCTGGTCGAGCGGCACGGCGCCGATTCTCTCTTCCGGCCGCTCCGGGCGGCGGTATCTGCGCTGAGATGTCACGGTTCGGTTACCCGTCGCCACCCCGAGCTCCGGTGCGGGGAACCTTATCCCCATCAGGTCCACGCCAGCATTGGCACCCAGTGACGGGGTATCTCGACAACCCTTCGACGTCAGAGCTGGCTCGAGAGAGAGAGAGCGCGGTCGAGATGAGCCTCAGGTCACTGCCCCAACGGGGCCGGCGAGGGGTGGGTGGCGAAGTCCCCGGGGCCGCCCTCTCGTGCCTCGGGCTGACGGCCCTCGGCGTCGGGCTGATGCAGGCCTTCGGCAACCTGACCGACGCTGCACTGCTCCTGGTGGCCGCGGCCCTGGTGCTGGCGCTGCTGGCGTTGAAGGCCGGCCTGAGGACGCCGAGCCGTGCCTGGTGGGTGGTGACGACCGTCATCCTCGGCCTGACCAATCTTCTCTACCCGCACCTCGGTGGGCCCTTCGCGTACCACGTGGATGCCCAGGTGGCCCTGACCCTGGGGCTGACGGCGACGGCCGGGACCGCATGCGTTCTGCGCCCTGGCCGTGCCGCCCTGGCAGCGTTGGGCGCCGCGGCGCTCTCCCTGGTCTGGCTGATGGCGATCACCTGGAACTGGGGGTCCGACCCGCTCGATGTCTTCAACTCGGTGACCGGCGCGACCGGCGCCCTCCTCCACGGGGCCAACCCCTACAGCCCGATCTTCAGCTTCCGGGTGCCCGAGTACCCCTGGTACATCCCCGGGCACTTCGTCTACGGGCCCATCGTCCCGGTGCTGGCAGCCCTCGGATGGCTGGTCGGCGACGTCCGCGTGATGTCCGTGGTTGCGCTGGCGGTCACCTTTGCCGGGCTGTGGCTGCTGGCACGACAGGGGAGCCATCGCATCGACGCGCACCGCGTGGTCGCGCTGGCGATCGCCTCGCCGTTCAACGTGGGCATGGTCAACCGGAGCTGGGTCGAGGTCTACATCGTCGCAGGGGTGGTCATGTGGCTGGCATTGCGCGCCACCCGCCGGCCCATCGCCATCGTCTGTCTCTGGGTCGCGATGCTGGTGGACCCCGTCACTGCGCTGGTGCTGCTGCCGGCGTTCATCTGGTCAAAGCGAGCGCGGTTAGAGATGGTGGTGGCCGCCATCGGGGCGGCGCTCTTCGTCCTGCCCTTCGCCCTCGTCACCGGAGTGGCTCACTTCCTGCACGACATCGTCGGGTTCCAGCTCGCCATGCCGCCCTGGCACGACTCCCTCACCGTCGCCGCGTTCGTCTGGCAGACATGGCATGTGGCACTGCCATCGGTACTGTCCGTCGTCGTGGTGCTGCTCGCCATCCCACTCCTCGCCTGGCGCGGACGACCTGCGCACCTGGGAGATGTCGCGGTGCAGGCGGCCGTGATCTTCCTCTCCGCCTTCCTGGTCGCGAAGTTCGCCTTCTTCGATGAGTACTACGTCGTGGCGGCGATGCTGGTCACGGGCCTCGCCGGCGTCGGGGTCGCATTCCCGGCGGGCGACGTGGCGCTGCCGGACGTCCACGAGCTGCGCCGCCTCATCCCCCGGAGGGGCACGCCCAGTCCCCTGGGCCCACCGGTCGGTGCGCCGGCCGATGCGCCGGCGGAGGCCGCCGCTCGGCGCTGAGAGCCCCGGCCTCTCGTCCCAATCCGCGGGGCCTCCCTCCCGTCGACGTATCACGATCGTGACCCCGGCTCGGTTGACGCGGCAACCGTCGCCAAGGTATGCTCCCCGATCACGATGACCTATGCCGCCGCCCTGGTACTGCTGCTGGGCCTGCTCCTGATTAGGAGCGGGGCTTCCAGGCTTCAGGCCGGGTCGGTGCGCACGTAGGCCACCAGAACCAGACCGGAACTAGCCGAAGGGGCCCCCTCCCAAGAGGGGGCCCCTTCTTTTATGTCCGGGCCCGAGCAGGAGGCATCGCGATGAGCGCCAACGAGACCGATCAGGAGGCAGAGGGATGACCAGCAACGGACAGGGACCGAGCCCGCGGCCGCGGGACGGCGAGCCGCGCCGGCACGCGCGGGGAGCTGACGCGCGCCGTCACGACGTCGGCTCGCAATGGGGCCTCCTCGCAGCCGCCTCCCGGCGCGACCGCAGCATCGCCCCGATGGTGGGCGGGCGCAGGGAGAGGCACCTGCCGTGGGGCGCCTCCCTCGCCATCGCCTCCCGCTCGGCAGCGTCGCAGCGCGACGACGCCGGCGCCGACTTCGTCCTCCAGGCCATGCAGCGGGCATTCCAGTGATCGGCGCCCGCCCGCAACCCGCCTCCGCGCCGGCCCCGCCGCAGCAGACGGCAGAGGGCGCGCCCGCGCGACGGATGACCGGCGCGCAGATCTGCCTCGAATCGCTCCTGCGCGAGGGCGTCGACACCATCTTCGGCTACCCGGGAGGGGCCAACCTCTACCTCTACCGCTGGCTCCCCGAGTACCCGAAGCTCCACCACATCCTGGTCCGCCACGAGCAGGGCGCCGCTCACGCGGCCGACGGCTACGCTCGGAGCCGGCGCGGCGCGGTCGGCGTGTGCTTCGCGACCAGCGGGCCGGGAGCACTCAACCTGGTGACCGGGCTGGGCACCGCCTTCATGGACTCGGTCCCGGTGATCGCCATCACCGGCCAGGTCCCGGTCTCGGCGATCGGCACCGACAGCTTCCAGGAGTCCGACGTCATCGGATCGACGATGTCGGTGGTCAAGCACTCGTACCTCCTGACCCGGGTCGAGGACATCGCCCCCACCATCAAGCAGGCGTTCCACGTCGCTCGCTCCGGCCGTCCGGGGCCGGTGGTCATCGACTTCCCCAAGGACCTCCAGGCCGCGGTCAGCGAGTTCAACTACCCCGCGGAGCCGGTGCGGATGCGGTCCTTCCCGCCGACCCCCCAGCCCGACCCCGACAAGCTGCGCGAGATCGCCCGGATCATCAAGGAGGCCAAGCGGCCGGTGATCCTCTCCGGACGGGGCGTCCTCATCTCCGGGGCCGAGGAGGAGCTCCTGGAGCTCTCCCACCGCGCCCACATCCCGGTCGGCTGGACCCTGCTCGGCACCGGCGCCTTCCCGCTCCAGGACCCGCTGGCCCTCCAGATGGTCGGCTTCATGGGCGCCGGCTACACCAACAAGGCGGTCTGCGACGCCGATGTCGTGATCATGATCGGGATGCGCTGCGACGACCGGGTCACCACCCGGCTGGATTCGTTCGCACCCCGGGTCGAGCATCTCATCCACATCGACATCGACCCCGCCGAGATCGGCAAGAGCGTGGTCCCCCACCTCTCCGTGGTCTCCGACGCCAAGACCGCGCTCAGCCGGCTCCTCCCCATGGTCGAGCCCAAGCGCGAGCACGAATGGCTGACCCAGATCGACCAGTGGAAGGAGGAGCACCCGGTCCACTACGTCCGCCGCGAGGGGTTCCTCCAGCCCCAGGAGGTGCTGGAGGCGATGTACAGCCGCTGCAAGGACGAGGCGATCGTGGTCGCCGACGTCGGCCAGAACCAGATCTGGGCGGCACTCTGGTTCAACTACGCCAAGCCCGGCCTCTTCCTCAACTCCGGCGGTCTCGGCACCATGGGCTACGCCTTCCCCGCCTCCATGGGGGTGAAGTTCTCCAATCCGGAGCGGACCGTCTTCTGCGTGGTCGGCGAGGGCGGCTTCATGATGAACATGCAGGAGATGGCGACCATGGTCGAGAACCAGATCGATGTCAACGTCATCATCCTCAACAACGCCTCTCTGGGCATGGTCCGGCAGTTCCAGGACGATTTCTACGACGGCGTGCGCAGCGCGGTCGACCTCACCTTCACCCCCGACTTCGTGAAGCTGGGAGAGGCCTTCGGGATGAAGGCGATGACCACCCGGCGCCTCGAGGACGTCGGTCCGATGCTCGACGAGGCGCTCGCCCACAAGGGCCCGGTGCTGCTCAACTTCGACATCGATCCCGAGGCCAACGTCTACCCGATCGTCCCCCTCGGCAAGGGGATGCTCGACTTCGTGGAGGCCAGCTGATGAACCCCAGCCGCCTCGTCTCGGTCTTGGTGGAGAACAAGCCGGGCGTGCTCAACCGGGTCGCGTCGATGATCCGGCGGCGTGGCTTCAACATTGATTCTCTTTCGGTCGGGCCGACCGAGGACGCGACGGTGTCGCGCATGACCATCGCGGTCCATGTCGGTCGCCAGGCGGCCGAGCAGGCCACCAAGCAGCTGACCAAGCTGATCGACGTCATCACCATCGAGGACATCACCGAGATGCGCAAGGTGGCCCACGAGCTGATGCTGATCCGGATGCACGCGCCGGCCGAGCAGCGCTCCGAGATCCTCGACGTGGTCGGGGTCTTCCTGGGCCGGATCGTCGATATCGCCTCCAGCTCGATGGTCATCGAGATCACAGGCACCACCGAGAAGATCGACACCTTCGTCGAGCTGATGCGCCCCTACGGGATCAAGGAGCTGGCCCGGAGCGGGGCGGTCGCCCTGGTGCGGGGCGATCAGGCCGGGATCAGGCTGGCCGACCTCGGCCTGGAAGGTGGGGCGCCCGGAGGCTCGAGGGTGGGAGCGGGGGTCGCCGGAGCGGGCGCCACCGCCGACACGACAGGGGACATCTAGTGCAAGGCAGAATCCACGCCGTGATCACGTCCACGGGCCGTCACCGTCCACCGGCGGCCCGATCCGAGACCCACCGGAGGAAGACCCCGCGATGACCGCCCGCATGTACTACGACGCCGACGCCGACCCGGCTGCCCTCCAGGGGCAGAAGATCGCCATCCTCGGCTACGGCTCCCAGGGCCACGCCCACGCCCTCAACCTGCGCGACTCCGGTTTCGACGTCCGGGTCGGCCTCCCCGAGACCAGCAAGAGCCGGGCGGCGGCCGAGGCCGAGGGGCTGCGCGTCCTCAACCCCGCGGACGCCTCCGCCGAGGCCGACGTGATCATGGTTCTGATCCCGGACACCCGCCAGCGGGCGCTCTACGACACCGCCATCGCGCCCAACCTCAAGCCGGGCGACATGCTGATGTTCGCCCACGGTTTCAACATCCGCTACGAGCTGATTCACCCCCCTGCCGGGGTGGACGTCAGCATGGTGGCCCCCAAGGGGCCCGGCCACCTGGTCCGCTGGACCTACGCCGATGGCCAGGGCGTCCCCTGCCTCTTCGCCGTGCACCAGGACGCGACCGGCACGGCCCGCGCCCGCACCCTGGCCTACGCCCGGGGCATCGGCGGCACCCGCGCCGGCGTGCTGGAGACCACCTTCGCAGAGGAGACCGAGACCGACCTCTTCGGGGAGCAGGCGGTGCTCTGCGGCGGGGTCTCCTCGCTCGTGAAGGCCGGCTTCGAGACCCTGACGGAGGCCGGCTACCAGCCCGAGCTCGCCTACTTCGAGGTGATGCACGAGCTGAAGCTCATCGTCGACCTCATGTACCAGGGCGGTCTCTCGTACATGCGCTACTCGGTGAGCGACACGGCCGAGTACGGCGATTACGTGAGCGGCCCCAAGGTCGTCAACGAGACCAGCCGCCAGGCGATGCGCGCCCTGCTCAAGGACATCCAGGACGGGACCTTCGCCAAGCGCTGGATCGAGGAGAACGAGCTCGGACTGCCCAA
>CABEDC010000029.1_pt1 | contig 12030 bp, 7 predicted proteins | sample 3132911 | NCBI WGS metagenome assembly CABEDC01 (sample SAMEA5534329, study PRJEB31848) | metagenome | biome: tundra; feature: field; material: soil | place: USA | collected 2013-05 | depth 0.15 m
GGCAGGGCCCGGCCGGCAGCGTGCCGGCCGGGCTTTCCCGGCTCCCGCGGACCGACCCGCTGGAAGACATCTCGAAGCTCTGCGGTGAGGCCGCGTCCGGGGTGCGCAAGCGCAGCCGGACCCCTCGGGGGGCCAGCAGGATTGGCGGGACGGCCCGCCACGACGGGCCCGCCAGTGCGGCGCGGGAATGCTCAGCCGAGCTGGACCGCCGGTCGAGCCGTCAGCTCACGCGGACCGGTTCGCTGAGAGGCAGGTCGCGCGACGAGCGGCCCGCGCGCAGCCGCCACTGGGCAGCCGGCCAGCCCCACCCGCGGGGGCTCTCCCGGAATCGGGCGAAGGCACGGGATGGCACGGTGAGGGCGACCGTCGCCTCCTCTCCCGGATCGGCATCGACGGGGGCGAAGGCGGCCAGGGCCCGCGCCGGGCGGGCCGGGTCGCCGGCGCCAGGCAATGGTTCCAGGTAGAGCTGGACGATCTCGCGCCCGCGGCGTCCTCCGACGTTGCGCACCGTCACGGTCACGGGGAGGTCCTCTCCCGCATGGAGCACGGTGGTGGCTGGCCGCAGCGCCAGGTACTCCCACTCGGTGTAGCCGAGCCCGTGACCGAAGCAGAAGAGCGGATCGGTGCCGGCACGGTCGTAGCCGCGGTAGCCGACCAGCAGCCCCTCCGAGTATTCGAGCTTGCCAAAGTGGGGCTCGGCGGCGAGGACCGGGCAGTCGGCTTCACGCCGGGGCACGGTCACCGGGAGCCGTCCCCCCGGCTCCGCGACGCCCAACAGGACGTCGGCGATCGCCTCGCCCATCGCCTGACCAGGAAGCCACACCTGGAGCACCGCGGCGACTTCGTCCGCCCAGGGCATGAGCACTGACGACCCAGAGTTGACGACGACCACGGTTCGTGGGTTGGCGGCGGCAACCCGGCGGACCAGCTCGTCCTGGCGACCGGGCAGGGCCAGCGAATCGCGGTCGTACCCCTCGCTGTTGCTGCTCTCCGCCGAGCCCACCACGACCACCGCGGCGGTCGAGCGACTGGCGGCCTCGACTGCCTCGGCGATCATGACCTCCTCGTCGGGGGCAGCCGCGATGCCGAGACGGAAGATGACCAGACGAGCGCTGTGAACGCGGGTCGTGGGGAGGCCCTGGGCCCCGGGCCGCGCTTCGACCTCACGGCCGGACTCCAGTGATGCCGGAAGATGGTTATCGATCCGGACCTCGACCTCCCGACCGGCCTCCAGGTCGACCGGGACGCGGAGCTCGGGGGGCCGCGCGATCAGCCCAATCAGCTCCGGTGGGGCCAGGGTCGTCGCCTCGGCGATCCGCTGGCCGTCGATGCTGATCGCCACCCGACCGAGGCCTGCGGCACCGATCAGATGAGGCCCGCTGACCACCGGCCGGTAGCGGCCGCGGACGACGATGCTCGATGCGCCGGCATGGACGGCATCGGGCAGGTCGTCCCACCAGGTCACGGCGTTGCGCTCATACCGCGCGTCGTACAGGAGGGCTCCGTCCTCGGCATGAACGGTGAGGCGCACCCCGGGCTCCCCGCCCACCGGGTCGTGCAGCGTGCCCTCCTCCGCCTCCGGGACGATGGACCAGGGGCGGCAGCCGGGATGGAGCTCCACCGTCACGTCACCGGCGGCGGAGCGCAGAGCGTCGACCAGGCCGGGTCGCCTGACCGGGAGGACCATGGCGCTTCCCCCCCCCTGGATCCTGGGCCAGGCGGCGTTCGGCCCCACCACGGCGATCTGCCGGCGGGCGTCGCCCTCCAGGGGCAGCACTCCGTCCCGGTTGCGCAGCAGGACGAAGGAGCGCCCGGCGACCTGACGCAGCAGGGCGGGGTCCACCCTGTGGGGCGCCCACGAGCCCCCGCCGGGGGCGGGCGTCGATCCCTGCGACGTCGCTGCCGCTTCATCGGGAGTGCTCAGGGCCCCCACCCGTCGCGCCAGACGCAGCAGGCGCAGTACCTTGTCATCGATCTCCGCCACGGACACCCGACCGGCCTCGACGGCGGCCACGAGGCGGTCCCCCCAGGGGCCGTCGGGGCCGGGCATCACCAGGTCCAGGCCCGCTAGCGCCGACTCCTCGGTGTCCCGGGTCGCGGTCCAGTCGGACAGCACCACCCCGCCGTAACCCCACTCGTCCTTGAGCAGATCCCGAATCAGTGGACGGTTGGCGGTCATGGCGAATCCGTTCACCGAGTTGTAACCGACCATGATCATCGCCGGATCCGCCTCGCGGACACAGACCTCGAAGGGAACCAGGTACAGCTCCCGGAGCGTCGTCTCGTCGATCCGGGCGTCGTAGATCTTGCGCTCGGTCTCGGAGTCGTTGGCCACGAAGTGCTTGAGGCAGGAGGCGACCCCGACCTCCTGGACTCCCCGGATGTAGGCGACGGCGATGCCCGCGGTCAGCCACGGATCCTCGGAGAAACACTCGAAGGCGCGCCCGCCGAGCGGCGTGCGCACCAGGTTCACGTTGGGGGCCAGAAGGACGTCCACGTCGAGAGAGCGGGCCTCACGGCCGAGGGCGGCTGCGACGTCGTGGACCAGCGCGGGGTCCCAGGTGGCGGCGAGCGCGATCGGGGCGGGCAGCGAGGAGACGGGGCGGTCGGTCCGGAAGCGCACGCCGCGGACTCCGGCCGGACCGTCGGAGACGACTATCGGTCGGAGCCCGACCTGGTCATCGCCATGGAAGTACCAGTGGGTGGCCCCGGTGAGGAGACGGATCTTTCGCTCGAGGCTGAGCTGCGCCAACAGCACCTTCTCGGTGGCGAAGACGTCATCTTGCAACTGCGTCACTGTGGGGATTCTACCGCCTCGGATGAGCTTTCCCGCCCGGCCACGCCCCCCAGCGGTCTGACGTGGTCGCAATCCCGAAAGCACCCCATCAGGGCCGCATGGCGCAGCGCCCTTCTCAGACTGGCGTGGTAGTGTCAGGTGGCCACGGGCCGCCTGATGCGGTCTGACGCTCCATGCGGGGCAGGCAGTCGTGGGCGTCATGGGAGATGACGTTGCGGTACGGACGCTTCGATGACGAGCAGCGGGAGTACGTGATCTCCCGACCCGACACCCCCCTTCCCTGGATCAACTACCTGGGCATGGAGGAGTACTTCGGGATCATCTCCAACACCGCCGGCGGCTACTCATTCTTCCGCGACGCCAGGCTGCGACGGGTGAGTCGCTACCGCTACAACAATGCCCCCTTCGACCTGGGTGGGCGCTACCTCTACCTGCGCGACGACGTGACGGGCGAGAGCTGGTCACCCTCCTGGCAGCCGACTCAGACCGCGCTCGACGGCTACGAGTGCCGGCACGGCCTCTCCTACACCACGATCGCCTCCACCCACCTGGGCGTCCGGGCCGAGACCCTCTACTGCGTCCCCCTGGGCGAGACGCTCGAGGTCTGGCGGCTCCGGCTCGCCAATATGACCGGGGAGCGGCGGCCGCTCTCGGTGTTCTCGTCGGTGGAGTTCTGCCTCTGGGATGCGCAGGACGATTCGACCAACTTCCAGAGGAACTTCTCCACCGGCGAGGTGGAGGTGGAGGGGAGCGTCATCTACCACAAGACCGAGTACCGAGAGCGGCGCAACCACTTCGCCTACTTCGCCTGCTCCGAGCCGCTGGCCGGCTTCGACACCGACCGCGATCTCTTCCTCGGCCCCTACCGCGGCTTCGATCGCCCCATCGCGGTGGAGCGGGGGAGCGCCGGCAACTCGATCGCTCACGGCTGGGCCCCGCACGGCTCCCACCACGTCCGGCTCGAGCTCGGGCCGCATGAGGAGAGGGAGATCGTCTTCTGCCTCGGCTACTGGGAGAACCCGGTCGCTGAGAAGTTCGACCCTCCCGGCAGCCAGGTGGTCAGCAAGCGGACGGTGACACCGGTCATCGAGCGATGGCTACGGTCCGAGACAGTGGAGGAAGGCCTTCGCGGCCTGCGCGCGCGCTGGGACGAGCTTCTCTCCCACGTCCGCGTCAGCACTCCCGACGAGCACACCGACCGGATGGTCAACGCCTGGAACGCCTACCAGTGCATGGCCACCTTCAACCTGAGCCGTTCGACCTCGTTCTTCGAGTCGGGGATCGGCAGGGGGATGGGATTCCGCGACTCCAACCAGGACCTGCTCGGCTGCGTCCAGATGATCCCCGAGCGGGCCCGGCAGCGGATCCTGGACATGGCCGCCACCCAGCTCTCCTCCGGGGGCGCCTACCACCAGTACCAGCCGCTCACCAAGCGGGGCAACAACGAAATCGGCTCGGGGTTCAACGACGATCCGCTCTGGTTGGTGTTGGGCGTCGCCGCCTACCTGCGCGAGACCGGCGATGACTCCATCCTCGACGCACCGGCCGAGTACGACAACTCCGAGGGCTCCCAGGCTCCGCTCCTCGACCACCTGCGCCGCAGCGTCGCCTACACCCTTGACCGGCTCGGCCCCCACGGCCTGCCGCTGATCGGCCGGGCCGACTGGAACGACTGTCTCAACCTCAACTGCTTCTCCGACACACCCGGAGAGGCGTTCCAGACCACCGAGAACCGGAGCGGAGGGGTTGCCGAGTCCGTCTTCATCGCCGGTCAGTTTGTGCTCGCCGCCCGAGAGCTGGCCGCCATCGTTCACCGGCGGGGTGAGCGCGACGAGGGCTCCCGGCTGCTCGCCGCCGCGGCGGCGATGGCAGCCACCATCGCGGAACACGGCTGGGACGGAGCGTGGTTCCGGCGTGCCTATGACTTCTTCGGCAACCCGGTCGGGTCCGCCTCCTGCGACGAGGGCCAGATCTTCGTCGAGTCTCAGGGGATGTGCGTCATGGCTGGGGTCGGGATCGAGGACGGTCGGGCGCGCCAGGCTCTCGACAGCGTGCGCGACCGGCTCCTCACCGAGCACGGCGTGATGCTGCAGCAACCCGCTTACAGCAGCTACCGGATCGAGCTCGGCGAGATCTCCTCGTATCCGCCGGGGTACAAGGAGAACGCCGGCATCTTCTGCCACACCAACCCGTGGATCATGATCGCCGAGGCGATGACCGGTGACGGCGACGGCGCCTTCGACTGCTATCGGCGGACCAACCCCTCCGCGCGCGAGGCGATCAGCGAGGTGCATCGCTGCGAGCCCTACGTCTACGCGCAGGTGATCGCTGGCCGCGACGCGCCCACCCACGGTGAGGCCAAGAACTCATGGCTGACCGGCGCCGCCGCCTGGAACTACGTGGCCATCACCCAGTGGATCCTGGGCATCAGGCCCGAGCTCGAGGGCCTGCGCATCGACCCCGTGATCCCGGCGGCCTGGCCGGGGTTCACCGCCAGCCGGCGCTTCCGGGGCGCCACCTATCGGATCGCCGTCCACAAGCCGGTCGGGACCACCGGCCGCGTCAGCCATCTCATCGTCGGCGGCGCCCGGGTCGAGGGCAACCTGGTGCCCCTCGCCCCCGCCGGTGCCACCGTGGACGTCGAAGCGGTCGTCGCCGGCTAGCCCCCTGCGAGAGGCCCGGGCGGCCCCGGCTTCCGCATACTCCGACCATGTCCCGATACCGGCGCGCGTCCCTCGGCTCCGGGTCCGGCTACGTACCCGGCGAGCAGCCGCCCGACGGTGCCCACTGGATCAAGCTCAACACCAACGAGTCCCCTCTGCCCCCGTCGCTCCGCGTGGGCCCGGCGGTGGAGGAGGCGGTGGGCTCGCTTCACCGCTATCCGCACCCCCAGGGCGAGCCGCTCCGCTCGGCCCTGGCTCGGCACCATGGGCTGAGCCAGGAGTCCGTGGTCCTCGGCAACGGCGCCGACCAGGTTCTGGAGAGCTGCTTCCGGGCCTTCGCCGATCCCGGCGACACGGTCGTGCTCACCCGGCCGACGTACTCTCTCCTGCCTCTGCTCGCCCGTCTCGGCGGAGCCCGCGTCGTGACCGTGCCCCTGGACGGCGGAGGCGCACTGCCCGAGGCGTTCGCCACCATTCCGGGGGTGATGCGGGTCCTCTGCAACCCCAACTCGCCGACGGGGAGCTGGGCGCCGCCCGCCGCCGTCGCCGCGGTCGTCGGCGCGGTCGACTCCGTGGTCGTCATCGACGAGGCGTACTGCGATTTCGCCCCCGAGTCGTGCGTCCCGCTGCTCGCCGATCACGACAACTGGCTGGTGGTGCGCACCTTCGCCAAGAGCTACGGGCTGGCCGGCCTCCGGGTCGGTTACGCGCTCGGGCACCCCGACCTGATCGCCGACGTCTCTGCGGTGATCGAGATCTACCCGGTCGACCGCCTGGCCCTCGCGGCGGCCGGCGCTGCTCTCGCCGACCAGGCCCACCACGCCCGCATCGTCGAGATGGTGGTCAGCGAGCGCGAGCGCCTCGTCGCGGCGCTGGGGGGGGCCGGTTGGGACCTGGTCCCGTCACAGGCCAACTTCGTCCTCGGCCGCCCCCCGGGCGGCGACGCGGCGGGGGTGGCCTCCGAGCTGAGGCAGCAGCGCATCCTGGTCCGCCACTTCCCGGACGGTGACCACCGCGACCGGCTCCGGATCACTCTCGGGACACCGGAGCAGAACACTGCGCTGCTCGCGGCGCTCGGCATCGGGGCTTGAGTTCCGTCAGGGCAAAGGCCGCGTCGAGGGTTTGCGAGGCCGCGGGCTACGCGTCGCGCCGTGTCTGAGGGCGCACCACCGCGATCCGCGGGCCGCGCCACAGCAGGAGGAGGGCGATGATGCCCAGCAGGACCGCGGGTACCAGCAGCGGGCGGCGCTCCAGGAATTCCTCGATCCGGGCGCGCGGCCCGTCCTGACGGGGAAGCACGATCGGTCGCTCGGTGACCAGATCGACCATGCCTCCCACCGCCGAGTCTTGGAGCGGCTCACTCGCCGCCGCGGCCGTCGTCTCCATGGCTCTTCTCCCCAAGCGCTGCGGGTCGCGCAATCCTACGCTTCTTCCCCACGCCGCAGGCGGCGTGGGGGCCCCTCCTTTTCCTACAGGGGCTCGCCGCCCCTCGCCGGCGCGGCTGAGCCGCGCTCGGCTCACCCCGCCACTGGATGCGGCGGGCGGCGCGGGGACCCCTCCTCTTCCCACAGGGAGACATTGCGCCCCCCTCGCATCGGTGGCAGAGCCACACGATGCTCACCCCCCGCTCGGCGCGACCTCCCCACGCCGCAGGCGGCGCGGGGACCCCTCCTCTTCCCACAGGGGGACATTGCGCCCCCCTCGCATCGGTGGCAGAGCCACACGATGCTCACCCCCCGCTCGGCGCGACTCCGCGCCGGCGCGCTCCGCGCGGACGGCAGGCCGTCGCTCCGGAAAACCTGATTAAAATACCCGGGGTTATGGTGACGAGCACTGTCAGAGGAGAGCCACGGTGACCGACTACGCCCATCCGGAGGTCCTCGTCAGCACCGAGTGGCTGGCGCAGCACCTCGAGGATCCCGCCGTCCGCATCCTGGAGGTCGACTGGGACCCCGCGTCCGCCTACGAGCTCGGGCATCTCCCGGGTGCGGCCCTGGTGGACTGGCAGAAGGACATCAACGACACCGTGCGCCGCGACATCCTCTCGCGGGACCAGTTCGTGAGCCTCATGGAGCGCCTCGGCGTGACCCCTCAGACCACCCTCGTGCTCTATGGCGATATGCGCAACTGGTTCGCAGCCTTCGCCTTCTGGACCTTCCGCATCTACGGGCACCGGGACATCCGGCTGGTCAACGGCGGGCGCCGGAAGTGGTTCGAGGAGGATCGACCGGTCACCGAGGCTGTCCCCGCTTTCCCGGCCGCCACGTACCCGGCTCAGGAGCCGACCGCCGGCCTCCGCCAGTTCCTCCCCGGGGTCCTCGACATCCTGGGCCGCTCCGATCATGGGCTGGTCGACGTCCGCTCTCCGGCTGAGTTCAGCGGGGCGATCTCCGCGCCTCCCGAGTACCAGAACGAGGGTGCGCGGCGCAGCGGTCACATCCCCGGCGCCGTCAACATCCCCTGGGCGCAGGCAATCCAGGAGGACGACACGTTCAAGCCGGTGGAGCAGCTCCGCGAGCTGTACCAGAGCAGAGGTGTGACCCCGGACAAGACCATCGTCACCTACTGCCGGATCGGGGAGCGCTCCTCCCACACCTGGTTCGTGCTCACCTACCTGCTCGGCTACCCGCGGGTGGCCAACTACGACGGCTCGTGGAGTGAGTGGGGCAACTCCGTGGGTGTGCCGGTGGAGAAGCCCGCCACGGAGGCACCCGGGTCGGTTCCTGCCTGACCCCGACGTAGACTCGGCCGATGATGGAGGCGCGGCATCTCGACCTCACCAGCGCGGAGGAGGAGTGCGGCGACAGCGCCATGGGTCGGGTCCGACGGGCCTATGCGACCCTCGAGCCCGGCGAGCGGCTGGAGGTGGTCACTGGCGTGGCCGAGCACGTCTTCGGCATCCGGGCCTGGAGCCGGAGGGTGGGCGGCGAGGTGCTCGAGGAGAGCACGGAGCCCGGATCCACCCGGCTGGTCCTCCGGCGTCCCGCGCCCTCAGCCTCCTGATCGGTGGTCCACGCTCGCCCGGGCTCCGACCACGGGACACCGTCCCACCCCCGGCGCCGCGGCGCTCAGGGTGCCTCGGCCGATCGCCCGCTCCTCATCCCGGAGGGCTTCCTGCTCGGAACCGCGAGCGCTGCCCACCAGGTCGAGGGTGGACTCTGGAACGATTGGACGCGCATGGAGCGGGACGAGCCCTGGCGCATCAAGGGCGGTGATTCGGCAGCGGTCGCCATCGACCATTTCCACCGTTACCGCGCGGACCTGGCGCTGCTCGCCGCCATGGGGCACACGGCCCAGCGGTTCTCCGTGGAGTGGGCACGGGTCGAGCCCCATCCCGGCCAATTCGACCTCTCGGCGCTCCGCCATTACGCTCGCGTGGTCGCCCTCTGCCGCGAGCTGGGGATGGAGCCGATCGTCACTCTCCACCACTTCACCCTGCCCGTCTGGCTGGCGGATCGGGGTGGCGTGCTCGACCCCGAGGCCCCCCGCCTCTTTGCCCGTTACGCGGCCGCGTGCGCCGAGGCCTTTGGCCGAGACGTGCACTGGTGGGTGACCATCAACGAGCCCAACGTCCTCATGGCCCTCGCCTACGCGGAGGGGGCGTGGCCGCCTCACCGCCGGAAGCCGGCTCTCGCCCTGCGGGCCGGGGCCGGACTCCTCCGGATGCACGCCGCGGCAGCGACCGTTCTCCACCAGGTGGGCGCCTCCCACGGATGGCCCGCCATGGTCTCGTTCGCCCATCACGAACGCCCCTTCCGGTCCCGGCCGGGCTCGTTCGCCACCCGCACCGTCGCGTGGGTCCCGGACCGCCTCTTCAACCGCTGGTTCCTCTGGAGCTGCGGCCGCGGCCGCGTCCTGCCCCCCGCCGGCACCGGCCAGGCTGTGCCCGGCCTGCTCGGCTCCCTCGACTATCTGGGGCTCAACTACTACGCCGATGAGCGGGTTCGCTTCGACTGGCGCGCGTCCTCCCGACTCTTCGTCAGCCCCGATCCGGATCCGTCCCTCCCGCGCAGCAGCCTCGGCTGGAGCATCGACGCCGGGGGCCTGCGGCGGGCACTGGTCTCGCTCAGTGAGGAGTTCCGGTTGCCGATCCTGGTCACCGAGAACGGTGTCGCGGACGAGGACGACGAGCTCCGCTCGCGGTTCCTCGTCGACCACTTGCGGGCCGTAGTCCAGGCGATCGGAGATGGGGCCGACGTGCGCGGCTACCTGCACTGGACCGGTTTCGACAACTTCGAGTGGCTCGAGGGGTACGGGGCGAAGTTTGGCCTGGTGGCGGTCGACCGCGTCACCTTGGAGCGCCGCCCCAAGCCGAGCGCCGAGGTCTTTGCCGGCTTATGCAGGACAGGGGTGATCCCGGAGCGCAATTCGACCGGCCCGACCCCGCTGTCCGCGCGAGGGCAGCACGCACGTGGCGGGCGGCTGAGCGGCTAGGCCGCCGCGGCACTGGTCACCGGCGCTCCGGCGGTCACCCCTCATCCGGGCGGGACCGTCGCTCCGCGGCCCCGCCCCGGACCTGCCTCAGCGCGTGGCGGCGATCGCCCGGAGGACCGCGGGCTCCCCTTCGAGCTCGCGGCTTGGACCGGTGATCGACTCGGGCTTGCCGAACAGGAAGCCCTGCGCCCGGTTGACTCCCAGCTTCATCAACTCGGCGGCGACGCTCAGCTCCTCGATGCCCTCCGCCACGACGTCGGCGCCGATCTGCTCCGCGAGCGCGATGCACTCGAAGATGAGAGCCTTGGCCTCGACCTCCTGGCAGCGGTTGGTGACGCTGGAGCCGATCTTGATGACCTCAGGGCGGGTCGCGTAGAGGAGGTCGACACCGATCCCCGGACGGCCGGTGTCGTCGATGCCGATCTTGAACCCCGCCCGGCGGTAGACATCGACGCGGGCGGAGAGCTGGCCAAGATTGGTGAAGCGGTCGGCGTCGGCGATCTCGAGGACGACGTTGGCGGGGGGCCTGCCGATCCAGCGCAGCAGGCTGCGCATCTGCTCGACGTCCTCGTCAACGTCGGAGACCGCGGAGAGGTCGATGTTGAGGTAGAGCTGGGCGTCGCTGCGGATGCCCTCGGCACCGCGGACCACGGCGCGCCTGCAGATCCAGTCCAGCTCGTTGGTGACGCCCAGCCGCTGGGCCGTGGCGAAGAACTCCTCGACGCTGTCGGCCCCGTCCAGGTTGATGGGCCGCGCCAGCCCCTCGTAGGCGACGATGTGCGCCTCCGGGAGGGTGACGATCGGCTGGTAGACGGGGTGGATCTGCTGGGAGGCCAGGGTACGGCTGAGCAGGGTCGTCCATCCGCGCCCGGGGGCGGCGGACGGGCGGCCGGTGATCGACCCGGCCACCCGATTGCGTCCCTCGCGCTTGGCGCGGCCGAGCGCTTCGTCCGCCCGAGCCCACACCTCGGCCGAGTCCTCGCCGGCGGCGCCCACCGCCCAGCCGACGCTGACCCGAGCCGGGAAGGCTCCGCTGACGAGCTCGGACACCGCGGCACGTATGCGCTCGGCAACGCTGCCAACTACGGCGGTGGCCGCCCCGATGGTGAGGATCGTGAACTCATCGTCGCCGCTGCGACTGACGACGTCACGCTCTCTCGTCGCTGACTGGAGGGCCCGGGCCACCGAGCGGAGGGCGTCATCGCCCGCCTCCCGGCCCAGGGCGTTGTTGAGCTGGTTGAGATGGTCGACGTCCACTGAGATGATCGCGTAGGACTCGCGGGTCTCCCGGCAGCGCCTCTCGAAGGCAGCGCGGCCGATCAGGCCGGTGAGCCCATCGGTTGGCTCCGCCTGCGCCCCCGCGACCACGCGAGCGCGGACCAGGTTGGAGACCGCCAAGGTGGCGATCCCGCCCAGCCCCTCGACCATGGTGACCTCGGAGTCCCGGAACGCCCGGTCGCGACGCTCGACGAGCACCACCGCCCGGACCGCGGTGCCGGCGTGGATGGGGCTGGCGACCCGGCGTGGGTCGGACCCCGCTTCGGCGAGGGTGTGGTCCCCGGTGACCGCAGCCAGGATGAGGGGATCGGCGCTCAGGAGACTGCTCTCCCCGACGGTGGTGGCACCAGCTGCTGCGCCGTGCTCGCTGACGACCACCATCCGGTCGCGTTCAATCCTGTATACCCGGGCGATCACCGGGGACGCTGTGCGAGTCTCGAGGAGTTCGACGACGGCTCCGCCTGCGGCCGCCATCACCGAGTCGACATCTCTCTCTGCGCTGATCCGGGTCATTGCCTCCAGGATCCGGTCCAGGCGGTTGCTGTGATGGGAACCTCGAGGGCTGGTGCTCCGACCGAGCCGCCCCAGCTGACCCGCCCGGCGACGGGCGGCGCGGTGTGGCGCGATGCCATCGCCGCGCCGGACCAGCGCACTGGCGGCGGCGACGACAGCGCCGACCGCCGCGATGGTCATGGCCAGTGCCGCGGCGCGGCTGGCCACCAGGCTGTCGGCAGCGAGGGGTCCGTGGCTAGTTGCGAGGAGGTATGCGGCCACTAGTCCCGCTGCGGCCACCATCAGGGAGAGGGATGCCGCCCTGGCGCGCCCTGATCTGAGGGGGCGCGCGCAGGGCGGGGAGAG
>CABEDC010000048.1_pt1 | contig 11568 bp, 10 predicted proteins | sample 3132911 | NCBI WGS metagenome assembly CABEDC01 (sample SAMEA5534329, study PRJEB31848) | metagenome | biome: tundra; feature: field; material: soil | place: USA | collected 2013-05 | depth 0.15 m
GTCGGGGTCGCCACGCTCGTCGGTGTGCTGCTGTCGGCGTGGTCGAGCGCCACCGCTCCGGCGATGGCGGCGACCACCAGGGTCGCCGTCGCGGCGATGATGAAGGGAAGTCGGCGCGGGGTGGTGGGGGGCTTCATCCTGGTCCTCGGTCACTCCTCACGGAGCCAGCGCGCTGCCTGGAGCGCGTGGTAGCTGATGATGATGTCCGCGCCGGCGCGGTGGATGGCGGCGAGAGCCTCGAGGGCCGCGGCTCGCTCATCGAAGGCGCCGGCTCGTGCAGCGTGGGCGATCATCGCGTACTCGCCACTCACGCTGTAGGCGGCGAGGGGGACGTCGACGGCCGCCCGCACCCGCCCGATGACGTCGAGGCAGGTCAGAGCCGGCTTGACCATGACCATGTCGGCCCCCTCGGCGACGTCCAGTCGCGCCTCGCGCACCGCCTCGCGGGAGTTGCCGGCATCCATCTGGTAGCCGCGCCGGTCGCCGCTCCGCGGAGCGCAATCGGCGGCATCGCGGAAGGGCCCGTACATCACCGACGCGTACTTCGCGCTGTAGGCGAGGATCGAGGTCTCGGCGAACCCCGCGGCGTCGAGGGCGGCCCGGATCGCCCCGACCTGCCCGTCCATCATCCCGCTCGGGGCGACGACGTCCGCCCCGGCCCTGGCCTGGGAGACCGCCGCCCTCGCGTAGAGCGGGAGGGTGGCGTCGTTGTCCACCGACCCGTCCTCGCGGAGCACCCCGCAGTGGCCGTGGTCGGTGTACTCGTCGAGGCAGCAGTCGGCGATCAGGACGCAGTCGTCGCCGAAGCGGCCCCGGAGCGACCGCAGCGCCGACTGGACGATCCCGTCGCTGTTCCACGCCTCCGAGCCGACCGCGTCCTTGCGCGTCGGGACCCCGAAGAGGAGCACCGCGCCCACCCCGGCCGCAAGCGCCTGCTCGACGGCGGCTCCGGTGCTGTCGACCGTCTCCTGCCGGTGTCCGGGGAGGCTCGGGATGGCGACGGGTGCGGCAATGTCCTCGCGGACGAAGAGCGGGAGGACCAGGGACGAGACGCTCAGCCGCGTCTCGCGACAGAGCCGGCGCAGTGCCGGGGTGCGCCGCAGGCGCCGGGGTCGCTCCGCAGGAAAGGGCATGTCCGCCCCAGGTTACTCACCAGCGAAGGGCGCCCGCCACCGCCGCTGCCACCCCCTCGGCGTCGCCGCGGGTCGCGACAACGGGCGTCAGCCCGTGGCGCCGCAGCGCGGCCGCCGTCGTGCGGCCGACGCAGACCACGCTCAGGCCGCAGAGGGCGCCGGACCCGACCGCGGCGATGACGGCCTCGACCGCACTCGGGCTGAGCAGGGTCACGGCGTCGACGCGCTCCGCGAAGGCCGGGATCAGAAGGCGGCGCAGCCCAGTCACCGGGACCGTCCGGTAGCACACCGTCACCACGACGTCGGCTCCCGCCTGGACCAGCCGCTCGCCCAGCTCGATCCGAGCGGCCTCTCCCTGGGGGAGCCAGACGGCGCCGCTCCCGGCGCCAGCCCCGATGAGCTGGTCGGCCAGGGCTCCGGCGCCGGTCCCCGGCGCCACCAGCTCCACGTTGGCGCCGATGTCGCGCAGGGCTCGGGCAGTCGGCTCCCCGACCGCGGCGACGCGGATGCCGGCGAGATCCTCCGGCAGGCTGAGAGCGCGGAGCAACTCCGCCGCGTTGGAGCTGGTCACCGCCAGCCAGCGGGGTGGACGGTGCCCGCGCAGCGATCGGGCCGCGGCCCGCAGCTCCCCCGCCGACGCCACCGGCTGGATGGCGATGGCGGGGATCTCGACCACCGCGGCGCCCAGCTGGCGCAGCTCCTGGCTGAGCGACGCGGCCTGACCGGCGGCCCGGGTGACCAGCACCCGGCGACCGGTGAGAGGCCGGCTCGGCGTGGCTGTCATCGCAGCCTCGCTGCGACCCGCTCCCCGAGCTCCTCTGGGGCGGCGGCATCGCCCGCCAGCTCGACCCGGCGGAGCATCCCGCCGGTGTCCAGGGCAGCGGTGAGGACCAGCCGCCCGTCCTCGAGGCGCGCCCAGGCGCCGAGCGGCATCAGGCAGCCCCCACCGAGGGCGGCGAGCACGGCGCGCTCGGCCGCGGCGGCCACCCGCGTGGGCGGGTGGTCCACCGGAGCGCAGGCGGCGGCCGCGTCTCCCCCACTCTCCGTCTCGATGGCGATCGCACCCTGGCACGGGGCCGGGACGAAGATCCGCGCATCGAGCCTCTCGCTGATGCGCCCGGCCGCACCAATGCGATCGAGACCGGCGCAGGCGAGGATCAGACCGTCGACCTCCCCCTCCTCGAGCTTGCGCAGGCGGGTGTCCACGTTGCCCCGGAGCGGCACCACCACCAGCTCGGGATGCAGCACGTGGAGGAAGGCGGCCCGCCGTGCACTGCTCGTGCCGATGGAGGCGCCGCTCTCCAGCGTTCCGAGTCCCCGCCCGTCGCGGGTGACCAGGGCGTCGCGGCAGTCCGCGCGCTCCAGGAAGGCGGCCACTCCGAGCCCGGCGGTCAGGCTGCTCGGCAGATCCTTGGCAGAGTGAACCGCGGCGTCAGCGCGGCCCTCGGCGATGGCCAGCTCGAGCGCCGCGCTGAACCACCCCTCCCCCTCCAGCCGCTCCACGGGAGTGCCGGGCCGCTCGTCGCCCTGGGTCCGGATGACGACCGTCTCGAGCGCGTCGACCCCCGCAGCACGCAGCGTCTCCACCGCCAGGGCGGCCTGCGCCAGGGCCAGGCGGCTGCCGCGGGTGGCGAGCCGGAGGGCCCCGGCCGTCACCGTTGCCCGGCGGCCGGATCGTCGAGGCCGAATGCCTCGCGAAGCGTCAGCACCACCCCGGGATCCTCGGCGGCGGCCCGCAGGTGGGTGATGGGAGAGTGGAGCAGCTTGCGAACCAGGCTCCGGCTCAGCTTGTCGATCCGATCCGCCAGCTCGGCATCGCCGGCGGGGAGGCGGGCCAGGGTCCGCTCCACCTCGTGGCGGCGGATCGTCTCGGCACGAGCCAGGAGGGCTCGGATGGTGGGATCGGAGGCGTCTCGCTGGCTGAGCACCTCGAGGGTCCGCTCCACCTCCTCGCTCACCAGAGCCTCGGCGGCGGCGATCGCCGCCCGGTGGTCCTGCATGCCGTCGCCAACGCGACGTCCCAGCTCGTCGATGTCGATCAGGGTCACCCCGGGGAGCTCGGCGACATCCGGTGCGATGTCGCGGGGCACGGCCATGTCGATGAGGCAGAGGGGGCGGCCGCCCCGCTCCTCCTGGACCGCGGCACAGAGGGCGCGGTCGACGACCGGCTGGGCGCTGGTGGTGGCGGTGACCACCAGGTCGCATGCGACCATCGCCTGCTTCAGCTCGTCGGTGCCGACCACGGTGGCGCCCAGCTCGGTGGCGAGTGCGAGGGCGGACTCGCCACCCCGCGAGCTGACCCGGAGGTGGGCGCCCTGCCGCTGGAGGCGGCGGGCGGCCAGTGCGCTCATCTTGCCCGCACCGATCAGCAGGGCGGTGCGCCCCTCCAGCCCCCCGAGCACCTGGGCGGCGACCGCCATGCCCGCCTCGCTGATGCTGCCGGCACTCCGGCCGATGCCGGTGCGGCTGCGAGCCAGCTTGGCGGCGCCGATGGCCCGCCGGAAGACGAAGTCCAGCTGAGCGTCGAGGCTGCCCGTCTCCAGGGCGAGGCGGTGGGCGGACTTGACCTGGCCGAGGACCTGGGTCTCCCCGACGACCATCGAATCCAGACCGGCGGCCACCCGGAAGAGGTGCCCGATCGCCTCGCCGCCGCGGAAGAGGCTGATGTGGCCCGGCACCGGGGGGTCCGTGGCGGGATCGAGGTACCGGCGCAGCCGGGGGACGACCTCCTCCGGATCCGATCCCTCGTGGACGCTGACGTAGAACTCGGTCCGGTTGCAGGTCGAGAGCGCGGCGGCGCCGCTCAGGCCGGCGTGTCCGAGCAGGAACCGGAGCTGATGGCGAGCCTCGGGGTCGGAGAGGGAGGCGCGCTCCCGCACCTCCACGGGGGCCGTTCGGAAGCTGATCCCGGCGGCGATCAGAGGCATCGCTCCCGAGTATAGGTACGGCTCGGCAGCGCACAGCCCGCATCAGTGGCGTGGCGGGACCGTGCCGTGGCACCCGCGCGGCCCCCGTGGGACCCCGAAGCGACTAGGATGGCCGCAGATTCGCTCATGTCCCTCACTGATCCACTCCCGGCGCCCTCGGCGCCCGATTCTTCCAAGGGGGGATCCGAGTCACCCTCCCGCGAGGCATCCGAGCCGGCGTCTCCGATCGGCAGCCCACCGGCGGCACGCGGCGGATCCGACTCGAACCTCCAGGGACGCCGCCACTACGGCCGGCGGCGCGGCTCGGTGCCGGTCGGCGACGCCTTCGTCGCCCGTCTGGGCCCGGCCACGGACGAGCCCTTCGCGGCCATCGACGACGCCGCGGAGCCGATACGACCCCGGCCGGGGCCGGAGACCCCGATCGAGGAGCTCCGCTTCGTGGCGGTGGACTGCGAGACCACCGGCCAGTCCCCGCACCGGATGGTCGAGTTGGGCGCCGTGGCATTCACCCTCACCGGGCACCTGATGTCCTTCGAGACGCTGGTGCACAGCAACGACCGCATCAACCCCTTCGCCCGGCGCATCCACGGCATCTCCAGCGAGACCCTCGGGGGGGCGCCCCCGGTGCGACCTGTGCTGGAGCGCTTCCAGCGCTTCTGCAGCGGCGCGGTGCTGGTCGAGCACAGCGCCGATGCCTTCGACAGCCGGCTGATCGCAGCGACCCTGGGCGAGAGCCTGGACGCGGACAACCTCGACACCTCACGCCTCGCGGCCAAGCTGTTCGACCTCCGCGACACGATCGGCCTCGAACGGCTCTGCGTGGAGCTCTCGGTCCCTCACCGCCGGCCCCATCACGCGCTGGCCGACGCCGAGGCCACCTGGGGCTGCTTCCTGGAGCTGGTCCAGCGCGGCCGTGAGCCCTTCGGGTGGAGGACGCTCGGGGATCTGCTCGCCGACGGCCAGCCCCCCCCACCACGTTGGGTGGATGGCGAAGCGAGTGCCCAGCGCAGGGGCGACCCGGCACGCCGCCACCGTGGAGGACGGCGGCACCGTCGCAGCGGAGCCTCCGGCGCCGCCGGCGACCCCGGCACCACCTGATCTGGAGGCCTCCATGCCCGACCGTCTGAGGAACAACCCCATCGTCCGCCCGTTCTTCGGGGCGCGGCCGCCGCTCAACTTCTACTTCTCCTCGAAGGGCCTGGGCCTGGTGCTGATGATCCTCGGGACGATCGCCGCCGTGGTCTCCCTGCTCTTCGTCACCGGCGTGGCCGGCCTCTGCAACGGACTTATCCTCTGCACCTTCCCGACCGTCGACGTGCTGGGCACCGTTGTCCTGATGGTCGGCTGGGTGGTGGCCGCCGCCGGTTTTGCGCTGATGTTCAACCGCCATCCCGACGGGATGCCGTGGGCGGTGTACGGGCTGATCCTCGCCGCCGTGGGCGACGTCCTCTCCTTCGTGGGGGACATCATCTTCGTGGGCGCCAACCCGCTCTACTACGCGCTCGGCAAGGGCGCCATCGTCATCTTCATCTTCTGGCTGGTGATCTGCGCCGTCTTCTACTACCTGGTGGTGACCAGCCGGCCCGCCGCCGAGGCGCCGCCGCTCGACTCCTAGAACCGGGTCGCTCAGACGCTCAGGTCGGCGAGGAGCGGGAAGTGGTCCGAGGCGGTCGCGGTCTCTCGAGCGGCACGGCCACGCCCGATGGCGACATCGCAAGCGACGAGCCGTGAGAGCGCCTCCGAGCTCGCGAAGACGTAGTCGATGCGCGCCGCCGGCATCCAGGTCGCACAGGTGTAGCCGTGGGCGCGCGGGTGGAGATGGCGGAAGCAGTCGGTGTACCCCGCCGCGAGCATGCGGGGCACCGCCCAGCGCTCGATCGCCCGGCCGAGCAGGCGGTCCAGCCCGCGCCGCTCCGGCACGAGCGCAGTGAGCGGTCCGACCAACCATGGCAGCATGGGCACGCCGCCCTGGAGATCCGGATCGATGCCGTGCGCCAGCCACCTCGCGTCAACCGAGTCCTGCGCTGCGCCGGCGGGCGGCCCCAGCCAGCCGCCGTCCTGACGGACGAGCAGCCCGGCCCTGCGCAGCTCATTCATGCGCCGGAAGAATCCGGTCGCCTCGAGGTGGTCGCCGGGAGAGAGCGAGTTGAAGTCGCCGACGACGAGGTGGGGCATCGGCGCCTCCCCCCCGATGTCGGTGAGAACGTGCTCCAGCTCCTCCATCCGCCGCGCCTCCCCCTTGGCCCGCTCCCCAAAGCGGGCGGCGAGGTGGACGACGTGAAGGCGCAGCCGCTCACCGCGGGGGGGTGCGACCGTGACCTCGAGATGGCTGCGCAGCATCCCGGCGTGGCGGTGGTTGCGGTGGGCCGCGACGGGCAGCCGGGTCAGCACCGCCAGCCCCAGCCGGCCACCGTCGCTCGGCGACCCGGAGACCGCGGTCATGCCGAGTTGGCCGGCCAGCCTCCCGACCATGCCGTTGTCCTGCACCTCCTGGAGGGCGATGAGGTCGGCCCCGCTGCGCGCCAGCACCGCGGCGATCCGCTCCTCCCGGCGCTCCCCCCCGAGCAGGATGTTGTAGGTGAGAACGCGGATCCTCGGCTCCGCTCCCGCCTCAGACCGCGTGCGCACGCTACCGGACCTCTCGGCGGCGCATACACTTGCCACCGATGCGGGACCGCGACAGTGCCGGGGCTCCCGCCCGCCTGGCTCTGACGGCCGAGCTGCTGCTCCTCGACGGCCTCACGCGGGCCGGCCGCGCCGCGGCGCTGGTGCTGGCCGCGGCCGTGGCCGCCTGCTGGGGATTCGCCGCCCTCGCCCTCCACCAGCAGGCACTGACCGCCCGCGCCGGCGGCGCCTCTCTCAGCCCGCTGGGGGCGCTGTTCGCGGACGGATCGTCCGCGCTCACCGCTTGGCCCGGGTGGCTGGCCGCCGCCATCCTCGGGGTGAGCGCGACCCGTATTCGCCGCGGGCCGGTCGAACCGCCCGCCGGCCGCAGCACCGCCGGGGAGCTGAGCGTGGCGGAGGTCCGCTCGGGGCTGCGCCGAGAGTACGTGGGCGCCAGATTGATCCTGATCGTGGTGAGCGCGCTGACGCTCGCCGACCTGGCCCGGCTGGCCGTCAGCGGGATCGCCGCCCTCCTCGGCGTAAGCGGGGCCGGCGATGGGCTCCCCTGGATGGGGGCTGAGGTCGCGGGGCTGGGGGCCGCCACCGTCGCACTCACCGCGTGGGTGCTGAGCTTTCGACGGCAACTCGAGCGGGTCGGGGCGCTGGAGCCTTCGCGCGCAATCGACGGAGGGCGCGGCTCTCCGTCCTGAACCCACGCCCCGGAGGAGTGGGGAGGCCCCGGTGCCGGTCCCGACCCCGAGATGCCGTCAACGGCACCCCGATCAGATGCGACGCCCGACGACGTAGTCGCAGGCCGCCTCCAGCGTGGTCCGTGCCGGCGACAGCGGGAAGACCGCCAGCTCACCGCGAGCATCGCGGGCAAATTCCTGGGCCGCCTTCTCGGTTGCGGCGACCGCGCCGCTCCGCCGGACAAGGCTCACCACCTGCTCGTAATCGGGGTCGCCCCGGGGCCGGCGCTCCAGGACCCGGGCCAGCTCGGGACCGACCACCGGGTCCTGGAAGGCGAGCATGAAGGGCAGCGTCACCGTCCCCTGGCGGAGATCGGCCCCGACCGGCTTGCCCAGCTCCTCCTCGGTGGCGACGTAGTCGAGGAGGTCGTCGGCGATCTGGAAGGCCATCCCCAGCTTGTGCCCGTACCGCTGCAGCGCGTCGCGCCGGTCCGGGTCGAGACCGCCGACCACCCCGCCGCAGTAACAGCAGGTGGCGAGGAGGGTGGCCGTCTTGCGCGCGATCTTGCGGTGGTAGTCCTCCAGCGACTGGTGATAGTCGTCCTTGCTGGTCATCTGGAGCAGCTCGCCCATGCAGATGGTCATCACCGTATTGCTGATCGCCGAGTCGATCTCGGGCATCCCGATGGCGGAGGTGAGGTTTGCCCCTTTCGCGAAGTAGTAGTCGCCGATGATGATCGCCGGCGCCGCGCCCATCGTCTCGTGGAGGGTGGTCATGCCGCGCCGGGTCGGCGAGCGGTCGATGAGGTCGTCATGGACGAGCGTCGCGGTATGGATGAACTCGATGCCCATGGCCAGGTCGTAGACGTGGTCCATCGAGGGATCGCCCATGCGGGAGGCGAGGATCACCAGGGCGGGCCGGATCCGCTTGCCCCCGGCGCGCACGATGTGGCGCATCGCCTCGGCCATCGGCCCCAGGTCGGCGGCGACCGCCGCTTCGAGCCGGCCTTCGAACTCGGCGAGCTCCTCGAGGATCGGGGTGAAGAGCGTCTGCGCATCGCTCGTGGCCGATGCCGCGGCGTCCGACTTCGGGGAACGGCCCTCGGCGGGCACCTCCATCGCCTGCCCGAGTGCTCCGCTCGCTTCCATCTGTGGGGGGAGGATATCAGTCACCGGGCGGACCGGCTTCGGCCCGCCCGCCAGCCCGTACCGTTCACACCGTTCACGCCGGCGCGGCCGGCTCCACGTCCGCCACCAGCGCCCGGAAGGCGTCTCCCCGCGCCTCGAAGTCGCGGAAGGCGCCGTAGCTGGGAGCCCCGGGCGAGAGAAGCATCACCGACCCCGGTTCGGCGTGGGCCCGGGCGAGCCGCACGGCCTCGCCCAGGTCGGCGGCGGGCAGGACCGGGGGTGCATCGGGAAGCGCGGCCAGCTCCCCGGCCAGCCGGATCCCACTCGGAGGCAGGGTGACCACGGCGAGGACGCCCCGGTCCCGGTGGAGGCGTCGTGCCAGAGGACCGTAGTCCTGCCCGCGGTCGAATCCCCCCGCGATCAGCACCACCGGCCGCCCCTCCAGGGCATCGAGCGCGGCGACCGTCGCCTCCGGGATGGTGGCGATGCTGTCGTTGACGAAGGTGACCCCGGCCGCGTCGCCCACGGGTTCGAGGCGGTGGCGCAGCGGCCGGAAGCCGGAGAGGGCGGGGACCAGGGGGCGCACCTCGACGCCGTCCTCCTCGAGGGCGGTGAGGGCCGCGCAGGCATTGAGCAGGTTGTGCCGGCCGCGGAGCTGGATCTGGTCCGCGTCGACGAGCCGCTCATCGCGCCAGAGGATCGAGCTGCCGTCGGTGTGATAGCCGGCGGGATCCCCGAACCAGACGTGCCGGCCGGGCAACGCCGGCGCGAGTGCCCGGGTGCGCGTGTCCTCGCGGTTGAGGACGGCCACGATGCCGGATCGATGGGCAAAGAGGTTGAGCTTGTCCGCGAAGTACCGCGCCTCGGTCCCGTGCCAATCCAGGTGCTCGCGGTAGAGGTTGAGGAGCACCCCCACCCGCGGTGACCAGTCCAGGTCGCTGATCTGGTGGCTGGACAGCTCGAGTACCCAGAGGTCGGGCGCGGGCTCGGGATACAGGTGCGCGAGCAGGGGAATGCCGATGTTGCCCGCCAGCACGGTCCGCATGCCGGCGGCGCGCGCGAGGTGGTCGATCAGGGAGCTGGTCGTGCTCTTGCCCTTGGACCCGGTGACCGCGATGACCGTCTCGCCGGCATGCTCCGCCCCCCAGAGATTGGTCGCCGTCGTGACCTGGGTGGCGGCGGCGACCCGCAGGGCATCGTCGCGGTAGCGGCTGATTCCTGGAGAGCGGACCACGACATCGGAGGTGCAGAGCCGGGCGATCCCCTCCTCGCCGCTGAGCCAGGGGAGGGTTGCCCCGGCAGCGCGCTCCGCCTCGGTCGGCGGCGTGTCGGTGACGATGGCGATGCCGGCCGGCGGGTCCGCCATCGCGGTCAGCACGGCGAGTGTCGCCTTGCCCTCGCGGCCGAAGCCCCAGAGTCCGACCCACCGTCCCCCGAGCTCATCCAAGCGCATCGGCGAACTCCCGGTACGCAGCGGGCAGGGCGTGCTCCCGCGCGGGTGCCAGCGCCGCATCGACGGTCGCCTGGGAGAGCCCGGCCACCCGTGGGTCGGCGCCCAGGGCCCGCACCACCGCGGCATCGCGCCAGCCCTCCGAGGCGGTGAGCAGGCGCATCGCGACCCTCGACTCCTCCACCTCCCCCACGCACTCCAACGGTTTGTCAGCCTCGATTCCGAGCAGGGCGGCGAAGCCCGGAAGCTGGGCGGGGTCGCCGAGCAGATCGCTCCTCATGATCGAGACAATTCTGTCCCTATCCAGGAAGGGGGCCAGCGCCAGCGAGACGGACCGGCACTTGGGACAGTCACCGCACCAGCTGGGGGTGCGCCGGTCCCGGTCGAGCAGGAAGGCGCGGTTGCAGCTGACGAAGGCCCGGTGGTAGGCGGGGAGGGCGGCGAAGCGCCGAGCGATGGCCAGCTCCGACCACGGCCGGAGCAGGGAGAAGTAGCCGAGATCCGCGGCGACGTGGCTGGCGACGATGGCGGCGAAGCGCCTCTCGAAGTCCCAGCTCTTGCTGTACTGGTGGTTGACCTCGATGCCGTCCCAGGTGAGGCTGCCTGCCGAGGCGGAGCGCTCGTCGGCCATCACCACGGCGCCGGCACCGTGGACCAGGGCAGCGATGAGAGCCAGGCAGGAGACGACGGCGGTCACCGGGACGTGGCCGTTGAGGGCGCCCCGGCGGTTGAGCTCCAGGAGATGGGGGTCGAGGGTCCGCGTGACCGCGACGTGAGGAAGTCCAGCCACCTCCACGGTGCGGACCACCGCGGGCGCGCTGCCCACGCTGAAGAGGAGGGGCTGCCGGCCGGCGCCGCGGACGGCCTCCAGGGTCACGATCGAGTCCTTGCCGCCGCCGATCGGCACCAGCGGCCGGTCGCCAAGGCCCGCCGGCCCCGCCTTCGGGGTTGCGCCTGCCGCGCTCGGAAAGGGCGCTATCTCGCGCCCCCGGAGATCGTTCACGAAGCGGCATTCGGCCAGACCGCGGGTGTAGAGGTGGTGGAGGAAGGCGGCCAGATCCGGATCGGGCAGGTCCGTCTCGACCGAGATCTCGGGAGCGAAACACGTCTTGTAGTAGCTGACCCCGGCGATGAGGTGGAGAAGGGCGACGGCCCGCTCGAGCGCCGCCGTCCGAGCCGGGTCGAGGCCGGCGACCGGGCCGCCGAGCTCGACCTGCTCGTGCAGCTCGTCGCCATCCAATGCGTAGCCGAGATCGATCAGCCCGGTCGCGAGGTCCAACCGCCATCCCAGGAATCGGAACCGGCGCACCGAGGCGGGGACGAAGGGGGGTGCCGCCGCCGGCTGCGCTTCAGGGACGGGCATCGGCTCAGTATGCGAGGAGAGATCAGGTGGCGGGCTGGATCCCGGAGGTCCTCAGGACGGCAGTCCCACGCCCGGCGGTTCCGGTGAGGCCGGCGTGCGGTGTGACCAGCCAGTCGCTCACCCGGGCGGCGAGGCCGGGGGCGTTGAGCACCGAGACGTGCCCCTGCGGGTAGCTCCACAGCTCCGACCCCCACGCCTCGGCAAGCTCCGCCATCGGCGCGTCACCGACGACCCCGTCCAGGGTCGGGCGGACGATCGCGATCCGCTCCCCGGG
>CABEDC010000050.1_pt1 | contig 11540 bp, 10 predicted proteins | sample 3132911 | NCBI WGS metagenome assembly CABEDC01 (sample SAMEA5534329, study PRJEB31848) | metagenome | biome: tundra; feature: field; material: soil | place: USA | collected 2013-05 | depth 0.15 m
GGCGGCGACCTGCGGGCCCGGAGCCGGCTGGTCCCCCGCGGGGACGAGGTCGGACAGCTGGCGAGCGCCTTTGACCATATGGCGGACCGGATCGAGGATGCGTTCGCGGCCCAGCGCGAGTCGGAGAACCGGGTGCGGCGGTTCATCGCCGACGCCTCGCACGAGCTGCGGACGCCGGTCACCGCACTGAGCGGCTACATCGACGTGCTGCGCCGCGGCGCAGCCCAGAGCCCGGAGGCGATGAACGCCGCCCTCGGCATGATGGCCCGGGAGTCCGACCGGCTCCGCGTCCTGGTGCTCGACCTGCTCACCCTCGCCCGGGTGGACGCGCGCACCCAGCAGAAGCCGGAGGACTTTGACCTGGTGGCGGCTTTGGGCCGGCTGCTCGACGAGGGCGTCCCCGGGATGCCACCGCGGGTGGACCGGGACCTCTCGGGATCCCCGGTGCTCGTGTATTGCGACCGAGGAGCCGTCGCCACCGTGGTCCGCAACCTCCTCACCAACGCCTGCAAGTACGCGCCCGGGGCACGCCAGGTGTGGTCGGTGCGGGCGGACGGCGCCCGGGCCCGGGTCGACGCGCACGACGAGGGACCGGGCATCCCGGCGGCCGACCTCCCCCATCTCTTCGAGCGCTTCTACCGTGGGGAGAAGACCCGCACCCGCGAGGAGGGGGGGAGCGGGCTGGGGCTCTCCATCGTGCAGGGGCTGGTGCGCGCCCAGGGCGGCGACGTCGCCATCACCAGCACCGAGGGCGCAGGGACCACGGTCACCTTCTGGCTGCCGCTGGCGCGGGGTGAGCGCTAGCAGGGTGCCGCCGGGAAGGCCTCCATCAGACCGGCGATGCTGGCCAGCCACGCGTCGGTGATCTCCGTCACCGTCGCGCCTGCCGGGAACGTCAGCGGCTCGCCCAGCACGATCCGCACCATGCGGCGGAAGTGCCGCGGCCGGATCTCGCCGATGTGAACGATGTCCTCGAGCCCCCGGACGATCATCGGGACGAGCGGGGCACCCGTCTCCTGGACGATGCGCGCAGCTCCGCGCCGGGGACGTTTCTGCACCTCGCCGGGGGTGAAACCGGCCGTCGCGATCCACACCACCCCGCCCGCGCGGATCACCTCGCAGGCGCGGGTGAGCGTGTCGGACCGGGTCGGGATGCCGCCCACCGCTCGGAAGAACCAGCCGAAGCTGCGCGATTCCCCGAAGCGCCGGTTGTAGATCGGCTGCACACGGCGGTCGACGATGCCCAGCAGTGGACCGTCGAAGTACGAGCTGTGATGGGCGGCGATGACGCACGCGTCGCGCGGGACGCTGCCCTCGATGCGCACCTTGAACACGATTCGGAGAAGCGTCAGGACAAACGGCCGGACGATCCGGTTGGCGACCTGCCGCTGAAACCACCGGCGCACCCCGGCATCCTCGGCATCGACCCGATCCGCCCGAGCGGCCGCGTCTCCAGGGGGAGGGGCGCGTCTCGAAGCCACGTTGACGGCAGTCTACAGCGCGGTCCGAGGCTGCTCCCGCTCGCGGGACAAGGCCTCGGCTACGGCGGGCCGTCCACGTAGTAGTGGCGTCTCCACCGGATGAAGAGGCCGGCCGCGAGCAGCACCAGTGCCAGCTCGAAGACGAGCGGGGTCGGGAAGTGGAAGGCGGCGCCCAGGACCCGCCCGATCAGCGGTGCCTTGGCACCGGGGGTCGGCGTCGCCGTGGCCCCCGTGCGCTGGCCGGCCGGCGTCGGCGTGCTCGCCCCCGAGGCTGGAAGGGTGGCGATGCCGGCCGAGGCGGTGGTCAGCACCGGGGGGGACGGTGCGGTCGCGTCCACCTCGCGGTAGATGGACGCGTCACCCTGGTACGGGTCGAGCGCGGCGATCACCGTCGCGTACGGATGCCCGGGAGACACCGCGATGCTCTCCACCTCCTGGCGTGCCGGCTCGCCGGCGCTGTGGTCGGTCGGGAGCCCCTGGTTGGCGGCGGTGAAGCTCTGGCCCGCATCGGTGGAACGGAAGAGGCCGCCCCCGCTGCTCCCGCCGGCGTCGGCTCCGGCATAGACGAGGTTGGGGTCCAGCGGGCTGAAGGTGGCGTCCGTGAGGTAGGTGTTCTGGGGGATGCCGGTGCTCGAGGTCCAGGACGTGCCCCCGTTCCCGGAGCGGTACGTCCCCTTGACCGTGGTGACCAGGAGGGGATTGGTCGTGACCGTCTTGGAGGTCGGGCCCATGCCGATCGAGTTCACGACATCCCCGGACGGCAGCCCCGAGTTGATCGGCTGCCACTGCCCGTCGGTCGGATTGCGCCGGTAGAGGAAGTTGGACCCGGAGTTCGGATAGTCGACCCCGGCGAGGAACACCGGCCCCGAGGGGCCGGAGACGCCCGCCAGGGCGCTGATGCTGACGCCCGTCAGCCCGCCCGAGTACCAGGTGACGCCGGCGGCGGAGAGGGCCACCCCGTCGTCGGTGCCGGCGGCCAGCCCGTCGGTGGTCACCGCGATGTCCCTCACGTCCAGGTTCGGGAGGCCGACGGAGTCGTTGGACCAGGAGGTGCCGTTGTCGAGCGACACTCGAATGCCGGAGTCCGCGAGACCGGCGTAGATGGCCACCCCCTCACCCGGCTGGTCGCTGAAGGCGACGGCCCAAGCTCGTGAGCCGCGGAGCGCGGAGGCGTTCCAGGTGTTACCCCCGTCGGCGCTGACGTAGACGCCGTTGTCGGTCGCGGCGGCGGCGAGCAGCGGGTTCTGCGGGGCGAAGGCGACCTGCCAGATCTTCCCGCTCCCCAGCCCGGAGAGGCTCCCCGCGGGCGCCCAGCCGGCCGCGCCGACGGGCCCGGAGAGCGCAGCGGTGAGTAGGAGCGCGGCGGCGGCTCCGGCCACCAGCGGTGCCGCGAGCCGTTGCGGCCGCAGCCGGTGGCGTGGGGAGTTCAAGTTCCTGATGGCGGTGGCGATCCGAATTGGTTCCAAAGGGCGGGCGAAACAGATGTGGCGCAGGGAGCATCCCCGCCCGGGCCGGCGGCGGCCGCCGACGAGCCGGGCCAGGATAACTCAGACCATGGAGCGGCGTACCAGGGTGTGCTCCCGGTCCGGGCCGACGGAAACCACGTCCACCGGGGCGCCGGCCAGCTCGCCGAGGCGCTCGATGTAAGCCTGGCAGGCGGCGGGCAGGTCCTCGAACCGCCGGCAGTCCTTGGTGGAGGTCAGCCAGCCGGGCATCTCCTCGTACACGGGTTCGGCGTGCTTGAGATGGGAGATGTTGGACATGGGGTGATCCCAGTGCTCTCCCTTGCTCATGTAGCCGGTCGCGATCCGGAGCGTCTCGATCTGGTCCAGGACGTCCACCTTGGTGATCGCCATCGAGTCGATGCCGCTCGTGTTGACCGAGTAGCGCGCGACCGCCGCGTCGAACCAGCCCACCCGGCGCGCCCTCCCGGTCACCGTGCCGAACTCGCTCCCGACCTCGCGGATCAGCTCGCCCAGGGTCCCCTCCAGCTCGGTGGGGAAGGGGCCGTAGCCGACCCGGGTGGTGTAGGCCTTGAAGACGCCGATGGTCCGGGTGACCTTGGACGGTGGGATGCCGCTCCCCGTGAGCGCCCCTCCGGCGGTCGGCGCCGAGGAGGTCACGTAGGGGTAGGTGCCCAGGTCCAGGTCGAGCATCGCCCCCTGCGCGCCCTCGCAGAGGATCCGCCGATCCTCGCGCAGCGCCCCCTGAATGATCGGGTAGATGTCGCGGATGCGCGGCCCCAGGCGCTCGGCGTACTCGAGGTACTCGTCGAGGATCGTAAGCTCGTCGAACGGCTCGTGGCCGTAGAGGCGGGTCAGCGATTCGTTCTTGAGCCGGAGGACGAAGCGCAGCTTCTTCTCGAGGAACACCGGCTTGGTGAGGTCGCCGACCCGGAATCCCACCCGGCGCACCTTGTCCTCGTAGGCGGGGCCGATGCCCCGGTGGGTGGTGCCGAGGCGGTCGTCGCCGCGCTGCTGCTCGCCCAGCCGGTCGAAGACGGGGTGATACGGCATCACCATGTGGGCCCGGTCGCTGATCACCAGCTTGTCGGTGTTGACCCCGTGCGCGTGCAGCTCGTCGAGCTCGGCGAGGAACGACCTGGGGTTGACCACCATCCCGTGGCCGATGACGCAGGTGGTGGTCGGCGAGAGGATGCCGCTCGGGATCAGCCGGAACTTGAAGGTCTGGCCCTCCACGACCACGGTGTGGCCGGCATTGTCGCCGCCCTGCGAGCGCACGACCATGTCGACGGAACCGGCGAGAAGGTCGATGACCTTTCCCTTGCCCTCGTCCCCCCACTGCCCGCCGATGAGGATGGTGACGCTGATGACCGGGCCTCCAGGAATTGGGATCGAGCACGCGCAGCGTATCCCGTCGCGCCCGCCGCGGGCGTCACCGCGGTCGCGGGCGGTCGCAGGGCGGGCCCGTCCGGCGGTTTTCAGATGGAGGGCCGCGTCTCGGTCCCCGGGAGGGCCAGGGTGCGGCCCCCGCCCACTACTGCAGCAGGCTGCGGAGCATCCAGGCCGTCTTCTCGTGGATCTGCATCCGCCGGGTGAGCAGGTCCAGGGTGGACTGGTCGTGGGCCGCCTCGGCCACCGGGAAGACCTCGCGGGCGACGCGAACCACCGCCTCCTGGTCCTTCTCCAGCCGCCGGATCATCTCCGTGGCGTCCGGGGCATCGGTGTCCTCGGCGATCACGGCGAGAGCCGAGAATTCGCGGTACGACGCCGGGGCGCGAACGCCCAGCGCGCGAATCCTCTCCGCGATCTCATCCACCGCCAGGGCCAGCTCCATGTACTCGGTCTCGAACATCAGGTGCAGGGACGAGAACATCGGCCCGGTCACGTTCCAGTGGTAGTTGTGGGTCTTGAGGTAGAGGGTGTACGTGTCGGCGAGCAGCCGGGAAAGACCCCGGGCCACCGCCGACCGCTCGCCAGCGGTGATTCCCATCTCGATATCGATGTCGTTGGCGGCAGTGACCATGACCAAGTCCTCCTGAGGGCGAGCGCGCTGACCCCATGATGTCCCTTTGCCCTCGCTCCGACAGAGCTGGACGCCATCGGTCCGACCCCGGCGTTCGGACCGTGGACGCCCGGGGAGAGCTCAGTCGCGGAGCCAGAGCGCGGTGGGGTCGTCTCCGGGGCGGAAGCCGGCGGCCTCGGCGATCGCGGCCGCGTCGGACAGCCCGGCGCCCAGGTCCTCGGGTCGGTGGGCGTCGCTGCCGAAGCTGATCGCTTCGCCACCCGCCTCGTGCCACCAGCGGAGCGGCAGCGGACCGGGACAGGGGCCTCGGGGCGGGCCCATGGCCCGGCTGCTGTTGACCTCGAGCGTCCGCCCGCTTCGGGCCAGCGCGACCATGACGGCCCGGTACTCCTCCTCGAAGTCCCGCTCGTCGAACCTGAGCGTGGCGTGCGGCCAGTACCGCTTCGGATAGTCGAGGTGGGTGAGGATGGCGAAGGGAGCGGAGCTCTCCGCCAGCTCGCGGGTGGCGATCAGGTAGCGGCGGAATCGCCCTGCTGCGTGCTCCGGCGCGAGCAGCTCGGGAACGCTCATGTCGACCAGCTCGCCATCGACGTCGATGCAGTGCATCGACCCCAGGATGCGTTCGAGCGGGCGGTGACTGAGCAGCCGCGCGACCTGGTCGGGGAAGAGGTGGGGCTCGCCCAGCTCGGCACCGGACTCGATGCGGAGGCCCGGGTAGGCGGCCCGGCACCGGTCGATCGCCTCCCAGTAACCGGCGATGTCCAGGTACCCGCTCCGGGTGGGGCTGACGGGCGTCCGCACCGGCCAGCGATGCCCGGGGATGTGCCCCGGCGACCAGTCCCAGCGACTGGGAGCGGCCAGCCTCCCCCTCGAACCGGGGTCCTTCCGGGACCCTGCCCCTGCGGACGCGTCCTCGCCGGCGGCGCACGGCACCCAGGCGTTGAAGTCGGCGTGCTCCGTGAAGGCGACCGCGGGGAGGCCCAGCTCGACCGCGCGGGCGCAGGTGGCCAGCATCTCGCCGTGCGCCGCATCCCACGACCACTCGGTGTGGACGTGGCGGTCGGGCAGCGATGTGAGATCGGGCACGGCTCGCAATCCTGTCATTTCCGTCGCCGGCCGGCGCGCCGGGCTGCGCTACCGTCCCCCCTGTGAGTGCCGAGCAGCTCGACGCCGTCGCCGAGCCCTCGCCCGTCGGGCCACGTGCCGGGGCGGTCCGGGTTGCCGAGGTCACCGCCGAGGGCGGCATCGAAGACCTCCCCGAGCTGCCCCTCCACCTCGCCGGCGAGCCGGGAACGGTCGCGGTGCAGCTCCGCACCACGGTGCGCAGGGTGGCCGTCGGCGCGGGACTGGCCCGCAAGGTCGACCTCCTGGCGGCGGTGGCCGCTCTTCCCGGGCTGCCCGGCCTGGCCACCAGCCCGGCCGGGGGCACCTTCGTCATCGGTGGCCCGGGATGGATGGGCCTCTGCGCGGTCGGGGTGCCCCCTCCTGGGCGCGGGATGCCCCTCGACTGGATGAATGATTCGCTCAGCGCCTGGTTCCGCACCGCTCTCGCCGGCTTCGGGGTGCACGCTGCCAGCGGCCGCGTCGAGGGCGGCTGGTGCCCCGGGTTCAGTGACGTGGCCGTGGGCGGGCGCAAGCTGATCGGCCTGGGGTACAAGGTCACCCGCGACTGGGTGGTGATGCGCGGGATGATGGCGGTCGCGCCCATAGCCGAGGACGACATGGACCTCCTGATCGCCTGCCACCGCCTCATCGGCGTCGAGGTGGTCCCCGCTGCCAACACCTCGCTGGCCGAGGCCGCGGGGAGCCCCGCCCTCAGGGTCGCCGAGGTCATCGAGCACTGGCGAGATGTCCACACCTCCGCCGGCTGACCCCGGCCCCGCGCCTGCTGCGCCGGCGTCGCCCCCGACCTTCTGGGGGCCGCTCGTCCCCCTCCTGATCGCCGCCGTGGCGCTCGGAGTCGTGGTGCTCGCTCCCAACCTCTACAGCGACCCCAACGGCCTCGACCCCTACACCCTCCGGACCAGCGGCGTCGCCCTCGGCCTCCTCGCCGTCTCCCTGGTCGTGCCCAGCCTGGCCCGCGCCCGCCTGGTCCTGGTCAGCCTGGTCGCGATCACCCTCGGCTGGTCGGCGTTCCTCGGGGCGCCCGCCCTGCTCGGCGACGCAGGGGTCCAGCAGTCCGGCGACCAGGCCAACCTCAACGCCTCGGTGGCCTGGTTCGCGGTGACCGCGGTCATCCTCGGCCTGGTCTGGCTGGTGCTGCGCCGGGACCACCCCCGTCTCCGGCTGCTCCACCTCGGCTGGGGGGCCGTGGCCTTCGGGGTGGCGGGCACCGCGCTCTTCTTCCTGGTCTTCCTGCTCATCCCCGCCTCCCTGCTCGGGCGCGAGGGGCTGCCGGTCGTCGCCGTGCTGCGGGATGCCCCCTGGCTGGTCCCCGCCAACATGCTCCAGGGCGCTGCCCAGGAGCTCCAGTTCCGCGGGCTGCTGCTCGGCAGCCTGGAGCGGCTCACCTCACCGCTCGTGGCCAACGCCTGCCAGGCGGTGATCTTCGGGCTCGCCCACCTGGCCATCGTCTACCAGGGGCCGATCGCCCCCTTCGTACCGCTGACCATGCTGCTCGGCTTCGTGCTGGGGTGGGTCACCCAGAAGACCGGCTCGATCTGGCCGGCGATCGTCGTCCACGGGGTGGCCGACGTCGTGGTGACCCTGGCCATCCTTCCCGGTCTGTACGGCTTCTGAGCCCGCCCGCGATCAGTCTCCGGTCTCGGGGCGGACCACCGTTCCGGTTGCCGCGCTCTTCCGCGCCGCCTCGACCACCGCCAGCACGTCCAGACCGGCCTGGGCCGGAACCGGGACCGGTCCCTCGCCGCGGATCGCCGCCGCCACGCCGGAGTAGAAGTCGCCGTACCGCCCGGCCGGGAGCTCCACCTCGTGTCCCGGGCCGGCCTCACCCGCGGACGTGACCACCGCGCGCTGGCTCCCGTCGGGCTGGCCGTAGCCGGGGTCGCCGGGGCGTCCCCCGGCCCGGATGTACGCCTCCTGGGGATCGAGGCCCCACACCTCGAGTGCCGCCCGCCTGCCCCAGGCGCGCCAGCGGGGCCCGATCGAGGGTGCCAGGACGCTCATCCAGAGGTGGGCCCGGGCGCCGCCCGGAAACTCCAGGGCGAGGAAGCAGTCGTCGTCGGCGACCGCCCCCGGCCGTGCCAGCGCGATCTCGGCGTACACCCCGCGCGGCGGGCCGAGAAGCACCAGGGCCTGGTCGATGAGGTGGCTGCCGAGGTCGAGGAGAAGCCCGCCGCCCGCTTCGGGCGAGATCTCCTCGCGCCAGGACTTGGTGTTGACCTCCGGACGGAAACGCTCGAAGCGGCTCTCGATGCGGAACAGGCCCCCCAGCCGATCGCTCTCGACCATCTCGCGCAGCAGCAGGAAGTCGCTGTCCCACCTTCGGTTGTGAAAGGCCGCGAGAACGCCCCCGGTTCGCTCGGCCGCCGCCACCATCGCGCCCGCCTCCCCCGTGCCCAGGGCCATCGGCTTATCGACGACGGCGGCGAGCCCGAGGTCGAGGGCGGTGATCGCCTGGGGCGCGTGGAGGTGGTTGGGGGTGGCCACCACCACCAGCCCGATGTCGGCGCAGTCGTTCCAGAGCTGGTCGCTGCTCGCCAGGATGCGGGCGTGGGGGAAGTCGCGCTCCGCCATCTGCTTGCGCTCGGGGTTGGCGGTGACGATCCTCCGCACCTCCAGCCCGGGCGTCACCGCCACCAGTGGCGCGTGGAAAACTGATCCCGCCAGGCCGTACCCGATCACCGCAACGCCGATCCCGCTCACGGTGTGGAGTCTGGCTCATCGGCAGCCTGGGACGACGGGATCCGTGTGGCTCGAGGACTGATCGTCGCGCCCCTCGCTGCCCGCCGGTCCGGCCCGGCGCGAACAGGTATGCTCGGTGCCTGCAGCCCTGACATGCGGAGACGGCCGGATGACCCAATCAGGCTACCCCCCCACGGATCCCGGATCCTCCGGAAACCCGGATCCCGACTCGCCGTCCCCCCTGGGGGACCAGTCGAGCTGGGACACGCCCTGGACGCCGGATCCCAGCAGCACGCCGCCGATCGCCCCACCGCCCGGTGGCCAGCCGGCCTCGGCGTACCCTCCGCCCGATCCCGCCGCCCCCTGGGGTCAGCCCGGACCCGATCCAGCCGCTCAGTCGGGCGGATTCGGGGCGCCGCCGGCCGGACCTCCACCTTCCCCCTTCGGGATACCCCCGAACGCCGCCGGCGCACCACCGCCGGGCTTCGGCCCGGCGCCCTACGGGCAGGGCCCCTACGGACCGGGTCCCGGGTACCCGGGCATGGGCTATCCCATGATGGGGATGAGGCGTGGCATGCGACCCATGGGAGGGGCGTATCTCCGCCGGCGCGCCATGAGCACCACCGTGATCGGTGCGGTCATCCTCGTGATCGGGATCGTCATCACTGTGGGCGCCTACGGCGCCACCTCGAGCAGCGCGACCGGTGGCACTTACTACGTCCCCTGGGGCCTCATCGTCATCGGGGGCCTGTGGATCATCCGCGGGCTGATGATGTTCGGAAGGTCGACGAGACTCCCCTGACCCTTTCTCAGCCGCCCCGTCGCCGGACGGTGCGCAGGGCTCGGCTGCTCGTCGCCGCGCCGCTCGCCGCCATGGGCCTGGCTTCGGCCGCGGCCGTGCCCGCGCAGGCGGCTGGTCCGTGGTGGCAGCTGGTGGCGTTCCCGGGGCAGACCGTCTCGCGCGTGGCCGTGGTCCAGGGCCGGGTCACCGCCCTGGTGGGGGGCGAGGCGATGGTCCAGGCGGCCAGCGGGTTCGTCGCGGCCGCCGCGCCGCCGCCGCCTGCCCCCGCGACGGTCACCACCGGCTCGCGCACCTGGTCCATCAGTCCCACCGGGCGGGTGATGGTGACCGAGGATGGCAGGGCTCCCAGCCCCGATCCGGGCAGCCCGGCGCTCGGGTCGGGCGCCCACCTGATCGCCGCCCCCCTCGCCGTGCCCGGCTTCGTGGTGGCCGTGAGCACCGGGGGGACGGTGTGGCGGCGGGACCCGAGCGGCGGCTGGGCGGTCTCCCTGGCGCTCCTGCCCGCGACCCTCCTCACCGGGACCCCGTCCGTCACCTCGATTGCCGGCTTCAACACCGACGCGGTGAGCGGCGTCGTCTACATCGGGACCACCGGGTACGGAACCCTGCTCACCTCGGACAACGGCGACGACTGGGTGCGCGCCGACCCCGGGCTCCCCGACGACGTGCTCAGCCTCGCCGCGGATGCCTCGGGCGCCGCTCCGGCCATCTGGGCCGGCACCAGCCAGGGGCTCTACGTCCACCGACTCCAGGCGCTCCCGTCCATCCCCAACTACTCGGCCGGCAGCCTGACCGGCAAGTGGCTCATCACTTCGGCGCTCTGCCTCGGGGTGATCGTCCTGGCCGGCCTGGTACTCATCGCCTGGGCGCGCAGGCGGCCTCCGGCGGCGGGTCACGAATCCTCTACATGACATCAATCTTGCTGGGCAAGAATGGTACAGTTCATGTAGGACATGACCTCCGCCGACACCTCCCCTGATCCGTCTGCCCGGCCCGCGCCCCTCCTCGCGGCCCACGGGCGAGCTCGAAGGCGCCGCCCGTGACCCTGGTTCGCATGATGCTGACCCGCCTCCGCCCCTACCGGTGGCTGGTCGCGATCGTCCTAGGGCTGATCGTCATCCAGACCGTCCTCGGCCTCTACCTCCCCAACCTCACCGCCGACATCATCAACAACGGCATCGTCGTGGGCGACGTCGGCTACATCTGGCGCACCGGCGCCTGGATGCTCGGGCTCACCCTGCTGAGCGGCGTGGCCGCCGTCATCGCCACCTACTTCGCCTCGCGCACCTCGATGGGGGTGGGCCGCGATCTGCGCGCCACCGTCTTCTCGCGGGTGATGCGCTTCTCCGCGCGCGATATGAACAGCTTCGGTACGGCCTCGCTGATCACGCGGAACACCAACGACGTCCAGCAGATCCAGATCTTCCTGCAGATGGCGCTGACCCTCATGGTCGCGGCGCCGATCATGATGGTCGGGGGCGTGATCATGGCCCTCCATGAGGACGTCACCCTCTCCGTCCTCCTGGTGGTGGCGGTGCCCCTCATGGCCGCGCTGGTGCTCACCATGCTGTTCGTCGCCGTACCCCAGTTCAAGTCGATGCAGGTGAAGATCGATCGGATCAACCAGGTGCTGCGCGAGCAGATCACCGGCGTCCGGGTGATCCGCGCCTTCGTCCGAGGCGACGACGAGGAGCGCCGCTTCGCCACCGCCAACGCCAGCCTCACCGCCACCGGCCTGCGGGTCAACCGGATCTTCGTGCTGGCCATGCCGGCGCTGATGGGGATCATGAACCTCTCCAGCGTCGCGGTCCTCTGGTTTGGCGGCCACCTGATCAGCAGCGGGCAGATGCCGATCGGCAACCTCACCGCGTTCCTCGCCTACATCATGCAGATCCTGATGTCGGTGCTGCTCGCCGTGGTGATGGTGATCCTCGTCCCGCGCGCCCAGGCGAGCGCCGAGCGCATCG
>CABEDC010000055.1_pt1 | contig 11378 bp, 16 predicted proteins | sample 3132911 | NCBI WGS metagenome assembly CABEDC01 (sample SAMEA5534329, study PRJEB31848) | metagenome | biome: tundra; feature: field; material: soil | place: USA | collected 2013-05 | depth 0.15 m
CGCCGGTGATCAGTCCCGGGCCGAGGATCTGCAGAAATCCGAACGGACCCCCTTGAGTGACGGCCGCGATAGTTGAACGCCCAGCCACGGGCGTGCCCGTCGCCGCCTCACCGGCGGTCGCGGCTTTGTGCACCTCGTCGGCTGGCCGTTCCGGGTCGGCGGATCCTTTGGTCAGAGCGGCGACGATCGGGTCCGGTTTTTCATCCGGTGCTAGCACAGGCTTTCTATGAGTGCGCCGACGTGTGGGCATCGGCTCAATTATCCGCTATCCGATTGTGGAGCACGGCGGCGACCTCACCGCATCTACAGCGAACTCGGGAGAAAGGCAAATCAACTAGTCCCCCGCAGGTGCGCATCGCGTCGACCTTGAGCATCGACTGCACAAGCGCATGGTGTCGATGGGACCCCCGCGCTTCGACGCGAAGCTGATCGATGTCGGGCGCTTCATGATTCACCGAGTTCGTCGCTAGGACGTTTTCATGGCCAGCAGGCTTCCCACACCATAGGTCACGGCTGCAGCCACGGCAGCGATTCCCAGCTGGCGCAACGCCCTCTTGCACGGCGACCGCCCGGTCACAACGCCGAGCCCCCAGCCGATGGCTAAGGCGGACACAGTCCCCCGAACGATCGAAGCGATGATCGCTATAGCCCCGCTGATGAAGAACCACGGAAGCAGCGGAATCACAGCTCCCACGGCAAAGCTGACAAACGACGAGGCTGCAGCCTTCTTGGGTTCGCCCGTCTGTTGAGGGTTGACGCCGAGCTCCTCCCGGCTGTGCGTCTCGAGCGCTCGTTTGGGAGTACTCATAAGCGCCTCGGCGACCTCCTCCGCAACCGCACGACGGACGCCGCGGTGCTCATAGAGCGCCATCAGCTCAGCCCGCTCCTGTTTGGGGGATTCACGTAGCGACTTGCGTTCAACGTCCAATTCGCGGCGGAGAAGTTCCTTCTGAGCGGTCATCGAGACGTACTCGCCGGCCGCCATCGAGAAAGCTCCTGCGACCAATCCGGTGAGCACCGCCAGGCGCACCACGCCAGCGGCGGATGAGCTCTGGCAACGCCAAGGATCAGGGAGATATTGGTGAGTAGGCCATCGCTGATCCCGAAGGCGGCTGCCCGGGATGCGCCGCCCTGGACATCGCGATGATGCGGCTCACTAGGTCCGTGCCGATTCCCGCCGGAATCTTGAGCTGCCTTCACGCCAACCCCGGACACACGCCGATTGTAACATGGGCAGTTGTGACCGCTATCGCATCAGGCCTGGCGCAGATGCATACGCGCCGCGGCTGACAGCGCCGTGACTGTAGGCCGACACCGCCGGCCCTCCTGCTGCTGCCAGCACCAGTAGGAATGTCCCCAAGACCTCGGCGAAGAGGCGGCGCCATTCATTCGAAAGGTCGTCGAAGTCCCGACCCCACCTCGCCTGAATACCCAGCAGGGCCCGCGTCCAGATCGTCTGCACCTCAGATCTGGTACCGGTCACCGGGTCAACCATCCAAGAGCTCCTCCGTCCCGGCGGCCCTAGCCGCAGCGCGGCCCTGCGGCTACCCCACCATCGGGTACTCCTTTGCCTTCTGGGGGAGAAGGGGTCCGCAGCTCGAGCCCGTGCCCCTCCGTTCATGGGCGAGGTGAGCGGATCGACACGGTGACGCTCGGCTTTCGGAACGGCCGACGGCAGAAGACTCCCAACCGCACTGCCCCTGACCGCTCGATCTTCAATGATCCGCAAGCCTGCCTTGTCGACAGACGGACTCACGCGTGAGCTCCCACCACCAAGGCAGCCTCGCCAGACCTCTGTCGGTGCAGACGGAAAGGGCACCCTACGGGGACTGCGTCCTGGTCCACAGGCCGCTTGAGCTCATCCGCTGCCGGCTCCGATGGCCGTGCCTCGAAGCCGAACGAGGTTGACGATCTCGGTGTCCCCGCCGAACCCGTCGATCACGCGACTGGCACGGCTGATCTGGTCGAGTGATCGAACCTCGCCGCGGATGGTGACCACGCCACCACCAGCGAGCACGCTGAGCGCGGCGCGGTCCGGGCTGAGGGCTTCGCCAGGGCATCCTGGAGCCGGGCGCCCAACTCCCTGACCGCGCCGCGACGTGGACACACCGACCATCGCACTCTCGGACGGCCTTCCCGACGGATGGGTCACAGGTCAAAGGCCAAGGCCTCCGAGTGGCGAGTGTTCCGGGAAGGGCAATTCAGGCAGAAGGCGTGTGCATAGGATTCACCACCGTGGGCCCTGTGCGGCGATTGCGGGGGGGGGAGATCACGGCCATCCTGGGGGCAGTCAACGTGGTCGCGACCTACTTCGGCTTTCGGTGGATCGACAAGATCGGCCAGCGGCCATTGGCCCTCGGCGGCTACGCGGACATGACGGCGTTCATCCTGCTCGCGGCGCTGGGCGTGGCCTTCATGACCGGGGTGCCGAAGACCGTTGTGGTCATGGTCGCTTCTCCTTCTTTATCACCTCCTTCGAGATCGGTGTCGGCGTTGCGGGCTAGCTGATCCAAGGCGAGTATCTCCCCACCGGCGTACGCGGCCGTGGAGCCGCGATCTGCGCGAGTGTCGACTGGTTGGCCAACCTCGTGATCATCGAGGCTTTCCCAACCTTGAACCAGAGGTGCGGGCTGGCGTGGGTGATGGTGGGATTCGCCTGCCTCGCGGTGCTGGCGATCGCGTTCACCGCCCGGTACTTGCCGAAGACCAAACGTCTGCAGCTCGAAAAGGTCATCGCCGTCTTCGAACGGAAGGCCGGCCAACCGACTCGACTCACTGAGCCGGAGGGCGGTTCGCGAGTCACACGAGCAAGGGGGCCACCGCCGTCAGACTTGCGCACCCCGTGCGTCAGGGTCGTCAGGCGCCGAGCCATCGCTCATCCTCGCCTCGGCCCGGGCCAGTTCGGCAAGCACCTCCTCCTCGACCCCGCTCCTGCCCATGAGCGTGCTCTCGTCAGGAATGCGCTTGTCCTCTGCTTCACCTGACCGTTCGTCGGAGGTGGTGTCGAGATTGGAAGGGTTGTCACGCGATGCGTCATTGGTCATGGCTCCGAAGGCTCCCCTATCATCAAACGCTGGGGTGCATTGTCCCACTCCCGACGTAAAACTGGCAATCGGCATGTGCACGGCGGACGTCGGCCCTGGACCACGCTAGATACTTCCCCGGAGAGCGCCGGGCTCGTGAGCGCCGGGAGGGCGACGGACACCTAAGGGACTTTCGCGTCGCGCCACCGGCAATGTCGTGGTCGAGACGCGCGACAGCTGCTGCGGCTTTGGCCTCCGCGGCGACTGACGTTCGACTCTATGAACCGCTCCGAAGCACGGCCAGCACGCGGCCCACCAGATGCACGGCTTGGTAGGCGATCACGGCGGAGATCACCAGGGCGACACCCGGATCGAGCCAGAACAGGCCACTCGTCGCCACGATGGCACCCCCGGTGATGGAGCTAGTGATCGAGTTTGCCCCGCTCGTCGACGGAATCAGGTGCCCGCATGAGGAGTCACGTTTCGTAACTTTCACAGCCTACTGACAGGGGAGACGAGAGCTCGCCAAGCCGGCGCGGCGGAGTAGGGATGCGAGGGTCTCGGGTGGTCTGACGCGCAAGGTGCCGTGCGCCGGGTGCGCGCTTCCCTCACAGCTGGCCACCGTCAGTCGTCATGGCCCGGATCCGGGGACGTGGCTCGTGCCGTGGCACCTCAAACAGCGCTTGCGCTCGTTGCGGGCGCAGAATCACTCCGTGGCTGAGCGAACCCCGGGACGCCCGTTCGTGATCATCGGCGGCGGCCTGGCCGGTGGCAGCGCCGCAGCCACCCTCCGGGAGGAGGGTTTCGCCGGACCGGTCGTGCTCCTCAGCCGGGAACAGGGCGTCCCCTTCGGCCGACCGCCACTGTCCAAGACCTACCTGCGGTCGGAGGAGGATCTCGACGGCTGGTACGTCAGGCCGGCCGGCTGGTACGCCGACCACGACGTCGAACTTCGCAGCGGAGCAGTTGCGGTGGCCGTCGATCCCGCCGGGCACACCGTCACGTTGGCCTCGGGCGAGGAACTCGCCTACGAGAAGGTCCTGATCGCAACCGGGGGACGCAACCGACGGCTCGGGGGGCCAGGGGCCGGGCTGCCCGGGATCCATTACCTCCGGACCAAAGCTGAGTGCGACGCGATCAAGCAGGCGGCTATGGCGGGGCGGCGGGCGGTGGTCGTGGGCATGGGATTCATCGGCTGCGAGGTGGTGGCCTCGCTGACCCAGCTCGGTGTCGATGTGACCGCGGTCTTCCCCGGGAAGGCTCCGCTGGACCGGGTCCTGGGCGGCCAGGTCGGCGCGCTGATCGGCGCCATCCACCGCGCGAATGGCGTCCAGTTTCTGCCCGGACACGAGGTGGCCGCCTTCGAGGGCACCGAACGCCTGGAAGCGGTCGTGACCGCCTCCGGTCGCCGCATCGCGTGCGATTTCGCGGTGGTGGGCTTGGGCATCGAGCCCGACGTCCTCCCCGTCGCGGTCGAGCAGGAGAACGGGATCCTCACCGACGAGCTCTGCCAGGCCAGCGCCCGCGACGTCTATGCGGCGGGTGATGCGGCGAACCATCTTCATCCGCTGTTCGGGCGGATCAGGGTCGAGCATTACAACAACGCGGAGAAACAGGGTGCCGCCGCGGCCCGGGCCATGCTCGGCTCGACGGCTTCCTATGACTACGTCCACAGCTTCTGGTCCGATCAGTACGAGCACAAGATCGAGTACGTGGGCCACGCCGACAGGTGGGACGAGTTCGTGATCCGAGGGAGCGTAGAAGAGGGTAAGCTGATCGGCTTCTACCTGGCAGACGGGATAGTGCGGGCCGCCGTCGGCCTCGACCGCGGCGGTGACCCCGAGCTGGACCTCGACGGCGAGATGGCGGCCTGTGCCCGTCTGGTTGCCGCGCGAGCTGGGCCAGCGGCCGCCGTGCTTGCCGACGAGCGCACCGACCTATGGGCGCTGGGCAAGCGCTGACGCACGGTGAGACTAGGCGTTCGAGAGCAGGGGGATGTTCGCCCCACTGACCGGCGCGAGCGGGCTGTCGAGCAACGCGACGATCACCCTCGCCACGTCGTCACGGGTCAGGCCGGCACGCAACGCCGGATTGGCCCGGCGCAGTATCTCGGTGTCGACGGCGCCCGGGCTCAGGCAGACGGCGCTGATGCCGTGTGCCTTGCCCTCGACCGCGATCGCCTCGGTCAGGCCGATCACCCCGTACTTGGACACGTTGTACGCCGCCAGCCCCGGGAATCTCTCGGTGGCATACACGCCGGACAATGACGCGATATTGACAATCCGGCCCTCGCCACTTGCAGCCATGGCGGCGAACGCCGCGCGAAAGCAGAGGAAAGTGCCCGTCAGGTTGACTCCGCGCGTCTCGTGCCAGAGTGCCGACGTCGTTTCGGCGACGGCGCGGGCGTCAGCACCCATGGCCGCCTCGATCCCTCGCCTGGCTCCGGTGACGACCCCGAGACGTCCCGCCAGCCACAACTCACCCACCGGCCACCCGGCGGTAGAGACGCTCGTGTGCGTCCAGGCTCACCTCCAGGTCCAGCTGGCCCTCGGCGTGTTCACGGCAGGCCGACCGCGAAATCCCCGCGGTCTTTGATACCGCATCCGCGGCGGCCCGGACGTCATCAGGTGGCACGAGGAAACCGGTCACGCCTTCCGCGATCACCTCAGCCAGGCCGCCGCGGTCGAACGCCACAACCGGAGTCCCGCACGCCTGTGCCTCGGCGGCGGCCAGCCCGAAGGGCTCATCCCAGCGGGACGGATACAAGACCACGGCCACCCGGGCCATGGCCTCCCACAGCGAGGTCCGTTGCACTCCGCAACGAATGGTCACCCCTGGCCAGCCCCGCCGCGGGTCGATCTGCTCCCGGTTGTATGCGGCATCGTAGACGTCGCCGTAGACCTCGATCGGAACCCCGGCCGCGCGGGCGATGTCGATGGCCTCCGCCGCGCCCTTCTCGGGGCTCAGCCGGCCCGCGAACAGCGCGCCGTGCCCGGGGGTCTCCGACCAGGGAATAACACGCGTGGGCGGGTACGGCGGCAGGATCGCGTCCACGTGGACGACTCGGCCCCAGGCGCTGGCCTGGAAACGTGACACAGCGGCGACCGCTGGCGGTCGGTCGCTCCGGGCGACCTGACGAAGCGCCGCCGACACGGCCCGGTCGGGGGGAAGGTGGAGCGTGTGTATCACTGGTGCCTGTAGCGCCGTGGCGAGCCGGACAGCGGGCGCGTCGAAGGCATGATTGTGGATCACGTCGTATCGGTTCACCCGCATGGTCTTGTAGGCGGTGGCGAAGGCGGCCTCGGCCACCCCAACGGACCCGCCCGCGGATGGCCCGAACGCCCGGTACAGCGTGCCCGCCAGGGACCGGGGATCGACTCCAGTGTCGATCACCTCGACCCCCGGGATCTCCGATCCGGACGCGGCGTAGACATGCACCTCGTGCCCCCGGCCGGCCAGGCCGCGGGCCAGATCGGACACGAAAGCCTGCGACCCGCCTTGCTGCGGCTCGCGGATGGCCGTCACCAGCGGCGCCATGATCGCGACCTTCATCCGGCCAGCACCTTGTAGGCGAGGTCGCGCGGCGGGTTCACGCCCACCACCTCGTAGGGAACCGTCCGCCGTCCCAGCCGCCGGACCTCGCCGGCCGCCTCGGGATAGAAGATATTGGCCAGCTCCACCGCCTCCTGATGGCTGCCGAACTCCATGGACATCGCGCCGGAGAAGCTGACATGCCGATAGCCGCGGGCGGCGAGCCAGTCGAGGTGGTTCGGCCAGATGATGGCCACGCACCCGCCCCGCCGGCACACCCGCTCCATCTCGGCCAGCCCGCCCTCGCCACCATGCGCCGGCGAGGGTGTCCAGACCGAGCAGGCGACGACGAGGTCGGCGAAATCGTTGGGGAGCGGCAGCTGGTCGAAGAACCCCCGGATCACCCGGACCCGGTCCCCATGGTCGGCGGCCCCGAGCTTCCGCCGCAGGATACGGCGCATCGGCAGCGCAGGCTCCACCGCCACCACCTCCGGCGCGCGGCCGAGGAGTCCCATCGTTAGTCGTCCCGTGCCCGCGCCTACCTCGGCGATCCGGTCGACCGCGCACGCCAGCCAGCCGAGGATCCCGGGATGAAGCCGCTCGGCGCTGGCCAGACGGTCGTAAAGCTCCGGCTCGAGCCGGTACAGCAGTTCCCAGGCCAGGTCCACATCGTTGCGCGGATCGCCGTCTCCCCGCGGGACGAACCGGCTCGCCTCGTCGCGAGTGAACACGCCCAGATCCGCAGCCGTGTACCGCTTCCGCAACTCAACCCCGACCATCGACCTCAGCCCAGTTCTTGTCAGTCTCCCAGACCCGGACTGACCGCAGCAGCCCAGCCGGAAGCTCAGGCTGGAGCCGCTCCCAGAATGTCCGGACGAGGTTCTTCACGGTAGGGATGGGCCCCTCGAGCCACGAGACGTCTGTGTTCAGGTTGCGGTGATCCACGTCGCGGATGACCCGCCTGCCCATGACGTCCGACAGGAACTTCAGGTCCATGACGTAGCCGGTGGCCGGATCGACCTCGCCGGCCACGACCACCTCGAGGACGTACTTGTGCCCGTGCAGGTCCACACACTTCCGGAACAGGCGCCGGTTCTCGTCGTCGGACAGCTCTGGATCACATAGCTGGTGCGCAGCATTGTCCGATTCGCGGCGTCTGACCATAACGGTTATCAGCCCGGTCCTCTTTCGAGAGTTCTCAGAGAAAGAAGATACATGAGTGAGCTGCCACGCCCTCAGCCGCTCGCGGCCCTTAAGCGCGATCGCCGCAGGATTTGGTGCCCGTGGTAACGGCGGCCCCGCCTCATGCTGCAGTCTGTGATCCATTGGCCGCGTTCGCCTTACTTCGCCTTCGTCCGCAATACCGGAGGCGTTGACGAGGCCGCCTGACAGGGCCTATGCTCACCGGGGTTACGGGCCTTCTGGCGAATACGGGGAAGCGGTCGAACGCGGTAAGGGCGGCGAGCAGATTTTGCGAGCGCCTTGGTAAGGCGTAGGTCGTGGGTTCGATTCCCACCTTGGGCTACCTTGGGCTCGAGTTACGGCGAGGCTGTTTGTGGTCCAGCTGGTTCGTTTCGGTCAAACGGGCTGGTCGGTGCGGGAAGCAGTCAGCGCCACCGCCACGCAGAGCAGTCCGAGGAGCAGGGCGACCGGTCCCATGAGGACGCGTTCCCACGTGCTCGAGGAAGCAAAGTTTGCGAGGGCGGAAAGACCCATCGCTCCGCCTAGCAACCATGTGCCCCAGCGACTGAGGCGGAGAGAGACGTTAGGGATCCGGTATCCAGCGCGACGCAGGACCATGAGAGCCGCGAGAATCAGAATCGCCGCCGCAGCGGCGCTCGCCGTCCGCAGCTCGGCGGGCAAGACGCTATCGGCGCCGCCCCAAGCGGCGTGGCCGAGCGGGGCGCCGAGAGCGAGCGCCGCTTGGAAGCCGGCCATCGCGAGAAAGCCGGTGGCGGCCGCACCGGCGGCTCGTCGTGTCACAACATACTTTGGCACCAGTGTCGAGCGAACGGTTGCCGTACTCATGTGCGATTCTCCTTGTTGAGATGCGTGCTGCTCGGTTTGGTTGAATCAAGCTGATCAAGAGCGGCTACGACCTCGTTCGCCCACGCGATCGCGGCTCGGGCGGTGTGCTCTCCGAACGCCAGCGTGAGGAGCTGATAGGGACGTTCGCCGGCCATTTCGGGCGCCTGCGCAATGTCGGCCCGGATGGCCACGTACTCTGCCAGGCGGCGCTCTGCCTCGGCTCTCGCGTCGAGCACCAGCGCACGACACGCGGCCGGCCCGAGGTGGCGTCCGAAGAATAGCCGGAGAAGGAGGCCGTTGCGAGGCGGATCGCGCTGGATCGGCTCCGACAAGAGCTCCCTCAACTGAGCAGTCCCCGACGGTGTGATCCGGAAGGTCGACGAACCGTTCCTCGCTGACTCACGCCGCTCGACATAGCCATCACGTTCGAGCTCGGCAAGCGCTGGATAGATCTGGCCGAAGCTCTCGCTCCAGAAGTGCCCAAGCACCTCCCGGATGGCCTCCCTCAGCGCGTACCCGGTCATCGGCATGACGCTCAACGCGCCGAGGACCGCGGTCCTCGTCTGGCTCGATCTGGCTATCCCTGGCATATCTCACAGATATATCTACCAGATAGTCAGCGCCATGTCAAGCGCCAGATCCAACCCGGCCAAGCTCCTCGTCTGAACCGCGTCTCTTAAGCCTGGTGCGGGAGGCTCCCGTTGACGGCCTGGTACGCTACCGGGCACCGGGTCGCTGAGCAGCGTGGCGGGGGAGAACGCGCGTTAGTTCCGAGGGAGGTTCTTGACAGGCGAGGTCGTTCCCCGCGTAGTTATCACTCGATCACCCTCAACACGACGTTCCCCGTCTTCTGCTCGGTCTCGACGTACCTCGTCGCCTCGATCACGTCCTCCAGCAGGTAGTAGCGATCGATGACCGCGCGATACCTCCCGGCTTCGATCAGCTCCTTGATGAGCACGGCGTCCTTCCTCGAGTACCGCGGTGGTATGACCATCACCGTTCTCAGGCCGCTGATGTGGACCGGTGACAAGGCCATGAGCACATTGCGCAGCCCGTCCGTCCCGATGTAGACGCCGCCCGGCTGCAATGAGCCGCGACACCGTTTGAAGGAGTGTTTGCCGACGGCGTCGAAGATGATGTCGTACGTCTGGCCGTTCTCGGTGAAGTCCTGCTGCGTGTAGTCGATGACCTCATCCGCGCCGAGCCCCTTCACGACCTCGACGCTCCTCGTGTTACACACCGCTGTGATGTGCGCACCAACCGCCGCGGCGAGCTGCACGGCAGCGGTGCCGATGGACCCCGAGGCTCCGTAGATGAGCACGCGCTGACTGCTCCGCAGCCCCGCCCGCCTCAGGTTCATCAGGGCGAGGAGCGCGCCGTCGTAGATGGCCGCCGCCTCCTCAAAGGTGATCCCGTCCGGCTTGTGGGCGATTGGAGCACTCTCCCGAACGCACACGTACTCCGCGTGCGTGCCGAACCTCCACGGGTTCAACCCGAAGACGCAATCGCCGGTCTTGAACTCGGTCACCGCGGCGCCCGCGTCGGCAACCTCTCCGGCAAACTCCGTGCCGAGGATCCGTCGTTTCGGCCGGCGCAGCCCGGTGACGAACCGAGCCGCGAAAGGCGTGCCGCCCCGAAGTCCGGTGTCCGTCCTGTTGACGGTCGTCGCGTGGACTCTGACGAGGACCTCGTCGTCCCTGGGAACGGGCTGCGCGACCTCCTCGAGACGCAGCACGTCAGGGGGCCCGTACGTATCGTGGACAACCGCCCTCATGCGTCACCACCACCTCAGCCGTCGTGCATCCCAACCGATGGTACGCCTGCGCGAAACTGTTCATGATCATGAACGGCGTGCTGCTCGGCATCGATCGCCCCGGAACCGTCGAGGTGGGGGATCTGAAACTCATCGACAGGCCTGGCCGTGGCTCCGCTCAGCGACTTCCAGTCGGTGGGGTTGACCCCGGAGAAGCTGATCCGCACCCGCACCTCGCCGGGTCCGGGCTCGGGTCGGGGGATGTCGGTGACCCGCAGCACCTCGGCGGCAGCGCCCCGACGGTCGTACACCACAGCCTTCATCTGCCACGCCTCCAGCAAGCTCTCAGGCCCGACCCGGGCGAGCCCGAGAGCTCAGGCTGGGCCGGCCAGACTATGGAAGTGCAAACCCGATGGGTCTCAGCATGATCGCATTGCGGTCCAGGGGGGTCCCCTCCAGCACCGACCCGAACCCCGCCATCGGGAAGTTGGCGTCGCGATGGAGGGACTCAATCAGATGCTGCCCCTCAACTCGAAAGGAGGGGAGTGGTACGCCCAGGAGGATTTGAACCCCCGGCCTTCTGATCCGTAGTCAGTACCGCTATCCGTCGTCACGAAAACGGTCGGTTCCGAATTCGGCGGAAGCTTCAGGTTTAGAAATGTCGCTCCGCTGCACCGGCTTACCTCAGTGCTGCGATTCCGTTGGGATTGCAAGGTTTTCTCTTCCACGCCCCGACGTGAATCTCGTCACTGTTCCACCATGGACCTGACAACAGATCGTGATTATATGCGTCGCTCTGATGATCCGGTGCAACACCCTCGACGTTAACGACGGTCTCCCGGCCTGCCCTCAACTCGCGACACCCAACGAGACGGTGGACGCGGCGCTGCGCGAGCTCGTGCGTCAGGCTCTGCTTCGCCTGCTCGGCGAGCGGATCACCACCGGCAGCAGTGGCGGCCGGTCACGGGTGATGGTTCAACGGGTGCGGCACGGCCGCTAGCTTCCTTCCAACGCCAGCCCCCGGGATCGCTCGGCCTGTCCCC